>Ga0316222_1004318_pt1 | contig 13094 bp, 13 predicted proteins | sample TBH18011metaG_FD_206008 | JGI IMG/M metagenome (GOLD analysis project Ga0316222, IMG submission 206008) | Freshwater microbial communities from Trout Bog Lake, Wisconsin, USA - TBH18011 | ecosystem: Environmental > Aquatic > Freshwater > Lake > Hypolimnion/Profundal zone | place: USA: Wisconsin... | reverse complement strand
TCGGCCGTGGCACCGCCACCTTCGACGGTCTGTCGATCGCCTGGGCGGTGGTCGAGCACCTGCATGCGGTCAATGCCTGTCGCGCCCTGTTCGCCACCCATTACCACGAGTTGACCCGCCTGGCCGCCCGGTTGCCGGCGCTGGCCTGCCACCAGATGCGGGTCAAGGAATGGCAGGGCGACGTGGTGTTCCTGCATGAGGTGGCGGCCGGCGCCGCCGATCGCTCCTACGGCATCCATGTCGCCCGCCTGGCCGGGCTGCCCGGCGCGGTCGTTGCGCGGGCGGAAGAAGTGCTGACGGCGCTGGAGAGCTCGGATCAGGCCGGGGCGGTGGCCCGTCTGGCCGACGATTTGCCGCTGTTCGCCGCTGCCCGTCCCGCCGCCCGCCCGGCGCCCTCCCGGGTGTCGGCCCTGGAGCAGCGCCTGAAGATGGTCAATCCCGACGAGCTGTCGGCCCGCGAGGCCCTTGACCTGATGTACGAACTCAAAGGCCTGCTGGGCTAGCGTTCCTTGCCGCTGTGGATCACCGTTCCCATCTTGATCTCGCCGGTGCTCCATCCCGGCGTATCGCGGGGGGCGCAGGCCGACAGGGCCAGCAGGCCGGCAAGGCACCACGGCAAGGCGATCCGGGGCGCAAATCGGCTGGCGGCCCCGCCTTGCCAACCGGTATAATCCCTCCCCCATCCATTGGCGGTTCCTGCGTTCATGTCCAACATCCCTGACCAGCGCGCCGTCGTCGATCGCCGCGCCATTATCGCGCGGCTGGCGGCGGTCGTCGCCGAGGAATTGCCCAAGCACAAGCGCCGCGCCCGGGTGCTGGACGTTTTCAAGGCGGCGCTGGCCGACGGCCGCGCCGAGGTCCACCGTCGCTTCATGGCCGAAGGCAGCGGCACCGACACGGTGCGGGCCAATTGCTTCCTGATCGATCAATTGATTCGCATCGCCCACGACTTCGCCGCCGAATACGAGTTGGGCCAGGGGGTGCGCACCGCGGCCGAGGCGATGAGCCTGGTGGCGGTGGGCGGCTATGGCCGGGGCGAGCTCAGCCCCCATTCCGACATCGACCTGCTGTTCCTGACCCCCTATAAGCGGACCCCGTTCCAGGAGCAGATGGTCGAGTACATTCTCTATCTGCTGTGGGACCTTGGCCTCAAGGTCGGTCAGGCCACCCGCTCGGCCGATGAATGCGTCCGCCACGCCAAGGACGACCTGACCATCCGCACCGCTTTGCTGGAAATGCGCTGGGTGTGGGGCGACCAGGTGCTGTTCGCCGAGCTCAAGGACCGCTTCCGTAACGATGTCATCGCCGGCAGTACTGAAGAATTCGTCGAATCGAAGCTGAGCGAGCGCAAGGCCCGCCACGAGCAAATGGGCGACGTCCGCTATGTGCTGGAGCCCAACGTCAAGGAAGGCAAGGGCGGCCTGCGCGACCTTCACACCCTGTATTGGATCGCCCGCTATCTCTATGGCGTCAACACCGTCGATGAATTGGTCGAGAAGGGCCTGATCAGCCGCGCCGCCGCCACCCGCTTCGCCAAGGCGCAAAGCTTCCTGTGGACGGTGCGCTGTCACCTGCACTACCTCACCGACCGCCCCGAAGACCGCCTGACCTTCGACGTCCAGCCGGAAATCGCTCAGGTCATGGGCTACGCCGACCGCGCCGGCTCGCGGGGCGTCGAGCGCTTCATGAAGCATTTCTTCCTGGTCGCCAAGGATGTCGGCGATCTCACCCGCCTGTTCTGCGCCCTGGCCGAGGAGCAGCAGAAGCGCAAGCCCAGACTGCGGCTGTCGAGCCTGCTGTCGTTGAAGAAGCGCCTCACCGTGCAGGGTTTCCTGCTCGAAGGCGACCGCCTGACGGTGACCGCCCCCGACCAGTTCGAGAAGGACCCGGTGGCGATGATCGGCCTGTTCCACGCCGCGCTGGAACACGACGTCGACATCCATCCGAAGGCGCTGGACCAGATCCATCGCAACCTGAAACGGATCGACGCCACGCTGCGCCAGCAGCCCGAGGCCAACCGGCTGTTCATGGCCATGCTGGCCCATCCCAAGAAGAACCCGGAAGTGGCGCTGCGCCACATGAACGAGGCCGGATTGCTTGGCCGCCTGGTGCCCGATTTCGGGCGGGTGGTGGCGCAAATGCAATACGACATGTACCACGTCTACACCGTCGACGAGCACACCATCCAGGCCATTGGCATCCTCCACGCGGTGGAAAGCGGCGAGTTGAAGGCCGAGGCGCCGACGGCCTCGGAAGTGATCGGCAAGATCGCCAGCCGCACCGCGCTGTATCTGGCGGTGTTCCTGCACGACATCGCCAAGGGCCGGGGCGGCGACCATTCCGAGCTGGGCGCCGAGGTGGCGTTGAAGCTGGGGCCGCGCTTCGGCCTGTCCGAGGCCGAGAGCGAGACCACCGCCTGGCTGGTGCGCAATCACTTGGTGATGGCGCGCGTCGCCTTCAAACGCGATATCGACGATCCCAAGACCATCCAGGATTTCGTCGCCCTGGTGCAAAGTCCGGAACGCCTGCGCCTGATGCTGCTGTTGACGGTGGCCGATATTCGCGCCGTCGGCCCGACGGTGTGGAACGGCTGGAAGGCCGGGCTGCTGCGCGAGTTGTATTTGCGCGCCGAGGAATTGATGACCGGCGGGCTGTCCGTCGCCCGCGAATCCCGGGTGCTGGCGGCGCGCGACGCCCTGGCCGGCGAGCTGGCGGCGGCCGGCTGGCCCTCCGACCAGATCGACGCGCATCTTGGGCGCGGCTATCCTAGCTATTGGACCTCGTGCGACACCGCGACCCATCTGCGTCACGCCAAGCTGGTGCGTGACGCCGAGGCCTCCGGCAGCCAATTGACCATCGACAGCCGGGTCGACACCCGCCGCGCCGTCACCGAGGTCACCGTCTATACCGGCGACCATCCCGGCCTGTTCTCGCAGATCGCCGGCGCCATGGCGATGTCGGGTGCCAATATCGTCGACGCCAAGATCATCACCCTGACCAACGGCATGGCGCTGGACACCTTCTGGGTCCAGGATTCCGAGGGTGGCGCGTTCGACAGCGCGCCCAAATTCGCCAAGCTGCAGGCCTCGGTGGAACAGGTGCTGATGGGCAAGGTGCGGCTCGACCGCGAACTGGCGGCGCGCAAGTCGCGCCTGCCCAGCCGTGCCGCCGTGTTCAAGGTGCCGCCCCGGGTGATCATCGACAACAAGGCCTCGGCCACCCATACCCTGATCGAGGTCAACGGCCGCGACCGCGCCGGCCTATTGTATGACATCACCGCCCAGATGACCCGCATGGGCCTGCAGATCTCCTCGGCCCACATTTCGACCTATGGCGAGCGGGTGGTCGACGTGTTTTATGTCAAGGATGTGTTCGGGCTGAAGGTCGAGCACGTCCGCAAGCTCGACCAAATCCGCGACACCTTGCTGAAGGCGCTGGAGGAAAAGCCGCTGGTGGTCAAGGCGGCGGAATAGGGTCTTTTGTCATCCCTCACCCCGCTCGGGATGAGGTTTAGGTGTCGGCTTCCCACGGAAACACGATCCACACATTCTGCGCGATGGTCCGCACGAAAGTGTCGAGATCGGCCAGCCCGTCCGGTTTGGCGTAGAGGGCGGCGAGGTGGGCCTTGGGCAGCAGGGCGCGCAACGCGCGGGCGGTGGCACCGGAATCGGCCAGGTCGTCGACCACCAGCCAACCCTCGCCGTCGCCCACGCCAAGCTGGGGGGGCAGGCCCTTCAGAATTTCCACGGTGCCGCGCAGGCGGTCGTCGTAGCTGGCGACGCAGACCGTCTCGATCACCCGGATGTCGAGGTCGCGGGCCAGCAGCGCCGCCGGCACCAGCCCGCCCCGGGTCACCGCGACGATCCCGGCGAGCGGCAGCCGACCGGCCAGCTTCGCCGCCAGCAGGCGGCAATCGCGGCGGATGTCGTCCCAATCAAGGGCAAGGGCTTCGGTCATGCTGATCCAATCTTCGAGGGCGAGTCAGCCATTACATCCCACCAGTCCAGGGTCGCGCAACCGGGTATGGACGAAAGAAGGGGGCTACCGCACAATCGCCGCCGAGTTCCCCACCTGAAAGGTCGCACTTCCAGTCATGCTTGAAACCTCGCGGACTCTCGGCGGTATGGTCACCTCGCCGCACCATCTGGCCTCCCAGGCCGGGCTGGCGGTGTTGCGCGACGGTGGCACCGCCATCGAGGCGGCGGTGGCCACGGCGGCAGCGCTGACGGTGGTGTTGCCCCACATGACCGGGCTGGGCGGCGATTCGTTCTGGCTGATCGCCGAGCCGGGCAAGCCGCCGCTGTCGATCGACGGTTCCGGCGCCGCCGGCTTAGCCGTCGATATCGCCCTGATGCGCCGCCACGGCCTGACGGCGATGCCGACGCGAGGGCCGCTGGCGGCCAACACCGTCGCCGGCGCGGTGTCGAGCTGGCAATTGGCGCTCGACGTCTCGGCCCAATGGGGCGGCCGGCTGCCGCTGGCCCGGCTGTTCGCCGACGCCCAGACCTTGGCCCGCGAGGGCTTCGCCATCGGCCGCCACCAGGCGGCGGCGACCGCCCGCAATCTCGATGCGCTGGCGGAACAACCCGGGTTCGCCGCCACCTTCCTGGCCAAGGGCCGGCTCTCTCCCGCCGCCGGGGCGTTGTGGCGGCTGCCGGCGCTGGCCGACACGCTCGAGCGTCTCGCCGCCGCCGGCCTCGACGATTTCTATCGCGGCGATGTCGCCCGCGGCCTGGCCGAAGATTTGAAGGCGGCCGGTTCGCCGCTGAAGGCCGACGATCTCGCGCGCCACCGCGGCATGCGGCGGCGGCCGCTGTCCTTGACCCTGGCCTCGGGTACCGTGTTCAACACCGCGCCGCCGACTCAAGGCCTGGCGGCGCTGATCATCCTCGGTCTCTTCCAGCGGCTGGAGAATCCGGTGGCGGGCGGAACCGAATGGATCCATCTGCTGGCCGAGGCGACCAAGCAGGGGCTGGCGGTGCGCGATTCGACCCTGGCCGATCCCGCCCAGATGCGGGTCCACGCCGCCACCTATTTGACCGATCCGCTGCTCGATCGCATGGCGGCGGCGATCGATCCCCGCGCCGCCGCGCCGTGGGGAGTGCCCGAAACCGATGGCGACACCGTCTGGCTGGGGGTGATCGACAAGCAGGGCCGCGCCGTCAGTTGCATCCAAAGCCTATGCCACGCCTACGGCTCCGGATTGGTACTGCCGGCCACCGGCATCGCCTGGCACAATCGGGGCAGCGCGTTTTCCCTGGTCCCCGGCCACCACAACGCCCTCGAGCCGCGGCGGCGGCCATTGCACACCCTGTCTCCGGCGCTGGCGCGGCTCAAGGACGGCCGCACCCTGGTGTGGGGCAGCATGGGCGGCGACGCTCAGCCGCAGGTGCAGGCGCAGCTATTCGCCCGCATTGTCATTGGCGGTGCCGATCTGCAGGAGGCGGTGACGGCGCCACGCTTCGCCTTGCGCGGCGGCCCCGATGGCGGCGGCCGTCCCGGCCTCAAGCTGGAAAGTCGTTTCGGTCAGGAAATAGGCGCCGCGCTGGAGGCGATGGGTCACCGGGTCGAGAGGCTTGGCCCGTTCGACGCCTTGACCGGTCAGGCCGGCGCCCTGCTGCGCCGGGCCGACGGAGTGATCGAGGGCGCCGCCGATCCGCGGAGCGACGGCGCGGTGGCCGGCTTCTAGGCCACTTTACCGATTCTTCACCGCTCTGGCCCCACTGTGGTCCGCTCCCTCTCCAGGTCTTTCGAGGTGTTTCCGATGTCCCGCATCGTCCTGACCGCGCTCACCCCCGCCGAGGCCGCCGGCCGGCCGCACCTCCACACCGGCGTCACCACGCTGGGGCTGAAGGGGGACGACTTCGTCTGCAGTCATTGCGGCCGCATCATCCTGAAGAACTTCGACATCACCAAGGCGGCGCCCAATCAGGTCTTCATCTGCGGCCAGTGCGAAGGCTACAACGCGGCGCCGTTCAAGCAGTAATCCCGCCATTCCGAGCGCAAACGGGTGGAATATTTCGGGCGGTGACGTCTGACGATATTGCGCGAAAGATCCTTCGTCGCCGCGCTCCGTCGGGATAACATCAATCTAGTCGCCAAACCCTGCCATCGCCCGCACCTCGGCGGCGCTGCGGCCGGTCTGCCGTAGCGCCCGGAGCGTCAGGGCGCGGTCGCGCTTGGCGTAGCGGCGCCCCTCGCCGTCGGTGAGCAGGCGGTGATGGGCATAATCCGGGACCGGTAGGCCCAGCAGTGCCTGCAGCAGGCGGTGGACATGGGTGGCGGCGAACAGGTCCTCGCCGCGACTGACCAGATTGACCTCCTGCATCGCATCGTCGACCGTCACCGCCAGGTGGTAGCTGGTGGGAACGTCCTTGCGGGCCAACACCACATCGCCGAACTGGGCGGGATCGGCCGTCACCGTGCCCCGGCCCCGGTCATGCCAGGTCAACGGTCCGGCCATCGCCGACGCCTTGGCGATGTCGAGGCGGAGCGCATGGGGTTCGCCATTGGCCAGGCGGCGAACCCGTTCAGCGGTCGGCAGCGCGCGGCAGAGACCGGAGTAGAGCGCGCCTTCGGGGCCGTGGGGGGCATGGCCGGCGCCGACGATCTCGGCCGCGATGTCGCGACGGGTGCAGAAGCAGGGATAGAGCAGATCGCGCTCGGCCAGCCGGTCCAGGGCGGCGCGATAATCAGCGAAATGCTCGGACTGGCGGCGCACCGGAGCCGGCCAGTCCAGCCCCAGCCAAGCCAGATCCTCGAAGATCGCTTGGGTGAACTCCGCCCGGCAGCGGCCGCTGTCGATGTCCTCGATGCGAAGCAGGAAGCGGCCGCCCCCCGCCGCCGCCAAATTGGCCTCCGCCGCCAAGCTGGCGGCGAACAGCGCCGAATGGGCATGGCCAAGGTGCAGCAGGCCGGTTGGGCTGGGGGCGAAGCGGGTGACGATGACTTTGCACGCTTGGTCCATGGCCGCCAGGATACCATAATGAGGAAGTTAATTTCGCTCGGAGGTGCATCGTGACCGCTTCGCTCGACCTCACCGGCCCATCCGCCCCGCCCGCTTCGGGGCGGCCGGCGCGCCAATTGGTGGTGCTGCTGCATGGGGTGGGCGCCGACGGTGCCGACCTTTTGGAGCTGGCGCCGCTGTTGGCCGAGGCGCTGCCGGATGCCGCCTTCGTGGCGCCCGATGCCCCTTACCCCTGCGACATGGCGCCGTTCGGCCGCCAGTGGTTCAGCTTGCTCGACCGTAGCGCGGCGGCGATGGCGGCTGGATTGCGGGCGGTGGCGCCGCTGGTCGACGGCTTCCTCGATCGCCAGCTGGCCGAACGGGGGTTGACCGACGAGTCCCTGGCCCTGGTCGGCTTCAGCCAGGGGACCATGACCGCGCTGCACGTGGCGTTGCGGCGGGCGCGGCGACCGGCGGCGATGGTCGGCTTTTCCGGGGCCATTTTGGAGCCGGAACGATTGGCCAGCGAGATCCGGGTGCGACCGCCGGTGCTGCTGATCCACGGCGATGCCGACGAGGTGGTCAACCCCGCCTGCCTGGCGGCGGCCGAGGCCGCTCTCGCCGCCGTGGGGGTGCCGGTGCTGGCGCAAATGCGCCCCGGCCTCGACCACGGCATCGACGGGCCGGGAGTGGCCGCCGCCGCCGCCTTCCTGCGCCAGTGCTTTGGCCTGGACGAGGCTGTCAGAGAATGATCATCAAAGGGGGGGTGGATTCGGCGGCTGGGTTACTATATTTTGCGATAACTCTGCGAGGGAGTGGGTATTGGTAGCTCCGGAAAGCTATCCCGCCCTGGTGCTGAACGCGGATTTCCGCCCGCTCAGCTACTTTCCGCTTTCGCTGTGGTCCTGGCAGGAAGCGGTTAAGGCGGTCGTCTCGGATCGCGTCCACGTCGTCTCGGAATACGAGCGAGTGGTGCGGTCGCCGCGTTGGCGGATCCGTCTGCCCAGCGTGATTTCGCTCAAGGAATACATCCACACCTCGCGCCGCCCCGCCTTTACCCGCTTCAACGTCTTCCTGCGCGACCGCTTTTCCTGCCAGTATTGCGGCTCGCCGTTTCCCACCCACGACCTCACCTTCGACCACGTGGTCCCGCGCTCCAAGGGCGGTCGCACCACCTGGTCCAACGTGGTCACCGCGTGCGCGCCGTGCAACCTGAGAAAAGGCAATCAACTGCCGCGTCAGGCCGGCATGCTGCCGCTGGTTCCTCCGGTCGAGCCCAGCTCGATTCGGCTGCAAGAACACGGCCGCGCCTTCCCGCCCAATTACCTGCACGATTCCTGGCGGGATTTTCTGTATTGGGACAGCGAATTGGAGCCGTACTAGGTTGCCCCTTTGCCGAAGGCGGCGGCCAACAAAAAGCCCCGGACCGCAAAAGGCCCGGGGCTTTTCAATAGACGGTGACGTTCGGCTTAGCGGACGAAGACCTTGACCTCGCCCGACGGCGAGGCGGCGCCGCTGGCCGCCGAGACGCGGATGCGGCCGGACGGCAGGCCCATATTGGTCAGCGAGCGGACCACCTGCTCGGCGTTGCGTCGGGCGTTGGAGGCGTTGAGCGCGTCCTGGCCGGGGGTGCCGGCATTGGCGGCGACACCGACCACGTCGAACACCGCTTCGGGGCGGCGATCCAGCGCGCTTTTGACCGCGGTGTAGAGGGCGCCCTCGTAATTGACGTTGGGCTTGTCGAAGCGGATGGTGACCAAGGCGGCTTCGCTCACCACTGCCGCGCGCGGCGCGGCGACCGGGGCGGTCTCGTAGGACGCCGGGGCGTAGCCGCCGCGGCTGGCCAGCGAGGCGCCGTAGAGCTGGCCGTTCTTGATGGCGACGGCCAGGGTGTTGAGGTTGAGCCGCTCGGCGCCGACATATTGCTGCTGGCGGGAGACGTCGGCCGACAGCTCGGACAGCAGGCGTTCGATCAGCACCACGGTGCGGTTGGTCTCGTCCTCAAGGATGCGCAGCTGGCGGTGATCCTCGTCGACGGCGCCAGATAGCTGGCGAGTGGCGCGGACCGCTTCGAGCAGATAGGCCGACAGCGCCGAGGACGAGGTGACCTCGTTCGACAGCCGGTTCATCTTGAGGACGTCTTCGTTGATGCGGTCGAGCTCGCCCTGGGCGGCGTTCCACTGCTGGGTCAGTAGCGGGTTGCCCGGGGTGGTGCCGATCTGCAGACGGGCGTTGATGGCGGCGACGGTGCCGTGGAAGCGCTGGGAATCCTGCACCGTGTCGTTGCGGATGCCCTGCAGCGCCAGGTTCTGCTGCGACAGGGTGCCCTGCAATTGTTGCAAGTCGTTGCGCAGGCTGGCCACCTTCTGCCCGACATAGGTGCCGGTAGGAGCGCCGGCGGTGACGCCGGGCGGCTCGAAACTGGACGTGCCAAGCACCGGCTGCGCCGCGATGGGCGCGGCCGCCGCCGCCGGTCCGCTGTCGGCGGTGGCCGGGGTGCTGGGGGGGAAAAGCGCATCCTCGACGAACGAGCATCCACCCGTCAGGAAAACCGCGCACAAAGCAGCGGCATGCATCGTCTTCAGGGCCATTGTGACCGTCTACCTTCAGCTCGCCAATTCGGATCAAACCCGCCGGGACAGCAAAACGTCGGCATACGGGTGGATAAGATTTGCCCCTCGCCAATCGTGGGCGGATTTTACGCAAATGGCAAGTTTCCCACAAGCCGCTTTTATCGGGTCAGCGCCGGATGCGTGTCATCGTCGGGTACGTTTCATCACGGCGGGGCCGGCGTCGATTCGGACTTGCGGGAACCAGGGGCTTTGTGTAAGTTCCCCCACCTTCCCAGGCGGTAACGTCTGGGCGTGGCGCCCGTAGCTCAATTGGATAGAGCATCAGACTACGAATCTGAGGGTTGGACGTTCGAGTCGTTCCGGGCGCGCCATTTTTTCCTTGAGTCGTCAAGGACTTGCAGAAGCCCCGCCAGCGTGCGGGGCTTCGGCGTTTTGGGGCGTCCCATGGGAATCCCACGCTCGGGCGCGGGAAGCCGGAATTCGTCACCGGCGCTTGTTGAGCAATTTGTTCACCAAGGGGCGGATGCCAAGCAACCAGAGCGCGGCGACGCCCCCGCCGGACATCGCCTCATAAATCCATCTGGCGTCCGAATCGATATGGAGGAAGTGAATCCCGCGGAGCGCCGCGAACGTGAGGATGCTAACCCCTATCCAGTCGAGCCAGCCGAAAACCATGTCGTCAATTGTCCTTCTTCAACGCCTTTTTCACCAAAGGGCCGAGATATCCATGCCAAATCCCGCCGACGGCGCCAACAATTAGCGCCCCGACTATCGTTCTGACATTTTCATCCATGTGGAAAAAATGGAGCGCGCGAAGCGCTAAAAAGTAGATTGGAAACAGGACAACGATATCGATCAGCACGGCTGGGCACTCGCTATGATGCTGCCAAAGCATAGCAAAAGTTGGCCGCCGGTCAACGAATCCGGCAAATCCGGCGGAGCCGGGGGCGGCGCCGCCGGGAAAGGACGGTCAGTCGGTGTCGCCTGGCGACCCGGGATAGCCAGGGGCGATTCCTGGGACTGGGCCGCTGATAACTTTGGGATTTGGCGGCATCTTTATTTTCCCCGCCTGCACTTTCGTGCCGAGCCAACCTCCGCCGACCGCGCCAGCCACACCCCCTACTATCTGGCCGATCGGGCCTCCGAATCTCTTCCCGATTGCCTCTCCTAAAAGGCCACCGGCCGCCCCGCTGCCATCCCTGATGCCGTCGTTATAGTCGCCGTCGTCAGGGGGACTTGCCGCCGCCAGATTCGTCGATCGCCAAGTGACAGGATTGTGCCCGTCCTGACGGCCGAAATCGTTCTCGCCGATACGGTCGTTATCGACGATGCCGATGGAAGTGCCGTCGCCGGTGGCGATACCGAGTTGCTGGCCGCCGCCGTGATACGAACTGAGGGGGATCGGCTTGGCGGTGGCCAGGACGTCGCCCGGTTGAATCGATCCGTCGCCGACAGTCTGCCAGCCGGGGATATTGGATTTGGGATTGGCCCAATCGGCGATGGTGGGGCGGTCAGATAGGTTATCGCCGAAGCCGAGGCCGGCCTTGTCCAGCGTGTCGCCAACGAAATGGGTGTCCTTGGGCTGGCCGGAGGGGGGTTCGTAGCTATGGCCGTACAGCTTGTAGGTCAGGCCGCCGCCGCTGTTGCGGGCGGCGTCAACGATGTCGTTTCCGGTTGGGAGTGATTGGTCGTCGGTGGACATGGGTGTCGCCATGCGAGGTGGGAATGGGCGAAGCGTAACGGTATGTTCGTTATAACGCAACGAATGAAATACGAAATACGCTTTTGCGCCCGTCACGCGCCAAATCGAAAGATACTTAACCGGTAACTAGCAACGTCCGGCGCCCTCGTTGCCAGGGTGCAGCTGCTGAGATGCTGTCCCGTCCCACGCCAGTCCCACGGAAGAGCGAAAGCCCTACCCAAAGGACAACAACGGACAGACGCCCACTTTGGGCAGATTTCTCCCACCGACATCCCATTGCACTCGACGAAAACTGCCCCGCTAGTGCGGCAGCGCTGGCGCAACGGGGGTAAAAAACTGAGTGTCGGCTAGGGTGATGACGGAGACGGCCAGCGTTTCGTCCCGGTAGGTCAGCCGCGCATGCGGGACGGCGTCGACGGGGTCCATAGCCGGGACACCTCCCACACCTTGCCCACGCGGTCATCGGTCTTCATGAACCGGTCGCCAGCCAGGATGGGGTCGCCCTATCGTCCGAACAGCGCCATTTAATTTGTCATGCTCCAAGCGTGGGCCGCGGCGCTGAAAGGTGACCCCCGCGCGTCGCTCAATTTGTCGTGGCTTAGGCCGATCGGCCGGCGCTGCACCGCTTCAATTGCGGAAAAGTGGCCGCCGTCCCCCCGTTACTGGGTGGTCTGGCTGACCCAGGGTGGAAAATTGGCCCTGCCGCGACTGCGGCCACTCGCCGCCACTGCCCGCCGCCGCGCCATCCATCGATGCAGAACTTTGTCCATGGCCGCGAATAATCGGTTCATGTGACCCTCCGAAGCTTGAGACGAGCGTCAATGCCCAAGCCCGCCGGTCGAGGCGGCGCCTCGGCCGGCGGAAAAGCTGGTCCGCCGGCTTATTGCCAGGTGTGGACGACCTTGCGGGTGGTGCGCTCGACGACGACGGGCTGGTCGTTGATGATGGTGTAGCTGTAGCGGTCGGGCTCGGGAATCTTCAGCGTCTCGGGCAGCGGATACAGGACGACGGTGCCGGGCAGGGCAATGCCGACATCCGGCTTCAGGCTGGGGTCTTGGAACGAGGTGTATTTCTTGGTCGTCGAGTACTCACGGATCGCGGTGCCTTGATCGTTTGACCAAGTGGTGGTGGTCGTGGTCGTCGTCTGGGCCGAAGCAAGGCCGGCGCCGGCCAGTAGCACGGATGCGGTGACGATCGACAGTAGTGACTTCCTCATCGGAGTATCCTTTGGCGGGGGAGGTGACCGCCGATACTCTGGCCATCTGCCGCCGGACCTCATAGCCCCGGAAACTACTCTAACCGTCGCCGCCGGTCGGGGCGCCTCGCCAGCCTCTGGGTAGATTCCGAGGATATCCCGGCACCAGGCCGGTGGTTATGGTCTGATTCGTGGCCTCCACGGTCATGGCCGTCCCCACCCTTGGACGGTCGCCCACGATCGGCGGCCCCCTCCCGCCGCGTGGGCCGAGTATCGCCGGCCCGGCCCCCCCCGCCGGGCCGGCTGATCCTCACGCTTAACCCGGAGACACATCATGGAAGACGCTGGCTTGCATTCGGGATTGGAGATCCGCCTGACCGCCCTGGCCACACGCATCGCCGACCTACGGCGGCGGATGGGTGAGGGAAGCGAGCAAGGGCGGATCGACGCGTTCGGCGAAATCCAGGAACTGGAGCAGCGCCACCGGAAGCTCGAAGCCGATTTCGCCCAGCTCGACCGCGAAGGGCCCGGCTTTCGCCAGGACGTCAAGGCGGGCATCGAAGCGGTCGCCACTGATATGAGCGGTTGGGTCGAGGACCACGTGATGTGGATCGATTCCGGCTATCAACCGGATCGGCGCCCGAAGCCGCGGGCGTGACCGCGCTCCGCCCGCAGGGT
>Ga0316222_1004314_pt1 | contig 13102 bp, 8 predicted proteins | sample TBH18011metaG_FD_206008 | JGI IMG/M metagenome (GOLD analysis project Ga0316222, IMG submission 206008) | Freshwater microbial communities from Trout Bog Lake, Wisconsin, USA - TBH18011 | ecosystem: Environmental > Aquatic > Freshwater > Lake > Hypolimnion/Profundal zone | place: USA: Wisconsin... | reverse complement strand
CAGGGCAAGTAACCGGGCAGCCACCGTGAACCCATCCAATTTATGATCAAAGACACCCTCACCAAACCGCAGCGGATGCTCAGCCGGGTCTGCCGCCTGACGGCGGCAGTCATCCTGCTGCAGACGCTGTATTTCAAGTTCACCGGCGCGCCGGAGTCCGTCTATATCTTCACCAAAGTCGGGATGGAACCCTGGGGACGGTACGGCTCGGGCGTGGCGGAACTCATCGCCGCCATCTTTCTGCTGATTCCGTGCCGTGCGTGGGCGGGGGCGATTCTGGCGCTGGGCGTGATGGGCGGCGCGATCGCCTCGCATCTCACGGTGCTGGGCATCGTGGTGCAAAACGACGGCGGGCTGCTCTTCGGGCTCGCGCTCACGGTGGCGGCCGGCAGCCTGGTGACGCTGGTGCTGCATCGCCGGCAGATTCTGATCGTCGGAAAGTGGTTCAACCCCAAGGAAGCATGAACACCCGGTCTGAAAACATTCAAAACGAGATGGCCGGGTCGGTCATCGAGATCCTGCAACAAGGCGAACGGCTGCTGGCGGAGATCGGCAACGAGCTGTACACGCGCAAGGTGCCGGCGGCGTTCAACGCGTCCATCGGCGGGCATTACCGGCATTGCCTGGACCATTTCCGCAACCTGCTGGCGGCGGCAGCGGCGGGCGATCTGGACTATGACCGGCGCGAACGGAACACGCCGGTGGAGCAGGACCGCTTCGCGGCGCTGAACGCCACGCGCGAGCTGCGCGAGGCGTACGAGAAGTTTGATCCGGCGTGGCTGGCGCGGCCGCTGGCGGTGACGTGCAAGACGAGTTATGCGGCCGGCGGTTCGCAGACCGCGGCGTCCACGGTGGGGCGGGAGATCATGTATGCGGTGGCGCACGCGGTGCATCACTATGCGCTGATCGGGGTGATGGGCGGCCTGCTGGGAACGAAACTGCCGGCGGGGTTCGGGGTGGCGCCGTCCACGCTGGCACAGCAAACCAAGGCGGGCGCCCAATGAACGGGACTTTGACATGGGTGCCGGAGGCAGTGGCCGGCTGGCTGCCGTTCGGCAAGGCGGCGGGTTTCTTCCTGGCGACGTTCGTGCTGGAGGATGCGGCGGCGGTGGGGGCGGGCCTGCTGCTGGCGGCGGGCCAGATGAGCTGGCCGGCGGCGTTAACGGCCTGTTTTTTGGGCATCTGGGCGGGCGACACGGGCCTGTACGCGTTGGCGCGGTTCGCGGGACGCGGATGGTTCGAGCGGTCGTCGTGGAAAAAACATGCCGCGCCGGTGGCGCGCAGCGAACGGTGGTTCGCGGAGCGCGGGACGGCGATCCTGATCTTCAGCCGGATGTTGCCGGGGGCGCGTCTGCCGACATATCTGGCGGCGGGGTTCCTCAAGGTGCCGTTAGCGCGGTTTCTGGCCGTGACCGGGGTGGCCTCGTTTGTCTGGACGTTTGCGGTGCTGTCGCTGGTCCGTTTTTTTGGCGCACCGGTGGCCCGCTGGCTGGCGGCTTACAAAATCGGCGGTTTGCGGCTGTTAGTCGCGGGGCTGCTGCTGCTGGCGGCGGTGCAAGGGTTCCGGCGGGTGCTGGGCGGCGTGGATTGGCGCAGCGTGCGGGCGGCATTGGCTCGCTGGCGGCGCTGGGAATTCTGGCCGGGGTGGCTGTTCTATCCGCCGGTGGCGGTTTACTACCTTTGGCTGGCGGTCAAATACCGCGGCACGATGCTGCCGACGGCGGCGAACCCGGGCATCTTCTCGGGCGGCATGGTGGGCGAATCCAAGCTGGCGACGCTGCGTGATCTGATGGCGCACAGTCCGGAATTCACGGCGGAGGCGGAGTTGCTGGCGGGAACGACGGCGGCGGAACGGCTGGCGTCGCTGCAAGTCATCTGCGCGCGGCGGAAGATCGGGTATCCGTTCATTTTGAAACCGGATCTGGGTCAGCGCGGGGCGGGCATCAAGCTAATCCGCGACGGGACGCAGGCGGAGGCGTACCTGCGGCAGACGGGCGCGGCGCTGCTGGTGCAGCGCTATGCGGAGGGGCCGCACGAGGCGGGCATCTATTATTACCGGTTTCCGCACGAGGCGCACGGGCGCATCTTCTCGATCACGGAGAAAGTGTTCCCGGTGGTGGTCGGCGACGGGAAGTCGACCGTGGCGGAGTTGGTGCGGCGGGATGATCGGGCACGCTGCATCGCGGCAAAATATCTGCACCGGCTCGGGGCGCGGCAGGCGGAAGTGCCGGCGGCGGGGGTGGAGGTGAAGCTGGTGGAGGCGGGCAACCACGCGCAGGGCTGCATCTTCCGGGACGGGGCGCGGCTGAATTCGCCGGCACTGGAGCGGCGCATCGATGAGATCTCGCGCCAGGTGGACGGTTTTTTCATCGGCCGCTATGACCTGCGGTATGCGAGCGAGGCGGAGCTGCGCGCGGGGGTGAATTTTCAGATCGTGGAACTGAACGGGGCGGCGGCGGAGGCGGCGAGCATCTATGATGCGCGCAATTCGCTGTGGTCGGCGTACACGACGCTATTCCGGCAATGGGACCTGGTCTTCGCCATCGGGCGGGAGAACCGGCGGCGGGGGTGCGTGCCGATGGGAGTCTTCCAATGTCTGCGGGAGTGGCGCAAATATGCCGTGCTGGCGGCGACGTATCCGGCGGCGGACTGACCCTATGTGTACCGTGACCTTTTTGCCGCGGCGACGCGGGTATGCGCTGGCGATGAATCGCGACGAGCAACGGGCGCGCGCGGCGGGCCTGCCGCCCGCGGTGAAGATGGTGCAAGGACGAGGCGTGGTCTGCCCGGCGGAGCCGGGCGGGGGGACATGGATCGCGCTCAATGATGCCGGCGTCACGTTCGCGCTCATCAATTGGTATTCCATCAGAGCAAGGGTGCGAGGGGAGGCGGTGAGCCGCGGAAAAATCATTCCGGCAATCTTGGGAACGGGCAGTCTTGCCACGGCGGCGGCGATGATCGGGCGGTTGCCGCTGGAGCAGACGAATGCATTCCGGCTCATCGGAGTTTTCCCCGGCGAGCGAATCGTTGCCGAGTGGCGGTGGGATTTGCGGCAGCTGGCGGGGTTGGAACATTCGTGGCAGGCGCGGCAGTGGATATCTTCGGGCCATGACGAGCCGGCGGCACAACGGATACGGGGGGCGGCGTTCCGGCGGGCCGGCCGGCAGCAATCGGCGGGCACACTGCCGTGGCTGCGGCGGTTGCACCGTTCACACTGGCCGGAACCGGGGGCGTGTTCGACTTGCATGCACCGCGCGGACGCGGTCACGGTGAGCTGCAGCGAAGTGACGGTGTCTGCCCGGGCCGGCGTGATGTGGCATCAACAGGGAAGCCCGTGCGCGAAAGGTTCCGCGTCGGCGCATCGCCTGATCCGGATCGGGTAAGGCGGAGAACGCCGCTTACCGCGCCGGACGTTCGCTCAGCGGGGCCGCCGAATCCAGCCCCGCTCCGCTGAAATTGTTGGTGTAAAACATCGGGCCGGTGAGGCCGGTGAGATGGATATTCCGGAAGACCACGTTGGTGGCATTCTGCAGGACGGATCCCCGGCGGCAGGTACCGCTGACATCGGCGAGCCGGAGCCCGTCCACGGGTTGAACGGCGGCGCCGGAGACGGTCAGGAGGTTCGTGGCGGTGATGGTCACCCCGGTGATCCGGATATTGCGGAACCGGGTGAAGCCGGCCGGGCCGGGCACGCCCTGGGGATCGGGATTATAGGCGTAGGTGCCGGTGATCTCCAGCAGAGGCTCGGGTCCGACGGTGAGATCTTCGGCGGTGATCTCCTCCAGAAAACCGGCCCGGCCTTCCCGGGATTTGAACTGCAACGCCGCCCGGCCCTGGCGGAAGGTGCAATGGGAGATGCGCACCCGCCGGATGCCGCCGGAGAGTTCGCTGCCGAAGGCGATGGACGTGTAGCCTTTGAGGAAGATGCAGTTGGTGATGGTGAGGTCTTCGCAGGGCCGGCCGATGCGGACACCTTCCTGGCCTTTGCCGGATTTGATGGCGATGTTGTCATCGCCGGTGGTGAAGGTGCAGCCGTCGATGAGGACGCCCGAGCAGGAGTCGGGGTCGATGCCATCGGAGTTCGCGCCGGTGGTCTCAAAAACCACCCCGGCGATGCGGACGGCGCGGCAATAGACGGGATGCAGGGTCCACATCCGGGTGCTCTTCAGGGTGACGCCGGTGACGCTGAAGTCGGTGCAGCTGTCCGCTTCGATCACCGACGGTCCGCGGGGATTGCGCAGCCGGCCCACGGCGGGATTGCCTTCAATGACACCGGCACCGGTGATGGTGATGTTTTCCGCGTGGTCGGCGGCGAGGAGCGCGCGGTGGCAATTGGTCTCGATGCCTTCCCAGCGCATGCGGATGAGCGGGTAATCGTCCGGCCGGGGACTGCCGAAGAGGGTGGCATTGGTTTCCAGGCGAAGCACCGTGCCGGATTTCAGGAGCAGGCTGCCGGTGAGGTAACGCCCGGCCGGGAGCAATACTTCGCCGCCGCCGCCGGCCGCCGTGTCCAGCGCCCGCTGGATGGCGGCGGTATCGGAAGTCTTGCCATCGCCGGTCGCGCCAAAATCGCGGACGGACAGGCTGGCGGCGAACGCATGGCCACCGAGAATAGTCATGGCGGCCAGGAGGACCGCGAGTTGAACCGGAGCGGATTTAAGCGGGAGAAAGTTCATGGCGGATTAGGCTGATAATGAGACGGCCCCCTCAGCGGCTGGTTTCAAATTGTTTGAGCGAGGGCTCGGCCGCCGGCAGTGATTCCATGACGAGCCGGGCCATTTCCCGGGCACCCTTGGCATTGAAGTGGGTGGTGTCTTTGGAATCATTGGCGAGTTCCCGGCTGCCTTTGGGGCCGAGCTGCTCGCAGAGCCGGACGCTGGCGGTGTTCAGGTCCACGAGCGGGACTTGTTTTTCCGCCGCCACCGTTTTCATGGCGCTCGCATACGGCAGGAGGGTGTTGTCGACCAAGCCATTGGTCTGGAAGTTGCGGCGGCACATGGGGGTGATCAGGATGGGGCGGGCACCGGCGGCGCGGGATTCATCGATATACTGGCGCAGGTACTGCTGGTAGGTCGTAGCGGCGGCGGTGGCTTCCGGATGGTCGGGGGTGTGGGAGTCGTTGTGTCCGAACTGGATCAGGACGTAATCGGGCTTGGCCTGCAAAGCTTTGGCCCAATGACCTTCCTGGATAAAGGTTTTCGTGCTGCGCCCGGAGAGGGCAAGGTTGATGACCTGGACACGGTTGCTGTCGAAATAACCCGGGAGGAACATCCCCCAGCCGCGCCGGACGGAATTGGCCGGATATTCACAGACCGTGGAGTCGCCGATGATGACCAGACGGACCGGGCGGTTGATGGCGGACTCGGCGGCGGGCAGTTTTGCCAGTGCCAAGCCGAGCCAGATGGTGAAAACGAGGTGCTTAAATGTCATGGCGTGATTTCAGGTGCCGGGAGTCAAATGGCAAAGGTGTTGATGGAAACGAGTCTATTCCAATCCGGGCATTTTGCCAGCCAGTGATGGCGGTTATGGGAAACAAAAAATGGTGATGAGCCCGTTCGTTTTGAGCCGCGGCGGGCCACCGGCGGGGCAAGCCGCATCTTCGTGCGGGTTTGCATGGGTGGGGCAAACCGGTAACAATACCGCATGACCATCACGTTCCAGCTCCGCTTCCGCACGCACACGGGCCAGTCGCTCTGGCTGGCCGGAAGCCATCCGCTGCCGGCGCGCCCGGTGCCGCTGCACTATGTGGACCAGGAATGCTGGCAGGTGACCATCCCGCTGGCGGCAGAGGCGGCGGAATCAGCGCTGAACTACAGCTATATCCTGCGCCAGCCGGATGGCTCGCAGATCACGGACTGGGGCCATGGCCGTGAGGTGATTCCCGCCGGTTTCAAGGCGGCCGAGTTGGTGGTTATCGACACCTGGAATCACGCCGGGTTTTTGGAGAACACTTTTTACACCGAGCCGTTTAAGAAGCATCTGCTGGCCGGCAATTTCACTGCGGTCAAACCGGCGGCCACGCCGGAAGCCACGCACACGTTCCGGGTGAAGGCGCCGCTGCTGGCCCCGGGGCAGGCGCTTTGCCTGGTCGGAGAAGATGTGGTGCTGGGAAACTGGCGGACGGAATCGCCGCGGCTGCTCGCCCGGGAGCCGGAGGCGGATGTCCATTCGGTGCAACTCGATTTGCGCGGACGGCCTTTTCCCATCGCCTACAAATACGGCGTGTTCGATGTGACGAAGAACCGGTTTGTGCGTTTTGAAGGCGGGGCGAACCGTCAGCTCCGGACCGGGGTGACACCCGGCCGGATGGTGGTGGTGAATGATGGTTTTGCGGTGCTGCCGGCGGACCACTGGCGCGGGGCGGGGGTGGCGGTGCCGGTCTTCAGTTTGCGGACGGAGCAGGGCTTTGGCGTGGGCGAGTTCGCCGATTTGAAGCTGCTGGCCGAGTGGGGCAAAGCGGTGGGATTGAAACTCATCCAGTTGCTGCCGGTGAACGACACGACGGCGGCGAAGACGTGGAAGGATTCCTATCCTTACGCCGCGATTTCGGTTTTCGCCCTGCACCCGCTCTACCTCAATCTCGAGGCGGTGGTGAGCGCCAAGAACAAGAAGTGGCTGCTGGAGTTGGAGCCGGAGCGGCAGCGGCTGAATGCCATGGACGCGGTGGATTACGAGGCGGTGATGGCGGCGAAGCTGGGGCTGCTGAAAAAAATCTTTCCGTCGCAAAAGACGGCGACCTTCCGCGCGAAAGAGTACAAGGAATTTTTCGCGCAGAACGAATCGTGGCTGGTGCCGTACGCCGCGTTCTGCTGTTTGCGCGACCGGTTTGGCACGGCGGATTTCAGCCAATGGCCGGAGCACAGCAGGTTCGCGGCGGACGAGATCGCCGCGCTGGTGAAGGGGAACGACGAGGTGGCGTTTCATCTGTTTGTGCAATATCACCTGCACCGGCAGTTGCAGGCGGCGGCGGCGGCGGTGCATGCGGCGGGGCTCATCCTGAAGGGGGACATCGCCATCGGCGTTTACCGGCACAGCGCGGATACGTGGCAGCAGCCGGACCTGTTTCACATGGACCAGCAGGCGGGGGCGCCGCCGGATCCGTTTGCCGCGAAGGGGCAGAACTGGGGGTTCCCCACCTACAACTGGGGCCGCATGGCGGCGGACGGGTTTGCGTGGTGGAAGCAGCGGTTCGCGCAGATGAGCTGCTATTTTGACGCGTTCCGCATCGACCACATCCTGGGTTTCTTCCGCATCTGGAGCAGTCCGGCGCACGCGGTGGAGGGGATTCTGGGGCGCTTTGTGCCGGTGATCCCGGTGGAGCCGGCGGAGTTCGCGGCGCGGGGCATCCGGCTGGACCGCCTCCGGTTCACCCGGCCCTTCATCAATGAGGCGGTGCTGCGGGAAATCTTCGGCGACCAGGCGGGCGTGGCGGCGCGGGAATTTCTGGTGCCAACGGGGGACGGGCACTATCTGTTGCGTTCCGGATTCGGCACCCAACGCCAGGTGGAGGAACATTTTGCCCGGCAGCCGGCCGGGGCGGCGGCGGAAAAAATGAAGCTCGGACTGTTTGATCTGATCAGCAACGTGATCCTGTTCGAGGATGACGGAAAATATCATTTCCGCTTTGCGATGGAGCAGACGTCTTCGTTCCGGCAGTTGCCGCCGGAGGTGCAGGGGCGGTTGCGCGAGCTGTATGTGGACTATTTCTTCCGGCGGCAGGACGGGTTTTGGCGGCGGGAGGCCATGCTGAAGCTGCCGGCGCTCAAGCGGGTGACCAACATGCTGGTCTGCGGCGAGGATCTGGGGCTGGTGCCCGCCTGCGTGCCGGAGGTGATGGAGAGTCTCGGGCTGCTGAGCCTGGAGATCCAGCGCATGCCGAAGCAGCCGGGGCAGGCTTTTTCACGGCCGCGCAATGCCCCCTATCTGAGCGTGGTCACGCCTTCCACGCACGACATGAGCACCATCCGCGGCTGGTGGACGGAGGACGGCGAACTGACGCAGAATTTTTACAACCACGAACTGGGGCTGGCCGGCGTGGCGCCGCAGGAAGCCACGCCGGAGCTGGTGGAGGCGGTGGTGCGCCAGCATCTGGCGTCGCCGGCGATGTGGTGCGTCTTCCAATTGCAGGACTGGCTGGGGCTGGAAGGCCACCTGCGCCGCGCGGAGGCGGACGCCGAGCGCATCAATGTGCCGGCGAATCCAAACCATTACTGGCGCTACCGGCTGCATCTGAAGCTGGAGACCCTGCTCGCCGCCGGCGAACTCAACGCCCGGCTGGCGAAATTGACCAAGGAATCCGGGCGCTGAAAACGCCAGGCTCACGGCCCGCGCTCACGGATACAACTGCACCCGGAAATACCGCGCCGCGTTCGTGGAGCTGTTCGTGAAGGACAGCGTCGGGGCGGTCGCCGTCTGCATGCCGCCGTAGGCGGTGAACGGCAGCGCCAGATTGGTGGTGGACCAGACCTGATAGACTTCGCCGGAAACGCTGGACCATTGCAACGAGCTCCGGGATGAAAGGCCGGCCACCGGAATCCAGGCGGGGTTCACCAGGGCGATGCCGGCGCTGGTGCCGCCGGTGGCGCTGGCGATGCCGGCGTTGTTCAGCGTGGTGACCGTCGCATACAGGTGCGCGCCATAGGTGTTCGTGACGGTCACGGTGGTGCCGGTGACCGTGCCGGTGAAGACGTTGGAACCGCCCGGCGCGGTGCCGATGAGCACGGCGTAGCCGCTCACGCCGCCCTGTGAATCCACCGCCGCCGGCCAGGTGAAGGTCACCGCGTTGCCCACCACATAAGTGTTGGTGGAACCAATCCCGACGGACGCGGGCGCGGGCGGCGGGGTGACATCGGACAGTTTCAGATACTGTGCTTCGAACGGGGCATTGGTCCAGCCGCCGTTGCTGGCCGGCACAGGGTTCAGGGAGACGTAAAGACCGTTTGCAAGCAGGTTGCTGCCGGCGATGCCGCCATTCGGCCAGAGCCATTCATTGTTGCGGTTCACGTCATAATTCGTATAGGCGGCGATGTTTTTCACGTTGTAGATCCGGTTCGACTGGATGCCGAAGAGGTTGCCGCCGTTCTGCATGATGTTGACGTCGAAGTTGCCGTTCTGCACGTTATTGCGGTCAAGGGGGGTGAAGGCGAACACCACGTCGTTGAGGTTCGGCGCGCCGTTGGCGGTCGCATATTTGGCGACGGAAAAGATGGACGCTTGCGGGGTCTCGCTGCCGGTCTGGTTGAGGTAGTAACGGTTGGAACTGCGCAGGGCCGGGCTGGCATTGCGCGCCTGGTTCACGGCGGCATAAACCGGCCAGAGCTGGTCGAGGCCGAAGGTGCGGTTGGCCGGATTGCAGACGGGCTGCATGTCGTTGTAGACCATGAATTGCGGGATGTTCTTGCCGAAATTCAACTGGTAGAGGGCGAAACCGAAGTAAGTGGAGATGCCGAGTTCCTCGCCGTAAAAGGTCATGGGCGCGCCGTCAATGGTGCTGCAAGCCAGGTGGCGGATGAGGGCCTCATAGGGGTCGGCGTAACTTTGCTCGTCGTGGGAGGTATTGTTGAGCAGCACCAGCCCCTGGCCATACGAATTGCGGCGGGCGTCGAAGGCGTTGCGGTAGTCGCTGGCGGCGGCGGCGGATTGGAGATCGAAGAGGAGGTTCTCGTTCAGGACGTCAAAGTGACGGTTGGAGCGGTAGGTCACGGCACCGCCATCGAGCGATTCGGTCATGAAAATGAAATCCCATTTGCGGCTGCGGACCTTGTTGATGATATATTCCCAGCATTGCGGCGGCAGGCCCTGGCCGAAGTCGGCGCGCACGCCGTCGATGCCCTTGTAAGTCATATTGGCCGGGGTATTGGTGGGACAGCCGGTCTGGTCGAGCCAGTAGAGCAGGCAGTCGGAGAAATAGCGCCAGACATTCTGGGTGATCTGGTCGAAGTGGCCGTTGCCGCTGCCGGTGGCGGTCTCGGTGCCGACGGAGTAGTCGAACCAGTCGGCCTCGCTGGTGTAATTGCCGGACTGGGAGGAGTTGGGCACGAGCGCGGCATAGCGGCCGAAATAGATGTCGGCCACGTCGGTCCATTTGCCGAAGTCATAGCGGTCGGGCGCCTGGGCGATGGCGGCGGCGCTGCTGGCGCGTTCATCATATTCATTCGCAGCCGAATAGAAACGCGCTTCGTAAGCGCTGATGAGATTGGTCGGCTGGGCGCCATGGGCGAAATAATTGGTGCCGGCATTGTCCAATTCGCAATCCCAGGCGGTGTGATTGAACGGTTCGTCGAGCATCACGTTGATGCCGGCGGCATCGGCGGCGGCGACAAAATTGGTGAATTCCTGCATGGCTTCCGCGCGGGTGTTGGACTTGCCGAGCAACGGATTCACCTGGAAATAGTTTTTCACGGAATAGAGGCTGCCGACGGAATAAGGTGCGCCAGTGTTCGGATCGGTCTGCCGGTTCAGGATGCCGACGGGATGGATGGGTTGCAGCCAGAGCCAGTTCACCCCGAGTTTTTGGGCGTAATTCAGATTGAAGCGGTTGGTCACGGGGTCGTAGGGGCGGGAACCGGGGCCGTTATAGAGGTCGGTGAAGGTGCTGCGGTCATTCAGGTTGGTGCCTTGGGCATCCACGGTCAGGGGGTTCACCTCATACATGGTCATGTTGCGGGCTTTCATCGGGGTGACGACGATGCAATGATCGCGCAGGCCGCTGGCGGAACACCAGATCCAGTTGGTGTTGCCGGTGACGCGGTAGCGGGCCGTCAGCCGGTAGGAGCCGCAGTTGGTCGCATACAAGGTGAGCCCATACTGGCCTGGCGTGGCGGTGGGCGTCATGGCGTAAGCCTTGTAGTAATTGTTGTCGTCGCCGGTGGCGATGAGGTTGCCGTCCGGGGGGACGATGCCATCCTCGATGCCGTCGCCGTTGGCATCCATGGTCGCGCGGTTGCGGCGGTTCAGATTGGAAAAGACATCGGCCTCGGTGACGTTGGTCGTATTGGGGGAGAAGAGGACGTTGACCGGGACCGAAGTGCCGGCCACCTCGTCGACGAACAGGTGTTCGGTGGTGTAGTCGGCGTTCAAGCCGTTGACGTTCAGCGCGGGACTGCCGAGCATGCCGTTGGTGAAGGAATAGACGGTGGCGTTCACGCCGGCGTTGTAGTCGGCGAATTTTTCCTCGTTGTTCGAGCTGTTCCAGACGCCGATGAGATAATTGATCGGGGTGAAATTCGGGATGTTCGACACGGTACCCACCCACCACATGTCGTTGCCGGCGATGCTGGCGTCGTTTTCCTCGTGATCATAGCTCATCGCCATGACCTTGGTGGCGCCGCTGCCGGTGCCGAGCGAGCCGGCGGGCGTGGTGCCATTGGTGGTGTAGTAGATACAGGCGCTATTGGCCCAGCGCGAGCCGGCGGTGCCATCCTTGCCTTGGTAGCCGACTTTGACCGAAAAACTGACGGTGGAATTGATGCCGTTGCTGTTGGGTGTGATCACGCGGTTGCCGGCGTGAAAGAGCCAGGCGGGGCGGTTGCGGATGCTGAAGGGAGTGGCGGCGGCGGTGGCGGGCGAGCCGGTGGTGGAGCTGCCGGCATCGGCCCCATACAGGCAGGTATTGGTGACGCCGTTGGAGCCGTCGAAGGCCAGGAGAAAATAATATTGCACCACGTCATCCGGGCCGAAGGCGGCGGTGCTGAACGAGCCGCTCCAATACTGGTTGGCGGCGGTATTGGTGAACCAGGTGAGCGCGTTGCTGCTCCAGGCGGATTGCGCGGAGCTTTTGTAGACGAGCCAGCCGCCGGTCTGGTTGGCGATCTGCACGCCGCCGTTCCATTTCCAGAGGCCGGTGTAAAAGGTGATGGTCGTGTTGGTCCCGATCTCGAATTCGGGGGTGCGCATGTTGACGCCCAGGTCCGAATTGTTGTCCGGAATGTGCCAGACCGTCGCCAGGGAGGCGCGGAGGGGAGCCGGGCCGGCCAGACCGAGCACGGCCAGCAGAAACGGGAGGAGCTTTTTCATGAATGATTTTTTCCGGGCGATCACTGCGTCTGCGGGAGCAGCACGACCTGGTAGAATTTTTGCGCCGCCGGGGCGGTGTCGTACCAGGAGGTGGTGGAACCCTGGCTGGGGATGGCACCGCTGATGGATTGGAACGGCTGGGTCAGGTTGGTGGTGGCCAGCACCTCGTAGTCGACGCCGGGCACACTGTTCCAGAGCACGAGCTGGTTGTTGCTGGCGAGGCCGGCGATCTTGAGCGGCGGCGAGACGATGATGCTGCGCGAGTCGCCGATGGGAACGGCGCCGTTGGTGTAGACGACCTCGATCAGGTTGGTGCCGGGCGCCGGGTTTTGCCAGTTGTAATAAAATGCCTTCATGCCGGAACAGATGCCATTGGGCAGCAGGATGTAAGAACCCTGCGGCTGGAGAACGCCGTTGATCATCACGTTGAAGTTGGTGACGGCGCTGGTCAAAGCGCTGCTGAAGCAGGCGGAGATCAGGTAGGTCATGTTGGTGGTGTAGGGCAGCACCGTGCCGTTGGTGGCGGGACTGGCGATCTGCACAACTTGGGCCGGGGCCAGGGTGTTCACGGTGGCGCTCAGCGTGGTGTAACGGTTGGAGTAAACGCTGGTGGCATATTCGTTCAGCCGGACATTGATGGTGGCCGTGCCGCTGCTGGGGACATTGGTATATAGAAACCGGTATTCCTGCGGGTAATTCGTGTAGGTCAGCGTCAGCGAGGGCGTGGGCGAAACCGCCGTGGCCGCCACGTAAATCGGCTGGCCATTGGTATCGTTGCCATTGCCGTTGGCTTTGCCGGTGATGAGGTCGTCGTTGTTGGTGTTGCTGTCCTGGATGTTGAATTGCACGCCGGTCACGGTGCTGTCCGCGCGCACGACCACGGTATAGGTGGCGGTGCCGATGGTGCTGCTGTTGGCGGGGTAGGTGATGAGGCCGCCCGGGAGGGCGCCATCATAGTAGAACGTCTGGGCAAAGGTGTTGTAGACGCTGGACTGGCCGGAGCGCGGCAGGAAGGAGCGGGCGCGGATGATGTGGAAGCCTGATGGCAGGCCGGTGAAGGTGCTGCTCACATTGAGGTCGTTGTGCG
>Ga0316222_1004313_pt1 | contig 13102 bp, 11 predicted proteins | sample TBH18011metaG_FD_206008 | JGI IMG/M metagenome (GOLD analysis project Ga0316222, IMG submission 206008) | Freshwater microbial communities from Trout Bog Lake, Wisconsin, USA - TBH18011 | ecosystem: Environmental > Aquatic > Freshwater > Lake > Hypolimnion/Profundal zone | place: USA: Wisconsin... | reverse complement strand
GCTTGCTGGGTGGCCTGTGGATGGTGAAGATAGGAATCAACCGTGCCTTGTGGCTGTTTGGTGTGGTGCAAGTGGGTTCCATTTTCGGCTTTGCCTGGCTGGCCTCGCTGGGCCGCCACACGGAAATTTCGTCAGTGGAACTCTCCCAACTGGCTGTCGTGATTGGTCTTGAAGCATTGGGTGTGGGGTTGGGTAGCGCCGCCTTTGGCGCCTTCATTGCCCGCACCACTCACCCTGCCTACACCGCTACCCAATTCGCCCTGTTTACCAGCCTGTTGGCCATACCACGCACCTTTGCCAATGCTGCTACCGGCTGGCTGGTGGAAAAATTAGGGTGGATGAGTTTTTTTCTATTGTGCGCAGCGCTGGCAATACCGGGGATGCTACTGTTGTTTAAAGTTGCGCCGTGGAATGAGCCGGTTGCGAAAAATCAGCAAGCTGGAAGCTAAAGCCAGATATTTAATTTGAAGCAAATTGAATATCTGAAAGGGGTCTAGCTGAGGTTCCCTATGTATGCTAAATTTGCATATTGTTGTCACATAATAATAATCTAATCGGAGAGTAAGCCATGCCGCAAACCAAGTTCATTTTGCAGGAAAATGATATTCCAACTCACTGGTACAACGTGGTGGCCGACATGCCCAATCCACCCGAACCTGTACTGGGACCGGATGGCAAGCCTATCGGCCCGGAAGCACTTGCGCCGATTTTCCCGATGAGCTTGATCATGCAGGAGGTATCCGCCGAACGCTGGATCCCTATTCCCGATGCAGTACGTGAGGCCTATCGTATTTATCGGCCGTCACCCCTATTTCGCGCCCATCGGCTGGAAGCGGCATTGGGTACTCCGGCAAAAATATATTACAAGTACGAGGGCGTTTCTCCCGCAGGCTCACACAAGGTCAACACATCCATTCCGCAGGCCTATTACAACAAAGAGGCAGGCATCAAGCGCATTGCCACTGAAACCGGTGCGGGGCAGTGGGGTTCGTCCATGGCGCTCGCCGGGCATATGTTTGGATTGGAGGTGCGTGTATACATGGTGAAAGTCAGCTATGAGCAAAAACCTTTCCGCCGTTCGATGATGCATACCTGGGGCGCTGAAGTATTTGCCAGCCCTTCGATGGAAACGAATTCTGGACGTGCTGCTCTTGCTGCAGACCCGAACAATCCCGGTTCACTCGGACTGGCAATTTCCGAGGCGGTGGAAGATGCAGCTAATCGAGCCGATACGAACTACGCGCTGGGCTCCGTTCTCAATCATGTCTTGCTGCACCAGACGGTGATCGGGCTGGAGGCAAAAAAACAATTTGAGTTGGCGGGTGATTATCCCGACATGATTTTTGCCCCCTGCGGTGGAGGCTCGAATTTTGGTGGTGCGGCCTTTCCTTTCTTCGCCGACAAGGCCTGCGGCAAGAATGTGCGTCTGGTGGCCGTGGAGCCGTCCTCATGCCCGACGTTGACGCGCGGCAAGTATGCTTATGATTTTGGCGACACGGCCAAACTCACGCCCATGATGAAAATGTTTACGCTGGGGCACGACTTTATGCCGCCCGGTATTCACGCCGGAGGGTTGCGCTACCACGGCGCCTCGGCGCTGGTTTCCCAGCTTTATCACGAGAAATTGATCGAGGCAGTAGCGGTGCCTCAAACGGCCACATTTCAGGCGGGAGTGACGTTTGCGCGTGCCGAGGGAATTATTCCTGCACCGGAATCTAACCATGCAATTTCGGCTTGTATAGACGAGGCCATACGCTGCAAGGTTTCCGGCGAACCGAAAACACTGTTTTTCAACCTCTCCGGTCACGGGCATTTCGATATGGCCGCTTATGACAAATATTTCTCTGGATCACTGGAAGACTTTGCTTATCCTGAAGACGCCTTGCAAGAATCGCTGGCAAATTTGCCGAAAGTTGCAGAGTAGAAGGTTGCATAAATAGGCGAGAGTTTTCCCCCTCCCTAGCCCTCCCCCGTTGGGAGAGGGGACAAAAAGCCAATCAAAAACATAGTTAGGTGGGGATTAATCCCCTCTCCCACCGGGGGAGGGTTAGGGAGGGGGTTGATACCAACCGTAACATGTATTATGGAAAGTTCAATATGTGCTTCCTCCGCAATTACACTGAATAATTGTAATCCACGGTTAGCGGTGCATGGTCGCTGAAGCGTTGCTCTTTGTAAATGTGGGTTGATTGGGCAGTTTGCGAGATACCCGGCGTAGTGATGTGGTAGTCAATACGCCAGCCCACATCCTTGGCCCAAGCCTGTCCTCGATTTGACCACCAGGTATAGGCTTCAAGTTCCGGGTGAAGCTTGCGGAACACGTCCACGAAGCCGACTTCATCGAATAGCTCGGTCAAAAAAGCACGTTCTTCCGGCAGGAAGCCGGAATTTTTCTTATTGCCACGCCAGTTTTTCAAGTCTTTTTCGGTATGGGCTATATTCCAGTCACCGCAAAGAATGACCTCTCGTCCGCTTTGTTTTAATGAAACTAAATGCGGCATGAAGGCGTCCATGAATTTAAATTTCACGGCTTGCCGTTCTTCTCCACTGGAACCGGATGGCAAGTACAGTGACACCACGCTCAAATTGCCAAACTGTACTTCAATATAGCGCCCCTCCGCGTCGAACTCTTCCATTCCCAAGCCTACGATCATGGCGTCCGGCTTGACCCTGCAGTAGATGCCTACGCCACTATATCCCTTTTTTTCGGCATAAAGGAAGTAACCATGGTAGCCATGCAAATTAAGCATATCCGGTGACATATCAGTCGCTTGTGCTTTGAGTTCCTGCAGGCAGACAATGTCGGCATTTTGTTTTGCAAGCCAGTCCGGCAAGCCTTTGCTGAAGGCTGAACGGATGCCATTAAGATTAAGAGAGATGATTCGCACTAAAGTTTTCCGATGGACAATGGCTGACATTATAATGGCAACATTGATTATTTGGATAACGCTTACCATGCAAACGTACCGTCAGGATTTTATTCATTTTGCCGTTGAGCAGAAAGTATTGCGTTTTGGCGAATTTCAAACCAAAGCCGGACGTTTGTCGCCATACTTTTTCAATTCGGGATTATTTCAGGATGGTGCGTCCCTGGGTGGGCTATGCCAGTTTTATGCACAAGCCATTCTGGCTTCAAAAGTTGAGTTTGACATGATCTTCGGCCCTGCTTATAAAGGGATTCCCCTGGTTGCCGGAACGGCGATCGCATTGGCCGGACAAGGACGCAACGTGCCCTACTGCTTTAATCGGAAGGAAATCAAGGATCATGGCGAAGGCGGGTCGACAGTAGGTGCTAAATTGCAGGGAAAAATCCTGATAATTGACGATGTCATTTCAGCAGGAACTTCGGTGCGCGAATCCATTGAGCTGATTCGTGCCGAAGGGGCAACGCCCTGCGGCGTGGTGATCGCTCTGGATCGTATGGAAAGGGGAAAAGGCGAGTTGTCTGCTGTGCAGGAAGTACAGCACAGTTACAACATTCCTGTAATATCGATAGCTGCACTGGATGATTTGCTCGGATATTTACAGGATCAGCCGGAGATGCAACAGAACTTACTGGCGGTACAATCTTATCGGAGTCGTTACGGGGTGAATTAATGAAACTATCGAAATCGGGTTTGCTTGTGCTCGTACTGTGTGCCTTTTTCAGTATGGGTGCTGAAGCGGCGCTATTCAAATGGGTGGATGACAATGGCGAAACCCATTATGGAGAGGTTGTTCCACCGGAATATGCCAACAAGGATAGGGTGCAGTTTGATGACAAGGGCCATGTGATCAAGGCAAAACAGGCTGACCCCAATACAAATCCTGCAGTTGGGAATAGCGCAGAACAAAAAGCTGCCTTGGAGCAGCGACGTAAAGACAAGGCTTTATTAAACACCTATAGTAATGAAAAAGAAATTGATCTGGCACGGGATCGTAATTTACAGCTGGTTGAAGCCCGTATAAAAAATATTGTGGAAATGCAAAAGTCGGCACAAGAAGACTTGGATAGTTATCGAAAAGAAGCGAAAGAAGTCGGCGCAGGGAAAGCTATCCCAGCCTCGATACAGGCAGACATTTCGACTGCAGAGAACAGGATAGCCAAACTCAAACAGGATATGGACTCAGCCAAGGCAAAAGCGGATTCAGTTAGAGCTGCATTTGAGGCCGACAAAGCCCGCTACCGCGAATTGATCGGTGGGACAAAGAAGTAAACGTGAATTCAGTTTAAGCGGCTTTAAAACTTTTCAGTCAGGGAAACAGAGTAAGACAAAAGTTAAAGCGCAATAAAACTATTTGCACCTGATTCATATTGCAGCAACTGACCGTGCTTGATGTCGAAATACCAGCCACTCAAAGTCAGCGCGCCTGTTTCAACACGTTCGCGCACCCACGGAAAAGTCATCAAGTTGTTAAGTGAAATCAGGATTGAACGCTGCTCACAGGCTTCCAGCCGATCTTCAAGAGGGGCATTGGGCATGTCATGTTCGACTGCCACTCGGGCGTCTTCAACCAGATGCATCCAGTCGTCAATAAAAGAATCGGGATTGGCAGTGCCGCCTGTTTCTACCAGGGAACGAATCCCGCCGCAGAGTGCATGTCCCAGCACAATGATGTGCTGCACGCCCAAATTTCGAACACCAAATTCCAGAGCGGAACTGGTCCCATGGTGACCGGAGAGTGTTCCCGAGGGCGGGACCAGATTGGCAACGTTACGGATAACAAATAAATCACCCGGTGCACAATCCAGTACGATAGCAGGATCTACTCGGGCATCACAACAGGCCACAACCAGAATCTTGGGCGATTGTCCCTGTGAAACCAGTTGTCGATAGAGTGCATCATTATCCGTGAAATGCTGTTCGCGGAAGCGCCTGAAACCCTCGATGAGATGTTGCGGTGAACTCATGCGCCGATCAATCTCCGCAAGGCTTCCTGATACTTGTCTGAAGTTTTTTGCAGCACATCGGCGGGAACTGCCGGGGCGGGCGGTTGTTTGTTCCAGCCTATAGATTCCAGCCAGTCCCGTACGAACTGCTTGTCGTAGCTTGGGGGATTACTGCCCACTTTGTATTGATCCGCAGGCCAGAAACGGGAGGAGTCGGGCGTCAAGGCCTCATCAATCAGATACAAGGTCCCGGCAGCATCTTCGCCAAATTCAAATTTAGTGTCGGCAATAATAATGCCTTTGGAGAGCGCGTATTCTGCTGCCTGAGTGTAGAGAGCCAGAGTCGCATTGCGCACTTCAATAGCGCGCGTTTCGCCCAGCAACTTTTTGACTTCCTCAAAAGAAATGTTTTCGTCGTGGTCTCCTACTGCAGCTTTGGTAGAAGGTGTAAACAGGGGTTCCGGTAATTTTTGCGCTTCCTGCAATCCTGCGGGTAAAGCGATACCGCACAAAGAACCGGTTTTTTTGTAATCCTTCCAACCGGAACCTACCAGATAGCCGCGCACAATTGCTTCGATGGGCAGAGGTTTAAGCCTTTTAACCACAAATGCGCGGCCCTTAACTTGCTCACGATCTGCGTCGGTTTTCACCACATCCTCGGGAGCGATGCCGGAAAGGTGATTGGGAATCACCTTTCCCAATTTGGAGAACCAGAAATTGGACACCGTAGTCAAAATGGCGCCTTTTCCCGGAACCGGTGAAGGGAGAATGACATCGAAAGCCGACAGTCGGTCAGTCTGCACAATGAGTAAATGCTGATCATCGACGCCGTAAATGTCACGTACTTTACCGCGATGCAATAAAGGCAAACTGGTCAGATTGGATTCGTGTAAGGCAGTCATGAGGTTCCTCTAAAATGGTAACTCCCCAACCCAATCTAACCCCATTCGGGAAGGGAGTTAGGGAGAGATAATGCTTATCCCAGCGGCGGCAATTTCGTCGCCGCTATGGTTTCTGCTTGCTTTTTGCGGTAATCAGTCAGCTTGCCGGCCAGTGCAGCATCGTTCAAGGCAAGCATCGATACCGCAAACAAACCGGCATTGGCGGCACCTCCCTCACCAATGGCAAAGGTTGCCACCGGAATACCTTTGGGCATCTGCACGATAGAGAGTAACGAGTCCATTCCCTTCAAATATTTTGAGGGGATCGGTACGCCCAAAACCGGTAGCGTGGTTTTGCCTGCAATCACTCCGGCCAGATGAGCCGCACCGCCTGCACCAGCAATAAAACACTGCACACCTTGGCCGTGCATTTCTTTGATGTAGTCAAACAGCAAGTCGGGCGAACGATGTGCCGAGATGACGCGCGCATCAAATTCCACGCCGAAGTCCTGCAGCGCCCGCGCCGCTTGCTGCATAATTTCCCAATCGTTACTGCTGCCCATGACAATGGACACGAGTGGTTTACCCATGATGCTATGCTCCCTTGTGATATCCGACTACGCGGTCAACTTCATTCTTCGATCCAAGAATAACAGGTACACGTTGATGCAGGCCGGTAGGTTTCAGTTCCATGATGCGTTCGCGGCCGGTAGAGCTTGCGCCACCCGCCTGTTCCACGATGAAAGACATCGGGTTGGCTTCGTATAGCAAGCGCAGCTTGCCAGCTTTGCCCGGATCTTTGGTGTCATAGGGGTACATGAATATACCGCCGCGCGTCAAAATGCGGTGAACTTCGGCCACCATCGAGGCGACCCAGCGCATGTTAAAGTTTTTCTCACGTCCGCCGTCTTTGCCCTTGGTGCATTCTTCTACATAGCGCTGCACCGGTTCTTCCCAGTAACGGCGGTTGGACATGTTGATGGCGAACTCCTGGGTATCGGCGGGAATTTTCATTTGCGGGTGGGTCAGAATAAATTCACCCACATCTCGATCCAGTGTAAAACCATCGACGCCGTGACCGGTCGTAATCACCAGCATGGTAGACGGGCCGTACAATGCGTAGCCCGCGCAAACTTGTTTTACACCCGGTTGCAGAAAGTCTTCGGCTGTCGGATTTTCCACGCCTTCCGGGCAACGTAAAATCGAGAAGATCGTACCGACAGAAATATTTACATCAATATTGGAAGAACCATCCAGCGGATCGAAGGTAATTAAATACTTACCCTTTGGATACTGTTTGGGGATCGGGTAGATATCATCCATTTCTTCCGAGGCCATGGCAGCCAGGTGACCGCTCCATTCAGTGGCCTTGATGAAAATATCATTGGTAATCACATCGAGTTTCTTTTGCGTCTCGCCTTGCACGTTTTCGCTGCCCGCACTACCCAATACGCCAATCAATTCCCCTTTGTTTACGGCATGAGCAATGTGCTTGCAGGCGGAAATAATGTCGCTCAGCAGGCCGGTGAAATCACCGCTCGCGCCCGGAACGCGCCTTTGTTCCTCGATAATATATTGCACCAGACTTTTGCTCATTTTTCTTCTCCCCGATAGTTTTTCAAATATTAAGTTTTAGTAACTTTTCGATTTTACAGCTTTTCTCCTGTCCCCTCCATCTCTGTATGCGAAAAGGAAAAAATTTATTTGGTGAGCGCCATAAATAGCTGCGGAAGTCTCTCCGGCAAACGTTGTATGTTGTCGATCACGGCAAAGCGCTTGCCAAAAATATCCGCCACATAGGCATCGGCTTTGGGATCAAGATTGATACAGTAAGTATAAATTCCCTGTTGATCCAGTTCGCGTACAGCAATGCGGGCATCTTCAATCAAATGACGCGGGTCTTTACTGTCGATGTCGGCAGGTTCCCCATCGGTAAGCACCAGCAGCAGTTTTTTGTCCGCTGTCTGATGGTGTAGATAATGCCCGGCGTGGCGCAAGGCTGCGCCCATACGCGTGGAAAATCCGGCATCCATCGCGGCCAGCCGTGACTTGACCTGATCGCCCCAAGGTTCCTGGTAACCTTTAAGATGAAGGTAACGCACTTCGTGGCGGGTATCGGAATGAAAACCGCCGATCGCAAAAGGATCCCCCATTTGATCGACCGCCCACGCCAGTAGCGATACCGCCTCCTGGCTCAGTTCCAGTTTGGACTGCGAGCACCCATCAGGCACATCGGCAAGCGAGGCGGAAAGATCCAGCAAGAGCGATACGGCAATGCTCCGCCCGTCGTTTTTGTGGCTCATGTTGATGCGCGGATCGGGCTGGGCTCCACTTTTGAAATCAATCAAAGAGCGGATCGCCACATCCAGATCAAGCTCGGACCCTTCTTCCTGATAGCGCACCCGCACCTTTTGCTGAGGCTTTAGCATGTCGATGATTTTTTTTAATTTCTTCGCCAGCGCACTGTGTTTGGCCAATAATTGATCGATGTAAGCCGCATCGCCAGCGGGGTGCAAATGTTCGTACAGACTCACCCAGTCCGGGTTGTAATGTTGGGCAACATAATCCCACTCGCGATAAAGGCGCGGCGGCATTTTGGCTTCCTCGCCAGGTTCCTCGGGTTGGACCTTGCGCGGACGAGTCTCATATACTTCTTCGTCACCGTCTTCAAAAAAACGCCACATCAGGCGATTGTCGTCGCGGTAATCAATTTCGGTATTGTCAAAATAGACCTTGGCGCTGGAGTCACTGCGCAAGCGCGATTCGGAAATAAAATGCACACCCGGGTCGATCATGCTTTGCGTGGTGGTGTTACCAGCCTCCATCACGGCATGAAATTTTTCGACGTATTTAAGTATGGAAGGATGCGTGTAACGGTGTGCGGGGTCGAGCAATGCGCGTGACAACATGGCCAAGCGATGCCGTATATAGGAAACTTCTTCTTCATATTGAATTTCTTGAGGGAGCGGATGCAGCGAGCACCACAAATTGCGCAGACCGGGATATTCGCGCATCGCCAGCCACTCTACCCGCGCATCTTCAAACACTTCAATCGACATGCGCTGAAACGGGCTGAAATTGTCGGCCATGATCGGCGTGGTCCAGCGCCGGTGAGCCGACACATGCGCCAGTAGCGCACGGTAGCGGTTGATTCCGTGCACCCCATTTGGCGTGTCGTCATACACATCCGGCAGATGAATGCCGTTATCGTCCAGATATGGGGAAGGTTTACGCAACTGGTCGAAAGCCAGCGAGTAAGGCAAGAAAACCGCTTCACTTCCCCACAATCCGCGCAAGTATAAATCGAGCTGTCGTTCGTGGTCGGTCAGTAGCGTACCATGCCGCTCGCGTTGCAGCACGGCACGACTGTCCGCCGATTGCAGCATAAAATAATCACGCTGGCGTTCCGGATCATTGGGATATCCCTTGATGCCGTAATCTACCCAGTTTTTGAGGCCGCCCAAGGATAGCTGTCCGAGCAGAAAAGGAGCGCTTTTCAAAAAATCCGGTAAACATTCGCTGGTGTACATCGAGTCGATACCATGCACCTTGGGGCTGGTACGTTCCATTGTCTGCCACACCAATTGCAGGTATTCTGCAAAAAGCCGATGACTTTCAAGATGTCGGGCCGCAGCGGCCAAACTTTGTAAAAACGGTGGAATCGCTTTGCTGTTGGGCGTACGAGCCAGTTTTCGGGTGAATTCCACTACTTCGGCAATGACTTCTTCGCCCACTTGGGCAGCGACCATGGGTATTTCTTCGAGGAAGGCCAATACCGGCTCTTCGCCGCGACCCATTTTGCAAATGACTTGTGCACCATCGACGTAGGCATCCACGCCCGCGTCCGATAACTTCATCTGCGCATGCGCCAGACAATCGTCAAAGACGCTTTGTACGCGGGTGAAATTGCAAACCAGCTTTCTTTGGGACACCTGCTTGACCGTCATAAATTTTTTGGCGAGACTCAGGCAAAAACTGAATCAATCGCGTGATCGAGCGTATCACGTATGTCGGCATCATCGGTGATCGGGCGCACCAAAGCCATGCGGCAGGCATCACGCGGGACGATGCCCCTGTTGATGAGTGTGGCAGCGTACACCAGCAGGCGGGTGGAAATGCCTTCGTCCAAGCCGTGCCCTTTCAGGTTACGGGCTACCACTGCAATTTGCACCAGACGTCCCGCTGTTTCTGCATCAATTCCGGCTTCCGTGCACACAATAGAAGCTTCCACTTCAACAGCAGGATAGTTAAATTCCATTGCGGCAAAGCGCTGCTTGGTGGATTGCTTAAGATCTTTCATCAAGCTCTGGTAACCGGGATTGTAGGAAATCACCAACTGAAAATCGGGGTGCGCAACAACCAATTCCCCCTTTTTGTCCAATGGCAAAGTGCGCCGGTGATCGGTCAGGGGGTGAATCACCACGGTGGTATCTTGCCGCGCTTCGACCACCTCATCCAAATAGCAAATTGCACCATACCTTGCCGCGAGAGTTAAAGGTCCATCGAGCCAGCGAGTGCCATTCGCATCCAGCAAATATCGTCCAACCAGATCGGAAGCCGTCATGTCTTCATTGCAGGCAACCGTAATCAGCGGTTTGCCGAGTTTCCACGCCATGTGCTCGACAAAGCGCGATTTACCACAGCCGGTGGGGCCCTTTAACATGACCGGCAGACGCGCCGCGTAGGCAGCCTCGTATAAAACCACCTCGTTGGCTTGGGCCAGATAATAAGGTTCGTCGATAATCTGGTATTGTTTGATGTCGAATTGCTGGCTCATGGGCTACCCGGAAAATAATGGTATGAGAGTAGATTCTAACTCAAGAACAGTCTGTGAAGGTTGGTTGATAATAATCCGTGCTATTCTTGCTGAAATACAAAAAAGTATTGGGAATTTTTCAGAAAGTTTGGCAATGTCTTAATCATTAGATATGAAGGAAATTTACGTGGCCATTCGAAAATTTTTCAGTGCCATGACTTAATCGGATACGAGTCCCAACCGTTTGTTTTGCCTGGATATATGCTAAAAGTTTAATTGATCCCTATGGCTAAAAGATCCTCCTCAAGCATCACCACGATTGGTCGGGTGTATCTGATTATTTCGCTATTTGTTGCGCTTATCGTCATCCTGATTTTACTCGTACAAATTCAGAACAATGCCCTAATGGCAGTCCGGGCTTATATAAGTGCCGAAGGATTGTGGGCCAAGGCGCAGAAGGATGCCACCCGTAGTCTCGAACACTATGCACTCTCCCGCAATGAGGACGACTACCAATCGTACTTTCGTTTTATTCAAGTGACCCTGGGTGATTCAACGTCCCGCATTGAAATGCAGAAGCCCACGCCTGATTTGGGTATCGCACGGGAGGGTTTCCTTAAAGGGGGAAATCATCCTGAAGATATCGAAACCATGATTAACTTTTTTCTTCGTTTTCAGCATACCTATTTTATGGCCGAAGCGATTGAGCACTGGACTCTGGCGGATCAGTTTATTGGGGATTTAAATGTGGAGGCAGAACAACTCCATCAGGAAATATCCTCCGGAGTGAACAAACCCGGCGCTTTGGACGCTCTTCACCTCAGGCTCGATGCCATCAACCGGCATTTAACCGAACAGGAAAATCAATTCTCCTCGACGCTTGCGAATGCCTCCCGCACTGCAAGTGACGTTTCCCGCACCCTGACCTACGGGCTCGCGCTCCTGTTTACTATGCTCGGCATCGGTATTTCCTGGCCAATTATGGTTCGCATACGGACGACCGAAAACGCACTGCTTAAAAATGAGGAAGATCTGCGGATTTCCGCCACGGCTTTTGATTCACAAGAAAGCGTGATGATCACGGATGCCAACAATGTTATTTTGCGGGTTAATCTGGCATTTATAAATGAGACCGGCTATTCAGCCGAGGAGGTTGTAGGACAAACGCCCCGGTTACTCAAGTCCGGTCGCCATCCCGAGGAGTTTTATTTAGTCATGTGGGAAACTATCCTGCGCACGGGAAAGTGGGAAGGAGAACTCTTTAACCGCCGCAAGAATGGTGAAGTTTATCCCGTATGGCTTACCATTTCTGCCGTTAAGAAAAATGATGGTGTGGTCACTCATTATGTCGGATCACACATCGATATTACAGAACGCAAAGTGGCAGAAAACGAGATCAGGAATCTGGCGTTCTACGACTCGCTCACTCACCTGCCTAACAGGAGGCTTTTGCAAGACAGGCTCCAACAGGCCTTGGCCTCTATTTCCCGAAGTAATCTGACAGGCGGAGTGCTGTTTATTGATCTGGACGACTTCAAGACGCTTAACGACACCCTTGGGCATGACATCGGTGACCAACTATTGCAGCAGGTGGCAAAACGACTCGAATCCTGTGTACGCGAATGCGATACGGTGGCTCGCTTGGGGGGCGATGAATTTGTGATCATGCTGGTCGATCTGAGTGAGCAATCCTGCGAAGCCGCTGCACAGGTAAAGTCAGTCGGCAACAAAATACTGGCTACTCTGAATGAACCTTATCATCTGGCCGGACGTGAGTACCTGAATACGCCCAGCATCGGCGCGACCTTATTCAGCGACTGTCTGCAGACCATTGATGAGCTGATGAAGCAAGCTGATATTGCCATGTATCAGGCCAAGAAGGCCGGCCGTAACAGACTGTGTTTTTTTGATCCCCAGATGCAAAGTAACATCAATGTTCGTGTTTCACTCGAAGGTGAATTACGCAAGGCTATTGAAAAACAGCAATTCCAGCTGTTTTACCAAATTCAGGTTGATAACTCGCGCCGCCCTTTTGGAGCGGAGGCATTGATCCGCTGGAAGCACCCCGAGCGCGGTTTGATTTCCCCGGCCGAATTTATTCCGTTGGCAGAAGAAACCGGGCAGATTATAGCGATCGGGGAATGGGTGCTTGAAACCGCTTGTGGTCAGCTGAAAACTTGGGAACAAGATCCGTTAACCAATAAATTGGTTTTGGCCGTAAACGTCAGTGCCAAAGCGTTTCGTCAGCCTGATTTCGCAGCTCAAGTACATACTGCTGTACAACGCCATGGCATTAACCCGGCGCTGCTTAAACTCGAACTCACTGAAAGCATGTTGTTTGAAGATATCGGGGAGACGATCGCGACAATGAATACTTTAAATGAAATGGGTATCCAATTCTCTCTGGACGATTTCGGCACGGGATATTCCTCCTTGCAATATCTCAAACGGTTACCAATTGATCAGTTAACCTTCTTTCCTCTTTTCGAGACATCAGATTTGCTTCAAACTTAGCCCTGTCGTGATGTTCAATGAATTTTGGAGGATCACCCAATGGGTGAAGAGGATTTTGATCAAAAGATTTTGGCAAAAGCA
>Ga0316222_1004312_pt1 | contig 13105 bp, 2 predicted proteins | sample TBH18011metaG_FD_206008 | JGI IMG/M metagenome (GOLD analysis project Ga0316222, IMG submission 206008) | Freshwater microbial communities from Trout Bog Lake, Wisconsin, USA - TBH18011 | ecosystem: Environmental > Aquatic > Freshwater > Lake > Hypolimnion/Profundal zone | place: USA: Wisconsin... | reverse complement strand
CCCCGGACGTCAGTTCCGGAATGTTCGCGGACAGCACCAGCGTGCCGTTGTTCGTGAAGATCAGCTGCGCCGTGCCGGTGGTGACCGCCGGAGCCGCATTGTTTGTGAAGCCCTGGCCCGTCGTGAAGGTTCCGCCATTCAACACCAGGAGGCCGACGCCGCCACCGGCACCGATGGAGGGTGCCAGCACAATGGGCGCCGTCCCGTTATACACGAACGAACCGCCGTTCGTGACCGTGATGGTCGGGCCGTAGCCGGAAGATCCCGGCGGCGCATTCGTCATGACCCCGTTCTGGATCCACAGGCCGTTATTATTGATGTTCAGACTCGCGCCGCGCGCCACATCCAGCCAGCCGTTGTTCGTCACCGTGCCCGCCACATTCATGTTCTGGTAGCCGGGCGTGCCGTTGGCCGGGTTGCTGCCGATCTGCACCTTGGCCGTGCCGGCCACCACCACCGTGGCGTTGCTCTGAAAATTGATCGTCGCTGTCGCCAAGTTGATCGGCATCAGCCAGCCGCCCGTCGCCGCGCTCTCATTACCCGTGACGTTGAGCGTGCCGTTCGTCACCGTCGTCGGCCCCGTGTAGGTGTTCGTACCGGACAGCGTGATCGTGCCCGATGTCAGCGTGACGCCATAGCCGTGGCCGCCGTCGCTGATCGCCCCGCTGATCGTGCCGGAGTTCGCCGTGTTCGCGCCCACCGTGGCATTCCCCTGCAGCACCACCGGCCCCGTGATGGTCCCGTTGTCCACGCGGAGCGCCCCCAGGTTTTCACTGTTACCCGGCCCGTTCAGATTCACCGTGGCCGCCATCGTCCCCGACCCCACCGTGTAATAAAATGTCCCGCCGCTCGCCACGTTGATCGTGGCACCGCTGTTGATCGCCACCGAACTGCTGTTGATGGCCGTCTTGGCCGTGCCCCCCGGGCTCGCCGGCAGATTGATCGTGCCCGTGAAGGACGCCATCGGATCGTTCAAAACCGTGCTGCCGCCCGCCACTTCCGTGACACTGATCGTGCCCGAACCGGTGATCGCATTCGTCAGCGTCGCGCCGCCGATGTTCACCGCCAGCACATTCGTCCCCAGGCTGATCGCCCCCGTGCCCACCGTGCCCGGCGCATTCAGCTGCACCGTGCCCGCGCTCACCACCGTCCCGCCCGTGTAGGTGCTCGCCGCGGATAATACCAGCGTGCCCGTGCCTGCATTCGTGACCGAGCCGCCGCCGGCAATCGCATTCGTCACTGTCACCGTGCCCGTCTGTTTCACCACCAGCGCGCCGCCATCCGTCACCCCGCCCGCCGGCAAGACCCCGCTCGTGTCATTGTTGCCCAGCTGGACAATCGCCCCGCTCGCGATCGTGGTGCCGCCCGTGATGCCACTGCTTGTGTTATCGATCACCACGATGCCGTTGCTGACCCCGATGCCACCGGTGAACGTGTCCCCGCTCTCCGTCAGCAGCAACGAGCCGGCGCCCTGCTTCACCAGCGAAATCGCCCCGCCAATGCCGCCGCTGCCGCTGAACGTGTACGCCAGCGCGTTATTGCTCACCGTCAGGCTCCCCGGCGTCACCGCCGTCGTCACTGTGACGTTGTTCGTGCCGCCCGCCGTATCGTTGAACAGCACCACGCTCGTGTTCTGGTAATCGTAAGGCGCGCCGCCCGCCGTTGTCAGCCAGTTCGCGGTGGTCAGAACATCCCAGTTGCCGTTCACATTCCCATTCCAAGTGATCGGCACGATTGGCACCGGCCCGGCCGTCAACACCACTTGGATCGCATTGTCCAGATTCGTCAGATAGCCGGCCGGGCTGCCCCCCGCCGTGAAGACCAAGCCCAAGTTCGTCAGATTGTTACCACCATCCACCAGCCCGGTGGCCGTGCCGTAGGCAATCAGCGTGAGATTGGTGGGATAAGCCGCATAACCCGGCAAAGAGGTGATGGTGATCGTATTTGTCGCCCCGCCGTTCGCCAGTGTGCCCGTCACGATGTTCGTCGCGAGGCTGGTCGGAATCGCCAGGTTCACCAGGCTGTTGGTAAGGTTCAGGGTGCCGTTCGTTGCCAGGACCGCACCCAGGGTCAGGGTGCTGTTCGTCAGCGACAAGGCTTGGGCCACCGTGAAATTGGCGGCGGCGGCCGATACATTCAACACCGCATTGCTGACCGTCACGGATGGGCTCGCGCCCGGCGAAGCCGAACCCGAGAACACCAATGACCCGCCGGTAACCGTGGTCGCCCCGGTGTAAGGCGTGGCCCCGGTCAGCGTCAGCGTGCCTGCCGCGGTCTTCGTGACCGTGCCGCTCCCGGTGATGGTGCCGGCCAGCGTCACCGCGCCGGGGTTGGCCACCACCAGTGCCGCATTGTTCGTGACGGAACCCGTCACCGACCCGTTGTTCCCTCCGCCGTCACCCAGTTGCAACGTGCCCGCGCTGACCGTCGTGTTGCCGCTGTAAGTGTTCGTCCCGGACAGCAGCACCGTGCCCGCCCCCGTCAACACCAATGAACCACTCCCCGTGATCGCCGAGCTGAACGTGCCCGTCTGGCCCGAAGTGATGACCAGCCCGTTCGTCAGGCCCGACAAAATCACCCCCACATTGGTCACCGTCAGATTGGCGCCCGGCAGGTTGCCCAGCGTCCCGCCGCCCAGGATGACCGCGTTCGTGATCGTCCCGGCCGTCGCCACCGCCCCGGCCTGGATGGTCGTGGCATAGAGGCTCGTTCCGTTCGTCAGGCTGACGATGGCGCTGTTGGTCAGGTGGTCCGTGGAGGCCACCGGATTGGTCAGGCTGATCGTGGACATCGTGATGTTCGTGATGCTCGCCGTGCCCCCGTTGGTCAGGCTCATGGCGGCCATGACGGCGATGGTGTAATTCGACGCATTGAGACTGTTGTTGATGGCGGCCAAAGCGAGGCTCGATGCCGTCAGCGTGCCCGCCCCCATCTTGAAGGTGGCCGCGATGTTGATGCCGCGGCCCGTGGAAGTCGCCGTCGGCACCGACAGCCCGATGTTCATCCCGCCAAATTTGGCCGCCAGCGTGCCGGCGGTCGTATCCAGCAGGTCGACCGGATGATCGCTGAACCCGAATGAGTCGTGCTCGCCCACATCCAGCGTGGCCAGACTGCTCCCGCCGGTGGTGCCGCCGATCGTCAGCGCCGGACTGGTCAAGCCGGAGGCAAATTGAATCGTGCCCGACGAACGGCTGCCGCTCCAGCCATCCCGCAGAGTACCGACATATACGACATTGCTCTTACCCAAATTCAGGACGCTGGCCGGCATCGTGCCGCTGCCACCGCCGGCATCACCCACGTTGAGACTGGAGGCAATGATCGTGTTCGTCCCGCCCGCCAGGGTCAGCGTCACCGTCCCGCCGGCCGTGCCGGAGGAACCCCCGGAAAGATTCGCCTCGTTGATGGTGCCGGCCGCATTGGTGTAGGAGAAATAGCTCAGCCCGCTCAGGTTCACCGTCAGATTCGTCCCGCTGGAGAACGGCGCAACCGTCAATGTCGCCGGCGATACCGTCAGCGCCGAGCCGGCGGTACCCGTGATGGTGACCGTGTGCGACAACGCCGCGTTGTTCGTGAAGATCAGGTTGGTCACGATCTGCGCCGAGCTCCCGAGATTCAGCGTCACGTTTGTGGCCAGATTGAAATTAAGCGTATTGGTCGGCGGCAAGGCCCCCGCCACCGTCGCATTCAAAAGCGCGCTGGCGCTAAACACCGTCGCCCCGCCATAGGTGTTCGCCGCGGATAACGCCACCGTTCCCGGCCCCGGCACCGTCAGTCCGTAACCCAGGCCGCCGTCCCCGATCGCCCCGCTCACCGTCAGCGTTTTCGCCGAAGCCACCGGCCACGTCTGGCTGCCGCCCAGCGTGATGGGCGTACCCCATGTCAGATTGTTCGCCGAGGCCGACAGATTAATGCCGCTCGTTCCCAACGTCAGCGTCCCCGCCCCCGTCACGCTGATGTCCGCCGCCGCATTGGTCACCACGATGCCGCCCCAGGATTGGGAACTGGCCATGGTCAGCCCCGTGCCCAGCGCCGAGCCCACCCAGACCGCATTGCTGCTCGCATTCGGCACCACCGAGTTCGTCCAACTCGCCCCGAGCGTCAGATCCGTCCCTGCGGACCCCTTGTATACATTGACGGCAGAAGCCATGAACGGAACTTGCACGGCCGCAATGGTTATGACCGCAAGGCGGCAGACCAGTGAACGCAGGGGGTTGATTTTCATATAAGACGGCTGATTCGGGTTTTCGGGTTGGGACACAAACATTCCTTCTTCCTGATTAATGATTATTGCGACAATTTACCCCGTTTTTGACCAAGCGGATAGAGCATGAACATGCTCCAATCCCGCCGCCCCAGCCTACGGCGAAGCGATGCGGTAAAAACGTTGGGCATCAGTGGCTTGTCCGTCAATGTAGTCGACCGTGTTCGTATCAAACAAACCCGTGGCCAGCACGGTCCAGTTCGTCAGCGGCACCGTCAGATCGGTGGTCATCAGAATCCGGTATGTCTGCCCGCTCACGCCACTGAAACTCAACGTGAACACTCCCCCGCCATAAACGCCGGTGCCGCTCAAAACCGGCGGAACCAGGATCGCAGGCGCAGCCGTGTAGACCAGCACGAGCGCGTTCCCGTTCGTGGTCACCGCGAACGTCCCGGTATACGCATTGCTGAAGCCCGCCGCGTTCACCGCGAACGCCCCCGGATTGAAATTCGTGATCCCCGCACTGGCCGTCGCCAGCGTCCACATGTTCGTCCCCCCGTCGGCAAATCCCGCCACCACCCCCGGCGTGTTGCTGCCGGTCAGCGTCACCACCTGAATCGTGTACGCATTCGACACCGTCACCAACCCCAGCCCGCCGGTGATGTTCAAACCATCCCCGCCCGCGCTGTTCGTCGCATTATTGCACTGCCAGAGATACGTCGCCCCCGCATTCCACACTTGGGCGCCTGTGTTCAGTGTCCCCACACTGGCGCCGCCCGGCGCCACCGTGCCACCCAGCGTCACCGGCCCGTAAACCCAGCCCGTCCCGCCCAGCGTTCCATTGGTCTGCACCGCCAGATTGTTCGTGCCCACCGAGCCGTTCACCACCAGCGACCCCGCGCTGACCGTGGTTCCGCCGGCATAAGTGTTGGAAGCACCCAGCGTCAACACGCCTGCCCCCAGCTTCGTCAACGCCCCTGCCCCGCCGATGACGTTCGTGATGGTCGTGGCAAATCCCGCCGTATTGATGGCCCCGCCTCCCGCGCCCAGGCTGATGGTCGGCACCCCGCTCACGTTCACCCCCGAGGTGAGCTCCGGGATGTCAGCGGCCAGCACCAGGCTGCCGTTGTTCGTCAGCACAATCTGCGCGGTGCCGCTCGTGCTCAGCGGATTGATGCCGTTCGTGAAACCCTGGCCCGTGGTGAACGTCCCGCCGCCCACGGTCAACACCGCTCCGCCGCTGGAACCGCTGGTGGGACTGAGCCCGATCGGCGCCCCGCCCGCATAGGTGAACGCGCTGCCGCTACCCACGAACAGGAAGGCGCTGTAACCCGACCCCGCCGGCGGAGCGTCGGTCATGCCTCCGGCTTGGAACCAGGTCCCGCCATTCGTGAGGTTCAAATAACCCGCCCGCGCCACCAGCAGCGGACCGTTGTTCGTGACCGCCCCGGTCACGTTCATCACTTGCGAAGCCGTGCCGCTGGCCGGCGAACTGCCGATCTGCACCCGGTTGGTGGCCGCCACCACCACCCTGGACCCGCCCGCGAAATTCACCGTCGCCGCCGCCGTGTTGATCGGCATCAGCCAGCCGCCGGTCGCCGCGCTCTGGTTGCCGTTCACCACCACCGTTCCGTTGGTGACCGTCGTGCCGCCGGTGTAGGAATTGGTCGTGTTGATGGTCAGCGTGCTGTTACCCGCCATGAGCAGGCCCATGCCGCCGGTCAGCTGGCCGCTCCCGCCGAACGTGTAATTTTGCGTCGCATTCACCGTCACCGCCGCCGGCGCCAGGTTCGTCGTCAGACTGATTGCCGGTGAATTGGAACCGGTGTTGTTGAAGGTGACCGTGTCGCCCTGATAAAAATAATCGCCATTGCCGCCGTTGAGCCAGTTCTGGGTCCCGCGCACATCCCAGCTGTTCGCCGTGCCGTCCCCCTTCCACACCAGACTCGCGTTGCCGCCTGCCGTCACGGACAGCGTGAGCGCCGTGGCCCCCGGATTCAACGTCACGCCGCGATACGCCGTGTTCAGCGCAAAAACGCCCGCTCCCGTGTGTGCCGGATACGTCATGAGCGTGTAGGTGCCGATTCCCAACGACGTCCCCAGATAATTCAGGCTGACAAGGTTCGTGCCGGTCGCCGTCACCGTCCCGAGCACCTGCACCAGGCTGTTCGTACCCGCCGGATTCGTGCTCAACTCAAACGTCAGGCCCGCGCCATTCAACGTGAGCGCATTGCTGAACACCAGCGTGCCCGGCGCCCCCGCCAGCACCGGACTGATCTGCGCCCCGGCCGCCGCCGTCACACTGCCGTTCACCGCGCCGCTGCCGCCCAGCGTCTGATTCGCGTTGAGACCAAAGCCGCCGCTCACCGCCGAAACATCCAAAAGCGTGTTGGTGGCCAGCAGGATCGCCGTTGAATTGGACAACGACCCCGTCGCCGCCAGCCGCAGCGCGCCGGCACTCACCGTCGTGCTGCCGCTGTAAGGGTTCGCCGCCGCCAGCGTCACGGCGCCCCCGCCGGATACCGCCAGCGCCCCGGTGCCGCTGATGACGGAACCGATCGTGCCCGTCTGGCCCGGCGTGATGGCAATGGCATTGGTCGTTCCGCCCGCCAGGATCACATTCACATTGGTGACCGCCAGATTGCCGCCGGCAAGGTTCCCCAGCGTTGCCCCGCCCAATAGGATCTGGTTCGTGACCGTGGCCGCGCTGGCCGCGCTGCCCGTCTGGATGACCGCCGCCGCCAGGCTCGCGCCGTTCGTCAGGCTGATGATGGCGCTGTTGGTCAGGTTGTCCGTGGAACCGGCCGGATTCGCCAGACTGTTGTTTCCCAGCGTGATGTTCGTGATGCTGGCCGTGCCGGCCGCGAGACTGAACTGCGCCGCGATGGCGATCGTATAATTCGTCGCATTCGCCGCGCTGCCGATGCTGCCCAGGGTCAGGCTCGCCGCCGTCAGCGTGCCCGCCCCCATTTTGAACGTGCATCCCATGCCATAACCGCGCCCGCTGGTATTGGCCGCGGGATTTTCCTGCCCGATCGTGATGTTTCCCAATTGCGCATTCAACGTCCCGCCGCCGGTGTCCAGCAGATCGGTCGCATGGTCGCTGAACTCAAAAGAATCATGGGTGCCCACACTGACGTTCGCCAGACTGCCCGCCCCGGCGCTCCCCGCCAGCGCCAGCACCGGATTGGTCAGGCCGGCCGCAAATTGCACCGTTCCCTCCGACCGGCTGGCGCTCGCCCCGATTCCCAGGGTGCCGACATCCAACACATTGCTCTGCCCGAGATTCAACACCGAGGCCGAGGTGGTCCCCGCCGCACCGCCCAGGTCGCCCACGGCCACGGCATTGGCGATGATCAGATTGGTCCCGCCCGCCAGCGTGACCGCCACCGTTCCGCCCGCCGCACTCGCCGCACCGCCGGCATAGCAAGGAACCGCCAGTGTCCCGGCCGGGTTCGTATACGTAAATGAATTCAACCCGCCCATATTCACCGTCAGGCTGTTGCCCCCGGAGAACGGTGCGAAAACCAGATTGGCCGGCGAAACACTCAGCAGCGCACCGGCCGTCCCGGTGATGGTGATGCTCGGTGACGCAATGGAATTGGTGAATATCAGATTGGTCACCGTCTGCGCCGCCCCCAGATTCAGCGTGGCATTGGTGGCCCCGTTGAAGCTCACCGATGATGCCGGCGGCAGCGCTCCCGGGGCATTCGCGTTCAGCGTCCCGGCATTGATCGCCGTCGCCCCGCCGTACGTGTTCGTGCCGGAGAGTGTCAAAGTACCCGCCCCGATTTTGGTCAGACCGTACCCATTGCCGCCATCGCCGACGACCGCACCCACCGTCAACGTCGCGCCCGTACCCACCAGCCAAGTCTGGCTGGCAGCCAGGGTGACGGTCAGCGGTGTGCTCAGCGAGGCGGAGGCATTTGCCTGGACCCCGTTGCTGAGGTTGAGCGTCCCGGGACCATAGAGATTATAGGCCCCGCTGCCGGTCGCATTGAAGGTCAGCCAGGTGTTCGTCAACTGCCCGACCACCGTCACCGTGCCCGCCGTGCCGCCCGAACCGAACAGGGCGATGTAGGGATTGGCATTGTTCCAGGTGCCGTCCGCGCTGCCGTTCCACCAGTTGGCGGCGCTGCTGCTCCACGTGCCGCTGCCATCCTGCGCGCCGGTCGTGCCCGTATTCGCATCCCACGTGAGACTGGTCGGATACTGGACCGACACCGGCGCGGAAGCGATGCCGTTCGCCGTGACCACGAGCGAATACGTCCCCGCCGGGAGGTTGGTGGGCATGGTCATTTGCGTCGTCTCCACATTGGTGCCGGTCATCACCCCGGTGCTGCTCCAGCCAAAGGTGCGGGCATAATAAACCTTGCTGGTGCTGGAATTCGTGAGCCGGACGATGGGGTAATCCGTCCGCATCTGGGCATCGTCGCCATAGGCCGCGCCTTCCGAAATGCCATTGAACTGCGTACCTGCGAGGGTGTAGGTGCCGTCCGCATTGGCCGTGACACTGTTGATGACCGGCTGCCCGGCCGCCAGCGGGGTGCCGTCCGGCGTATAGACATACAGATGACTGTTCTCCAAGGACATCAGCACGGTGCCGTCCGGCAGGTCCAGCATCGAATAAATGAAGGAAGCCCCGCCCGTGCCCGGGCTGGGCGCCGCCGTCAGCGTGTTCGAGACATAATCATACTCGTAGAAAGAGGTGGGCGAGGTGTACCCCGTGTCCGGACACACAGCAATCAGTATCTTGCCGTTGGCCATCATCGCCCCGGGCGCATCCACCCCGCCGAGATTATTCGGGATGGCGGGACCGACCACCCAGGAACCGGGACTGGTCGTGCCGCTGGGCGTGTAGATGGCGGTGTGATTCGTGGCCCCCACGTAAAACACTTTCCCGTTCGGCAGGAGAATGCCCGGTCCCAGTTCCCCGCCGTAGCCGTACATGGAGATCGGCACCGAGGTATCATTGACCCACTTGTTGGAGGCGGGGATGTAGCGTTCGCAATTCTGGCCGAACGGATCGATCGTCAGAATGCTGTCATCGGCCAGCTTCACCCAGCAGGCCTCGTCCTGGTCATCGCCCCGGTACAAAGTCGGGCCCGTGGACCAGGTGTTGTTGGCCGCGTTCCAAATCAGCGTGCCGCCATAGCTCGCCGGCGCCACCGGTGACACCAGCACATTCCCGTTCGGCAGAATCTCCGAGCAGGAATCCAAAAACTTGTTCACGCCGGATGTATTCGGGGCCATCGTCCAAGTATTGGCCGTCGGATCGTACACTTCCGCGTTGGTGCCGCCGCTGCCATATTCGCCACCCGCCACAAACACCCGCCCGTCCGGCAACACCTGTGAGGAACAATATTCGCGCGAGTAGTTCATCGCGGCGACCGAGGACCAGGTGCCGTTGACGTAGCTGCCGCTCGAAGTCGGCGTCAGCTTGTACCAATGCGTGCTGCTGTTCACATCATGCGCCAGCACCGTGCCGTCATTCATCAGCAGCATGTTGTTGATCTGCGGGCCGGGCGAGGCCGTGGCCAGTTCCGTCCACGTCCCCGTCGCCTGCCCCCGGGCCAGCCCGCACCCGATGAACAGCCAGACCGCCAAATTCATCCGCACCGCGCCAAAACGTTGATTAATGATCGGTCTTTTGATGTTCATGGAGATAAAATCAAGGTCACTGGCATGGGCACGGGATGTCCGCATAATCCGACTCGTTCAGCGACTGCAAGAACGCCGTCAGCGGTCCCACCGCCGAACTGTCCAGCCGGATGTTCCCCAGCTCCGGGTCCGCGTTCCGCACCGTCCCCGCCCGCGCCGCCGCCGATTCCGTGAGGTAAAAATTCAATACGTCCCCGATCGTGTCCAGTTGCCCGGTATGCAGATAAGGTTCCGAACTCACCAAGTCCCGCACCGTCGGCGTCTTGAACCGCGCAATCGTCTGCGGCAATACCGCCGCCGGCACCAACCCCGTCACCGCCACCAGATAAAACTCCTGCGGCACCGTCGGATCCACCGCATTGGTGAAACTGAACTTCCCGGCGCCGTCAAATGTGCCGGTTCCCAGCTCCGTCCAATATGCCAGCGGCTGGGTCAGGTCCGTCGTCGCCAGCACCTCATATCCCGCCCCCGCCGTTCCGTTCGTCCCGCTCAGCCAAAAATTCGCCCCGTCCTGTCCCGCCCCCGTGATTTGCGGCGCCGGCGCCCCCAGCAACTGCGGCATGATCTGCTGCAATGCCCCTTGCGGCGTCGGGAAATCGGCATTCGCATACACATTCCACAGTCCCAGGTCCACCGCTCCCGGGTTCCCTGCCGAGGGGGGCGTCTCATATGTCCCCAGCGCGTTCGGGTGGTTCGCCGTCGCCGGGAGCCAGGCGTCATAGTTCGTCGCCCGGGCACACAGGCCGGGCACCGCCAGGGCCGTGAACGCCCCCGCGCCGAAAATCCCGTCGTACTCCGCCTGCGCCGCCCCCGTGTTGTGGAACAAAAAATCCGTGAACGCCGGCGGCTGATGGCATTGGAGGCAATTCCCCACCTCGATCCCCGTCACCACTCCCGCCTGCTGCAAATTCGTCGCCACCGCCAGGCTGGCATTGTCCGTCAGGAAAATCTCCAGCCCCGCCAGCTCGTTCGAACCGAACCGGAACGGCTGCCCGTGCACATTCGTGAAAAACTGCCCGTCCGCCGGATCGTTCACCCATTGCGGATTTGCCAGATGCGTCACCAGCGTCAGCAGCCGCCGGCCGTATTGCAGCGGGGTTTCCCCGGAAGCCGGCTCCGGCGGCAATCCGTTCTTGCGCAAAAAAACGTCATAGGGCGACCCGTTGAAATCCAGGTTCCCGGTCACCGGATTGGTGTCCTGCGAAAACACCAGCGTGGTCAGGTATTCCTGGATCAGGGCCGCCACGTTCTGCACGATCTGGTCGTCGCTCACGTAATTCGGATTGTTCGTATCCGTGATGCTGACTTCCATCCGGTTTTGCGGCGGAATCAGATAAGGCGTCTCCACTTCCGCCAGCCCTTCAAACGCCACGGTGTAGGACCAGCCCCCATACTGTTGGGCCAGCCCGCCGCTGCCGTCGTCATTCCGGATGATATTGGCGATATGATGGATGGCCGTCGCATATTCCGCGGGCCGCCAGCCGTAGTTCCGGCCCGTCAGGGTGCCGACAATCAAATCCTGCGCCGAGGCGAACTGCCCGTCATTGTGCAGCAGCAGCGGTACGGAACGCGGCAGCAAGGCGTCCACCAGGGGCATGGCGTTGCGGGTGGTCACCATGCGACCATCGCCGATATCAGGAATGGGCGTACGCCGGGCGAAATCGCAATAAGTCCGGTTGCCCGTGCTCTCCTGCTCCTCCACCAGATGGCAGGCCCGGCAATTCATCGCCTGCCCGGCGAACGGCCCCGGCAACGCCCCGTAGATTGAAACCGTGTTATTCATCACCGGATCGCCGTTGGTCAGGACGGCGTTGGCGTTTCCGCCCGAATTGGTGAAGAAAAACTCCGCGAACCGCGTCTCCAGGAACAGCCGTTCCCCGATGTTCGCCCCCCCGAACGCATCGTCATTATCCGCCCGGACCGCCGCCGCCATGGCAAAAAAAACCGTGCCAACCAATACCCGTATGCAACTGGTTATGTGTGTGTTATTCATGGCTGCCAGTGTAGGACGGCCCGCCCGCCGCCGTCAACTTACGCCTCCCCGATCGAGGGGAATGGCCATCTCCCGGACCAGACCGCCGGCCGGCATTGGGTCGCGCCCGACTCGTTTGAAACACCGTTCTCCATAAAATCAGTCATTAATAGGGGTACATTTAAATATCCTGCCACCTTATCAAAAGACCGATGATTTTCCAGAGGCATGTTCATGCCCTATACCGGCTTGCGCGGCGAAAACGGGCGGGCTTGGCCAGGTCATTCGGCGTTTCTGCCGACCAGCATCACGGCGAACCGACGCGATAGAACTCCTGGCCGTTCGTTGCCCGGCTGTCCGTGAAGTTGACCGCACCAGTACCGAAGGTACCGTTGGTCAGCACGAGCCAGTTGGTCAGCGGCAGCGTCAGGTTCGTGGTCGCCAGCACCCGGTAACTCTGGCCGTTCGTCCCGGTGAAACTCAGGCTGAAAGCCCCGGCGGCATACGCTGCCGAACCGCTCACGACCGGCGTGGTCAGACTGGCCGGCGCGGCGGCCGCATACACCAGCACCAGCGAGTTCCCGTTCGTGGTCACCGTGAACGTCCCGGAATACGCATTGCTGAAGCCCGCCGTGTTCACCGTGAACGCGCCGGCGCTGAAATTCGTGATCCCCGCGCTCGCGGTCGCCAGCGTCCACACATTCGTCCCCCCGCTCACAAACCCCGTCACCGGCCCCGGCGTATTGGTGCCGGTCAGCGTCACGGCCTGGATGGTGTAGGCATTCGCCGTCGTCACCAGCCCCAGCCCGCCGGTGATATTCAAACCATCCCAGCCCGCGCTGTTGGTCGCATTGTTGAATTGCCACAAATAGGCCGCTCCCGCGTTCCACACCTCGGCACCCGTGTTCAGCGTCCCCACATTTGTGCTCCCGGGTGCCACGGTACCACCCAGTGTCACCTGCCCATAGACCCAGCCGGTCCCGCCCAGGGCAGCCCCGCTTTGCACCGTCATGGCATTCGTCCCTGCCGTGCCATTCACCAGCAGCGTTCCGGCGCTGACCGTTGTCCCGCCCGCATAGGTGTTTGTCGCCCCCAGCGTCAGTGTGCCGGCGCCCGACTTTGTCAGCGCCCCGGTCCCGCCGATGATATTCGTGATGACGGTGCCGAATCCCGCCGTGTTGATTGTCCCGCCGCCCGCCCCCAGGTTGAACGTCGGAATGTTGTTCGTATTCACTCCCGAAGTGAGCTCCGGCACATTCGCCGCCAGTTGC
>Ga0316222_1004304_pt1 | contig 13123 bp, 17 predicted proteins | sample TBH18011metaG_FD_206008 | JGI IMG/M metagenome (GOLD analysis project Ga0316222, IMG submission 206008) | Freshwater microbial communities from Trout Bog Lake, Wisconsin, USA - TBH18011 | ecosystem: Environmental > Aquatic > Freshwater > Lake > Hypolimnion/Profundal zone | place: USA: Wisconsin... | reverse complement strand
CGTGGCGATCCTGGTGGTGGTGGCGGTCAACGGGCTGATCGGAGCCACCTCGGAAGCCCAGGCCGAGCGGATGATCGCTCGCCTCGAATCGCGCCGCCGGCTGTTGGCGGTGGTGCGGCGCGGCGGCCGGCAGCTGACCATTGACGCCGAGGAGGTGGTTCCCGGCGACATCCTGGTGCTGTCGCCCGGCCTGACGGTGGCCGCCGATTGCCGGCTGATCGAGGCCGACCGATTCGTCGCCGACGAATCGGTCCTGACCGGCGAGAGCATGCCGGTGGCCAAATGCGCGGACGCCACCATGGCGGCGGCGACGCCGCTGGCCGAGCGGGCCAACATGGTGTGGCGCGGCACCCTGGCGGCGGCCGGAACCGCGCTGGCGGTGGCGGTCGCCACCGGGCGCGAGAGCGAAATCGGCCGCATTCAGGCGCTGATCGGCGACGTGGCGCGGCCGCAGACGCCGCTGCAGCGCGAATTGGATCGGCTGGGCCGCCGCCTGGTGTTGGCCAGCGCCGGTGCTGCCCTGCTGATGGTCGGCCTTGGCCCGGTGCGCGACCTGGAACGCCGCAACGTCCTGGTCCGCCGGCTGGAGGCGGTCGAAGCGGTCGGCGCCGTCGCCACCATCTTCTTCGACAAGACCGGCACCCTGACCCTGAACCGGATGGCGGTGGCCGAGGTCCGGGCCGACGGCCCGGCGGCCGAAAGCCGGCTGTGGCGGGTAGCGGCGCTGTGCTCCGACGCCGCCGCCGCGTCGGACGGCAAAGGCGGCTGGGTCGTCGAGGGCTCGTCGACCGAGGCGGCCTTGGTCGGCGCCGCCCTGGCCCATGGCGTCGACGTGCCCTCGCTGCGCCAGGCCCACCCTCGGCTGAGTGAGCGCTATCGCGACGACCGCCGCCAATCCATGGCCACCTCTCACGATTTGGGCGGCGGCCGCGTTTTGCTGGCGGTCAAGGGCAGCCCGGCCGAGGTGCTGGCCGAATGCGCCCACCGCGTCGATGGCGGCGGCGGCCCGCCTTTGCCGCTGACCGAGGCGGACCGTGCCCGCATCGCTGCCGACAACCAGGCGATGGCGGTCCGGGGCCTGCGGGTGCTGGGCTTTGCCCAGGGCGAGGGCGGCAACGGCGAAAGCGATTTGTGCTGGTTGGGGCTGGTGGCGCTGTCCGACCCGCCGCGCCCCGGAATCGAGGGCTTCATCGCCGCGCTGCACCGGGCCGGGATCGAGACGGTGATGCTGACCGGCGACCAGGCGGCGACGGCACGGGCGGTGGCGGCCCAGCTCGGCATCTCCACCGGGTTGGATGCCGAGGTCGCCGATTCGTCCCAGGTCGAGACTCTGGCTGCGGAAGACCTCGCCGACCTGGCCGAGCGCATCCGCGTATTCGCCCGCATTCAGCCCAGCCATAAGCTCAAGGTGGTGCGGGCCTACCGCCGGGGCGGAAGGGTGGTGGCGATGGTCGGCGACGGGGTCAATGACGGGCCGGCGTTGAAGGCCGCCGATATCGGCGTCACCCTGGGCCGCCATGGCAGCCGCGCCGCCCGCGACTTGTCCGACCTGGTGCTTGAAGACGACGACCTCGGCGGGCTGGTGACCGCCATCGGCCATGGCCGCGCCACTCAGGCCAACATCCGCCGGGCGGTGGATTTCATGCTTGCCACCAACCTGTCCGAGACGGCGGTGATGGTGGCTGCCACCGCGCTCGGCCTCGGCCAGCCGCTGGGGCCGGCGCAATTGCTGTGGATCAACCTGGTCACCGACGTGCTGCCTGGCCTCGCCCTGTCGCGCGAGCCGCCCGAGCCCGGCGGCATGGAGCGGCGGCCGCCCGATGCCCACGGCGCCTTCCTCGACCGCGCCGCCGCCTTGCGGCTGACCCGCCAGGGCGCCGTGCTGGCCGCCGGCCCGCTGGCGGCTTACGCCTGGGCGGGGGGGCGCGGCGGGGGCGGGCGGGCGGCGACGATGACCTGCACCGCCATGGTCGCCGGCCAAATGCTGCATGCGGCGGCGTCGCGCTCGCATCATCCTTCCACTGGCGCCCGCTCGCCCTGGCTGCCGGCGGCGGTGATCGGCACCCTGGCGCTGCAAGGCGCCGCGTTGGCGGTGCCGGGATTGCGCCGGCTGCTCGGCTTCGCCCCGCTCGGCGGCCCCGACTTGGCCGTGACCGCCGCCGCCGCCTTGGCCCCGGCCCTGGTCAACGCCGGATTTCCACTATTTCCGTCTCCCTACCCCCGGGGGGGGACGGCGAATTCCGCCCTCCGACCCCATGTCCCAAAAGTGTCACACCCGCCGTTCCCCCCACACGGAGGCAGCCAGTGAATAGCGACTTGGTGAAGGGTTTGGCCATTGGTGTCGGAATCGGCATCGTGGCCCCCATGCTGTTCCCCACCATCGCCCGCGCCACCCGCCCCGGCGTCGGGGCGGCCATCCGCGTCGGCGTGCTGGCCTGGGAGCGGGGACGCGAGAAGCTGGCCGAGTTCGGCGAATATGCCGAAGACATGGTGGCCGAGGCGCGGGCGCAGGCGCCGGTGGTCACCGCGGCGCATCCCGGCGGTGGCGAGGCATTCGGTGGCTGAACCCCGTCCCCACGCCCACGTGGTGCACGCCATTCCGGGCCGCCTGCGCCTGCGGGTGCCGTCGGCGCGCGGCCGTCCCGAGCGGTTGGAATCCTTGCGACGGCGGCTGGCCGCGCATCAAGGCGTGCGCGACGTGCGCGTCGACGCGCGCACCGGCAGCGTGTTGGTGCTGGGCCAGATCGCCTGGGACGCGCTCCACCATATCGGCGAGGAGGATGGCCTGTTCGCCCTGGTCCCGCCGGCGGCGGTGCGGCAGGTCGAGGACGAATTGCTGCAGAGCCTCGAGCGGGTCGAGTCCGGCATTCGCGGCCTCAGCGGCGGCCGGTTCGGGCTGCTCGGCGGCACCGTGGCGGCGCTGGTGGCGCTGGCATTGGTGCAGTTATTGCGCGGCCAGACCGGAACTCCCGCCACCAGCCTGCTGTGGTACGCCTTCAGCGCCGTGCTGACCGCCCGCATCATTCATGACTTGACAGGAGAACGCCATGGCCGAATCCCAAACTGAATCCCAGGCTCCCAGCAATGGTCGCGCCGCTTCCGTCCGCGACGGTCTGATCGGCGGCGTCCATGGCGCCCACAGCGTCGCCAACGAAGGCCTCGGCATGATCCGCGACGTCGCCAGCGATACCGTGCGGGCGGCCGGCGAAGTTGGGACGGTGGCGGTGGGCACCACCCGCGACCTGCTGGTCGGCGTCGCCGACGGCCTGCGCGACGTCTTCACCCACATCGTGTCGTATCGCCACAGCCTGGGCGCGGAACGCGGCAGGGATACGGAACCAAGGCCCTGACGCCTAGACGTTCCGGGCGCCGCCGCCCGCGGCCGGCAGGAAATTGTCGGAATAGGGCCGTGGTCGCCTGGGGTGGCGGCGTTGCGGGGTGACGGTGTAGGGAAGATGTTCCCGTCGGCAGTATTCCTCGGCGGCGGCAAGCGAGCCGAATACCAGGCGCACCTGTTGGCGCACGTCGCTTGAACTCGACCAGCCCATCAACTCGTCGATGCCGGTCGCGCTGATTGGCTCGAACTCGACGATCCACTGGTTCCGGCGGGCGGGGCCGGATTGGATCGGCGCCGAATCCGCCGAGAAGACACGTGCCTCGATCGCTTCCGCCATGGCTCACCTCCGCTGTGGCGGGATGTGGTTCGCCCCGCGCCGGATGCAAGCGCCCCCCCTCTGGTGTCAGCGGCGGCGCGGCCTATACTAGTGAGTATGTTGCCGCGCCTCGCTCTTGCCGCAATGGTTCTCGTCCTGGTCGTCTGGGCGGTCGGTTGGCTTGCCACCGCGCCGACGGCCAAGGTTTCCCGTGTCCTCAAGACGCTGGGATTGGCCGGGCTGGTGGCGGCGGGCCTGTGGCTGACGCTGACCGGGCGGCTGGCCGGGTTGGCGGCGGTCGCCGCCGGGCTGGCCCCGTGGATTGTGCGGGGGTTGCGCCTCCATGCGCTGTGGCGGGCTGTGCGCGGGCACACGGCGTCCGGCGCAAAATCCCAAGCCACCAAGCCGACCACCGGCATGACCCGCGAGGAAGCCTACCAGGTGCTCGGCCTGGCCGAGGGCGCCTCTCCCGAGGCGATCAAGGCGGCCCATCGCCGCCTGATGCAGCATGCCCATCCCGACCATGGCGGTTCGACCTGGATCGCCGCCCGGCTGAACCAGGCCCGCGACCTGTTGCTGCGGGGTTAGGCCCAGTTTCCGTCTGATCCGATGCTTCGGTTGCGCCGAACGTGAGGGCGTGGCACAACATCCGCCTCCGGACAACGCTCCGGAGTGTCGACAACGCTCGAAGGAGTTTCCGTCATGGCTCGTCGCGTGCGCAAGGCCGTGTTCCCCGTCGGTGGCATGGGCACCCGCTTCCTGCCGGCCACCAAGGCGATGCCCAAGGAAATGCTGCCGGTGGTCGACAAGCCGCTGATCCAGTATGCGGTGGAAGAGGCGCTGGCCGCCGGGATCGAACACTTCATCTTCGTCACCGGGCGCGGCAAGAACGCGCTGGAAGACCACTTCGACCACAACCCCGAACTGGAGCGCACCCTGAAGGAGCGCGGCAAGTTCGACCTAGTCGAGGCCTGCACCAGCTGGATGCCGAAATCCGGCCAAATGTCCTACACCCGTCAGACCGAACCGCTGGGCCTGGGCCACGCCGTCTGGTGCGCCCGCGACCTGGTCGACGAGGAGCCCTTCGCGGTGCTGCTGCCCGACGACTTGATCCTGGCCAAGACCCCGGTGCTGAAGCAGATGGTTGCGGTTCATACCGAGGTCGGCGGTCATGTCGTCGCCGTTTCCGACGTGCCGCGCGAGCACACCAAGCGCTACGGCATCCTCGATGTCGAATTCGACAACGGCCGCATCGCCAAGGCCAAGGGCCTGGTGGAAAAGCCGGACCCGGCCGTGGCGCCCTCGACCCTGTCGATCATCGGCCGCTACATCCTGCATCCGGCGGTGTTCGACGTGCTCGACCGCAAGGAGAAGGGGGCCGGCGGTGAAATCCAGCTGACCGACGCGATCTCGCAGACCATCGGCATGGTCCCGTTCCACGGACTGCGCTTCGAGGGCCGGCGCTTTGATTGCGGCGACAAGGTCGGCTGGCTCGAGGCCAATGTCGCCTTCGCCCTGGAGCGCGCCGACATTGGCGCCACCGTTCGCGAAGCGTTGCGTCAGTTTGATTTCTGACGCCCCGTTTCAGGACCCTTACTTTAGAAACAGGCCCCTTTTTTCAGGGTAGGCCCCTTTTTCAGAATAGAAAGGACGAGCCATGCGCATCGCCATGATCGGTACCGGGTATGTCGGCCTGGTGTCGGGCACCTGCTTTTCCGAGTTCGGCATCACCGTAACCTGCGTCGACAAGGATGAGCGCAAGATCGAGCTGCTGCATCAAAACGTGATGCCGATCTTCGAGCCCGGCCTCGACGAACTGGTGGCCTCGAACGTCAAGGCCGGCCGGCTGTCCTTCACCACCGACCTCAAGACAGCGGTGGCCTCGGCCGACGCGGTGTTCATCGCGGTGGGCACGCCGTCGCGCCGTGGCGACGGCTACGCCGACCTGTCCTATGTCTACGCCGCATCGGAAGAAATCGCCGATGCGATGAACGGCTATACCGTCATCATCAACAAGTCGACGGTGCCGGTCGGCACCGGCGACGAGGTCGAGCGGATCATTCGCGCCCGCCGCCCCGACGCCGCCTTCGACGTCGTCTCCAACCCGGAATTCCTGCGCGAAGGCTCGGCGATCAACGACTTCATGCGGCCCGACCGCGTGGTCATCGGCACCGATTCGGAAGACGCCCGCGCGGTGATGCGCCAGATCTACCGGGTGCTGTATTTGATCGAGGCGCCGATCGTCTTCACCTCGCGCCGCACCTCCGAGCTGATCAAGTACGCCGGCAACACCTTCCTGGCCACCAAGATCACCTTCATCAACGAGATCGCCGATTTGTGCGAGAAGGTCGGCGCCGACGTCCACGACGTCGCCAAGGGCATCGGCCTCGACGGCCGCATCGGCAAGAAGTTCCTTCACCCCGGTCCCGGCTATGGCGGCTCGTGCTTCCCCAAGGACACCCTGGCCCTGGTGCGTACCGCCAAGGACGCCGGGGCGCCGCTCCGCATCATCGAGACCGTGGTGGCGGTCAACGAAGAGCGCAAGAAGAAGATGGCGGCCAAGATCGTCGACGCCTGCGGCGGCGACGTCAAAGGCAAGATCGTCGCCGTGCTCGGCCTGACCTTCAAGCCCAACACCGACGACATGCGCGATTCGCCGGCATTGGACATCGTCCCGGCGCTGATCGAGGCCGGTGCCATCGTCCGCGCCTTCGACCCCGAAGGCATGGGCGAGGCCAAGACGCTGCTGTCCGGCATCGAGTATTGCGAGGATTCCTACGCCACCATGCCCGGCGCCGACGCCCTGGCCATCCTCACCGAATGGAACGAATTCCGCGCGCTGGACTTCGCCCGCGTCAGGTCGCTGCTCAAGACGCCGGTGATCGTCGATCTGCGCAACGTTTACGAACCCAAGATGATGGCGGATGCGGGCTTCACCTATCACTGCATCGGCCGGCCGAAGCAATGAGGCGGGGCCTGCTGGTCGTCTTCCTGCTGCTGGCGTCCACCCTGGGCGCCAGCGCCCAGACGCTGGACAAGGCGTGGGAAGCGACCGGCTTCGCCAACCCCGAATCGGTGCTGTGGGACGGCGAGCGCAAGGTGCTCTACGTCTCCAACGTTAACGGCCTGCCGGAAGACAAAGACGGCAACGGCTACATTTCGAAGCTGGCGGCCGATGGCCGGGTACTGGCCGAGAAGTGGCTGGGCGGGCTGGATGGTCCCAAAGGCATGGCGGTGGCCAAGGGCCGGCTTTACATCGCCGACATCGACCGCCTGGTGGTGGTCGACACCGCCACCGCCAAGCTGGTCAAAAGCTATCCCGCCGCCGACGCCAAATTCCTCAACGACGTCACCATCGACGATAACGGCGCCGTCTACGTCTCCGATCTGCTCGGCAACGCCATCTGGCGCCTGGATCAGGGCCGCTTCGAAAAGTGGCTGGCCGATCCCCGGCTGCAATCGCCCAATGGGCTGACGGCCGAACGCGGCCGCCTGGTGGTCGCCGCCTGGGGTCCGCGTAGCGGCGAGGGCCTGGGCACCAAGACGCCCGGGCGGCTGAAGGCGGTGTCGCTCGCCGACAAGGCGATCCAGGACATCTCGTCCGATATCGGCAACCTGGCCGGCGTCGAAGCCGATGGCCGGGGGGGCTATCTGGTCTCCGACTACGTCCAGGGCGTGGTCTACCGGGTCAACCGCGCCGGCCAGCCCAAGCCGATCCTCAAACTGTCCCAAGGCTCGGCCGACATCTGCACCATTCCGGAGCAGCGTCTGCTGCTGGTGCCGATGATGATGGACGGCAAAGTGGCGGCATATCGACTGCCCTGATTGACAGGCCCTTCGTCATAGGCCATCAACGGCGGTTAGAGAATTTGGGGAGCAGGACATGAGCGTCACGCTGGTTGCCACCACCCCGTTCGAAGGCCAGAAGCCGGGAACGTCGGGCCTGAGGAAGAAGGTGCGAGTCTTCCAGCAGCCGCACTACCTGGAGAACTTCGTCCAGTCGATCTTCGACTCGCTGAGCGGCTTCGCCGGCGCCACCCTGGTGGTGGGCGGCGACGGGCGCTACCATAACCGCGCTGCGGTCCAGACCATCCTCAAGATGGCCGCCGCCAATGGCTGGGGCAAGGTGCTGGTTGGCCAGGGCGGCATCCTGTCGACGCCGGCGGCCTCGTGCCTGATCCGCAAATATGCGACCTTTGGCGGCATCGTGTTGTCGGCCAGCCACAATCCCGGCGGTCCCACCGAGGATTTCGGCATCAAGTACAATATCGGCAATGGCGGCCCGGCCCCCGAAAAGGTGACCGAGGCAATTACCGACAAGACCAAGACCATCCGCGAATACCGCATCGTCGACGCCCCGGATGTCGACATCGACACCGTCGGCACCCGCATGCTGGGTGACCTCGCCGTCGAAATCGTCGATCCGGTGGCCGATTACGCCCTGCTGATGGAAAGCCTGTTCGACTTCGCCGCCATCCGCGATCTGTTCGCCGGTGGCTTCCGCATGAAGTTCGACGCCATGCACGCCGTCACCGGCCCCTACGCCACCGAAATTCTGGAGCGCCGCCTGGGCGCCACCGCCGGTACGGTGATCAACGGCATTCCGTCCGAGGATTTCGGCCACGGCCATCCCGACCCCAACCTGGTCCACGCCCATGAACTGGTCGCGCTGCTGACCGGGCCGGACGCGCCCGATTTCGGCGCCGCCTCCGACGGTGACGGCGACCGCAACATGATCCTGGGGCGCGATTTCTACGTCACCCCGTCGGATTCCCTGGCGGTGCTGGCCGCCAACGCCACCCTGTGTCCGGCCTATGCCGAAGGCCTCGCCGGCATCGCCCGCTCGATGCCGACCAGCGCCGCCGCCGACCGCGTCGCCAAGGCGCTGGACATCCGCTGCTGGGAGGTTCCCACCGGCTGGAAGTTCTTCGGCACCTTGATGGATGCCGGCCTCGCCACCCTGTGCGGCGAGGAAAGCTTCGGCACCGGCTCGAACCACGTGCGCGAGAAGGACGGATTGTGGGCGGTGCTGATGTGGCTGAACGTGCTGGCCAAGCGCCGTGAAAGCGTCGCCGCCATCGTCACCGGCCATTGGGCTAAGTTCGGCCGCAACATCTATTCTCGCCACGATTACGAAGGCGTCGATTCCGATGCCGCCAACCGTCTGATCGACCTGCTGCGCGGGCTCGACCTGTCGAATTGCGCGCTCGGTGGCTACAAGGTGGCCTGTCACGACGACTTCGCCTACACCGATCCGGTCGATGGTTCGACCACCGCCAAGCAGGGGGTGCGAATCATCTTCGTCGACGGCTCCCGCATCGTTTACCGCCTGTCGGGGACCGGCACCGAGGGCGCCACCCTGCGCGTCTACATCGAGCGCTACGAGCCCGATCCGGCCAAGCACGACGTCGATCCGCAGGAAGCCCTGTCCGACCTGATCATCATCGCCCGCGATCTGGCCGAAATCGAGAAGCGCACCGGACGAAAGGCGCCCACCGTCATCACCTGAGATCTGCTAGACTGATTTGCGTGTCCACGCCCCTCGCAAAGCGGCAGGGGGCGGCCATGTGATCGTCAGGAGGGTCCGGCATGACCCACGAATTCGACGTCTCCATCTTACGCGAATACGACATCCGCGGCATCGTCGGCCAGACCCTGTTCGCGGTCGACGCCTACCATGTCGGCCGGGCCTTCGGCACCAAGGTGCGCCGTGGCGGCGGTAGCGTGGTCTGCGTCGGCTGGGATGGCCGCCTGTCCACCCCCGATCTGCTCGCCGCCCTGGTCGATGGCCTGGTGGCTACCGGCTGCGAGGTCCGCCGCATCGGTCGCGGGCCAACCCCGATGCTGTATTTCGCCGCCAAGGTGCGGGACGCCGATGGCGGCATCATGGTCACCGGTTCGCACAACCCCCGCGACCATAATGGCTTCAAGCTGGTGCTGGGCAACCAGCCGTTCTTTGGCGCCGACGTCAAGGAGCTTGGCCGCATCGCCGCCGCCGGCGATTTCGAGCGCGGCGACGGCGTGGTGGTCGATGACGGGGTGGCGGCGGAATACGTGCGCCGGCTGGCCGACGGCTATGACGGCAAGCGGCCGCTGACGGTGGCGTGGGATTGCGGCAACGGCGCCGCCGGTGAGGTGGTGGCCGAGCTGGTGCGCCAGTTGCCCGGTCGCCACATCGTGCTGTTCGGCGACATCGACGGCCGCTTCCCCAACCACCACCCCGACCCCAGCGAGCCGCACAATCTCAAGGATCTGCAGGACGCGGTGCTGTTCGAACGGGCCGATCTCGGCATCGCCTTCGACGGCGATGGCGACCGCATCGGCGTGGTCGACAACGAGGGCGGTATCCTGGCGGCCGACCAGCTGCTGGTGATCCTGGCCGAAGACGTGCTGAAAGACCATCCCTGCGCGCCGATCATCGCCGACGTCAAGGCGTCGAAGGTGTTCTTCGACGAGGTCGCCCGCATGGGCGGCCGACCGGTGATGGGCCGTTCCGGCCATTCACCGATCAAGGCCCAGATGGCCGAGATCAAGGCGCCGCTGGCTGGGGAAATGAGCGGTCATATCTTCTTCGCCGACCGCTGGTACGGCTTCGATGACGCGCTTTACGCGGCGGTGCGGCTGCTGGGCCTGGTGGCGCGCTGGGAGCGAGAGACGCTGGGCCACCGCCGCGAGCGCCTGCCCCATCTGGTCAACACCCCCGAGATGCGGTTCGCCTGCCCCGAGGCGCGCAAGTTCAAGGTGGTCGACGAGGTCAAGGCCCGCCTGGCCGCCGCCGGCGCCCGGGTCAACCCCGTCGACGGCGTGCGGGTCGACACCGCCGACGGCTGGTGGCTGCTGCGGGCCTCCAACACCCAGCCGATGCTGGTCGCCCGTTGCGAGGCGGCCAGCGTCGAGGGACTGAAGCGCCTGCGCGCCACGCTGAAGGCGCAGTTGGCGGAAAGCGGCGTCGCCGCCCCCTGACAGACGGGCGCGGTGACACCATCTCCAGGACGGAGGTGCCGCCATGCCGATGCCGACTCGCGCTAAGCTCAAGGCCCTGGTCTGGGCCGCCACTCACCGCGTCGCCGATGCTATCTGGGAGGCCGAAGGTTGTCCCGAGGGCAAGGCCGACGAACATTGGCGCCGCGCCCGGGCCGAGGTCGAGCGGGAATTTCGCCAGCGCGTGGCCGAGGCCGGCCTCTATCCCCACCGCTGGAATCCGCTGCTGGAAATCGAGGAGGCTCTGACCCCCGGCCACAGCAGCCAGCCCGGCGGATTGAAGTGGCATTCGAACCACAGCCACTCAGGCCAGCCCAGGCATTGACCGGCCGCCGCGCCGTTGCTTCAATGGCGCCATGCGGATGTTGTTCTACGGAACCTTGATGGATGACGAGGTGCGCCGGCGGGTGGTCGGCCGCACCGTCGCGGTCGTTGCGGCCAGGGCGGTCGGCTTTCGCCGCGTCTTCGTCGCCGGCCGCGATTATCCCATGCTGCGTCGCCACCCCGGCCGCCGGGTCGAGGGGGTGCTGACCGGCCCGCTGGATGCCGAGGCGATCCGGCGCCTGCGCTTTTACGAAGGGCGGGAATATCGCCTGCGGCCGATCCTGGTCGAGTGCGGCGGCGAGGGCCGGCTAGCCGCCTTGGCCTTCTTCTGCCTGCCGGGGGTGGCGGCGGACAACCGCGAATGGCGGTTCGACCAGTGGCGATTGTGGGGCCGCCGCGCGACGCTGCGGCGCGTCGCCGCGCTGATGCGGTCGTTGCCGCCATCGGCGCCGCCGCGCTAACATGGGGCATCGTCCTCATCGATTGGAGCTTCCCCCATGGCCGACGCGAATCCCGATGTCCTCAGCCCCGGCAACATCGCCAAGGAACTGGGCGTATCCGATGGCAAGGTGAAGAAGGCGATCAAGGACTTGGGGCTGGAGCCGGCGGCCAAGAAGGGCGTCTGCTGCTTCTATTCCCGCGAGGCGGTGGCCCGGATCAAAGCCTCGGTCGGCGCATGATGAGCGGTTTTCGGCTGCTGGCGACGGCCGCGCTGCTGGGCGCTGTCTGTCCCGCCGCCCACGCCGAGACCTTGACCATCGGCTTCGTCGAGCGGCCCGGTTATGCGACCGCGGCCGAGGGTGATGGCCAGGCGAGGGGATTGCTGGTGGACATCACCCGCGACATCTTGACCCGCGCCGGCATCCAGCCCCGTTTCGTGGCAATGCCGCAGAAGCGGTTGCTGAAGATCATCGAGAGTGGCGGTGAGCGTATATGCAACCTTGGCGGGTTCAAGACCCCCGACCGCGCCGCCTACTCCGTCTTCACCAAGCCGATCTACCGGAGCCGGCCGATCAGCGTCGTGATCCTCGCCGAGCGGGCGGCGGCCTTCGCGCCCTTCCGGACGCTGGCGGAGCTGACCGCCGCGCCGAATCTGAACCTGGGCTATATGGAAGGGTTCTCCTATGGCCCCTATCCGGACCGACTGATCGCCACCATGAGCGGCGCCAAAAGCGCGCGGGTGATCGCCCTGGCCCAAATGGTGGGGATGCTGGCGGCGGGGCGCTTCGACTACCTGTTCGCCGATTCCGAGATATACGAGGCGCTGGCCAATGCGGGCAAAATCGACCCGGGCAAATTTCGGCTACTGTCCTTCCCCGACGTTCCCGAGGGGAACTGGCGCTACCTGATGTGCAGCAAAGCGGTGTCGAAGGACGTCATCGACCGCATTGACGCCGCAATCGGCCCTTAATCGACGACCTGGGAGCCGCCCGAAAATCCTCACACCCCGAGGGCGGCTTTGGCGGCGACAATCCCGCCATCGGCCCCAAGGTCATGGAGGACATGATGTTTAAGCGAAAGGCCGCCGCCGTGACAATCGGCGAGCGGTTCGTCAAGGCCGGCGATCTGCCGGGACGAGCGTGGAAGGTGACACGGCTGTGGACGACGGCCCTCGGCATTCCCCACGCCCAAATTGAAAACGATGGCCAGCGCAAGGAATCCCGAATCATCTCGGTCTCGGCGTTGACCGACATGAGCCTGTTTGGCCCGGCCTGATTTAAAGGAAAAGCACCGCATGTTCCGAAAGAAAGCACCCCCGGTCCAGGTCGGCGACCGCTTCGTCAAGACCGGTGGCAACCGCAAGGTCTGGACGGTGATGGGCATCATGGATTCCCACGCCCGCCTGGTCAGCAAGCAGCTGTCGCCCGAACACATCACCATCTCGGTGTGGGCCCTGGGCGATCGCCAGTTGTTTCAGCCGCTGCTTGCTGAGCCAATACTAGAATGATGTCAGTTCAGCCCCTCGCGCAGCCAGGTCCAGGCGGCAGGGGCTTCGGCTTCCTCGAAGTAGCGCACTTCGCCCTTGGCCAGCGGCCAATGCAGGCGTGACATCCACTCCTTGCAGCCTCTTCGACGCCCGAAGTGGAAATGGGGCATTTTCGGCATGAGCCGATCGCCTACCTATAGCTGAATATCCCCTTGTTCGACCGATGCGCTGGCCATCC
>Ga0316222_1004303_pt1 | contig 13123 bp, 11 predicted proteins | sample TBH18011metaG_FD_206008 | JGI IMG/M metagenome (GOLD analysis project Ga0316222, IMG submission 206008) | Freshwater microbial communities from Trout Bog Lake, Wisconsin, USA - TBH18011 | ecosystem: Environmental > Aquatic > Freshwater > Lake > Hypolimnion/Profundal zone | place: USA: Wisconsin... | reverse complement strand
GGCCATCGCCTGGGTCCGCCAGCGCCATTCATACTCAACCCACCCCGCCGCCAGATCGCCACCGGCCAGCAAGGCCACCGAAAGGTTGTTGTGGGCCTCGGCGGCGTCCGGCCGCAATGCCAGGGCGCGGCGGTGACAGGTGACCGCCTCGTCCAGGCTGCCGCGTCCATAGGCCATATTGCCCAGGTTGGTCAGCGCGTCGGGATCGTTGGGCCTCAGCGCCAGGGCCCGGCCGAAACACTCCGCCGCCTGGTCGGCGCGCCCCCATTGCTGCAGCGCGACGCCCAGATTGAGGTGGGCGTCGGCATAATTCGGCCGTAGCGCGATGGCGCGGCGGTACGCCTCGATCGCCGCCTCCGGCTGGCCGTCGGCAAGGGCGTTTCCCAGGGTGTAGTGGCCTTCGGGCAGGGTCGGGGCGGTCCGCGTCACCCGGCGGGCGACCTCCGCCGCGTCCGCCTGGCGACCCATCGCAGTCAGCAGCGAGCCCAGGTTGACCAGCGCCTCGACGAAGTTCGGCCGCAGGACGACGGCCTGGCGATAGGCCGCGACGGCGTCGTCGCCCCGGCCGCAGCCGGCCTGGAGGTTGGCCAGGTTGAACCAGGCCTCGGCATAGGCGGGATTGGCGGCGATGGAGGCGCGGAAGGCGGCGACGGCCGCGTCGACGTGGCGACCGGCGGCCAAAACGTTGCCGAGATTGTTGTGCGCCTCGGCATAGCCGGGCTTCAGGGCCAGCGCCTGGCGATAGCGAGCGGCAGCGTCGTCGCGGCGCCCCTGGCGTTCGAGCACGACCCCTAGATTGTTGTGGGCCTCGGCCAGCCCCGGGGCGAGCGCGATGGCCTTGTGGTAGCAGGCGGCGGCCTCGGCCAACTGGCCTTGGCCGAATCGCGCGTTGCCGTCCAGGTAATGGGATTGGGCATCGGCGGACGGAGAACGGGTGGCGCCGGCGGCGCGGCGGGCTTTGCGGTTCATGGACGGAGCGAAGTCCTGTCGGTGCGGTCAACAGCGTGTGTCATGGCATGCCCCTATATAACGGTTGGGCGGGGGTGCGGGGCCGTGCCTTCACCCGGCTTGGCCTTGTTCGCGGAGAAGCTGCCCGCGCTTGGCCTGGCCTTGTTCGTAAGCTCGCGAGTGGTTGCCTCTAGTGTCGTTGTATCCGCTGTCTACTGCATCATAGACGCCGATCCAGTATGCCTCGCGCTCGTCGAGTTTTGATGGATGCAGTGATCCTTCGATGACGCGCCACTCCACGTAACGTTCGCCCCCCTTAAAGGGCCCCGTCCCACCGGTGCGATGTTGCACCCATCGCATCTCGGGCGCGCCGACGGTCTGGCCTACGTAGACGCGACCCTGTTCGCATCTCCCAATGTAGATGCAGGCCAATGGCCGATTGTCCACCTTCGTGGCCGGCGGCCGGATCTGGCGGTTGAATTCCTCCTCGTAGAGCTTTGTTGCAGCCTTGGCTTCGATAACGAGCTTCGCTTTTCCGTACGGCCCAATTGGTGCCACCAGATTATACTGCGTGGCAGCAAGGTTTTGGAACTGGGCGTACAAGGCAGCTTTCGCTTTGGTCTCGGTGGTCTGTTCCGTCAAGCGTTGGTAGATGAGTTCGATGACGGCGGCGCGCTTCCACGCGTGCCGATACAGGGTAGCTTTCGGATGTTTGGTTGCCGTCGGTGCGAGTGGCTCCGTCTCACGGACGAAGGTATCGAACTTCCGATTCAACTCGACACGCTTGGCCTCGGCGTCTTTCAGCGATTGCCGCCAGCGTGCGAAAAAGCCTGCCATCGTCGCGTGATCCCCTGCCCCACGGAAGTTCATTGTTGGCAAGTTGCGGGACAATTCCAAGTGCTAGATTTGCGGGGCATGCGAGTTCAAAACGGCAATCGGGCAGCATCCAGTTCCTGCTCAATTTCATTGATGCGGGGATTACGGCGACACAGCACTTTATTCCCAGCGCCTTGCGCCTACGCCCAAAACGACAAAAGCCGCCCAAAGGCGGCCTCGTGTCTATTTCGCTTGGCGTCCCCAGCGGGAGGATTCGCCAGAGCAGGTACAAGCCCTTGACGGTCTTGATCACCGCCTGCGCCAAGGATTGATTGGAGCGCGTGACGCACAAACGTGTATCACTACACCTCACGGTGGCGCCATGGCGCAGACGGCGATCTGAGGCACGTTTCCATGAGCGATCGGCGGGCCTCCATGAGATGCTCATGGCGAGCCATGGAGGAAACCATGGTGCCCGCCGAGAATGGGCGGCCGTTTCGGAAGGGCCTGTCGCGTTGCGGCCCGTCATGTCGCTATGAACGGCTGCGAGGGTCTGCTCCACGCCCAGAACATCGACAGCGGCATTCCGAAGACGTTGTCCCGGAACGATAGTGCGTGGTCGCCGAGATAGAAGACGATGCCGATGACCTGCCAGGTCTTGCCAGGGCCTTCGGCCTTGAACCATCGGATGTTCTTGAGGTCGGCGCTGTCGAGCGTCGCCGCTGCCTTGACCTCGATGGCCACCAGGCTGCGCTCGTGCTCGGCCAGGATGTCGATTTCCCGGCATGCCCCCGGAGCGCCGCAACTCTGAACGAGCTCTCTGAGAACGGGAATCGTTTGGCTCGCCGACGCTCGATATCCGACAGACGACAACGCTCTTGGTGCGCTGTTGCCATGTGGCGGCGAGGAAGCAATCGCCGTCGCGGCAACGGCACCAAAGTCGGTTCGCAGCACGCGCTGATCACTTCCCCAGATCCCGATCGGGGATGCGATGGGATGGTCCGCATCCGGGCCATTGCCGAATTCCCCCGGTTCCGGTGACGTCGCGCCTCGCCCAGGGGAGCGGAGGGGACAAAAATGGCCGCCCAGATGCGCCGCCACCCACCTCCTTTGGCCAAGCGCAAAAGGCATGTGTTTATGATATGTTCTCGGTCCCTGCTGCTCGGGAGGTCGCTATGGTCTGGTTCGGAGTGTCCGCCATTGGGGTGCGAGGGCGGGAATTGTACGGTACCGCCCCGTGTCGGACCGGCGGTCGCCCTCGGCGGTTGAGATGGTGCCCGGCCGGAAGGGCCGCCGCATGACCCGGCGAGTGGCGCCGTCAAGCTGGGGATCCCGCCGTCGGCGCCCCACCCTCGCCAGCTGGCGCACCGAGCGCGCCGCCAGCCTGGGCCTGGATGGCGCCGAGGATCTCCTCGCCCTGCTGATTAACCGGACCGGCTTCACCGATACGGAAGCGAGGATTCGGCTGACCCAGGCGGCGAATGGGGATGGCGCGGCGATGGTGGCGGTCGCCGACCGGCTCGGCGCCGGCGGCGGCGACCTCACCTGGTCGTGGCTGGCGCTGGCCGCTCTGGTCGGCGATCGCGCCGCCGGCCTGCAGGTGGCGTCCGAGTTGATGCGGCGATCGGAGGAGTCCGATGGATCCCCGCGCGATGCCCGCCGTCTCGCCCTGGTGGCCCGGACTTGGCTGCGGCCGCTGGTTTCGGAGATCGCCGATGCGTTTGGACCGTTGCGGAGACAGTTGTTTTCCGGCCTGGCCGTGGCCGGCAAACCGCTCCGTTCCGGCGTCGGGCCTGCAGCGACCGCCACCGAGCCGCGCCCCGAGCCGGATCGCACTCCGGACCGCTCCGGAGAGGCCGCGATGGTTGTGATCCGCGGCGAGGTGACGGCGGGCTTCGACGACGCCGCTGACCCGGGCAGGGATTTCGCGCCGCTGGCTCGGCCGATGCCCTTGCTCGGCGGCCCCGCGCCGGCGGTGCTCGCGGCGACGCTCAGCCTCGAGTTCCCGTGGCTGGCCGAGGCGATCGATGCGGTCACCGGCGACCTCCGCCTGCGGGCGGCGATGGGTATCCCCTGGTATCATTGCCGACCGCTGCTTTTGACGGGCGCTTCGGGGACCGGCAAGACCGCCTTCGTCCGCCGCCTGGCGCAATTGACTGGGCTCGGCTATGGCGAGTTCAACGCCGCCGGCAGCACCGACAATCGCCTGCTCGCTGGCACCGCCCGGGGCTGGGCCGGCGCCCGGCCCAGCCACCTCTTGGAGATCATCCGCCGCTGCGGCAGCGCCAACCCGTTGGTCCTGGTCGACGAGATCGACAAGACCGAAGGCGGCGGCCGGAACGGCGATATCCGGGAGACGCTGCTCGCCATGCTCGAGCCGAGTACCGCCAAGGGGTGGCTCGACGAATGCCTGTGTGTCCCGGTCGATCTCAGCGCGGTCAGTTGGGTGCTAACCGCCAACGACACCTGGCGGCTCCGCGGTCCGCTGTTGACCCGGCTGCGGGTGGTGACCGCGCCGCCGCCCGGTGCCGGCCATCTTGACGCCGTCCTCGCTGGAATTCGTCGTCGGTTGGCGGCCGATTATGGTGTCAGCGAAGGAGAGCTGCCCGATCTGCCGGCGCGTATCGAGGCGGCGCTGCGGCGGGCCTGCCTGAAGGGTTCTGACCTGCGGCGGCTCCGCGCCGGGTACGAATGCGGGATTCGGTCGATCCTGGGCGGGAGGCGGCATTTCACCCTGCATTAGCCGGCGGCCGTGCCGGCGCCCCCCATGGCGGCCGCCAGCTACCGCACCGTGTAGACGCCCACGGCAATCCGGCGGATCAGGCCGTCGCGCTCGAAATCCGACAGATATTTACTTACCGCCCCGCGAGCAATTGGGGTTCCTTGTGCGTCTGCCGCATTCATGATGTCGTCGGCCCGCCAGTCGCCCGGCCCAAGGCTCTTCAGCAGCATCAGCACCAAGTCGGCACGGGTCCGCGGCTGCGCCGCGGCCGCCGGTGCGGCCGGTGCGGCCGGTGCGGCCGGTGCGGCCGGTGCGGCCGGGGCCGCCATCTCCGAAATCGCGGCGGCGAGGTCGGCCGCAAAGGCGGCGCTTATGTCTCGCCGGCTGAGCACTTGTGCCTCCCGGGCGTCGAACTCCTGGTTCGATTTCACCCGTTCCTTCCGAATCTTGGCCAGTTCGAGGTCAAGTGCCGCAACCTCGGATCTGCGTTTTTGCAGGAGCCGGTGAATTGGTGTGTCGTTGGCGTCGGGGGATGGTTTTCCAGACATTGGCGTAACATGCTGACGCGAGGTCGTCCGAACAAGCAAGTAGCCAAAAGGAGGTGTTCCGGACAAAAAAGAGACCGGTCGTTGAACGGCTGGGCTCCGGGCCCATCTCCAAAAGTCTAAATGGAGCATTGCCAGGAAGCAAAATGCCCGGCTATCCCCGTACAACTGACAAGAACTGTCTTTTATTAGGTGCGGCGACAACAGCGCAGCATTTTACGAACGCGGCCGGCCGCCGTCACCGGCCAAGGACGGGCGCCGGGCCCGGTCGGACCAGTCCACAATGTCCTCCGTCACGCCAGCCAAGCCAGCCCGCACGCGGCCGGAGGGAGAGATGCGATGGGCGAGCCACCCGTCGAGGGCAGCGCGGCCGCGATGGCCGATCTGCTCAGCCGGCTTGGAATCACCGTTCTGGCCGATGGCCAACTGCTCCTTCGCACGGCGTTCGGCTGCCGGCGGGCCGAGAAAATCGGGAAGTTCTGCGAGGGCTGCCGCCGACACGATGCGCTTGTGGTCAAAAACGTCTGCCTGGGGCGCGTGTTTGGCACGCCCATGCGGGCGCACCTGACGCTGGTGCGGCCGCGCTGCCGAGATGGTCGGATCCGTGCCGAATGGCCGGTCGGCTTCAATCAGGCGGCACGCCTACCGGAGGCAACGATCTTCTCCATTCTCTGCGACGCCACCTGCATGTCCTGCAAGGATACTGCGGCCCGTCATGGCGTCGCTCGCAGCAAGGTCAATCAAATCTTCGCGGCGTTCTGCACCGACTTCTGGCGGTTCTACCGTCCGCGCCTGCCGGACGACGGCTATGTCGCGCTCGATGTTGGCCATTTGGGCGGCAAGAACCACCTCCTGGTCGCGGCGGTGATGCCCAAGGGCGAGGCCGGCTCCCATCTGATCGTCGTGCTGCCCTATGGCTCGGCGGCGGATCGTGCGGCGGCGCTCGGCGTTCTCCGGGGCCTGCCCGGTCGCGATCGCCTGAAGGCGGTGGCCTGCGACCTCAGCCCCGATTTGGCGGCGCTGATCGAGGCGGCCTGGCCGGGTATTCCCATTGTTGCCGACCTCCGCCACGTCATCGCCGACTTGCTGGCGGTGCTGGCGACCGTCCGCAACGCCAAGACCGCCGCCCTACCGCGGCGGATGGATGCGCGAACACCGTGCGGGCAATTGCGGGAGGGGGCGAAGTTCCTGCTGGAGTCGCCGTCTTTCAAGCTCGACGAGGGCCAGTTGGAGCAGCGTGACCTCGTGCTTGCCATGTTAGGGGATGAGGCAGAGACCATGTATTGGCTAAGCGAATATATTCCGAATTGGTATAAGTATGAAAAACGTAACGACGCCGAGCAGGCGCTCAAAGCGATATTATCACAAATAGATTCATTAAGTGATGCGGCAGAGGAGCTGTCAGGATTTTTTGGGACTGTCAGCTATACGTGGAACGACCGAATAATGAATTATTTTAATTACCATATTACGACAGCATTCGTTGAAGAGATGGTGAAGCTATTCAAGCAGCGCTACGTGCTGTGGTCGGTCTGCGGTGATTTTAACGCTCATTACGTTCGCATGCTGGTGGCCAATGGCCCTCTGGCCCCGGCCGTTATCGACGCTATCCGATGGCACACCGCCCACAATTTCCGTCCGGAGCCCCGCCATGAATGATGATCCGATCGACCTGATCCTGTCCGCGCTCCTGTCACTTACCGCCCTTGGCTATCAATCGGCGCAGCTGCGCCTTCAGAACGCCTTGCGGCAGTCGCGACCCGATGATCCGCTGTGGCTCGCGCCGTTGCGGGCGCGGCTGCAGGCGGGGCCTCCCGTTGCCGGTCCGGTTGAGGCGGTGGAGAAGTTCCGATCCGTGCTGGCCGGGGTGGCGTCCGAATATCAGCCGTCGGCCGCCGACCCGTTCTGGGGGCTGTGCGAGCTCGTCCTTGCGGTGCTGAGCCGCGGGCAGGGCAGTCCGCAGGCGCCGCCCGGGGGCACATCGGCGCCCGATCCGAGCGCCGCGTCATCGAGCGGAGCGGCGCCGGCGGGCAACCCCGCCCATCCGCCGTCGTCGGCCCGTGACACGCCGCCGACGGCAACGCTACGCCCCGCCCGGGGCGGCGACAGCGTGGGGCGCGGCCCCCACGGCCTGCCGCCGGCGCCGGGTGGCGATCCCTTCGCCTACCAACCCCGAGCGTTGATACGGATCGTCTTGCTCGTGCTGGCGATCGACCCGAACCACCGGCTGAGCCGGTTCCAAATCGCTCGTTACGTGATGATAGAGAAGTTCGGCCTGGCCGATCGCGAGGCCCACCTCTTTGAACCCATCTTGTCCACTCCCCTGTCGCGGCTGAAGAAGCTGCGCCTCATCGAGTCCGTGGGGGGCCACAATGCCATGACGTATTCCATCACGACAGCGGGCTTGGCGAGCCTCGAGCAGCCATGGCGCGACGCGGATAGCCCCGATCCCTGTCCTGCGTAGGCCGCGGTGGCGTGAGGGCGGCTCCTGACGGTTTGGAACGGAGCCTGTTGCGGATCAGGGATTCCGCGCCCTCCCTGGGGCCCGATATGTCTGGCGTATCACGGGTGAGGGTTAGGTCGAAAGCCACAGGACGCCTGGGCTTCGGCCTAGTCCGGAGGTCAGGGTGGGGCCTGGGCGTCATACCCCCCTGCCTTAAAGCTGCAACAGGCTCCGTTCCAAAACGTCAGGGCCGGCCTCATAGCCCAGGCCCCGCCACGCTGTCGGCGAACAGGCGGCCACGGCGGACGTAGGACTGCAGGCTGCGCCGGGTCTTGTGCAGCGATACCGCCATGATCTGCCAGTCGCTGGCGCCGGCCTCGGAGGCACTGGTGATCATCCCGGATCTTAGGGAGTGCCCCGCCACGCAAAAGGATAGCCGATCCGCCTCGTCCGGGCTGACACCGGTGGTCCTGGCCCAATTGTGGACCGTCCGCTTGACCACCGCGGCGACCGCCTCGCCCGACATCCCGTACACCGAAAGGTTGCCGTGGCGATCGATGCGGCGGAACAGTGGCCCCTCGTCCAATTTCGCCGCCTTCATCCAGGCGCCCAGCGCCTTGACCGGACAGGTCGCTTCGGTGGTGCCGTACGGAATCGGCTTGACCCTGCCCTCGGCGTATTGGTCCTCCTTGCTGCGGGTCAGGGTGACGGCGACGCCCTCGCTGGTCCAGCAGAGATCGCCTCGGCGCAGGTCGGCCAGCTCCGAGCGGCGGAAGGCGCCGGCATACCCAAGAAGGATCACCGCCTTGTCGCGCAGCCCGGACAGCGTCGCCGGCAGGGTGGCGACGACGGCCCGGATGGACTCGCCGGTCAGTGGGTCCTTGCGATGAAGGGGGGCGGTGCCAACCACCCGTTTCAGCCCGGCCAGGACCTCGGCGATGGCCGGGGCGTGGCGGTCGAGGGCGAATCCGGCCTGGCGGTGGGCGACGACGATGGCCGAAACCCGCCGCTCTAAGGTTCCCGGGCGCAGACGGTGGCCGCGATCGGCGAGGTAGCGGCCGATGCATTCCGGGCTGGCCGGCAGGCTGGCTACCCGCGCCGAGGCGGCCCAGGCGCAGAAGTCCCGCCAGTCGCTGGCATAGGCCCTCCGGGTCGCTGGGGCGCGGCTCTGTGCCACCAACTCGGCCATGGTGAATGGCGGTGGCGTCGGGCGGCCGGACCGGGGCGGAGTGCTGGGCGGCATCGGGCATCTTCTCCTGGTTCGTGGGCGCAAGGCCGATCGGCGACCGCGGCGGTATGGGGCGGCCGCCGATAGGCACCGCCCAACAACGTGGGAACGGAGGGCTCCGGCGCCCATGGGAGGAACGGCCTGGGCGAAGTTGCACCGGGAAACTCCGGAAGAGGTGGCTTTCCAGCTACGACCGACCACCTAAGTCCGTGGGGCTGACGTCATGGCTTATCGATAATGTTCGATCGGTCGATGACCTGACCCAGCCATTTGGCCCGAATGTTGGAATCCTTCATCTAACCTGAGTCCGGTCACCGGGAAGCCGTCGCTTGACGGTGCGGACGGGCTGCCGAGTGCCTGTTCTGTGAGCGATAATGGCGGCGATCGTGTGTTAGCCCGAAGGCACTGGCACCGGGCAAGGGGTCAACTATCTGTCATTGGGAATTCAGCGTCCCGTCATTTCGGAAAACCCAAGGATGGTGATGCAAGCCCACTGCTCTCACCCCACTGACTATCGACGGCTGCGGTTTACCCCTCAGTCCTGCGGCAGCGAATGCTGGTGCCGCTGCTGCGCGACCCGGTCGCCGTGGCGCGGATCTTGGCCGCCCGCTTGCTGGCGGACAGTCCGGACCAGGACCGGCCGGCTTCGGCCGAGCGTTCGCCGGAAGCCCATCTGGAGGCGTCCTTCCGTACAGGTCTGGCCCTGCTGCACCCGCGATTCGCTACAGCCCTGCTCGATCTGGCGTACCTTTATCGCGGCCTCCATCGCGCAGCTGAGGGACTCTATGTCTGGGGGATTTTGCAAAAGCGGATCGCCGACGCGGTGGAGCCGCTGCGGTGAGCGGCGCTGTTGCAGCGCATGGAGCCGAAATTCGCCCCGGCCTACGGGCTGGTGCTGAATGCTCGCGGGTACAGGGGGGCAGACTGCCTCACCAGAGATAGGTGATGCCGATGGTCCTTCCGTCCTGATCAATGCGCAATCGGATGGTTTTCCCCGAATATTCTGTTGCGCCCAGTGAACGTCTTCGAGGACGCGTGCAGATAGGCCAGCGCCCCCCCAGCGTGGAGTGATGTTGTAGGATGGCCCGGTGGAGACCTGTTCCTTGACGGTGGCGAGAGTGAGGATCTTGAACATCAGGTTTCTGCCGTTGGTGAAGTCGGTGGCATGGCTGTAGCCGGCTCGCACGGTCAGATCCTGAAGCACCTTCCACCGCAATCCGGCATGACAGACGTTCATGTTCGTCAACCAAACCCAGCGCCGTCGCTTGGGGGCGATAGCGGTGGTCGATGACGACGTCTCGCTGCTGCACAACGTGACCCTGGGTGGCACCGGCAAGGAGTGCGGCGACCGTCGTCCCAAGGTGCGCAAGGGGCGGGTGATCGGCGCCGGGGCCAAGATTCATATCGAAATCGGCACCAATTCCCGCATCCCCGCGGGCTCGGTGGTGCTGCGCCTGGTGGTGGCCACCGCCACCGTCGCCGGGGCGTCGGCCAAAGGTGATCAAGGTAGCCCGATAACGACGATGCCAACCGTCGGCTCGACCAGGTGCTGAGCGACCTGGCCTATTGTTCCTTCGATTATTCGATATAACTCACACCAGATAATACGCGCCGTCCGGCGGCGCCTCGTCGTCCCGTTCGGCCCTGAGCGCGTAGGCCTTGCGCACCGCCTTCAGGGTGGCCGAATAATCCTCGTCTTCTTCGGGGAAGATCAGTTCGGCCGGCAGATAGGCGGCGATGCCGACGCGGGCGATGGCCGCCAGCAGGTCGGGGCGGACGCCGGCCAGCAGCACGGTCAGGCCGAAGACATGGGCGTCGCGCAGGAATTTCTCCAACACCTCGATCGCCACCACGTCGGGGTTACGCACCCGTTTGACCCGCAGCACCAGATGGCGGACGTCGTTCTGGCACGCGCGCTCGGCGGCGTCGGCCAAGTGGCGTTCCAAATCGGGGGCGGCACCGAAGAACAGCTCGCCTTCCAGGTCGATGATCAGCACCTCGCGGCTGGGCGGGTCGGAGGGCAATCGTTCGCGCACCACCCGCTCGGGTGACACCACCAATTCGGCCACCTTCAGCTTGCCGGCGCGCGGCACGTACCACAGCACCGACAGCGCCACCCCGATCAGGATGGCGAATTCGACGCCGATGGCCAGGGCGGCGAAGGCGGTGGTCAGCAGCAGCGCGGCGTCGTAGCGTGAGCCACGGATGATGTAGCGCAGCCGCTCCAGGTCGATCAGCCGGGACGCGGCTAGGATCAACAGGCCGGCCAGCGCCGCCTTGGGAATGTAGGCGGTCAGCGGCCCCAGCGTCAGCACCACGATGGCGACGATGGCGGCGGTGAAGACGCCGGAGAACCGGGTCATCGCCCCGGCTTGGTAATTGATCGCGGTGCGCGACAGCGAGCCCGAGCCGGGCATGCAGCGGAAGAAGCCGCCGACCAGGTTGCCGATTCCCTCGGCCAGGCATTGACGATTGTAATCGAGCCGCTGGCGAGTTTTGTGGGCGATCGCCTTGGCGATGGCCAGTGCTTCCAGCAGGCCGAGAAGGGCAATGGCCACCGCGCTCGATGACATCTCGAGTGCCCAGCCCCATTGAATCTCGGGGATGTGGGGCTTGGGCAGGCTGGCCGGCACCGCCTCGATCAGCGCCACCGCCGGCTTGAGTCCGGGGCCATGCTCGCTCCAGCCGGCCAAAGTGGCCGCGCCGGCCACTACCAGCAGGACGAAGAACATGTCGAACTGGGGCAGCCGGTAGCGGCGCACCACTTGGCGGGCGGCGAGCGCCAGCACGATGGCCCCAAGGCTGATCGCCACCGCGCGGGGGTTGATCGGCGCCTCCTGGGTCAGGGTTAGCCACAGCCGGACCAGCACATGCTGGTGGCCGGTGCCCAGCGCCTTGACGCCGAGGGCGTTGGCCACCTGACCGATGATGGTCAGGATGGCGGCGCCGACGATGAAGCCGGTGACCACCGATTCGGAAATGTAGCGGGTGAGGTCGCCCAACTTGAGCACGGCGACGGCGATTTGGACGATGCCGATCATCACCGTCAGCAGGGCCAGCGCCTCGTAGGCGTCGAGGCGTGCTTCGGGGTCGATGAAGGCCAGCGCGCTGAACACCACCAGTGACACCGCCCCGGTCGGCCCGTTGGTCAGGTGGCGCGATGAGCCGAGCAGCCCGGCGATGGCGGTGAAGACGATGGCGGTGTAAAGGCCGAAGCGCGGATCGATGCCGGCGATTAGGGCATAGGCGATGCTTTGGGGCAGCGAGATGGCGGCGACGGTGAGTCCGGCGACCAGATCGGCGCGCGCGGTTCGCCACGGATAGGACCAGGCTGGTGTCATGTGTCGCCCCTCGCTTCAGCGTGGCTTTGGTCGGTAGACCGTGTCGATGACCCCGTTATCGGCGAAGAATTTGGTTTGCGCGTCGTCCCAGTTGCGGGCGATCGCCGTCACCGGGAACAGGGTTAGCGGCGGCATCTGGGCGGCATGGCGGGCCAGGATGTCCGGGTTGGCCGGGCGGTAGCCGTTGGCGGCGACGATCTCTTGGCCTTCGTCGCTGAATAGGAATTCCAGATAGGCGCGGGCCAGCTCGGCGTTGCCGTCCTTGGCGACATTGGCGTCGACCCAGGCCACACTCGGCTCGGCCAGGATGCTGATGGGTGGATAGACAATCTCCAGCTCGCCCTTGGCCTCGGCCGTCTCGCGCAGTGCTTCGTTCTCCCAGGCCAGGTGGACGTCGCCGATCTTCTCCACCGCGAAGGCGGTGCCGGCCGCCCGCGCCGCCGGCAACAGGAACGGTGCGTGGTCGTAAAGCGCCTTGAGGAAGGCGCGCGCGTCCGCTTCACCGCCGCCGCGAGTGATCACCGAACCCCAGGCGGCGAGGGCGGTGAGCTTGCCGTTGCCCGAGCTTTTGGGGTCGGGGGTGATCACCTCGATGCCGGGCCGGATCAGGTCGGGCCAATCGTGGATGGCGCGGGGATTGCCCCGCCGCACCACGAAAACGATGGTCGAGGAATAGGGCCGCGACCGGTTGGGCAACCGCGCCGCCCAGCCCTCGGCGATCAGGCCGAACTTGTGCAGGATTTCGACGTCGGACGGCAGGCCCAGGGTGACGACGTCGGGCTTGAGCTCGCCGCTGGCCGCCAGCCGCGCCTGATGCGACGAGCCGCCATGGGATTGGCGAACCTCGATGCGCCGGCCGCTGTCCTTCAAGACATGGGCGGCAAAGGCGGCGTTGATGTCGCGATAGAGCTCGCGGGTCGGATCGTAGGAAACATTCAATAAATGCACCGGCGGGCCGCTGTCGGCATTTTTCGCCACGATCAACCCCACCGCCAGGGCAATGCCGGCGATCGCCGCCAGGTTTAGCCAAGGGAGCTTGACCGCCATCTATCGCTCCTCATTCCTGTCGATTAGATCCCA
>Ga0316222_1004296_pt1 | contig 13134 bp, 11 predicted proteins | sample TBH18011metaG_FD_206008 | JGI IMG/M metagenome (GOLD analysis project Ga0316222, IMG submission 206008) | Freshwater microbial communities from Trout Bog Lake, Wisconsin, USA - TBH18011 | ecosystem: Environmental > Aquatic > Freshwater > Lake > Hypolimnion/Profundal zone | place: USA: Wisconsin... | reverse complement strand
TCAAGTAGCCTTCCGCAAGCCGCTCGAGGTCAGCTCAGCGGTGCGTACAGTGCAATACCAGAAGCGGCTGATGGCGACAAACGGAAATGCAGCCCCCGCAGAAGGCGATATTGTGAGCCCGCACCTTACCGGGGCAGCCGTGGACATAGTCAAGGACAACCTCACCAGGCAGGAACTGGCCTGGATGCGGCGGCGGCTACTGGAACTGGAAAAAATGGGCAAGATCGATGTGACGGAGGAGTTCCAGCAAGCCTGCTTCCACATAACGGTCTACAAGAATTACATGCAGACGGCAACCGCGAGCAAGGCAGGGCTGGTGAAAGCCGGGCAGCACGCATCCCTGCGCGGCCCCGCGGCCAGCCACATCGCCGAACCGCCCATCTCTGAGATGCCCGCAACCGGCCAGATGGCTTCCAGCGGGCAATAGAAGCACCGTTCCAGCCAGAACAGCCTGAGTTAAAGAAATTCACTAAGAGTTTTCCGCCCTTCAAGGTTACAATCGCGGGAACAGCCGTCTTAGGCTTTTGCGAAAGGCAGAATCATGAACGACTTCCAAGTGCAACCTGCGACCGAGCCGGCCTCCGGACTGACCCAATGGCAGCGCGTCTCAAATACATTTACCGCGCCGTCAAAGACCTTTGAAGACATCAATCGCGGCAACAAGAGCTGGTGGATGCCCCTCATCATCTTTGCGCTGGTGGGCTACATATTTTTCGCCGCCGTTTACACCAGGATCGGCATGCAGCAAGTGGTTGAAAACCAGATTCGTCTCGACCCCAAAACAGCGGAAAAGATGGACCAGGCATCGCCGGAACAGCGCGCGATGGGCGCAAAAATTTCCACGTACATCACTGAGGGCGTATTCATCGCCAGCCCGGTCATGTTGATTGCCGGGATTGCCCTCGGCGCATTGGGCCTCTGGGGCACCATCAATTTTGTCTTTGGCGGCAAGGCGACCTTCGGCAGCATCTTTACGGTGTGGATGTATGCAGGGCTGCCAAGCATCGTTAAATCGCTGCTGGGCACGATTGTCATCTTTGCGGGGGTGGCGCCGGAGTCGTTCAATATCAAAAACTTTGCCCCGACAAATATAGGCGCATTTCTCAATCCGGCAGAGACCAACAAGGCGCTCTACACCCTCGCAACCTCGATGGACGCGGTGACCATCTGGACAATGGTTCTGCTGGCAATAGGGACGGCAACCGTGGCGGGAGTAAAGCGCGGCTCCGGCTATATCGCGGTCTTCGGCTGGTGGGCAATCTTTACGCTCATCGGCGTGGGCTTCGCCGCAATTACAGGCTAATCTCCAATTGAAACTATTCAATGCAAACAGCGCGAATCCCGGTGGGGTTTGCGCTGTTTGCTTTTGCTCATAACCAGAATTCAACTAAGAAGGGATGCATCCATGCCGATTGATATCACCAGGCGTGAGTTTGCCGCACTGGGAACTCTTGCACTCGGCGCTAAGTTGTGGGGCCAGTGCGACAGCGGGCGGCTCGCCACTCCGCACAAGCTGGGCAAGCTGGTGCTGAGCGCCTCGGGCGTACCGGGCAGCTACGACAGCAACAGCGTCGATTGCCCCTTTGTCTTCACGCACAACGGCCATTTCTACATGACGTTTGTAGCCTTCGACGGAGTGGGCTACCAAACCGGCCTGGCCTCTTCGTCCAATCTGGTTGACTGGACCAAAGAGGGCATCATCCTCAAGCGCGACCCCTCTTCGCCGATCCTCAAATACAACGCGGCAATGAACTGGATTTTGCGCGAGAACGGTCTCTATTCGCCCGGAAAGTTGAAGCAGGTGGATGGACATTTCCTGGGGGCCTACCACGCGTATCCAAAAGTGGGTCTGGAGCAGGGCGCCGCCGTTATCGGCCTGGCGCGCAGCAAGGATCTGCGCACCTGGGTCTGCGATCCGCCCATTCTGCGGCCAGAGGACGGCGCAGCATGGGAACGGGGCGGCCTCTACAAGCCCTGCCTTGTCGAGAATGCCGGAACCTACTACCTCTTCTACAACGCCAAGAACCAGACAGAAGGTCCATGGCATGAGCAGACCGGGGTCGCTTCCTCAAATGACCTCATCCACTGGACCCGTTTCGAGGAGAACCCCGTAATTCCAAACGGGCCTGCTGGCTCCATGGACGAGAAGTTTGCCAGCGACCCCTGCGTGCTTCAGGATGGCAACCGATGGGCCTTTTTCTACTTCGGCCTGGACGCAAAGGGCGTAGCGCGCGACCTGGTGGCAACCGGACCGGACCTGAAGCATGCGACCAAGTGCGCCGCAGCGCTGGTGGATGTGGGACCCGCCGGCTCAGTCGACTCCACGTATGCCCACAAACCCTCCATGATCGCCTGGAAGGGAGACCTCTACCACTTCTACTGCGCCGTATCGCGGGTCAACAGGAAAGAATTGCGCGGAATCTCCGTCGCCCGATCGAGGCCGTGGAGTTGAAGGGTCTGTTTTTCCAGCTCCCAATGCAAAGAGCGCGCATCCGGTTGGATGCGCGCTCTTTGCATTGAAGCTGAAGGGCCTGCCGGGCTATTCCGTCCAGCGCCGCATAATCAGCGTGGCGTTGATGCCGCCAAAGCCAAAGGAATTTGACAGGGCAGTGTCGAAGCTGTGCGCTATGGCCTTGTTGGGCACGTAGTCCAGCTTGCACGCGGGGTCGATATTGTCCAGATTGATGGTGGGCGGCAGCATCTGGTTCTGCAGCGCCAGCACGGTAATGCCGGCCTCGAGGCCCCCAGCGCCGCCGAGCAGATGCCCGGTCATGGACTTGGTCCCGCTGATCTTGAGCTTGTGGCTCAAGGCGTGCTCGCCAAATACCAACTCAATCGCCTTGGACTCGTTGCCGTCGCCTGCCGGGGTTGAAGTGGCATGTGCGTTCACATAGCCAATGTCTTCCGGCTGCAGGCCAGCGTCTTTCAGGGCGGCGCGCATGGCCCGCTGTGCCCCTGCTCCTTCCGGAGCGATGCCGGTCATGTGATACGCGTCCGCGCTCATGCCGTAGCCGGTGATCTCGGCCAGAATCTTTGCTCCCCGTGCCTTGGCGAACTCCAGTTCCTCAAGGATGAGGATGCCCGCGCCCTCGCCAATCACGAATCCGTCGCGGTCCCTGTCAAAAGGCCTGCTGGCGTGGGTGGGGTCGTCGTTTCGTGCAGACAGGGCGCGCATTGCGGCAAACCCACCCACCGAGAGGGCTGTCACAGAGGCTTCAGCACCGCCCGCAATCATCACATCCGCATCGCCATGCATAATCATGCGCGCTGAGTCGCCGATGGAGTTGGCGCTGGTGGCGCAAGCCGTCGCGGTCGCAGAGATGGGCCCCTGCGCTCCGTAACGGATGCTGATCTGGCCTGCGGCCATGTTCACGATTACTGCGGGGATGAAGAAAGGCGAAATCTTGCGCGGCCCGCCGGCCAGCAGGTTGGAGTGCTCGCGCTCGATAATCTCAAAACCGCCGATGCCGGACCCGATAAAGACACCAACTCGGTCGGCAATCTCCGGTGTGATCTGGAGACCCGACTGCGCCATGGCTTCCTGGGTGGCCGCGAAGGCGAAGTGGATAAACCGCCCCATCTTCCGCGACTCTTTTTTGTCCACAAAGTTGAGAGGGTCAAAGTTCTTGACCTCCGCAGCAAAGGTAACTGGGAAATCGGTGGTATCAAAGCCCTTGATAGGGCCCATGCCACTGACGCCGCCCAGCAGATTCTGCCAGACTTCGGGAGCGGTGTTACCTACACCGCACACCAGCCCCAGGCCGGTGATGACGACTCGGCGTGCCAAAGGCTACTTGCCGCCTTTCGCGTTTTTCTCGATGTACTCCACGGCATCCTTCACGGTCTTGATCTTCTCGGCGTCTTCGTCGGGAATCTCCAGATCAAAGGCTTCTTCGAACTGCATTACAAGCTCGACCACGTCCAGCGAGTCCGCGCCCAGGTCTTCCTGGAAGCTGGCGCCGGGGGTGACTTCGGCTTCATCCACCTGCAACTGCTCGACGATAATCTGCTTAACTTTCTCTTCAACGGCCATGCGTGGGTCTCCTCGTTTTATTCGGAACTCAGGGATCTATCCGGGGCCTGCAATCTGCTCCCATTCCGCTTGCTTACAATACCGGTCCGCGGCAGGGAAGCACAACCACCGCGCGAAAAAAGATGCGCATGGTCCCGAAGCTTCAAGTCTACCGGGCCGGTGGTGGTGTGTAAAGCCGTAGAGAAGAAAGGGAATAGGGAATCTGGATCAGAAGATGAAAAAGCCGCTGCTTTTGCCGGATAATGCACAGGCGGATGGCGTATATTCGCCCAAGCGGAAGGGGAAAGCAATGCAAAACTTGGTTCTTGGGGTTGCCGCCGCATTCATTGGTATTTTGCTGGGCTTTTGGCTAAAAGTAGCTTCAGGCAAGGCCGAGAAGGCGCAGTTGGAACGTCGCACCCAGGAGTTGGCCGGGGAGTTGACGGCAGTGCGCGCCGAGCTTGCCCAGAGCCAGGGCGAATCGGCGGCCAGGGCGGGGTTCGAGTCGCTGGCGACGGAGCGCGATAAAGCCATCGGGCGACTGGAGACTGAGCGGGACGGGCTGCGCGCGGAGTTGCAGGCAAAAGCCGTCACGGAACGTAATCAGGCCGCGCGCGTCAGCCAGTTGGAAGCTGAACTCAACAACGAGCGGCAAAACCTCGCGGAAAAACTTGCCCTGCTTGAAAGCGCCAAACAGGCGCTCGCCAATCAATTTGAGGCTCTCGCCGCAGACATTCTTGAGAAAAAATCAAAGAGCTTCTCTGAAGGCAGCCAAAAGGAGTTGGGAACCCTGCTCACTCCGCTCCGCGACCAGATCAAAGAGTTTCGCGACAAGGTTGAAAAGGCGCAGGCCGACTCCAATACCGGCGTTACCAAGTTGGAGACGCTCATCGGAACCCTCGGCGGCCTCAACCAGCAGTTGAGCGAAGAAGCCAGAAACCTGACCACCGCGCTGCGCGGCTCGTCCAAAGCGCAGGGCGATTGGGGCGAACTGATTGTGCGCAACCTGCTGGAGAAGGCGGGCTTGCGTGAAGGCGAGCAGTTCCGCATGCAGGAGAGCTTTGACGCGGCGACAGACGGTGACGAGCGTGCAAAAAAACAGCGCCCCGATGTGATAGTGAATCTGCCCGGCGCGCGCCATCTCGTCATTGACTCCAAGGTCTCGCTCAACGCCTATACCGACTCTGTAAACGCCACCTCGGAGTTGGACCGCAAGGCTGCCGTCAAGCGCCACCTGGCCAGCGTGCGCGGGCATGTGGACGAACTCGCCGCTAAACGCTACCACAAGTTGAATTCGCTAGAGACGCCAGACTTTGTGGTCATGTTCATTCCCATTGAGCCGGCCTTTCTTGAGGCTCTGCATGAAGACGAGGCACTGTGGCGCTACGCCTATGAGAAAGAAGTCCTGCTGGTGGGCCCCACCACCCTGCTCTTTGTCATCCGCATCGTGGATAACTTGTGGCAGCAGGAGTTACAAGCGCGCAGCGTGCAGGATGTCATGAATCGCGGCGCGGAGTTATATGACAAATTTGTGGGCTTCGTCAGCGATCTTGAGGCGGTGGGCAAAAGTCTGCGCGGGGCTGATCAGAGTTATGCCAATGCCATGAAGAAGCTCGGAGAAGGCCGCGGAAATCTCATCCGCCAGGTGGAGATGCTGAAGCAGTTGGGAATTCGAACCAGCAAGCAGATGCCACAGGGCCTGTTGGACAATGCAGGCGTCGAAGACCAGGGGCTGGCCCTGGCTGCCGAAGCGGAAACCAGCAGCGAAGCACAGTAGGGCAAGACTCCCCGAACCTGCAACTAGTTCAACGCGCACAATACATTCCAACCACGGAGCACGGGTGCCCCTGGTCTCGATTCTGAGACCTGGGATAGCATGAATCTCACCCCGAGTCTCTCGCTGACCTGCTACCGTCCCAACTTCCCAAATTCCGCCCGCATGCGCTTCCATGTGATTTGCAGATCTTCAGGCAGCACGCGGGTCTCGCCGATCGTCGTCATGAAGTTGGTGTCGCCGCTCCAGCGCGGCATTGCATGCAGGTGGATATGCCCGGCAACGCCTGCGCCTGCAGCCTGGCCCACGTTCATTCCAAAGTTGAAGCCGTGCGGCGTGTAGATGCACTGCAGCACGCGCTCGGTGCGCTGGGCCAGATCAATCAGTTCATGCGCCGCGGCGGTCGGCAGCAGTGCGATGCGGTCAAGATGGGCGTAAGGCATCACCATCACGTGTCCGCTGGTGTAAGGAAAGGCGTTCAGGCAGATAAAGCAATGCTGCCCGCGATGGATCAACCCACCCGCAGCTTCGGCCTCTTCCGCACTCATTCCGTTGGCAATAGCGTAGTCAATCGAGGCAATCAGGTTGCAGAATACGCAGCCCAGATCGCCCGGCCAACCGTCCAGACTCGCAGGAACTCCGGGGCGAACAGCGCTATCCGCCGTGGTGACGTAAGCAAAGCGCCAGGGGGTCCATAGATGATCCATGCGTCTCGTCCCGTTCGATTCAGTATAGCGGCGCGCGTATCCGGGCTGGCTGTGTGAATTTTTGCTCGCTATGCGGGATTGAGACCGCCATGCACAAACTGTTGCATTGACGCTCGAAAGCTAGGGTTGATACACTCGTGAGCGTAGCTTCCTGCGCGGATTCCAGCAGTGAGTTGCGGCCGACCTCCCAACGAGCCGTTACCTGCCGGGTGATTTCCAAGGAGACTCGTCGTTTTTCAAACTCCAGCCATTCGCTGGAGAGGCGTCTCTCTGGAATGCACTCTTGGTCAGGTCACACGGTTAAAAGGAAGGTTTACGGTCTCAAGGCACCCGGCCAGCGGCAACCGCTGCGTGGGAGCCATCCCAGCGGCAAGCACTATCAGTCGCAGGAGTAAGGAATTCCGGAGCTGGCAGCAATGGCAAACGTCCTCAATCCCGAAACCGAGAGTATAACCCTGAACACCGAAATCGAAACCCCAACCCTAGAGCCTGCGACGGAGCTTGAGCAGCCGTCGTTCGAATCCACGTCCAACCCTGAGATCGCCGAAGTAGTTGAAGTACCCGCGCTGGACGCCGATGCCCCAACCGAGCCTGTAGCCGAGGCCGCACCCGTTGAAGCTGCCGCCGAGGTAACAGCCGCAGTAGAGGCCGCGCCCCCCGTGGAAGCTGCACCGGAAGTTGCTGTGCAGGCTGAAACATCTCCTGAGATTGCAGATACGCCGGAAGCGGTAGCCGCACCCGTCGCCGAAGCACATGTCCACGAGAAGAGCCCCGAACATGGACTTGAAACCATGGACGACTTCTCTGCCGCTCTGGCTGCATTTGAGCGGGAGCAGGCCGCCGAGGCTGCAGCCGTGGAAGCATACGGAGACAAGGTTGTCTCCGGCACAGTGCTCAAGCAGACTGAAAAATTCCTCGTGGTCGATGTAGGCCTGAAGTCCGAGGGGCTGGTGCCCCTGGAGCAGGTTCTGGATCACACCGGAGCGGTAAAGTTCCAGGCTGGCGACGTAATTGAAGTGGTCATCGAGCGCGAGGAGCCGGAAGGCGGCTACCTGGTGAGCTTCGAGAAGGCACAGCGCCTGCGCGTTTGGGACGTGATCGAAAAGGCCGCCAACGACAAGACGCCTGTCATCGGCACTGTCGTAAGCCGCGTCAAGGGCGGACTCACCGTGGATATCGGGCTCAAGGCATTTTTGCCCGGCTCGCAGCTTGAGATTCGCCCCGTCCGCAACCTCGACGGGTACCTGGGCCAGCAGATTGAAGTCCGGGTTATCAAGCTGAACAAGAAGCGCGGCAACGTGGTCGTGAGCCGCAAGGAACTCCTCGAGGAAGAGCAGAACGCAAAGCGCTCAACCACCCTGGAACACCTGGGCGAGGGCGCGGTGCTCACCGGCACTGTCAAGAACCTTACCGACTACGGCGCGTTTGTTGACCTCGGCGGCATTGATGGCCTGCTGCACATTACCGATATGAGCTGGGGACGGCTCACTCACCCCCGCGACCTCGTGAATGTAAGCGACGAGATCCAGGTTAAGGTACTCAAGTTCGACAAAGACAAGCAGCGCGTATCTCTCGGCTTCAAGCAGTTGACGCCGGATCCGTGGCTGGACGCAACCGAGCGCTACCCCGTGGGAGCGCACGTCAAGGGCCGCGTTCTTTCGGTCACTGACTACGGCGCGTTTGTCGAGCTGGAGCAAGGCATTGAAGGCCTCGTTCACCTCTCTGAGATGACCTGGTCAAAGCGCCTCAAGCACCCGTCCAAGCTGGTTAAGCCCGGCGACGAAGTCGAGACCGTTGTGCTCAGCGTCAATCCGGCGGATCGCCGTATTTCGCTCGGTATGAAGCAGCTCCTGGATAATCCCTGGGAAAACCTGACCGAGCGTTATCCGGCCGGTGCTGTGGTTGAAGGCCGCGTGCGCAACCTCACCGACTTTGGCGCCTTCATCGAAATCGAAGACGGCATTGACGGACTGGTTCACGTATCGAACCTCAGCTGGACCAAGCGCGTCAAGCATCCTTCTGAAGTTGTGAAGAAGGGTGAAAAGGTCAAGGCAGTTGTTCTCGGCGTTGAGCCGCAGAATCGCCGCTTGAGCCTGGGCATCAAGCAGCTTCAGCCCGACGTTTGGGAGAGCTTCTTTGCCGCACATCGCGTTGGCGACGTGGTCCACGGCAAGGTGCTGCGTACAGCGCAGTTCGGCGCGTTTGTCGAGATCGCGGAAGGCGTGGAAGGTCTTTGCCACATCTCCGAAGCTGGCGATGAGGGCGGCGGATCGAAGCTGGAAACTGGTCTTGAGCACGAGTTCAAGATCATCAAGATCAACGTCGAAGAGAAAAAGGTAGGCTTGAGCCTGCGCGCAGTGGGCCAGGAAGCCAGCCGTGCACAGGTTGAGAACTACAAGGCCGATGCCCACAAGCACCCGGTCTCAAGCTCGACGACGACTCTTGGCGACCTTATCAACTGGCGCAAGGGCGAGCGCTAAACCGCTCCTGCCTGAATCAAATGCCAACGGCCACCCTTCGGGGTGGCCGTTGTTTTCTGCCCGCAGCTTGATTGGTATAGCGATTCCCCACGCCTGAATCGTCCTCTGATTCAAACCCGGCAGGGCAATCAGTCCCTTTGAATCTGGCGCAGTACGATGACGATTCCCAGCGCTCCCAGCACGCTGATCAGCCCGAAGAGAAACACGCTCGCGTAGCCGTAGGCGCCGATCACCGCGCCCGCCAGGGGGCCGGTCAGGAAGAAGGATACGTCGGAAAAGGCCGTGTATACGCCCAGGGCCGTACCCCGATTATGCGCTGTGACCCGTTTGACCGCTTCGACTCCGATGGCGGGAAACACCAGCGAAAAGCCAAAACCGCCTAGGGCCGCGCCCGCCATCGCCATCCACGGCGAGGTGGCCTGCCAAAGCAGAAACATGCCCATGGACTCAACCGAGAGGCAAACCATGGCCACCGGGAATCCGCCAAAGTTGTTAATGGCCTGGATAAACAAAAGGCGCGCCACAATAAACGCCACGCCAAAAGAAGTGAGGCAGAGCGCTGCCCCGTTCCAGTGGCGGCTGGCATAAAAGAGAGTAATAAACGTGGCCAGCACGCTGTAGCAAACTCCCCCCAGGGCCAGGCCCATGCCGTGCGGAGCCACGCGCCCAAGTACATGGGCAAAAGGAAGATGCTCACCATGCACAACCGCGACCGGCGGCTTCCGGTAGGCGATAACCAGGCTCACTCCGCCCACCAGCATCGTGAGCAGCCCAATGGAGGTCAGACCCCACATCTGGTCCAGGATTACACCCAAAGGCGCGCCCAGCGCCATTGCGCCGTAGGTGCTGATGCCGTTGAATGAGATCACCTTGGCCGTGCTCTCCTGCCCGGCGCTGGTAATGCCCCAAAGCGTGGAACCCGTCGACCCGAGGCTCTCGCCAATGCCCAGCACCAGGCGGCTGAGAATTAGAACGGCGAAGCTGAGCCAGTGGATGCTGTGCAGAACCGCCGCCGCCACCAGCAGCGCGCCGCTGGCCGAGCAGGCGCCCATGCCCCATAGAACAGAGACCTTTGCGCCCACCTTGTCAGAGATGCGGCCAGCCCACGGGCGGCTCACAAGAGTGGCGATGTACTGCGTACTGATCACCAGCCCCGCCAGCATCGCGCTGTAACCCATGCGCAAGTGGACGTACGGTGGCAGAACGGCAAGCGGCAAGCCGATCGAGAGATAACAGATGAATGTGAAATATACAAAACCGAGAATATGCCGGGTCCCACCCCTGGCGGCGGCGGAAGAGGGGACGGGTATGGTGGCAGCGGCAGAAGATTGCATGATTACGTTCGTGCGGAACTATTGGGATAAGTGGTCAGTCCACAGTATACCGGAGACAACTTGCGCCGTCAGGCAGCGCAAGCCTCGCTTTGCCCGTAAATCACTGGATCTGAACTAGATTTAAGCGGAAAATTAACACGGAGCACTTCACCCACAAAAGCGGCGCGCCTTCATCCAGCGCCCGGTCCTCACCCTCTCCGCGCCTTTTGCAGAAAGGATGAGGAGGCAAAACACCAGCCAGCGCAACTAAGGCGTCATCTTCAGAGCCCACAGAATCCCGTTCTCAATAATCCCGTAGAGAACCGGATTCGCATAGTCCTGCTTGTTATGCCCCAGGGCCAGGTAGAACTCCCGGCCACCATCAAACTGGTGATACCAGGCCAGCGGCAGTGGATTGGGAAAGCTGCCGGCATCCAGCTTGGTCTGCTCAAGAAACTTCAGTTTGGTTCGATCCGTCACCAGCACCGGGTGGATATCCGGATTCAGGTGCTCGTTGAAGTAGCATTCGTCCGTCCACTCAAACTGCGCGGGCAGGCCTTTGGCCGCGGCAAAATGCGGCTCCGTCACCTGCACCGTGAACGGCTGCATCTTGGGGTGAGCCACAAATTTGCCACCCAGCATTGACCAGAACCAGGGCCAATCCCGCTCTGACCCGGAGGCCGAGTGAATGCCCACAAAGGCTCCCCCGGATTCGATGTAATGCTTGAACGCCTCCCGCTGCGCATCGCTTGAGAATGCCTCGTTGTTGCTGTTTGAAAACACAATCGCTGCGTACTGCCTCAGGTTGGCTTCGGTAAAAATGCCCGGATCGTCCGAGGCATCCACCGCAAATCCCTTCTCCGTGCCCATCTTTTTGATGGCCTCAACGCTGGCGGCAATGTTGTCGTGCACGTATCCCTTGCCGTCGGCGGTGTAGTTGCGCGTGTAAACAAGCACTCGCGTCTGCGCGGCTGCCGTAAGCGGCATCAGGGCAGCCAGCGCCGCAAGCAAAAGCCCCAGAGTTCGCCCAGGCATCTTTGAGCGCACAACAGCGTATATCCACTTCACTGAAACAGACATGATCTCTCCTGTTTTCCTACGCAGCGATCATAAACTCGGCACAGGCTGGCCTGGTAAACAAAGTGCGCCGGGCGGCCCGCCTCTCATCCGGGATTGCGTTCGCTCCCGCGAACAGGTATTCGTCGCTCATTTGTCGATTCGCCTTTGCCCCTTGAAATCTCGGTTGCGCCATCCGATGCCCGGCAAATGTTGCCGAGTTCAGTCGAAGACAGTCACACTTGGCCGGCCATTCCTCTCAAGCGCAAACATCAACAGCGCAAGGCGGAGGCCATAGCTATATGCTTTGTTCAATGCGCATTTTGAACTGACCGGTTCCTTTTGTTTCAGCCCTCTTGAGAGAGTCTTGAAATGAAGGAGCTAAACAGGGCGACGGGCATCAAGCACACGCCTGAACAGATTGTGAATTTGCTGCGGCAGATTGGACGAACCACATGGAAAGCGAAAACTCGTTTTGGAACCGTCGAAGTTTCTTGAAGGCAGGCGGTACATCCGCGGCGGCCCTGGCCGTGGCGGGAGCAGCAACAGCCCCGCTACAGGCAGCGCAGGCGTCTGCTCCGCAAACAGGCACGCCGCCGGATACGCCTTATCCCAAGCTCTCCATCATCACGCCGTACTCGCCACAGAAACTCGCCTTTGCCGCGCAGGCCGGCTACGAGGGCGTCGTGGTCACGCCGGGGCCAGACTTCAATCCAAACCTGAGTGACAGCGCCATCGATCAGATTCTGGCCACCGCCCGCAACGCAGGCATTCGCATTCTCAGCATCGAGTACTTCGAGCCCAACCATACGCATCCTGACCCGGGCAAGCGCGCCGCCGCGAACGCTGACTTTATTCGCGCACTGGAATTCTGTCATCGCCTGGGCTGCAAGTTTGTCGGCACCTTCAGCGGCGGGCAACCGGGCCACAAGATGGAGGACCAGGCCAAGGCCTTCGCCGATGTCTTCAATGAGAAATACCTGCCTGTCTGCGAAAAGCTCGACATCGGAATGGGATGGGAAAATTACCCCACCGGCAGCAACTTCGCCAGCACTCCGGCAGCAATGCAGGCCGTCTTTGACCGTGTCCCAAGCAAGCGCCTGGGTCTGGAATTCGACCCCTCGCATTTCATGCGGCAATACATTGACCCCATCAGCGCGGCATGGCAGCTCAAAGACCGTATCCTCGCCGTGCATGCCAAAGATACTGAGATCATTCAGCCTGTGCTGCAACAGGTGGGCATCGCCGGGCAAGGGTGGTGGCGTTATCGTATCCCCGGACAGGGCATTGTCAACTGGACGGCGTTCCTCACCGTCCTGCTGCAAATCGGCTTCAAGGGCGGCATCGCCGTGGAGCACGAAGACCCATTCTGGGATGCGCCGAACACCGGCAACCTTCCCGATTTCCCCCAGCAGCGCAAAGACGGATTCATCCTGGCGCGCCGTTTTCTTGAGCAGTATCTGCCTGGACGCCAGGCATAACCGCAGTGGCAGGCCCCATTCATCGCAGCATTATTGTCAAGTTGTAGCACATGCTTTATCGCGATGGGCGGACATTCGCGTTTTCAGGCCGGTTGCCCCAACTCCACCCCACAGACAAGCCTTCGTCTGTGGGGTGAGAATTTACTTGTAACTCGGGAATCTCAATAGCCGAACAGCCAGGAACTCCGCCAAGTTAGCGACAAACCAGGGACGACAACAAGCCAGACCTGGTTCTGGTGCAACAAAGCAGTCCGTGTATTCGATAAAACATACAATCTAGGGCCAAAGAGCGAACCAACCACTGCGGCCAA
>Ga0316222_1004295_pt1 | contig 13134 bp, 8 predicted proteins | sample TBH18011metaG_FD_206008 | JGI IMG/M metagenome (GOLD analysis project Ga0316222, IMG submission 206008) | Freshwater microbial communities from Trout Bog Lake, Wisconsin, USA - TBH18011 | ecosystem: Environmental > Aquatic > Freshwater > Lake > Hypolimnion/Profundal zone | place: USA: Wisconsin... | reverse complement strand
TTTTGCAAACACCCTTATGATATCTTTATTTTCCAGAGCGATTTTTGCACTTCTCATCCTTGCAATAAGCTCAGGTGCCAAGGCCGATATTGCCGAAGCAGAAATAGCCTACAAGAATGGTGACTACAAAACCGCACTTAAAGACCTTTTGCCATGGGCTAAAAATGGAAATCCAATTGCACAATTCGATCTGGGAGTTATGTATGCCCAGGGTTTAGGCGTAGAACAAGATAGCAAAAAGGCTTTGGGATGGTACTTGAAGGCAGCCAATCAGGGCTATGTCTACGCACAATTCAATTTGGGGCTGATGTACAGCGAGGGTAGAGCGGGACCCGCAGACTTAAAAAAGGCGCTGAACTGGTACAGTAAAGCCGCTCAACAAGGAGATGCCGATGCTGAGTATGTGATGGGCGCGATGTACGATGACAGTAATTCGGGTGTACTTCAAAAGAAAAATATTCGGGCAGCTCCTCTGGATTATGTCAAAGCAGTTGACTGGTACCGCAAAGCTGCTGAGCAAAACAATGTACAGGCGCAATATATGCTGGGTGTGAAATATGCTAATGGCGAAGGCGTACAGCAGGACTACAGCAAGGCAGTCGAATGGTATCTTAAGGCAGCGGGTCAGGGTGATATACGGGCCCAGTATAATCTCGGGATTAAATATGCCAGCGGGCAGGGAGTCACTCAAAATCTAAGTGAAGCGGCAGTATGGTACCGTGAAGCTGCGGAGCGAGGCAATACAGCTGCGCAAAATAACCTTGGTGTGATGCACGCAAATGGCCAAGGAGTATCGCAGGATTGGGTTGAGGCATACAAATGGATTTTTCTTGCGGCGTCGGCAGGAAATACAGATGCTTTAGCAAATAAAAAAATGATTGAAGCCAAAATGACCGAGAAGCAAGTAGAGGATGCAGTTGACTTGGCCAGAGCGTGGCAGAAGAATCGGCCATGAAGGGAGTTTCAATTCGCACCGGCGGAGAGGCTGCAAGTTTAATTATTTGATTTTAAGATGCATACTTGGCAACATTTTTCAGCCACGCAGCGCCTGAATTTCACCAATTGTCACCCGTAGACGAGCCGCCAGACTCAGTGCTACATGTTCAATAATATTGAGCCCCAAAATTCGGTGGTGCTCAGCCAGACTGTCAAAAGCAGATCGGGAAAGGACGTAAACCTCGGTATCTGTCATGGCAATAGCTATTGAGGCCTGTTTACTGGAATCAAGAAAGCCAACTCCTCCGATGATTTCGCCAGGGCCGCACGTGCCGAGGTGATATTGATCTTTTTTGCGAATGGGAATCATTATTTTTACGATGCCCCGACGTATGAAATAGAGTTCGTCCCCAGGAGTATCAACTTTAAAAATCTTTTTCCCTGCGTCTATGATGCGCAATTCCATTGCTGCTTCCAATGCAGCTATTGATTCCTTTGAGCGTCCGGAGAAAATAGGCATGTCCCGTAAGTTCAAAGTGGTTGCCAAAGACTTTTCGGTGGTGATGTCTTCAAGTTCGCGCGACTCGACCCACTCCAATGCATCATCAAGTGCCCGGAAAGCAAACGCTTTGGTAGACGGCTTCACGACACCAGTATCCTTAAGGAATCGTTTCATCTTGAGACCGCTGGGCAAGTCTTTTGGAATGTCACAGAACAAAAGATAGGCGTTATTTTCTTCCAGTTTGTCTTTGATTTGTTCAAGCACATGGGTGGCAGTGACATCAAGTGACTGAACACGCCGCATGCTGAGAATGACATATTTGCGTTTTCCGGTTTCGGGTTCCAACGCCGATTGCAGTTGGTTTGCAGTGCCAAAAAACAAGCTGCCCTGCAGTTCGAAAACAATCGTCATGTCATCGTCTCGTTCCCGCCTTTCACCTCCTTGATGATTGCTCACTCGTTTGGTGAATATTTCACGTCCGCCAATGCGGTTACGCACGACGGAACTGCGTGTCTGTTCGCGGATAAAGAGCAGAATGGCAAGAGCGATACCCACTCCCGAGGAAGCGATCAGATCGACGAACACCGCGACCAAAATGACAGATATGATGACAGCAAAATCGAGGCGGGTGGCCGGCGTGAAAAAAAACTCCAGACTGTGCCGATCAATCATCCGAAAACCAACCACGATGAGTATTCCTGCCAGCGCAGCCACAGGCACCCAGGCAATCAAGGGGGCGAGCAGCAAATAGGCGATCAGAGAAAATCCCCCTGCCATCATGCCTGAAAGGCGGGTTTTCCCTCCGCTGGAAATATTGATCATCGATGCACCCATGGTGCCCGAGCCGGGAATGCCGCCTACAATAGCTGAAGAGATATTACCCAGTCCCTGACCGATGAGTTCGCGATTGGAGTCGTGGTGCGAATTGGTCATTGCGTCCATTACCACGCAAGTTTTCAGTGTGTCGATAGACAGCAGGACAGCAAGCGTCAAAGCGGGAACAACAACCTTGGTCGCTGAGTCGATACCCAACCCGCTTAAGGAATGCCAGTGCTGGCTGATAATTTCAAAAAAACCGCCTTCGCCGGAAGTCATGACGCCAATCAGCAATGGGTTATGATCAGTAGACATTACAGCAAAATTCAATTGTCCGAGCATGAGGTAACATGCCACTCCAACCAATAGTGCAAGAATAGCGGCAGGAATAGCCTGGATGATGCGGGGTATGAATATCATGGCAGCAACCACGACTGTCCCCACCACAATACTCTGCCAAGTCCAGCCGGAAGGATTCATGAGGGTATCAACCAAATGAGCATCAGCCGAGGCACCGAGAAATTTCGGAATCTGGCTACCAATAATGATTAATCCCACCCCGCTGAGATAGCCACTGACTACCGGGTAGGGAATAAACCGGATCAAGCGTCCGATACCCAGTAAGCCAAAAATAATTTGAGTCATACCTGCCAACAATCCAATCAGCACCAGCATCAGCAAAACTGATGGTGCCGAGACTCCTTGGTGGGTAAAACTGATCGCGAGGGCCGACAGAAGCGCCGCAGCCGGAGCGCAAGGGGCAGTAATAAGACGCGGGCAGCCACCAAACGTTGGGGCAATCAATCCCAGTGCCGTAGCACCAAGAATGCCTGCGAGGGCTCCTTGTGCCGCCAGAGCGCCGCCTAACGGTGAAAAAATGATTACCCCAAACGCAATAGCTGACGGCAGGGCCACCAGCATGGCAGCCAGACCACCCCACGTGTCGCCGGAAAAATGCTGGCGAAATGGAGAAATGGCACTGACCAATTTACTTAGCATTTAAAAACCACCAATTGAGTGTTGAGTCGTGTATCAGGCTTAACCAATATCAACTGCCTGCCGACGAATAATTTAATTAAGTTCAAGCCACCGTTTACTGTGATAAACAGCTACTTGTGGTTTTCGGAAGCGGCGCTTCTCCAATCCAGTGAGAGAGGCACTTTTTTCTGGGGGATTTCCTCTATCCCATTGGTTCCCGGTTTCACTTCGCTTGGCAGTTTAGAAAATTGTGATTCTTCGAACTGGCGCTTTTTTAAATCCTGAATTTCCAGATTTTTCTTTCTATTGGCTTCCACCTGTTCCGGGGTGATGTATTCATGCAATGCAAGATCCAGACCCGAAGCCATTTCCGGTTCTCCGGATTTGCTCCTGAGTTTGATATTCAAGCGGAGTTCGTTGGCCGAGTCGGCATTGCGTATCGCTTCTTCATAAGAAATATGACCGTCGTTGTACAGATCAAACAATGCCCAGTCGAAAGTGCGCATGCCGAGTTCACGCGATTTTTCCATCACACCTTTTATTTCATTGAATTCGCCTTTGAATATTTTGTCGGCGATATTTGGTGTGTTCAGCAGAATTTCAATGGCTGCTTTGCGCCCCTTGCCATCAGCGGTGCGTATCAAACGCTGTGAAATAATAGAACGCAGGTTGGTGGATAGATCCATCAGCAATTGGTGGTGTCGCTCCTCCGGGAAAAGATTGATTATACGATCCAGAGTCTGGTTGGCATTATTGGCGTGAAGTGTACCCAAACAAAGGTGCCCAGTTTCTGCGAACGCGAGGGCGTGTTCCATGGTTTCAGCATCGCGTATTTCCCCGATTAAAATGACGTCGGGTGCCTGGCGCAGTGTATTTTTCAAAGCATGCTGCCAACTGTGTGTATCCACCCCCACTTCCCGGTGGGTGATCATGGAGAGTTTGGATTGATGCACATATTCCACAGGATCTTCGACGGTGATAATGTGACCTTTCGACGTGCGATTCCGGTAATCAATCAGTGCCGCCAGCGAGGTAGATTTGCCCGAGCCTGTTCCACCAACGACCAGTACCAATCCACGTTTGTTCATGATCACGTTTTTGAGAACTTCCGGCAATCCGAGTTTCTCAAAGTTGGGGATTTCTGCGGCAATGGTACGAATCACCATGCCGACATTTTGCTGTTGCATAAAAATGTTGACACGAAAACGTGAAACACCGGGAACAGAAATGGCAAAGTTGCATTCCCATTCCCTGGCAAACTCTTCCCGCTGGTCTTCATTCATCAATGCATGTGCCAATTGGCGCGTGGTCTCTCCAGTCAACTTTTGAGCGGTAATCGGCTGCATCTCCCCGTGAGACTTCATGCTGGGGGGAAAGTCATTGGTAATGAACAGGTCAGAACCTCCCGCGTTACTCATCGTGGTGAGCAAGTTAATGATGTATTGGTACGCTTGCTGGTCGATAAGAGCTGACATTTTGTTACCTCGTCATTTTTAAAAGGCAATTGCAAACCGCATAATTTACAAACATTTCTGGTTGATCCGTTGCAAATATAATTGTTCCACTTTTTTGCGGGCCCACGGAGTTCTACGCAAAAATTTTAAACTTGATTTGATGCTGGGGTCGTGAGTAAAACAGCGCAACGGCACAGCGGCAGCCATTGCCTCCCAACCCATGGTCTCCAGTAGCTTGGTGACAATGGTCTCAAGGGTGATACCCTCCAGAGTGAGGAGAGGTTTTATGTTAACCATGTTTTCATTCACTTACGATATCACCGAATACCTGTCTCAAATCGTCAAATTCTCAGCTTAAGTCCGGATTTCTCTTTTGCAAGATGAATGCAGCAAGATTTTTGTCGGTTTTAAGAATGTGGTTAATCAGCCAACCGTTAAGAAAAGTGAGCAATTCTTCCCGTGAAATTAAATGTCCTGCTTTTATTCCTTCGCGGACTGAACGAACAGTAGTGCAAAACTCCTGATGTTTATTGAGGTGGGCTTTTGTATCCTCTGCATTGCTTTCAGAGTACTTGAATCTGTGCATCAGCTCCTCTTCCGTTTCAAGGTGAAAAAGGACATATTTCTCCAGGTCGCCGGTTATTTTATCTAAAAATTCAGCACTGAAATCCTGGCTTAGTCTGGCATTCACCACGTTGATACAATTTACCAGCATGCGGTGCTGTTCATCAATTTCAGTAATTCCGGTAACAAATTTTTCGCTCCAATTAATTAGCCCGGGTCCAATCATGTTTGGTCTCCTTAATTTAGCGCTACAGATACTTGCCCGAATTAAAGCGTATTTTCATTTTAATCAATCAAATTTCAAATGCATGCACCATGCACCTGAATTCTATCTGTGATACCACGCAAGACTTTTTCGATACCATCTTGTTTCAATGTTCTCATCCCACTGGAGACAGCCATAGTCAAATATTCAGAAGCGGGTGATTTTTGGCGAATCAAGTGGCGCAGTGAGGGCGTCACGTGCAGTAATTCATAGAGCCCAATTCTTCCTTTGTAGCCTTCGTTGCATTTTTTGCAACCAACTGCATGCATAAGATAGAGCTTGCCATCGACTCCAAAGTTTTCATGCCATCCCCGAATAATCGCGTTTTTTTCATCTGGGGTGGGGTGCCTGTAGTTTCCAGACTGGAAGTATTCGTTGGCAAGGTCATCAAGCTCTTTTGCTGAAGCTTCTCTGCGCGTCGCGCAGGCTGTGCAAAGTTTTCGTGCCAACCTTTGCGCAAGAATAGCTTGCAAAGCATCCGACAAGTTATAGGGGTCGATGCCCAAAGCCAGAAGCCGCGCCACTGTTTCGGAGGCTGTGTTGGTATGCAGCGTAGAAAATACCAGATGACCTGTCATCGATGCCTCAACTGCCACTTGGGCCGTTTCCTGGTCACGCATTTCACCAATCATGATTACATCAGGATCTGCACGCAAAAATGAACGCATCACGTTTGCAAAAGTCATTCCGATTTTACTATTGACTTGAACCTGGCACAGACGCGATTGGACAATTTCTACCGGGTCTTCCGCAGTCCAGATTTTGCGTCTCTTGGTATTGAGTTCCTTCAAGACCGAATGCAGAGTTGTGGTTTTTCCACTGCCGGTTGGTCCGCATACCAGAATCAGTCCGTAAGGGAGTTGGAATACCTCCCTGAATATGTCCTCATCCCGCTGTGCCATACCGAGGTTACCGAGCGGTGCAGGCTCACCTGAAGCGAGTAATCGAATGGTGACAAATTCAACGCCAAGCATTGCGGGGATAATCGACACACGCAGGTCTATACGTCTGCCGCCCGCAATGCGGAATGAAAATTTCCCGTCCTGCGGGCGTCGCTTTTCCGAAATGTCCAGGCCGGACATGATTTTGATCCGTGAAACCACAGCCTTGTGATACGAACGGGGATAGCCGGAAAAATCATCCATATGTCCATCCCGGCGGAAACGGATGCTGGCATCACCCCCATCATTAAATAATTCGATATGGATATCGGACGCATCTTCTTGGATTGCGTGGAAAATCATCTGATTGACCAGCGTCACGATGGTCGAGTCATTTTCCGACACTTCAGAGGAAACGATGTCTTCGTCTGTCGCCCGGTCCGGTATTAAATTAAGGTCATTCTTGGACAGATTACGGAATTCTTCTTTTGGACCTAACGCACTCTTCTTATTGATACCATGCATGTTAATCCGGTTGATGATGTCTTGCACCGGCGCAAAAACAAGTTTTACCTTCATGCCGGTCATCATTTTGAAGAATGCCTGATCCGTAAATGTAAATGGATCAGGCACAGCCAGGTAGAGGGTGTCGTTGTAATTTCCTATAGGTACAGCCAGTTTCTCGCGAGCCTTGGGAATGGGAATCATTTTGGTAATTTCCTGCGGGATATCGATGGATAATATATCCACCATCGGGACTCCAGCCTGGATGAGTAGCATACGCGTCACTTCTTCTTGCGTTAGCAATCCGATTTCAACCAGGATTTTTCCAACCGGCCAATTTTTATAGGCCAGCTTTTTCTGCATCTCGCGCACAGTAGTGAAGGTTTGATCTACATTTTGTTCATTGATATAACCATAATGCATAAAAATTTCCCCGACTTGTTTGCCTTGTGTCGGGTAAATGTGTTTTCCGCCATGTTGTCTTCTGGCAATTTCGATTAATTCATGTTGCGTGCGTATGACGGGCCATAGATCCTGTACATTCCTTTCAGGTTTCTCCAACGCATTTGGAACCAAGTCAATTATTTTATTAAATTCGAGCGCAGAAAAGTTTTCCCTAAGAGGCTCCGCTTTGGCGGCGCTCTCTATGGGGGTTATCTCATTTCCACTAAAGGGATCAAACGGGTTAATCGCGGTTAATGAGGGGAACAGAAGTTGATGAACTTGTTTAAGCAGGACGATTTCTTTGACAGCTTCAAGGGGAAAGCCTTGGCGGCTTCTGGGAGGATGTTCCAAACCGTCAGACTGACTCTTATGGTCATCGGGGACATCTCCAAGAAAGAGCGACTCAAAGTAAGAAATTGCTTCTTTTTCTCCCCACAAAAAATCAATACGCTGCAAAATCCGCTCAAAATGGGTCGATAGAAATTCAGGGAACGCGGCGCCGGTTTGCGCAAGCGCTTTCGTTATCCTGGGATGTCGGTTTTCTTTAATTATCATAATTATTGCCCAACATAACTATTGGCAGTACACAGCATTAATTGATAGATGGTTTTACTCAAGTAGCTTGCGCAAGGCATAGCAGCTTGGATCAATTGGAAAAGTATATAAGCAAATTGGGATGCATACAATTTTGCGATGAATAATCCCGGATTGACTCATCATAATATAGTCAAAAATCTAACTAGTTGGGTGTATTGGGAAGGTAAAGACCATTATAATAGTATGAACCTGACCTCCGAAAAATTTAGTCTGTCTGTTTAGACTTTCGTTGCATGGTTAGCTTGATAGCTTGACCATAAGCACAGGCAGGAACTCATATGATGCGATCAGATGAACTGAAATGGTTTGGGCTACATCCGCAATATCGGCGCGCCATGTTCGATATGGGGAAGGTGTTGCTGATACTTTCAATCATTCAGCTTCTGGCATGGCTTTTACCCACTTGGCCTGAGTTTAAGGGCATTCCGTATTATCTTCCGCTGCATACTTTTTTAGAGTCGGTATCAATTGTGGTTTCCATGATGGTGTTCGCTGTTGGGTGGAACTCACACAGCAGGGCTATGTCAGGGAATATTATTTTCCTGGCCTGCGTCTTTTTTTTCGTAGGTCTACTCGATTTTTCACACACAGTGTCCTACGGTGGAATGCCGGATTTTATTTCACCGAACGATGCGCAAAAGCATCTTAATTTCTGGTTGTCAGCCCGGTTAATGGCTGCGATTGCTTTGTGGATGGCATCGATCAGATTATGGAAACCTGTTATTTCCGGTTCAACCCGCTACGTAACTTTTGGATCTCTGCTGGCATTAACGGCCCTGATAAACTGGGCCGTCATTTATCACCAAGCGTGGCTTCCGGACACTTTCATCCCGGGGAAAGGACTCACGCCGTTTAAGAAAAACGTTGAATATATGATTATTGTCATCAACGTTGGTACGGCCGCGGTGCTGTGGGCAAAGATGCGCGTACCTCAGTCGTTCAATATTGTCATGCTTTTCGGCGCAACAGTTACCTTGGCGATGAGCGAATTTTTCTTCACGCTCTATACCACCATGACAGGCAGTTACAACGTGCTGGGACATGTTTACAAAGTGATTGCCTATTTCTTTATATATCGTGCCATCGTTGTCGAAGTGATTGAAGAGCCCTACAACCTGCTTGAAAAAGCCAAACATAAGTTAGGCTCTATATTCGATTCCGTTAATGACGGGATCGAGTTGATTTCAAAGGACGGCCTTATTTTGGATATGAATCAAATCAACTATACAAGAATGGGCTATACACGGGAAGAAGTTATAGGCAAACCTCTTGCGAAGTTTAATACGGACGAACATGCTTCCAGAGTTAAGCGAAGAATCGAGCAAATAGTAAAGGAAGGGTCTTCCACTTTTGAGTCGGCACGATTCTGCAAGGATGGATCGGTTATTCCGCTTGAAGTGAGTTCCCGCATTATTGAGTTGGATGGAGAGCTAGTTTGCCTCGGCATGAGTCGTGACATCACTGAACGCAAACAGGCTGAAAAGGCCTTGTTTGAAAGTGAACAGCGGTGGAGGTTTGCACTGGAAGGGGCGGGTGAAGGGGTCTGGGAAAGAAATCTGCAAACCAACGAAATCAACTTGACCAAGCGATGTGAAGAAATACTGGGTTATGCCGAGGGGGAATATGGGCATGATGGAAATAAATGGCGGAACAGCATCCATCCCGAAGATAGTGCCCAGGCTTTGGAAATTCTTCAATCCTATTTGGAAGGCAAGACGAAAGCCTATTTCAATGAATACAGGTTGTTGTGCAAAGACGGTCAATATAAATGGGTTCTTGCGCGTGGCATGACTTTAAAACGTGATGCTGACGGTAAAGCTTTAAGCTTGATAGGAACATTGAGCGATATTTCTAAAAGAAAATTATTGGAATCCGACCTTCGCATTGCGGCCATTGCTTTTGAATCACAGGAAGGTATGAGTATTACCGATGCAGATGGACTCTTTCTCAGAGTGAACAGCGCGTTCACCAATATTACCGGCTACAGTCCGGAAGACGTTATTGGTCAAAGTTCCAGTTTGCTTAAATCAGGGCGACACGATGAAAATTTCTATGCGTCCATGTGGGAGAGCCTCAAGAAATTGGGTTATTGGGACGGAGAAATATGGAACCGCCGCAAGAACGGCGAGGTTTATCCTGAGCATCAAACTATCACTGCCGTTAAGAATGCTGAGGGTGTTGTTACAAATTATGTTTCTACCCTGACCGATATTACTCTGTCCAAAGCAGCAGAAGATGAAATCAAACATCTGGCGTTTTATGACCCACTCACGCGTCTGCCTAACAGGCGACTGTTACTTGACAGGCTGAGGCAAGCATTGTCATCTATTGGCCGCAGTGGACGATCAGGTGCTCTGTTGTTCATTGATCTGGATAATTTCAAGACCCTTAACGACACTCTTGGCCACGACATTGGCGACATCCTTTTGCAACAAGTCGCGTCGCGTCTCGAATTATGTGTGCGTGAAGGCGATACGGTGGCACGTTTGGGCGGAGACGAGTTTGTGGTGATGCTGGAAGAGTTGAGCAAAATTCCTCTTGAGGCCGCAGAACAGACGAAAACAGTGGGAAACAAAATTCTCTCCATGCTTAATCAACCCTATCAACTGAGTGCGCATGAATATCACAATACACCGAGTATCGGTGTCACCCTGTTTAATAGTAGTGTGCAGGAGATCGATGAACTGATGAAGCAAGCAGATATTGCTATGTATCAGTCCAAAAAAGCAGGGCGCAATACGCTGCATTTTTTTGATCCAAAAATGCAGGAGTCAATTAACGCCCGCGCCATTATCGAGCGCGAATTACGTTCTGCTCTTATGAAAAGGCAATTCCGGCTGTACTACCAAATTCAGATGAGAGAAGCAGAAGAAGACGGCTTGTTCCGTCCGTGTGGGGCTGAGGTCTTGCTCCGTTGGAATCATCCAACACGCGGCTTGGTTTCGCCTGCTGAATTCATTCCATTGGCAGAAGAAACGGGAGATATTTTGGCCGTTGGACTATGGGTGCTAGATGAAGCTTGCGCCCAACTTATGAAATGGCAGAATAATGACCTGACACGTGATTTTGTGTTGGCAGTGAATGTTAGTGCCAAGCAATTTCGTCAGCCAAATTTTGTGAATCAAGTTCAGGCTGCTCTGCAACGGCATAATTTAAATCCAAAGTTGCTCAAATTGGAATTAACTGAAAGCCTCTTGCTGGAGGATATCGAAAAAACTATTGCAACTATGAATGCCTTGAAAGCAATTGGTATCCAATTCTCGCTGGACGATTTTGGTACCGGTTATTCATCCCTGCAATACCTGAAACGGTTACCGCTTGATCAACTAAAAATCGACCAATCTTTCGTGCGTGATATTGCGTCAGACAGCAGCGACAAAGCCATTGTTCGTACCGTGATTGTCATGGCCCAAAGCCTGAATTTAAATGTGATTGCTGAGGGCGTGGAAACGAAAGAACAGCTTGCATTCCTGATGAACAATAGCTGTTACCATTTCCAAGGCTATCTTTTTGGTAAGCCTATGCCCATTGAACAATTTGAGGCAGAGTTGAATAAGCGTTGAGTGCCCGTCACCGTAAATCTATATCGTGATAACTGCTGCGTGCTCATGGAAGAATCAGGCACTTCGCATTCTTTTTACCTGTCGACCAAGCCCGCACACCTCTCCAGTCACAATATCTCCGGGTTTCAGATAGAGCGGTGGCTTGTGGCCCAGCCCAACCCCGGCAGGTGTTCCCGTGGTCACCAAATCACCCGGCATCAACCGCAAAAATGTGCTGAGGTGGGCAACCAGCCATTTGACTCTGAATAACATGTCACTGGTATTGCTGTTCTGGCGCATATCGCCATTCACTTCCAGATGAAGGTCCAAATTTTGGGGATCGGGGACTTCATCACGCGTCACGAGATAGGGGCCGATCGGACCAAAAGTGGGGAGGCTTTTCCCCTTGATAAATTGACCCCCTCGCTTTGACTGGAAATCGCGCTCGGAAAAATCAATAACAGTGAAATAGCCTGCTATGTAATTCAGTGCATCCTCTTCTTTGACTTGAAACGCTTCTGAACCGATGACAAACCCGAGTTCAATTTCCCAGTCGACACTTACGCATGCCTCTGGAATCACAACGTCATCTGTGGCACCTGCCAGAGAGCTGAGTGCCTTATTGAAAACAATCGGCTCAACAGGAATGTTCATTCCTGCCTCTTCAGCGTGAGCACGGTAATTCAAACCGACCGCGTAAAATTCACGCGCCCCTGCTATCGGCATACCCAAGCGGGGATTGCCTTCTACCAAAGGAAGCCGTTCTGGATCGATAGCGCCCAGTATTGCCAGGGCTTCTGGCCCCAGTAATTCAGGAGTCAAGTCAGCAACTACCGGAAACAAAGAACGAATACGCCCTGCAGAATCAAGCATTCCAGGACGTTCTTGCCCAGCAGGTCCATAACGCAGAAGTTTCAAAGTGAGGCTCCTTCCATTAGTAGTTATTCTGATCGGTACCGTAGTCGGATGGCTGAAATTTGACGGCAGCAATCCGTGCTGTCACCAGAACGGCCAAGAGCACAGAGAACGAAAGCACCTCGTTAGAATTGATGCTGTGGTCATAGAGGCCGATAAATATTTCGCGCAGAATAAATGCGATTCCAACTTCAGCCAGAACTCTTAAACGGACTCGGCGGTACTCAAGATAGTCAGTGAAAGTGCGAAATAGTTCGATTAGAACAAAGACCGAAAGCACATCAATAACCAACTCACGGTCAATGCCGTCGACCAGTCCATGTGCAAGATTGTGAGTTGAAACGGCATCACGGAAAGAGGTTGCGGCTGACACAAAATCAAGCACTAGCCCGACCAGTGCTCCCATCAAAGTAAGCACCATAACAAAGATCAGGGCGGTAACAATGATGTCCAGAATCTTGCTATAAACACGAAGCGCTTGAGTCTTTGATTCGGTTTTGACCAATCCAGGGCTGGTGGTAACCTTCTGTTGATCTGTCATCGGCGATTTATTTATTTTATTTAATTTACAATATGTTACTACATTTCGTTGCTATCGCATCCAAAAGTTTTGTCCCAGAATAAGCTGTGCGTGGTAACAGTGCAGGGGTTGTACGATGAGCGACCTCAAGTTGATCACAAAAACTCTATCACTAATAGGGTTGAAAGTTTAACTTCAGAGTAGTATAAAACTAAT
>Ga0316222_1004289_pt1 | contig 13152 bp, 10 predicted proteins | sample TBH18011metaG_FD_206008 | JGI IMG/M metagenome (GOLD analysis project Ga0316222, IMG submission 206008) | Freshwater microbial communities from Trout Bog Lake, Wisconsin, USA - TBH18011 | ecosystem: Environmental > Aquatic > Freshwater > Lake > Hypolimnion/Profundal zone | place: USA: Wisconsin... | reverse complement strand
ACGAACGATGCCCGATCGCCCATTCCGAGAGATTGAAGCCTTTCATTTGACGTCTCCCAGCAGGCGGACCTTCTGGCCGGGGCGCAGCACCTGCACGCCGGCGGTCACCACCGTTTCGCCGGCCTCCAGCCCTTGGGCAATGACGACAGTCGCCGAATCGTAGCGGAGCACCTCCACGGTGCGCAACGACACGGTCTGGGCCTGGGGATCGACCACCCACACCGCCGGACGCCCCTCGGTCTGGGTCAGCGCGCTGGCCGGGAGTTCGACGCCCGCCGAGGCGTCCAGGGTGACGCTGCCGGTGACGGTGGCACCCAGCCTCATGGTCTCGGGCGGAGCGATCAGGCCGACCTTGACCGAAAACGTCCGCGTGACCGGATCGGCCTGCGGCGCGACCTCCCGGACGCGGCCGGTCGCCTTGATCTTGGGATCATCGGTCAGGGCGATGTCCACAACCACATCCCGGGACGCCTTGCGGAAGATCTGGGCCGGCACATCGAACACGGCATCACGTCCGCCCTCGTGCGCCACCTGGACAATCATGCGGCCGGCCGCCACGACCTCGCCGGGTTCCGCGCCGACGGCGGTGACCGCGCCGGCCGTATCGGCCCGCAATTCGGTGTAGCCGAGCTGTTCCTCGGCGGTGCGAAGCTGGGCCTGGGCGGAATTGACCTGGGCCTCGGCCGTTTGCAGGGACTGTTGCGCCTGGTCGAAGCGCGAACGGGGCGTGTAGCCGGTCTCAAGCAATTGCCGCTGGCGCTCGAAATCGTTCTTCGCCTGGAGCAGCTGACCGCGCGCGGCGGATACGTTCGCCTGCGCCTGGCGTAGGGAATTCTGCTGGATTTGCCGGTCGAGCCGCCCGATGACCTGCCCGACCGTGACCCGGTCGCCCAGGTTGACGCGCCGCTCGATGAGGCGGCCATCCAGACGGAAGGCGATGTTTTCCTGCACCTGCGCCTTGACCTGCCCGGTCAGGGACAGGGTCTCCCCGGCCGCGCCGCGCTCGATGGTTACCGCACGCACCGGCCGCACCGGAGGCGACTGATCGCCGCAGCCGGCAAGGGTTGCCGCGACGAGGGCGGCCATGGCGAGGCGAAGGACCTTGCCCTTGTCGGCCTCGCCGGGGAGGGCGCTTCTGCATGGGGACATTGGCTCTGACACCTTTCTTCCGAGACCGGACCGTTCACGGCCTTGCCTTACACCGAGGCGTAAACTATATTGCACTCACAAGTGCATTTCAATGGGAAACTGCACTACACAGTGCAATGCATGCAGGGGCGTTCATGACGCAGATCACCACCAAGGAAAGCTTGCCCCCCACCCGGAGCGGTTCGCGCGAAGCCATCGTCGGCGCCGCTGAACGGTTGTTCCTGATCCGCGGCTTCGGCGGCGTCAGCATGGATGATCTCGCCGAGGAAGCCGGTGTCGCCCGGCGCACGCTCTACAACCAGTTCGCCAGCAAGGAGGACATCCTCCGCGAAATGCTGCTCCGGGTGTCGGCGCGGATCGGCGGCGCCCTTCCTCCCGGGATCGAAACCCAAGGCGATGTCGAGGACGTGCTGCGCCTGATCGCCGAGGCCGTCCTGACGTTCCAGACGCCGGCCGAATTCGTCGGATTGGTTCGGATGGCGATGGCCGATGCCCGACAGTTCCCGTGGATCGCCAGCGAGTTCGGCTCCGTTCTCGGCCCTCACCTCGAACGCTTCGCGCGGTATCTGTCGTATCTGACGTCCTTGGGCATCCTCGATTGCCCCCATCCGCTCCTGGCGGCCCACCAGTTTCTGGGGCTTCTCAATGAACCCACCCTGTGGCAGCGGGTTCTCGACCGAGACGCAGCACCGGTCTCCCCCGAGACCGTGATCGAGGAAGCGGTGGGCATGTTCTTGCTGCGGTATCGAACGGCACAGCCACGCAAATAGGCCTGCCGCGATGTTCGCGGGTCCGAATGGATCGAAATTTGCACTCGGTGAAACCCGCTTATTGGACGAGTTTTGGACGTTTGCAATTTTATCTATAAAAATAAGCTAATTAGCGTCAATGCACGGTGCAGACCATGCAGGGGTCGAACGAGCGGACCACATGCTGGACCGCGATCGGGGTGGTTTCGCCGGGATGCACCGGGGTGCCGACCAGGGCCTGTTCGAGGGCACCGGGGGTTCCCGCTCCGTCGCGGGGTGAGAAGTTCCAGGTGGTGGGGGCGATGATCTGATAGCCATTGATACGGCCGTCCTGGGCGGTCAGCCAATGGCCCAGGGTGCCGCGCGCCGCTTCCACCAGGCCGATGGCGGTGCCGTCGGCCATGGGGGCGCCGGGGGCGAGGCAGAACGGTTCGCCCGGCCGCAGGCTCCGCGCCCAGTCCTCCATGGCCGGGATCAGCCGGGCCAGTTCCAGCAGACGCGCCACCACCCGCGACCGTACCGAGCCGCCGCCATCGGCGGCGACCAGGGCGCGGGCCAGCGGGTGGCCGTCCACCACTTGGCGCGCCAGGGCGCCGACCTCGATCACCTGTCCATCCAGGCGCGGCGCCTTGCACCAGCTATAGGCGTCGGGCTTGTCGGCGGCGGGCAGGGTGAGGCCGGCGAAGGGGGCGGCCGGGGCGGTTCCCGCCATCCAGGCGGAGGTGACATCCTCGGTGACCGCCGCCGGATCGAATGGCGCGACGCGGCTGCCGATGTCCCAGAGGCCCGGCTGGAACAGGCCAAAGCTGCCCGACGAGGCCAGCCGGGCCGGTCCCCGGCCCAGGCGGTCCAGCCCAAGGTCGCGGGCGATGTGGAGGAACAGGCGGAAATCGCCGTGATCCGGGGCGGCGGCGTCGCTCCAGTGCTCCAGGGCGGCGATCGAGTCCAGGGCGGTGACGGCTTCCAGCCGGTCGGCGAAGACGATGCTCTCCAGCGCCTCGCGGAACTCGGCCAGAATCGCCAGCAGCCGTACCCGCTCGGCCGGGTCCACCGCCTTGGTGACGCCGCCGGGCTGCAGGGCCAGCGAGTGCGGCCATTTGCCCGCCAGCAGCCCCATCAGGTGCAGGAACCGCGCCCGCGCCGGCAGCAAGGCCCGCGGGCTTTCGCCCTCGGTGGCGGCGAACCGCCGCCGCGCCGCCGCGAACCACGGCCGTCCGGCATAGCAGGCGCGCGCGAAGTCGGGGGTGAAGAACAGCACGAAATGGGTCAGGTGATCAGCGGCGTTTTCGCCGGCGAGGATGAGATCGCTGACCAGGCGGCCGTTGGCCGGCATTTGGGCATCGCTGACCTGGGCCAGGGCACGGGCGGCGGCCACCGATTGCGATACCGAACAGATGCCGCAGATGCGGGGCGCGATCACCAGGGCGTCGGTGGCCGGGCGGCCCAGCAGGATCTGCTCGAAGCCGCGATAGAGCGGGGCGGTGACGCGGGCTTCGGCGACGGCATCGTCCTGCAGGTCCAGCGTCACCTCCAGGTCGCCCTCGACCCGGTTGAAGGGGCCGACGATCAAGCGGCGGGGGGGGGGGCTCATGGTTGCCTCGCCGGGCGGCGGGCGGGGGGAATCAGGACATGGTCGGCATGGGCGTTGGTGCGGACCCGTTGCGGTGTTGCCGATTTGGACAGCGCCGCCAGGGCCACGAACCACGCCTTGGGCATGTCCAGCGGCAGGCCCACCGGGATGCCGGCCAGCTTGGCGGTCTCCTGGAACGGACCGGTGGGGGATTCGAAGCCGGGGCTGGTGCAGTTGATGCAGGTATAGCCGGCGTCGGTGCATGACCCCGCGCCGTTCCAGCGCCGGATATTGCAATCGCCCGGCGCCTGGGTGGCGCGGCAGCCGAGATTTTCCATCAGGCAACCGCGATCCGAGGGCCGCGCGGCGCTGGCCTTGAACTCGTAGAACTCGTTGCGCGAGCAGCCGTGATGGGCGAGGTGGTCGGCGATGGCGCGCGGCCGGCCCAGGGTGTCCAGCAGCGAGGTCCCGAACTCGCCCAGCGCCAGGGCGGCCAGGGTTTCGACCACCCAGCCGGGATGGGGGGCGCAGCCGGAGATGTTGATCACCGGCAGGCCCGAGAGGGAGCGGAAGCCCTTGCCCAGGGCACCGCCCATCTCCCCGCCGCTATAATGCAGGCCGCGTGCTCCGGTGGGATTGCCGCCCGCCGCCGGCATGCCGCCGAAACTGGCGCAACTGCCGATGGCGACCACATGGCGGGCCTTGGCCGCCAAGGCGGCGACCCAATCCTTCATGGCGCGGCCGGTGCCCGACAGCATCTGGAACCGGCCGGTCTCGTTGGGGCCGGTCAGCACCGCGCCCTCGACGCAGAGGCAATCCAACTCCACCCGGCCGGCGGCGACGTCGTCCAGGATGGCGATGGCCTCCCGGCCGCTGTCCTCCGACAGGGACGGATGCCACAGCAGGCGGATGCCGAACCGGTCCAGGGGCTTGGCCAGCCCCACATCATCGGCGGCCAGTGCCGACATGGTGCAGCCGCCGCAAGAGCCGGCCTGGAGCCAAAGAACGGTGAAATCGCGCGCCATGAACCCCGCCGTCAGGTGAAGGATGGCTTCACATTAGGCGCGCGATGCCGTGTGGCGCAAGGGGAGGCGCAGCCTACGCCGCCAGCTTCATCAAGGTGGCTTCCAGCTTATCGCGGGTGTTGCTGTCGAGGGCGAATTGCAGCCGGGTGTTGCCGCTCTCCACCGCGACGACCCGGGCGCGGACCGGCACCGAGTCGATGATGATCTCCACCTGGCTTCCGGGGGACTGGGCCCAGCGCCGTGGAAATCATGCCGCCGTCGCTGGAAACATCCACCAGGGTGGCGGCGGTCTGGCTGGTGCCGATCCTGACCGTCACCGCCAGGTCGACCTTGCGGCGATGGCTGTGGCGGCGGTCGCCGGCGGTCTTGATGGCGGACAGGAAGTCGGCGACCTCCGAGGCGAGGCTGTCGGATTGCTTCGACAGATCGTCGGCGGTGACCAGGACCTCATGGGCGGCGGTGCCGGTGGTGGTGGCGCCGTCCTTGACCAGTTCGATGCTCGACGTCACCTCGCGGGTGCCGGTGGAGGCCTGCTGAACGTTGCGGGCGATCTCGCCGGTGGCGAGGGTCTGTTCCTCCACCGCCGCGGAGATGGCGGCGGCGTTCTCGGTGATGGCCGAGATGGTCTTGCCGATCCCCTGGATGGCGCCCACGGCGTCACGGGTGACCGACTGCACCGCGTTGATCTGGGCGCCGATCTCCTCGGTGGCCTTGGCGGTCTGGTTGGCCAGATGCTTGACTTCGTTGGCGACGACCGCGAACCCTTTTCCGGCATCGCCGGCGCGGGCGGCCTCGATGGTGGCGTTGAGCGCCAGCAGGTTGGTCTGGGCCGCGATGTCGTTGATCAGGGTGACCACTTGGCCGATCTTGGCGGTGGCATCCGACAGGGTTCCGACGATGGTGTTGACCCGCTCCGCCTCGTCGGCGGCCCGGCGGGCGATTTCGCCCGAATTGCCGATCTGGCGCGCGATCTCGGATTCCGAGGCGGCCAACTGCTCGGCGGCGGCGGCCACGGTCTCCACATTGGCCGAAGCCTGTTCGGCGGCGGCGGCGACCACGGTGGACTGGCGCGAGGTATCCTCGGCGATGGAGGTCATGGACTGGGCCGAGTCGCGCAGTTGGCGGGCCGAGGCGGTGACGCTGTGGAGCACCCCCTGCACTCCGGTGTTGAAATCGGCGGTCAGGCGCTCGACCGCTTCCTGGCGGCGGTTGCGGGCGTCCTGCTCGGCCCGCTGCTGCTCTTCCAGGCGGTGGCGCTCGATGCCGTTGGCCTTGAACACCCGCAGCGCCCGGATCATGGCGCCGATCTCGTCGCCGCGATCGGTTTCGGGGATCACCGTATCGAGATTGCCGTTGGCCAGATCGTGCATGGTGGCGATGCTGGCGGTCAGCGGCAGGGCCAGGGAACGGCGGGCGATGGTCCAGCTGATGGCGATGGTGGTCAGGCAGATCAGCACCGTCGCGGCGATGACCGAAAACAGGGTGTCGTCGGCGGATTTGAGGAATTCGGACTTTTTGCTGCCCACATAGAGGATCCCGACGACCGCGCCGCTGGGGTCGAGGATGGGATCATAGGCGGTCATATAGGGCTGGCCCAGGATCTCGACCTCGCCCCGGAATCCGGTCTTGCGCTCGAAGATCGCCTGATAGGCGGCGGACTTGGCCAACTGGGTACCGATCGCCCGCGAGCCATCCGGTTTCATCACATTGGTGGAGATGCGGGTATCGCCCATGAAGATGGTGGCGGTGCCGCCCACCAGGGCCTTGATCCTGTCCACCACCTCGAAATTGCCGTTCAGGACGTGGTCGCCGGCCGTCAGCTTGCCGTCGACGATGCTGAAGGCGGTGCCCTTGGAATTCAGGACCTCCCACGCCACCTTGATATTGGCGTCGACCCGCTCGCGCGCCGCCTCGGCGGCGCCGTCATACAGCAGGGTGCGGGTCAGCAGGCTGATACAAAGACCCAGGAGCAGCACGCCGAACACCGCCAAGGCCATGATCGTCGGGACCAGTCCCCACCGGCCCGTCTTTCCCCGAAGAACCGTCATGTCGCACTCCAGCCCTGCCCACGCCAAGTCATCGTATGATACTGCGGCGCAACAAGAATGTCAAAATTTCGAATGTTCTTAATCGTGACATTCCGGGCTTTGGAGGGGCTATGCCGCTGCCGGGGCCGCCGGGGCGGTCGCGGGTGGGGGGGCCGGACTCTTGGACGGCATGACGCTGATCAGCGAGGTGATCAAGGCGGCCAGGAACGGCATGGCCTGGACCACCAGGACCAGCGACCACAGCCGCACATCCGGGTCATAGATGTTGTTCTTGGGCAACAGCACCGCGATGGCGGCCATGTATTGCAACAGCATCAGGGTGGCTTCTTCCGACGCCATCAGGAAGCCCTGGGTGAAGGCCGCCTTGTTGGCCATCTTGGGGGTGCGCATGAACGGCGTCGATTTGGTGAAGATGCCCTGCCACATGGCCCAGGCGATGGAATAAGTCAGGCCCATGCCGGCGATGGCCGCCAGGGCGCGCTGGCGCAGGCTGCACTTGACCCTGGTGCCGTAGAGGAAGAAGTGGTGCAGGATCTTGGCCACGAACACTCCCACCGTCGGCAGGGTAAAGACCGCCAGCGGCGTGCTGAAATAGCGCGGCGCCACCACCATGCCTAAGGACCACAGCACGCTGGCGGCGACGAACAGCAGATAAAGGCCGTCGACGATCCAGGGCAGCCAGCCGGAAATGAAGTGATATTTCTGGCCGGTGGTCAGGCCGCTCTTGGCGAAGGGGGCCAGCGCCCGCCAATGGGCTTTCAGAATCTGGACCGCGCCATAGGCCCAGCGGAAGCGCTGCTTCTTGTAGGCCATGAAGCTGTCAGGGACCAGTCCGTGGCCCAGACGGTCGGGGACATAGACCGATTCGTAGCCTTCCTTCATGAAGCGCAGGCCCAGCTCGGCATCCTCGACGATGCACCACTCGCCCCAGCGGCCGGCCTTTTCCAGCGTCTCCTTGCGGATCAGCGTCATGGTGCCGTGCTGGATGATGGCGTTGGCCTCGTTGCGGTAGACCATGCCGATATCGAAGAAGCCGGCATATTCCCAGTTGATCATCTCCTTGAACAGGTCGTGTTCCCATTCGCGGTGATCCTGGGGGGCCTGGACATGGCCGACCTTGGGGTTCTCGAAATAGGGCACCAGCCCCTTCAGCCAGTTCTTGTCGACGATATAGTCGGAATCCACCACCCCGATGATCTCGGCGTCGGGGGCGGTGGCGGTGAGGCCGAAATTGAGCGCGCCGGCCTTGGCTCCCGGCCACGGCGCCAGATGGAAGAATTTGATGCGGTCGCCCAGGGTCTCGCAATAGGCCTTCACCGGCTCCCACACCTTGGGGTCCTTGGTGTTGTTGTCGAGCACCAGCACCTCGAAATTGGGGTAGTCCAGCGCCATCAGGCTGTCGATGGTCAGCTTGACCATGTCGGGCGGCTCGTTATAGCAGGGCAGGTGCAGCGAGACCTTGGGGAAATTCTTGCACTCGTCCGGCGCCAGGGCATGGAATTTGCGCTTGAAGCGGCTGGCCCAGGTCAGCTCGGTGACCTCGATGCCGGCGATCAGCACCACGCACAGCAGCAGGAGCTGCGCCGGCGCCAGCAATCCCAGCATCAGGCCGGTGCCGGGGGCCACGTCCTTGATCACCGGCGTCGACATGGTCCAGATCAGCAAGGTGGCGGCGAACTGGACCAGCACGCCGAAGAAGATCTTGCCCGGCAGGCGGAGCGTGCGCCATTTGAACAGGAACAGGATCACCGGCAGCATGGCGATCGCGGCGGCGGCGGCGGCCTGGAACGGCCATTCCTCAAACTCGATCACCGGGCCGATCCAGTTGAATTTGGGCTGGCGGTCGACGGTCCAGATGCCCCAATGCTTTTCACTGGCGTTGTTGTCGAGATTGACCTTCCACGGCTGGTCGAAGGCTTCGACGATGTTGTAGTCCAGGTTCTCCTCATGCGCCCAGTTGACGAAATGGCGCAGGAACAAGGCCTGGTTGACCAGCGAGGGGGTCGCATCGCCGAACGACCGTCCGGCCGAGGGCCATCCCACTTCACCGATGAACAGCGGCTTGTCGGGATAGGCGTTCTTGACTTCATGCACCATGCGCTTGGTGAAATCCATCGCCTGGCTGATATCGACCCGTTCCCAGAAGGGCAGGGTGTGGATGGTGATGAAATCCACCTCGCGCACCAGTTCGGGATAGTCCAGCCAGATGGCCCAGGCCTCGGCGGTGCTGATCTTGACCCGGGCGGGCAAGGCGGCGCGGACGCGGCGCAGATAGCGGATCATCTGGGCGGGGGTCAGGCGGTGCAGGGTCAGGTTTTCGTTGCCGATGATCACCCGGCTCACATTGGGATTGTCGCGGGCGATGCGGATGATATTGGCGATTTCCACTTCGTTGCGGCCCAGCCGCTCGTCGACCCAGGCGCCGGGCAGCGCCTTCAGCCCATGGCGGGCCGCCAGTTCCGGGACCTGATCCAATCCCTCCAGGGTCGAATAGGTGCGCACCTGCTGCACCTTGTCGGCCAACAGGCCGAGGTCCTCGTCCATCTCGTCGCGGGTGGCCAGCTTTTCCTCGTCGAGAAAGGGGAACTTGCGGACCAGGGTCGGGTCGTCATCGGCGCGGCTGGGGCTGAACGATACGCTGTTGATGGTTCCCGTCCACGGCAGCGCGGTCTGGGGGCGGTTCATCGCCGCCCAGAAGCCGAGATTGCCCACAACGATCAGCAGCAGAACCACGATACCGGAAAGACGCATTGAGGTGCGATGCCCGTATGAAAGGTGAGGGGGGAGTCTGTCAAAGCGCGGAGGACGCCGTTCGAATCCCTTGGGAGAAGGCGGGAACATTAGCCCAGCCGCCGCACGCTGTCCATGGGGGCTTGGGCGTTCGTCCCACGGGAATCGCATGGGCGATGGCCGTGGGGCGGGTGCCGAGGTGGGTGGACGAATCCAGGATCTGGAGCTATTGTGATCTGGGTTTTTTCATTGAGGGGAGTTTGATGATGAAGAAGATCGTTCTCGCGCTTGGGACCGTTCTGCTGCTGACCGGCTGTGGTCCGGGCCGCTGGGAGCCGTTCGGCGCCTTCACCGATCCGGTGTGCATGCCCGATGGATCCGTCTCCTTCTATCAGCAGGCTGACGACAAGGGCACCTTGGGCACCCCGCGCGCCACCAAGGAAAATTGCCCCTGGAACAAGCCGCAGAAGAAATAAGGCCGAGGCCTTTGTGTCGTGGAGAGGGGACCTTCGGGTCCCTTTTCTGTTTCTGGGCAAGGGCGATATTACACCGTCTGGCCGGCGACCCAGCCCGACGACCACGCCCATTGGAAGTTGTAGCCGCCCAGCCAGCCGGTGACATCCACCGCCTCGCCGATGATGTAAAGGCCGGGATGGGCCTTGGCCGCCATGGTCTTGGACGACAAGGCGGCGGTATCGACGCCGCCCAGGGTGGCCTCGGCGGTGCGATAGCCCTCGGTGCCGGCCGGAACCGGCGCCCAGGTCTTCAGACGGGCGGCCAGCCCGGCCAGGACGGCGTTGGGGGTCTGGCCGATGGGCTTGGCCGCGAGACCGGCCCGCTCGGCCAGGGCCTTGGCCAGCCGGGCCGGCAGCATCTCGGCCATGACGGTCTCGATCTGGGCATTGGGGCGCGCCGCCTTGCGCTCGGTCAGACGGGCCAGGGCGTCGATGCCGGGAAGCAGGTCGATGGTGATGGGCTGCCCGGCCTGCCAGTAGGAACTGATCTGCAGGATGGCGGGACCCGACAGGCCGCGATGGGTGAACAGCAGGGCTTCGTGGAACCCGGCCTTGCCGAACGAGGCTTCCACCGGGATGGCGATGCCGGCCAGATCGCGCATCAGGCCGATCTCCGGCTCGGAGAAGGTCAAGGGCACCAGGGCCGGCGCGGTGGGAATGACGCCCAGGCCATAGCGTTTGGCCAGGGAATGGGCGAAGCCGCTGGCACCGATCTTCGGCAGGGACAGGCCGCCGGTCGCCACCACCAGCGACGGGGCGGTGAAACGGCCCTGGCTGGTGGCGACCTCGAAGGGACCGCTGCCGGTGACCTCGCCGATGCGGCAGGCGGTGCGGAGCTCGACCCGGCCGGCGCCGCATTCGGTCAGCAGCGCCGTGACGATCTGGCCGGCGGACAGGTCGCAGAACAGCTGGCCGTGATCGCGCTCGTGCCAGGCGATGCGGTGGCGGCGCATCAGATCGAGGAAATCGGCGGGGCCGAACCGCTTCAGGGCGGAGGTGGCGTAATGGGGATTGCGCGACAGGTAATTGCCCGGCGTCACCACCCGGTTGGTGAAGTTGCAGTGTCCGCCGCCCGAGACCAGGATCTTGCGGCCGGGCTGGTCGTTGTGGTCGAGCACCACCACCTTGCGGCCGCGCCCTCCGGCCACGGCGGCGCACATCAGCCCGGCGGCGCCGGCGCCGATGACGATGACATCGAAGGCGGGGACATCGAAGGCGGAAACGCTCAAACCTCGATCTCTTCCATCTTGTCTTTCAGCCAGTCCGCCTTCTTTTTCATATCGTGTTCCATGCGCTTGATCCGCTTGTCCAGGTCCTCGATATGGGCCAGCCGTTCGATCCGTTTATGCTTGTTGTAATCGCCGCTCAGGCGCTTGATCCCCCAATCGGCGGTCACGAAGAACAGGGCGGCGCCGGCCACCAGGGTGACGATGGCGGCGATGCCGCCGAAGCTGCTGTTGACCGCCACCATGGCCCCCCAGAACCCGATGGTGACCAGGGAGGAGGCGGCAACCAGGATCAACCTGTTGATGGTCTGGTCGTGGTCCTGCCGGCGCTTGTCCATGTCGCGCATGGCGTTGAGGATCTCTTCCCGGGCGATGGTTTGCCAGGTGCGGAACGACATGCCCTTGACCGTCCGGTTGTCGCGGATGGTCTGCTCCAGTTTGCGCACCAGATACTCGGTCTTCTGCTCCGGTGTCGGACCCTCGGCGGCCACGCTGTCTCTCCCCTGTTGCTGTTCGACGGGCAGTTTAGAGCCGGATGCTTTGAGGTCGAATCGCGCAGCCGATTCGCCCGAGAAGCTGAATCCGTCTCTCATCAATACATTAGAGGGCGATTCAGACAACAGGGTAAAACCTCACGGCTTTAACCTGTTGTCATCGCGCTCTAGCACCGGGAAGCGTTCTCGTCCTTGCGGAACGGGCCGTCCCGCAGTTGGTCGGCCATGTCCTCTTCCACCAGCGGCCGTTCGTGGTCGAGGAAATGCGCCACCGCCGCCCGGAAGCGGGAATCGGCGATCCAATGGGCGCTGTAGGTGGGAATGGGCAGGTAGCCGCGGCTGACCTTGTGCTCGCCCTGGGCGCCGGCCTCGACGCGGGCGAGGCGGTGGGCGATGGCGAAGTCGATGGCCCGGTAGTAGCAGGCTTCGAAATGCAGGAACTCCCGATGCGGCCCGGCGCCCCAGCTGCGGCCGTACAGGGTGTCGTCGCCCAGCATGTTGAAGGCGGCTCCCACCGGCTGGCCGTCATCCTCGGCCCAGACCAGCACCACCTGGTCGCCCAGCGGCGAGGCCGATAGCCGGTCGAAGAAGTCGCGGTTCACATAGGTCCGGCCCCATTTGCGGTCCACCACCGCCTGATGGAAACGGTGAAACACGTCCCAGTGCCGCGCCTTGATGTCGGCGCCCACCAGGGTGGTGAGGACGAGGTTCTGGCGGGCCACCGCCTCGCGCTCCTTGCGGATCAGCTTGCGCTTGCGCGACGACAGCGCCCCCAGGAAGGCGTCGAAGCTGTCATAGCCGTCATTGCTCCAGTGATACTGGCAACCCAGCCGCCGCAGGAAGCCGGCCATGGCCAGGCCCTCGTATTCCGCGCAGGTGGGGAAGGTGACGTGGACCGAGCCGGCATCCATCTGCCCGGCCAGCTGGATCATGGCGGCGGCCAGCATGCGGCGCAGTCCCACGGCATCCTCGCCGGGGCGCACCAGCAGGCGCGGTCCAGTGACCGGGCTGAAGGGCACGGCGCATTGCAGCTTGGGATAATAGCGGCCGCCGCTGCGCTGATAGGCCTCGGCCCAGCCCCAGTCGAACACGTATTCGCCGTAGGAATGGCTCTTGAGATAAAGCGGCGCCGCCGCCAGCACGGCGCCGTCGGCCCGCTTGACCACCAGATGGCGGGGCAGCCAGCCGGTGGCGGGCGCGGCCGAGCCCGATGTCTCCAGGGCGTCGAGAAAGGCGTGACGGATGAAGGGATTGCCGGTGCCGGCGCAGGCATCCCACGCCGCCGCCGCGATGTCGGCCATGGCGGTGAGAACGGTGATGGTGGGCTGGTCGCTTCCGTCGGGCATGATCCTGATACCAAATCCCGTTGATCTGAACCGATCAACGGACCCTCAGTCGCCGGGCGGCGGAACTCCGTCCGCCTTGGCTTTCGCCGCACGAGCGGCGCGGCCGCAGTCGCGCCCGACCGTGTCTCGATGAGTCGCGCTCATCAAGACACGGTATAAGATGGTGACGACAGGTGCCAAGGTCAAAACCAGCGGTTCTCAGTATGGGCTTGAGCGGGAGCATGGGGCTTCGGGACGGGACTGAGTTGCTCTGTTGGGATCGTCAAGGTGGCTGTGGTGGCGGTCTCCCTGTTCGTATGG
>Ga0316222_1004287_pt1 | contig 13159 bp, 10 predicted proteins | sample TBH18011metaG_FD_206008 | JGI IMG/M metagenome (GOLD analysis project Ga0316222, IMG submission 206008) | Freshwater microbial communities from Trout Bog Lake, Wisconsin, USA - TBH18011 | ecosystem: Environmental > Aquatic > Freshwater > Lake > Hypolimnion/Profundal zone | place: USA: Wisconsin... | reverse complement strand
TGTTCTGATCCATACGATCAATCATAGCTGCATAAACGGCCATCTTTCTTGCCCAAGTTTTTTTATCTTTTTGTTTCTCCCAAGCAGGTATGTTGGGTGGCCTTTCAGTTAATTGATAGCGCTTATCAATAACACCGAGCTTCATCATTTTTTGAAATCTTTTTTCTCGAGTAACATCCCACCCTTGTAAATATAGTTTTTCATATTTCGCGATATCTGATTCATACGCATGTAATGGAAAATGCGGTGCCGTATATGCCAGATATAAAAAAAAGGGGGGTACTGCAATCCCCGTTTTTTTGTTTTCATCATTCAAATAACCAATGGCATGATCTGTCAAAGCATCTGTCATATAAAAACCATCTTCCGGTATGGGATAATCTTTATCATCTAATACAAAATGTCTTTTCCCTATTTCTTGTGGAATGATTTCAAAATAACTCGAAGCACCTGATATCAATCCATAATAATGTTCAAAACCACGGGTCAATGGCCAGTGTTGCGGACGTTCGCCCACATGCCACTTACCCGACATGTATGTACTATATCCTGCTTGCCTTAAATCTTCTGCTATGGTTGGATATTTATCGTCTAAAAATCCCTGATAACTTCCTGCTTCATATTTCGCATTGGCCAATGTAACCATATAACCCATTCCGACTGTGTGCGGATATTCACCGGTTAATAAAGTAGCACGTGTTGGACAGCAGCGTGCATTGTTATAAAAGCTTCTGATCTTAATTCCATTATCAGCAAGCTGATCAATATTAGGTGTATGAATTTCTCCTCCATAACAACCAATATCAGAATAGCCCATATCATCTGCAAGAATGAAAATAATATTTGGTTTCTTTTCTTTTTTAGTAGTGGGTTTGCCTGATGTAAGTATGAAAAGAAATAATAAAATCGTTGCAATCCCTGCTAATGTTGCAGCCGTATATTTTAGACGAAAGTATTGTGATTGATTTTTTTTCATACTTACATCATTTATTAAATCAAGCATTCAAATTCGTGGACTACAAATTTGTGTCGAACTTTTTTATTTTAATTATTTCAGATCCTGCTAAAAGAAATGCTCCTGCACCAAATGATTCCCAGCTTTCGGCATTAAAATTTCTGCGAGGATCACTTCCCATCGGTTGAACCCAGCCAACTTTTCCATCAATTGTTAATAACCCGTTTAATCCCTCCCATGCTTTTTCAATAGCAGGAAGAAATTTTTTTTCTTCTAAAATTTTTTGATTGATGCCCCATGCCAATGCATAACAATCAAAGCCGGAACCGCTTCCTTCACCACCCGGATATGCATCCGGATCTAATAAACTTGAACGCCAAAGCCCATCATTCTGTTGAAGCAATAAAAGTCTTTCAGCCATTTCCTTAAACAATGAAATATAAAAATTACGTCCCGAATAATTTTTAGGCATTTCTTTTAAAAGCCTTGCCAGTCCGGCTATTACCCAACCATTGCCTCTTGACCAAAATATTCTTTTTCCATTAGCTTCCTTTTTTCCAACACCATTTATATCCCACAAATAAGTTGCATCACGTGCAAATAAATGTTCATCTTTATTAAATAAAAGTCGATAGGTTTCTTTATAAAATGAATCACATAAGATCAAATAAGATGGATCGTGCAATGTTGATGACAGCTTTGCAAATGTTGGTGGTGCCATAAACAATGCATCGCACCACCACCAAATAATTCCATGATGTTTTATCTCATTTCCAATAGTATTTTTTATTTTTTGAATGGAATCAATAGAAGCTTGAATCATTTTTTTATTATGCTTCATTCTATAGAGATCTATATAAGTTTGCGTAATGGCAATATCATCTGCATGATCAAAGCGGCTTCCCGGCAACCATTGATTTCTTTCTCCAATAGCCATTAATGAATCTAATAAAAATGTTGCTCCTGTTGTTTCATATGCAGCAACAACACCGGTATAAAAAGCTGCATTGGTCCATGAATTCTTTGCTTCTTTATTAGAATGATTCAGTTGCCAATCGGCAACTTTTATCATTGTTGATTTTATATAACCATCATCAAATAACTTATGTTCCTGTGCTTGAAGTGACTGCACAAACAATACAAACAAGATCCATTTTATTTTGCTTAACATCATCTAATTTATTAAACTTTAAATTGTCTCTTTTTTGCCTTCTTAATTTTTTCCAATAACTCGGTTAACTCTTTTACTTTGTCAGGATATTGATTATATAAGTTATGATCTTCATGAATGTCTTCTTCCAAATTATATAACTGTCCAATTGGTTCTCCCGGCTTGGGTTTAATATCAGAAGGAACAGTAAAACCACCCGAACCAAGTTTGGTAATTAATTTCCACGGGCCTTTTCTAATATCAAATGTTCCTTTGGAAGAAATATTTACAATAGCAGTTTGACTGGCAATCGTGGCTGATTTTCCCAAAAGTATGGGAAGAATCGAATAACTATCTTCTGTTTGAAATTTTTCAGAATGATTATTGATTAATTCTGCACAAGTGGCCATCCAATTGGCCAATGTTGTTGTTGCATTACTTACACTTCCGGCTTTTATTTTATTTGGATATCGAACAATAAAAGGAACCCGATGTCCTCCTTCATAAGCATCGCCTTTCATTCCTCTAAATTCTCCTGCTGCTTTATGATCATATTGCTTTATAAAGTTTTCTCTCCAATACGGTCCGTTATCACTTGCAAAAACAACCAAAGTGTTTTTTGAAAATCCTAAACTATCTAAAGTGTGTAATATTTTTCCTACTGCATCATCCACTTCTAAAACATAATCGCCATATTCTCCTGCCTTCGATGTTCCTTTATAACCATTTGTTGGAACCCAAGGTGTGTGTGGTGCCGGCAAAGCGAAATATAAAAAGAAAGGATTGGCTGCCCCCACTTGCTTAACTAAAAAATCATTTGCCTTTCTGGTAAAATAAGGAAGCACATCATAAAAATCAAATGATGGTGTCATTAATCCCGCACGCCAAAAAGGCCCTGTATAATCAGAGTCTCTTTTATTTCCATCGGTGTAGCTTGTTGGCATTTCTGTTAGTCTATCATTTTCAACATAACAATAAGGAGGCATATCTAAAGAGGCAGGAAGAATGAATGAATAATCGAAGCCTTGCGTATTAGGACCACGTGTAGGTGCTTTCGAAAAATCAATTTGCGCAGGATTCATTTCATTCAATATGCCATACATATTATTCTTATTGTATTTTGGATCGATAGAATCTTTATATGCATCTTTCAATACCCAATCTAATCCTAAATGCCATTTACCAACAACTGCAGTTTTATAGGAAGCAGTTTTTAATAATGATGCAACTGTTGGCAAACCTTCTTCAATCAATGTTCTGCTATAGCCACGTAAAACGCCTACCTGCAATCTGCTGCGCCATGGATATCTTCCGGTAAGAATGGAATAGCGTGATGGCGTGCAAACCGAAGAAGTAGTATGTGCATCAGTAAAACGCATACCCTGTTCTGCTAAATGATCGATATGCGGTGTATTGATTTTTCCTTTCGGGTTATTAACTGAAACATCTCCATAACCAAGATCATCTGCAAGTATATAAACGATATTGGGTAATGAATTTTTTTTCTGAGCAAACAAAGAATGTGGCTGAATAAAAAAAACAAAACCAATTACTGAAATTATATATCGAAGAATATAGAAAAATGAGTTGATGTTTTTTTTCATAATAGCAATTTATGGCTCTTGTATTTATACCAAACACAATTGTCTTCTAAGGTCTTTAAAAAAAGATTTTACAAAACATTTCTTTACGAAATGCTTTTCGCAAAACATCTTTCATTCAACCAAAAAAATACTCTTATCAAATATTATTGAACAATCGCTGCGGGTCTTACTTCTGTTCCTTTTTGATTGGTTAATCCATCTCCGATTTCTTTTCTGTATTTATTTGCAATCGCTGTTAACTGTTGAACAATTTCCGGGAACTGATCTTTTAAATTTATTTCTTCTCCCGGATCTCTGAATAAATTATACAAGCCCAATCTCACAGAATCGGTTCCATAAACACCCGGAAACCCATCATGCCCGATGGCACCGGGCTTTCTATACGTTTGTGAAATGCAGGGTAACACCAATTTCCAATCTCCTTTTCTAACCGCTTTCAAATTATTTTTATCGTAATAATAAACGAATTCATCTCTCGGATTTGCATTGGGCTTGCCTGTCAGAACATCTATTACATTAACACCATCAATTTTTTTACTGGGTAATTTTGCTTTACATATATTAGCCAATGTTGGTAATATATCCATTGTTGTAATTAAGTTATTGCAAATAACACCGGGTTTTACGTTTCCCGGCCAACGAATGATACAAGGCACTTTCAATCCACCATCCCATGCGGTACCTTTTCCCTCTCTTAATCCTCCTGCGCTTCCGGCATGATTGCCGAAAGTTAACCAAGGGCCATTATCGCTTGAGAACATCAGGATCGTATTTTCCGTCAATCCATTTTCTTTCAATGCATTCATTATTTCACCAACAGACCAATCTATTTCTTCCATCACATCACCAAATAATCCGCAACCGCTTTTGCCTTTGAATTTTGCAGAAGCGCCAATCGGTACATGCACCATTGCATGTGCCAGGTATAAAAAAAATGGATGGTCTTTATTTTCATGAATGAATTTTACTGCATGTTCAGTATAGATAGTCGTTAATTCTGCCTGATCATCTAATGTGTTGAGTGTTTTTATAACATGATTGCCTTCATATAAGGGCAGTGGCGGATATTTTGATCGGTAAGTAGAGGTATCTGTATAAGGTTTACCGTTATAATTAACTGGCCACATATCATTAGAATAAGGCAATCCAAAAAATTCATCAAAGCCCTGTTGCAATGGAAGATAGGGTTGCTTAGAACCGAGATGCCACTTACCAATAATCGCTGTTTTATACCCCCGAGGCTTTAATATTTCTGCAATCGTTTCTTCCTCAGGATTCATTGCAATTTTACTGTTTTGATCCAAAGCTCCACTCATGCCAATCCTTGTTGGATAACATCCTGTCATCAATGCGCTTCTTGATGCGCTGCATACGGCTTGTGCATCATAAAAATTAGTAAACCGCATTCCCTGTGCAGCCAATGAATTGATATGCGGTGTGTGATAAGGTCCGCCGCCATAACATTCAGGATCGCCATAACCCATATCATCCATAAATATGATCACTACATTTGGTGTAGATGATTTACGCTCTTTTTTAATTGGTTTGATATAACTCCAGAACAAAAAAGAGAAGACAGTTAAGCAAACAAAGAGAGAAATAAAATGAAGAATTCTTTTTTTGTTATTCGGTTTCATGCATAATTTATGATGATGATTAGAATAATGCTCTTCTAAATATAAATTAATTTCCTTTATTACTGATTGAGATTTATAAGATGCCGATAAAAGAGAAATTCTTTTGCATTAATTAAACTACTTTTATTTTAACTAAATAAGCCCATATGAGAAGGCTCTTAAAAATAAATTCATTTTTATATTTTCTTTTTATTCTCGCCTGTCATTGTAAAGCACAAACAAAAAATAATAACGCAAAACCAAATATTGTTTTTATTATTTCTGATGATCATGCTTATCAGGCCATTGGCGCTTACGGTAATTCTATTGCACATACGCCTAATATCGACAGGATTGCAAAAGAAGGAGCAATATTTAAAAACTCATTTGTTACCAATTCATTATGCGGCCCAAGCAGGGCTACATTCCTTACAGGAAAGTATAGCCATTTAAACGGTTATAAATTAAATGAAACCAAATTCAATACGGGGCAGATCTTGTTTTCAAAAATACTGCAGCAAAATAATTATCAAACTGCATGGGTTGGTAAATGGCATTTGGGTTCGCTTCCCAAAGGGTTTGATTATTTCAGTATTTTGAAAGGACAAGGGAATTATTATAATCCGGATTTTATCAGTACACAAAACGATACAGCAGTTGTTACCGGTTATGTAACCAACATCATTACCAAAAAATCTATAGATTGGTTAGATCAACGAGATACATCAAAACCTTTTTGTTTAGTAATCGGCGAAAAAGCAACCCACAGAGAATGGTTGCCAGATATACAGGATCTGGGTGCGTATGATTCTATCAACTTTCCTATTCCGAAAAACTTTTTCGATACTTATGAAGGAAGAATCGCAGCATTCAATCAAGATATGACCATTGATAAAACAATGCGGTTAAAAGAAGATCTGAAAATTAATCTGGATTATCAAAGCGGCGATTATCAAAGATTAACAGCCGAACAAAAGAAACCATTTGAAACATACTACAATGCAATCAGTAAAAGTTTCAATGATCAAAAATTAAGCGGAACAGCATTAGTGAAATGGAAATTTCAACGTTATTTAAAAGATTATTTAGCAGTTGCCAATTCGCTTGACAGAAATATTGGAATGATATTAGATTATTTGGATAAAAAAGGGCTCGCTGAAAATACCGTTGTTATTTATGTATCCGATCAGGGATTTTATTTAGGCGAACACGGATGGTTTGATAAACGTTTTATGTATGAAGAATCATTACGTACACCTTTTGTAATCAGATATCCCGATTTTATTAAACAAGGAACATCTATTCAACAATTCGTTTCTAATCTTGATTGGGCACCAACCATCTTAAATATTGCCGGTGCAAAAATACCGGAAGAAATGCAAGGCAATTCTTTAGTTCCGCTATTTAAAAAACAAACAGAACCAAAAGCATGGCGCAATGAAGTGTATTATCATTACTACGAATATCCGCAACCGCATCATGTAGCTCCGCATTTCGGAATTAGAACAACTGCTTATAAATTAATTCGGTTTTATGGCGTTACAGATTATTGGGAATTATTTGATTTGAAAAAAGACCCTAACGAAATGAATAATATTTATTCTAGCAAGGATTCGGATAAAATTTCAATACCACTGAAAAGAAAATTAATTGCCTTGATTAAAGAATATAAAGATGATGAAGCCCTGCAGATTTTAAAAAAAGAAGGGATGCAATAAAATTTGGTAAGACAAGTACGTAAAATAATTTTTGAAATGTTTCATAAAAAATATTGGGTTGCCGGCTCACTTTTTATTTTCATTATTGCAGGATCGATACTGATACAAAACTGCAGGCCAAAAGAAAAAATATATTCAACAAATGCTGATACTGCTTCATTTGTTGGATCTGTAAGTTGCCAGTCTTGTCATGCAAAAGAATACAATGACTGGAAAATATCTGATCATTTTAAATCAATGCAAACAACAAATGATTCTTCGGTGCTGGGCAATTTTAATAATACAAATTTTATTGCCAATGGCGTTACCAATACACTATTTAAAAAAGATGGTAAATTTTATATCAATACAGAAGGAGAAGATGGCAAAAATTATGATTATGCCATAAAATATACATTTGGGTTTTTTCCATTACAACAATATTTAACTGAGATGCCGGGTGGAAAACTACAAGCATCCAGAATAAGTTGGGATTCAAAAAATAAAAAATGGTTTCACCAATATCCCAATCAAAAAATCCCTTCTCACGATTGGTTGCACTGGACCGGCAATGCGCAAAATTGGAATACCATGTGCGCTTCTTGTCATAGTACTGATCTGAAAAAAAACTATGATATTGAAAAAGATGAATACAATACAACTTTTCATGAGATTAATGTAAGCTGCGAATCTTGTCATGGTGCAGGAAAAAATCATATTAATTATATTAATGGAGATTATAAAAATGGCAATAAAGTCGCAGGTTCCTTTATTAAGATGGCAAAAGGAACAGAACAAATTGCGCAGATCAATAATTGTGCGCCATGCCATGCAAGAGCTTCGGCAATTACGGCAAATGCTTATGATGCAAGTGTTCATTCAAATGAATTATTAGATCACTTTATACCAGAGCTTCCAACAACAGAACACTATTATGCAGACGGGCAAGCGAATGATGAAGATTATATCTATACATCGTTTGCAGAAAGTAAAATGTTTAGTCGGGGTGTAAAATGCAATAACTGCCACAATCCTCATTCAGGTAAAATAATTTTAACGGGCAACAATCTTTGTTTACAATGTCATACAAAAGAACATAGCGAACCATCACATACATTTCATGCAACAGGCACGGTTGGCGCAGAGTGTAAGAGCTGTCACATGCCAGGCAAAACTTATATGGGTAACGATTTTAGATATGATCATACATTCAGGGTTCCGCGACCCGATCTTTCCGTTCAATACGGAACACCCAATGCCTGCAATAATTGCCATAACAATAAATCTGCAAAATGGGCAGCAGATGCTATCGTAAAATGGTATGGGCCCAAGCGAAAATATCATTTTGCCGAAGATCTTATTCCCGGAAGTATGCAGAACGCTAATGCAGAACCGCATTTATTAAAATTATTAAGTGATACATCAACACCAAACATTATTCAGGCTGCTGCGATTAATTATTTAAGTAATCATGTAAATGAAAATAGCGCCAATACATTATTATCGAATTTAAATAACAATAATGCACAGGTAAGATTTAGCAGTTTACAAAGCCTGATAAATTTTCCGGAAAACATTTGGGTCAATAATGCAGGAGTATTATTATCTGATAAAGTAAGAGCTGTAAGAATCGCTGCAGCTGAGTTATATAACGAATTACCCGAAGAAAAAATACCGGCTTCGTTTTATACAGCATTTAAAAATGCACAAAATGAGTTTGAATTGTATCTTTTTAACCAGGCAGATTTTTCAACCGGCAATGTGATGATTGCCGATCACTATCTAAAAAAGAAGGATTATACAACAGCTGAAAAATTTTATTTACGGGCATTAAAAAAAGATACTGCTATGAATTATGTGCGATTAAATTTATCAACTGTTTATAATGCAACAGGAAAAAATAATCAGGCATTAAATATCTTAACCGAAGCAAAAAAAATCGATCCTGCGAATGAAAGAATTTATTTTAATCTTGCTTTATTGTATGTAGAGTTAAATAAAAATAAGGAAGCCGAACAATGTTTTTCAAAAGCAATTGAATTAAAATCACCAAATCCGAAAGTTTATTACAACTACGGTATTCTATTGCAACAAACCGGAGATAATAAAAAGGCCGAATCAATTTTACAGAAAGGTTTAACTGTTGACCCTTTGAATGAAAGCATTAATTATGCTTTGGCATTACTATACATCAACACCAATAGAAAAAGCCAAGCGATATTACCGGCCTCTATTCTTAAAAAGAACAATCCAGACAATCCCGATTATCAGCAATTGTTTGCATTGCTTGCATTGTAAATGAAATGATATTTTCTATTTTGTCCAATCCCAAAGAACAATATCCCATCCAATTCCACCATAATTAACCGAATCTATAATTTCAAATCCAGTTTTAATATGTGCTTTCAATGATCGCTGATTATTGCTTGCTACATCCGTTATACAATAATCAAATTCTTCAGCTAATGCATTTTTAAACTGCTGATACATTTGTTGTGCCAATCCTATTCCGCGATAATTTTTTGCAACACATAACTGACCAACCACTACATAATTACATTCTTTCAACAATTTATTTTTATAGTGCAATGTTTCAATTGCATTAAATAATTCTGCAAGTAAAGGATGATGATGGCCGATCGATTTCACAGACACCAATGCATATCCAACAAGTTCCCCATTATCTTTCGCAATAATGGAGGCACATGATTCATGCATAAGCTTCAAAAATTCAATGGAATATTCCGCTGTTACAAAACCTTCTTTGGCTGCAACTTCATCAGATAAATATTTGCGTAAATTTTCTTCCTGTAATTTTCTTATTCCTTCCAATTCAGCAAAATCAGTCACTCGTTTTATTGTAAGCATACTTCCATCTAAAAAAATTATAAAACTGCAAGATTTAATTAAAGCCTTTTACCAAATGCATATCGCGTTGTAACCAATTCTCTTTTGGATAGTTTGCATTTTTATGAATGGTATGAATGGCATATGCCTGTCTTGACTTTCCACTTGTATTGGGCAAACTATAATGTGGTAATAATCCATGCAATACAATACAAGTTCCTTTTTTAACTTCTAATGGAATCATCCCTTCCATTAAATAAGGCTCATCATTCAATACCATCATTTCAGTTCCACCGTTTTCCTTTCTTTTAAACCATGAACGCAAAGGAGTATGATGTCCGCCTGGCATTGCCCATAAACATCCGTTTTCTGTTGTAGCATCTTCTAATGCAAACCAGAATCCAATGCATGATTCCGGTTCAGTATATAAAAAAGTTGCATCCTGATGTATATCAACTTCGCCACCAATTTTTGCATGCTTAAATATATGCATGCTTTGAATTAATAAATAATCATTCATGTCAAGTTCATTTGCCAATTGCTTCATTTGTGGTGAACGAGAAAAATCATGAAACACCGGATCTAAATCGTGTAATGCATGGCCGATCTTATTTAATGAATGAAAAATATCTTTTTGTAAATTACCTTTTTCATCGAATGCATTTTTTTCGAAGAAAAAAGAAATTTTATCACCGGAATTTAAAAAATAATCGTCACTGGTTCTTGTTTGTTCATTGGTTTGAAAAACAGATGGATGACCTTCATAATTAAATGCATTGGCTAATGCTTCTCCGCGTTGCATTAATGCATCACAAGCAGAAGCGGTATTAAAATTATTCAATACCAAATATCCATCTCGCCGAAATTGTTGTAAGAGTGTTAATGACATATGTTGAAAGAATGGCTAATTATTTTAATTTTCGTTTGCCTTGTAAAATTTTACAAAAACTTCCGGTATGAATTTCATCAATTGATAATCCGGTTGCCAACGCTTCTCCTTCCGTAATAGCACCACAATTCATTGCTCTAAAGAAATTCCATAAGCCTTGGCACGTTGCGGCATTATCAAATATATCTCCGGTCAATATTAAAATAAAAATTTTTCTTTTCAATATTCTTATTTTACTTGCAACATGATTCGTGTAAATAAATTAATCATCATTACCGCACCATCCGGCGCCGGCAAAACTTCTATCACCCATTATTTATTGAATAAATATCCGCAATTGGCTTTTTCTGTTTCGGCTGCAACGCGTTTGCCAAGAGGTGAGGAAAAAAATGGTGTTGATTATTATTTTATGAGTGTAGCAGATTTTCAACATAAAATAAAAGAAAACGCTTTTATTGAATGGGAAATGGTATATCAAGGTAAATACTACGGCACTTTAAAAAGCGAGATCGATAGAATTTGGAATAATGAAAAAACGCCTATGTTGGATATTGATGTAAAAGGCGCCATTCATGTACAACAACAATTCCCGCAAAATTCATTGTCGATTTTTATTGAACCACCCAGTGTAGATGTATTGAAAAAAAGATTGGAAAGCAGGGGTACTGAAACACCTGAAAGTATTGCCACCAGAGTGAATAAAGCGAGTTATGAAATATCTTTTAAACATCATTTCAATATTTCTATTGTGAATGATGATCTCTCAAAAGCTTGTATTAGAGCAGAAGAAGTGATCAAAAAATTTTTGGGATGGTAAAATAATTATGAGTTATGGGTGATAAATTATAAGTTTAATCTTTATTTCATCATTGATAACTTATCACTTATAATTTTTAAAAATGTCTTTTCAAAACAAAACAGTTTTTATTACAGGTGCCAGCAGAGGAATTGGTAAAGCCATTGCATTAAAATTGGCCAAAGAAGGCGCCAATATTGTTATTGCAGCAAAGAGCACAGAAGAAAATCCGAAATTGGGCGGCACCATTTTTACAGCAGCCGCAGAAATGGAAGCTGCCGGCGGCAAAGCATTGGCAGTGCAAACAGATATTCGTTTTGAAGAACAAATTCAATCTGCGGTTCAACAAGCTGTTGAAAAATTTGGTGGCATTGATATTTTAATCAATAACGCATCAGCGATTCAATTAACCGGAACAGAACAAACAGAAGCCAAGCGTTTTGATTTGATGCACAGTATTAATGTACGTGGTACCTTTTTAATGACCAAACATTGTATCCCTTATTTAAAGAAAGGAAACAATGCACATATATTAACCTTATCACCGCCTATTAATATTACATCAAAATGGTTGGCACCGCATGTAGCGTATACCATGACGAAATTTAATATGGGCTGGGCTGCTGAATTTAAAAAAGATGGTATTGCCTCAAACGCTTTGTGGCCGAGGACTACTATTGATACTGCAGCTGTAAGAAATTTATTAGGTGGAGAAGCATTGGCCAAGATGAGCAGAACAGTGGATATATTAGCAGATGCCGCTTATTTTATTTTAAACAAAACGAATTTACAATATACGGGCAATACTTTTATTGATGAAGATGTGTTGGCAAAAGAAGGAATTACAGATTTATCAAAATATGCTGTAATGCCCGGTAATCAATTGTTTCAGGATTTGTTTGTGTAAAGTTTATACAAGAATATAATTCTGATAATCGAAAAATCTCTTTCCGGTAAGTTTTTCCAAAAACAGTTTAATCCGATCTTTTAATGTATAATTATTGTAGGAAAGATCATAAGAGAATGTCCAGTTCATTGTATCAATTAATGGTTGCATTACTGCAGGATGTTTACCGGTAAATTTTTCCAATGCATCTATCTGACTATAATCAAAATCTCCGCTGTAATTTTTTTCTGCCTCTTCGCTTGATGCATCGCCATGCCAAAATCGACTGGAATTATTTTGTTTGGCCTGCATTACTTTCGGCTCTCTCACCCAACCATAATGAAACATTGAAGCTTGTAATGCTTTAACACGAAGTTTTTTATCATCCTCTTTTCTAAATCCCTGTGCATCGCGGTAAGAGTAAATTTTTTTATTGTTTTTAATGATACGGATTTCTTTGGGATACCAACTTGTTGAAGCACCAACATAATCGTATGATCCGTAAAAATGTTTGTAGTTCAATAATAAGCCATCGATATTTTTATCGTCTTTCCATTGCAACATTGCTTGTTGTATTTCTTTCAAACCGTCTTCATGCAATACTTCATCACCCTGAATATAAACACACCAATCCACATCTTCACCAATGGCATGAAAAGCTTTATCTGTTTCAGCAGCCAATACTCTTCCTCCTTGTTTCAGATTTTCATCCCAAATGG
>Ga0316222_1004279_pt1 | contig 13172 bp, 10 predicted proteins | sample TBH18011metaG_FD_206008 | JGI IMG/M metagenome (GOLD analysis project Ga0316222, IMG submission 206008) | Freshwater microbial communities from Trout Bog Lake, Wisconsin, USA - TBH18011 | ecosystem: Environmental > Aquatic > Freshwater > Lake > Hypolimnion/Profundal zone | place: USA: Wisconsin... | reverse complement strand
GCGCTGACGCGGCAAACAGTCAGCGATGCGCTGGTATTGGTTCTCGGTAAGTTCCACACGGCCAAGCATACCACCAGACCGCCTTTAGTCAATTAGTGTTAACAGGCCCTAGTGCCTTTGTGGTGAAAGTCTTTAGCCGGTATTGAGCCAGACGATGTTGGGGCGGTTTTATCAATTCACGCCTTTTTCGGGCTTCGGGTTACAAGGAGGGCATGAAAAACATATTCGATCTGTTGCTGGAATTCATGGCCACGGTGGTGGTGGCGGAACTGGTCACGGGACTCGTCCATTGGCTGGAGGACGCGTATATCCGGGAGGACACGCCGGTCATCGGGCGCCGCATCGCCCGGCCGAACATTGTGCATCACCATTACCCGCGCTACATGACGCGGCACAACTGGTTGCAAAGTTCCTGGGATTTGATCGTGCTGGCGACGATCATCGTGTCCGGGGCGTGGGCGCTGGGATGGCTCACGTGGGAGGTGTGGGTGTTCGCTGCGCTGGTGGCGAATGCGAATGAATTCCACAAATGGGAGCATCGCACCCGGAAGGAGAACGGGCGGGTGATCTCGTTTCTCCAGGATATTCGCGTGCTGCAGACGGGGCGGCATCATGCCCGGCATCATACGGATCCGAAGAACAGCCATTACTGCACGATCACGAATTTCGTGAACCCGGTGCTGGACGGGTTGCGGGTGTGGGCGGGATTGGAATGGGTGCTGGCCAAGACGATCGGGCTGGAGCGTCGGCCGGACACCTCGGTGCGGGGGCATGGGCCGGGTCCGGGGTGGTTGGCGGAGTACAAGTGATTTTTTGGGAAAGATGAATTATGAAGGATGAAGGATGAAAAAACGGGCGGCGCGGTGATTGCAGGTAATTGCGCCAGCTTTTGGACTGCGGCGGCAAGCGGAGCGCGATGGCGCAGTCCATATGGCCCGGGGTGCGCCAGATCGGTTTTGAAGATTTGCCCTCCTGCCTTCATGGCAGCTTAAGGTGGGATGGGATAGATTGTTGGCACCGGGTCCGAATGCCTGCCGCCGGCGGGAGAAAGCGCGAGAAAGCTGGATAAGCTCAATTTTTGGTAGCGTCCGGCGGCGGGTTGGACGATGATTACGGCAGCACGCGACAAACCAAAGGCTTATATATGGCGCAGGCAATCATGGATCCCGAGAAGGTGCGGCGGTTCGCCGAGGAACTGCAGCGCTTCAATGCCGACCTCGAAAACCGGCTTATCATGCTGCAATCCCGTTTCGCCGCGCTGGGCGACAGCTGGCAGGACCAGGAGCATGAGAAGTTCACGGACGAATTCCAGCAGGCGCTCAAGGCGCTGAAAAAGTTCAACGAAATCTCCCGCGCTCACGCGCCGTATCTCCTGCGCAAGGCCCAGCGCATCGAGGAATACCTGCACCAGCGCTGAGCCCGCCCCGCCGCCATGTCCACCGCCCAAGTCAGCTCCGTCGAAGCCATCGATGCCTTTCGCGCGAGCCTGCTGGTCTTCCTCTCGCAGTCGCGGTCGGCGCTGGACGAGGTGAGCAGCGATCTGCTGCGGATGCGGCTCTGGCTGGAGAACGACCAGCGGCGGTTCTGGGAAAGCCAGCTGCGGCAGCGGTTGTTGCAGGTGGAGCAGGCGCAGTCGGAGCTCTTCGGCGCGCGGCTCTCGCAATTCCAGGAAACGCTGGTGGAGAAGCAGCTCATCCTGCGCCGGGCGCGCAACGCCCAGGTGGAGGCGGAGGAAAAGCTGAAGCGGCTCAAGAAATGGGAGCGCGAGCTGGCCCATCTCTCCGATCCGATGCTGAAGCAGGTGGAGCGGATGCAGAATTTCCTGAGCGGGGACATGGGGAACGCCGTGGTCTCGCTGGGCGAGATGGTGAAGAGTTTGCAGGCGTATGCGGACATCGCCGCGCCCCTGCCCGGAACGGCGGCCGCGCCGGCCCCCCCGGCGGAATCCCCGGGGACAACGGAGGAGAACCAGCCATGAGCCTGAGCGGCAGCAAAGGCCGGCTGGCCGGGGTCACCCGCGAGCTCACGCTCAAGTGGGACAGCACCAAGGAATCGTGGCGCGACCAGAAAGCGCAGCAGTTCGAGCAGCATTACCTGGCCGAACTGACGGTGGAGATGGCCAAGACCGTGGCCGCCATCGAAAAACTGGATGAATTGATGCGAAAAATCAGGAGTGATTGTGAGTGATATTCCAAAGCAACTGGCCACCGTCCCGGAAACGCTGGGACAACTGGACGCCCTGGCGGCGGCGGCGGCGGATTTCGCCGCGCGCGAAGAGAAGCTGAACCGCGAGCATCAGGCCCGCACCGGCGCGGCGCAACAGCAGTGGGAGGCGGCGCAGGCCGCCGCCAACGACCAGCTGGGCGACCACGTGGACGCCGTGCGCGATGACTACGAGGAGCGGCGCGCGAGCAATTCCCAATGGTTCGCCCAGCGCAAGCGGCGCATCAACACCGCCCATGCCAATGTCCGCCGGAAGCTGGTGGACGGCATCACCGGGCAGGAGGGCCGCCAGAAATTCGCCATGCAGAAGGGCACGCTGGATGCCGAGCGCAACCGGGTGGCCGCGCTGGCGCAGGCGGATACGGATCACGCGGAGTATCAGCAGAACCTCGCGAATCTGCGCGGCGGTTTCGCGGGGCTGGAAGCCTCGGCACGTTCAGCGTTTGGCAGTTACGGGAGTTTCCGCAAATTGCTGGCCCCGGGACAGACCTGGCCGGAGCCGGACCTGATCGCGGATGAACACAAATTATTTGCCCGGTTCGAAGCGCTGTACGAGGAAACCGAGGCGCAGATCAAAAAATTCCGGGGCAATCCGCTCACGGCGGTGTTCCGCTTCGTTCCCGGCTGGCTGCTGATCTTCTTTGCGCTGGCGGGCGCGGCCGGGCTGGTGGGCATCAAGCAAGGCTGGCCGGTCAAATTCCCGGCGGTGACGTTTGTCTCGGTGCTGGCGGGGGTGGTGGTTTTGTTCGTTTTGCGTTTTGCGGGCGGCCGCCAGCAAGCGGTGCCGGCCGCGAAAATCGCGGAGGCGCTCGCGCTGGGCAAGCGCCTGGACGCGGCCTGTTACGAGAAATCCAACCTGCGCCTCGAACACAACAAATTGCGGGTGCAGGCGAATTACGACCAGACGCTCACCGACCTGAACGAACGCTGGAAGACGGTCACGAAGGAAGCCATCCAGGGCCGGTCGAGCGGGCCGCTGGAGATCGATGCGCGGGTGCAGCGGCTGTATGAGAAATGCGAGCGGCGGCAGGTCCGCCAGATCCAGAATCTGGAGCAGGATGAACGCGAGGCGGTGGCGCTTTTGCAGGCCTCCAAGCAGGCCGCCGAGACGCTGGTGAAGCAGAAGCATACCGTCCAGCTGACCGTGCTCGAACAGGATTTCAAACAGCAGTGGCAGACGCTCCTGACCGCGTGGAACCAGGCGGTGCCGCCACTGGTGGCGAAATTGCGCGGCGCGGCGGCGGCGGCGGAGACGCTGTTCCCGGCGTGGGACCAGCCGGGCTGGGCGGACTGGACGCCGCTGGCGGCGTTCCGCAATTGCGTGAAGTTCGGGCAGCTGGACGTGAAGCTGGCGCAATTCGCCGGCAAGCTGCCCAAGGACCCGCGCCTGGCCATCGCCGGCGGGCCGGACCTGGCGGTGCCATTGACGCTGCATTTTCCGGCGGCGGGTTCGCTGCTCTTCGAGACGCCGAAGGACGGCGGCGACGAGGCGATCACCGCGATCAACAACCTCATCTTCCGCGTGCTCTCCGTGGCGCCGCCGGGCAAGGTGAGCTTCACCATCATCGATCCCGTGGGGCTCGGCCAGAGTTTCGCCGCGCTGATGCATCTGGCGGATTACGAGGAAGGCAGCCTGAACAGCCGCATCTGGACGCAGCCGGGTCAGATTGAGGAGCGGCTGGCGGAATTGAGCGAGCACATGGAGAAGGTCATCCAGATGTATCTTCGCAACGATTATGCGACGATCACGGAATACAACGCGCAGGCGGGCACGCTGGCGGAGAAATATCATTTCCTGGTGATCGGCTCGTTCCCGGCGAACTTCTCGGACAACGCCACGCGCCGGCTCCGCAACATCGCCGCGAGCGGCGCGCGCTGCGGCGTCTTCACGCTCATCCACTGGGACCAGCGCATCGCCGCGCCGCAGGATTTCGTGGCGGACGAACTGCGGCAGAACAGCGTCAACCTGCTGCGCACGGACAAGGGTTTTGAGCTGGCGGGCTGGAAGCGGTCCGGGGTGAAAGTGCTGCTGGACGCGCCGCCGGCGCCGGAGACGGCCACGCCGTTCCTGCACGCGGTGGGGCGCAGCGCGAAGAATTCCACGCGGGTGGAAGTGCCGTTCGAGCAGATCGCGCCGCCGCCGGAGGAGATCTGGACGGGCGACACGGCGTCGGAGATCCGCATCCCCATCGGCCGGTCCGGGGCCACGAAGATGCAGTATCTGGAGCTGGGCAAGGCCACGCGCCAGCATGCGCTCATCGCGGGCAAGACGGGGTCCGGCAAATCCACGCTGTTCCATGTCATCATCACGAACCTGGCGCTGTTCTGCGCGCCGGACCAGATCGAGTTTTACCTGGTGGACTTCAAGAAGGGCGTGGAATTCAAGTGCTATGGCACCCGCAAGCTGCCGCATGCGAAGGTGGTGGCGATCGAGAGCGACCGCGAGTTCGGCCTGAGCGTGTTGCAGCGGGTGGACGAGGAATTGCGGCGGCGCGGGGATCTCTTCCGGCAGGCGGGGTCGCAGGATGTGGCGGGTTACCGGCGCACGACGGGGCAGCCGATGCCGCGGGCGTTGCTGATGATCGACGAGTTCCAGGAATTTTTCACGGAAGAGGACCGCATCTCGCAGGGCGCGGCGGTGCTGCTGGACCGCATCGTGCGGCAGGGCCGCGCGTTCGGGGTGCATGTCATCCTCGGCTCGCAGACGCTGGGCGGGGCGTACACGCTGGCGCGGGCGACGATCGGGCAGATGGTGGTGCGCATCGCGCTCCAGTGCAACGAGGCGGACGCATATCTCATCATGGACCAGGACAACCCGGCGCCGCGGCTGCTGACGCGGCCGGGCGAAGGCATCTACAATGATTCCGCCGGGCAGATCGAAGGTAACTCGCCGTTCCAGGCGGTGTGGCTGGGCGAGGAAGTGCGGGACGGTTATCTGGCCGCCATCCGCGAGCGGGCGGACGCGACGGGCAAGGGGCTGACCGAGCCGTTCGTGTTCGAGGGCAACGCGCCGGCGGACATCCGGGAGAATCTCCTGCTGCGCGCGCGGCTGGCGCCGGGCGCGGGCAAGCCGGCGTTCCCGGCGCGGCTGTGGCTGGGCGCGCCGAATGCCATCAAGGGTCACACCGAGGCGCTGTTCCCGCGCCAGAGCGGCAGCAATCTGCTGATGGTCGGGCAGGCGGACGAGCGCACGGGCGCGCTGTTCGGGCTCTCGCTCATCGCGCTGGCCACGCAGTTTCCGAAGGACGGGGCGCAGTTCTATGTGCTCGACAGCACGCCGCCGGGTTTCCCGCAGCGGGAGTTTTTGGACAACATTGGCGCGGCGTTGCCGCAGCCGGTGGTGACGCTGAAGGACGGCAGTCTGGAGGATTTGATGGCGAAGCTGGCGGAAGCCTTGAAGCAACGGGCGGAAGGCCAGGCGGGTTCGCCGGAAATTTTCGTGTTCATCCACGGCTTGCAGAATTTCAAGCGGCTGCGGGCGGAGGACGAATTCAGCTTCTCGAGCAGCAGCGGCGGCGAGGCGAGTCCGGCGGCGACCTTTCTGAGCCTTATCAACGAGGGGCCGGCGCGGGGCATCCATGTGATCGCGGGCTGCGACACGTACAACAACGTGGGCCGCTTCCTGGGTCGCAAGACGCTCGGTGAATTCGAGATGCGGGTGCTGTTCCAGATGAGCGCGACGGATTCGGCCAGCCTGATCGATGCGCCGGACGCCTCCACGCTGGGGTTGCACCGGGCGCTGTTCCATCATGATCGCGAGGGTTATAACGAGACGTTCCGGCCGTATGCCCGCCCGGCGGATGATTGGGTGCGGGAGGCGGTGGCGGGGTTAAGAGTTAAGGTTGAAGGTTGAAGGGGAAAGGCGGTGGGGGGAGTGGAGGCAGTTTTGAGTGCTGAGTTTTAAGTTTTGAGTTGGGAAAAGCGGGGCAGCCCGCCGCGACAGGGGAAGTCGTTGCGGGCGGGAGCGGGGACGCTCCGAAGATGGCGGTGCGGTATGACTTTGCGTCCAGGAGCGCGGCCTTCAGGCCGCTTTGATGTGCGAACGAAACAGGCAGTACGATTAACCTGCGGGCTGGTGGAAGCGGAAGCGGCGTAAACGCCGCGCTCCCATCCGCCGGGGAACATCGCGTGGGGCGATGTTCCATAAAGTTTATCGATTAACGGGATTGACGGGATTGCGCCAGACTTGTGCCCATGAAAGACACAACCATGACCGACGCCAAGGCCGCCAGCCCGGCGGAATCCACGCGGGGCTTTTGGGCGCTCATTGTCACGCAGTTCCAAGGGGCGTTCAGCGACAACACGCTCAAATGGCTGGCCATCTCCATGGTCACTTCCATGAGCCTGCCCAAGGACCGGCGCGACCTGCTGGTGGCGGTCATCGGCGGGCTGTTCGCGGTGCCGTTCATCCTGTTCTCCATGACGGGCGGATATCTGGCCGACCGGTTCAGCAAGCGCACGGTGGTCCTGGGCGTGAAATGCTTTGAGATTCTGGTCATGGCCGGGGCGCTGGCCGGATTGGCCGCCGCCAATCTTTGGCTGACGCTGGGGTGCGTGTTTCTGATGGGGGTGCACAGCGCCATTTTCGGTCCGTCCAAATACGGCCTGCTGACGGAGCTGATCCCGGACCGCCAGCTTTCCTGGGGCAACGGGGTGCTGGAATTCGGGACCTTCATCGCCATCATCGGGGGCACGGTGGCGGGCGGCTGGCTGTTTGAAAAACTGGCGCTGCACCTGTCCTGGGCGGGCATCATTCTGATCGCGCTGGCGGTGGCCGGCCTGCTGACGGGGCTGGGCATCACGAAAGTTCCGGCGGCGCACCCGGCGAAAAAGTTCAACGTCAATTTCATCGGCGACCTCTGGGCCCAGATCCGGGTCATCCGGCGCGACCGGGTGCTGTTGCTGGCGGTGGTGGGGAACACCTATTTCTTCGGCGTGGCGGCGCTGCTCCAGTTCATCATCGTGGTGTACACGTCGGATACGCTGGGCATCCAGAGCCCGGCCATGACGGGGTATCTGCAGGCGGCGACGGCGATTGGCATCGGGCTGGGCAGCTTTGCGGCCGGGGCGCTTTCGGGCGGGCGCATCGAGCGGGGTTTGATTCCGCTGGGCGCGCTGGGGCTGACGGTGCTGGCGGCGGCGCTGGGGAACAGCCATCTGAATTACGGCGCGGTGGCGGCGCTGCTGGCGGTGCTGGGTTTCTTCGGCGGTTTCTTCATCGTGCCCATTTCGGCGCTGCTGCAACACCAGCCGGCGCGGGAGGAAAAAGGCGCGGTGCTCGGGGCGGCGAACCTGATTTCGTTCATCGGCATTTTCCTGGCTTCGGGGATCTACTATCTGCTCACGGAAATCTGCCATCTGACGCCGCCGGAGATGTTCTGGGTGGTGGCGGCGGCGGCGGTGGTGGCGACGGTTTACGTGTGGATGCTGCTGCCGGGCTCGCTGCTGCGGTTCGTGATCCGCAAGCTGTCGCGGCTGTTCTTCAAATTCACCTTTATCGGCCGCGACCATGTGCCGGAAAAGGGCGGGGCGCTGCTGGTGTGCAACCATGTCTCCTTCGCGGACGCGGTGCTGGTGGGGCTGGGGGCGAACCGGCCGGTGCGGTTCCTGATGTACAAGGGCATCCATGACAAGTTCTGGGTGAAGCCGTTCGCGCGCGCGCTGGGGGCGATCCCGGTGTCGTCCGGGCAGCGGCCGCGGGAGATGTTGAAAGCGCTGGCGACGGCGACCGAGGCGATCAAGAACGGCGAGCTGGTGTGCATCTTTGCGGAAGGCGAGATCACGCGCACGGGTCTGCTGCTGCCGTTCCGGCGCGGGTTCGAGCGCATCATGCAGGGGCTGGACGCACCGATCATCCCGGTGGCGCTGGACAATGTCATCGGCGGGCCGATGAGCTACAAGCATGCGAAGTTCGTCCCGCTCTTGCGGCTGCGCCGGCGGCATCCGGTGACGGTGAATTTCGGCCGGCCGATGCCGGCGGCCTCCACGCCGTTCGCGGTGCGGGAGGCGGTGGAAGGGCTCATCACGGAAGCGTGGCCGCAGCGCCGGGCGCACCTGGAGACACTGCCGCGGACGTTTGTGCGGACGGGCCGCGCGCGGTCGCGCCAGTTCGCGATGGCGGATCCGCTCAGCGGGAAGCTCACATTCGGCGGGGCGCTGACGAAGAGCGTTTTCCTCGCGCGCCGGCTCAAGACGGTCTGGCAGGGGCAGAACATGGTGGGAATTTTCCTGCCGCCGGGCATCCCGGGGGCGCTGGTGAACCACGCGGCGTTCCTCTGCGGCAAGGTGCCGGTGAACCTGAACTACACGCTCTCGGAGGGGACCATCGCGGCGTGCGCGCAGCAGTGCGGGCTGAAGACGGTCATCACCTCGCGGAAATTTCTGGAGAAGCTCAAGCTGACGCCGCCGGGCGAGATCATTTGCCTGGAAGACCTCGCGGCGAAGCCGGGCCCGGGCGAAAAGATCGCGGCGCTGCTGTTCGCGAAGTTCGCGCCGTTCGGTGTGCTCACGCGCTGGCTGGGCACGGAAAAGGCCATCACGCTGGATGACCCGGCGACGGTGATCTTTTCCAGCGGCAGCACGGGCGAGCCGAAGGGGGCGATCATCTCGCAATACAATCTGATGTCGAACATCGCGCAGTGCGACCTGGTGTTCGAGCTGGCGTCGGGCGAGCGGATTCTGGGCATCCTGCCGTTTTTCCATTCGTTCGGGTTTGCGATCACGCTGGGATTGCCGGCGGTGCTGGGGAGCGGCGTGGTGTTCCATCCGAATCCGCTGGATGGCAAGACGGTGGGCGCGCTGGTGCGGGAATATTCGGTGACGGTGCTGCTGGCCACGCCGACGTTTTTGCAGATCTATTTGCGCAGCATTCCGCCGGAGGATTTCGGGAGTCTGAAGCTGGTGGTGACGGGGGCGGAAAAGCTGCCGCAGCCGCTGGCGGCGGCGTTCGAGGAATTCTTCGGCATCCGGCCGTTCGAGGGCTACGGCTGCACGGAATGTTCGCCGGTGGTGGCGTGCAACACGTTTGATTATCGGGCGGCGGGGTTCCGGCAGGTGGGGGCGAAGCGCGGGTACATCGGGCATCCGCTGCCGGGCATGAGCATCCGCATCGCGGACGCGGGCGACCCGTGGGCGGACCGGCCGCTGCCGCCGGGGCAGGCGGGGCTGCTGCTGGTGCGGGGACCGAACATCATGCAGGGATACATCGCGCAGCCGGCGCTGACGGCGGCGGCGCTGCGGGACGGATGGTATTGCACGGGGGACATGGCGGTGCGGGGCGAGGACGGCTTTCTGCAGATCACGGGGCGGCTGAGCCGGTTCAGCAAGATCGGCGGGGAGATGGTGCCGCACATCAAGATCGAGGAGACGCTGCAAACCTTGCAGGGCGGGGCGGAGCTGAACTTTGTGGTGACGGCGGTGCCGGACGAGAAGAAGGGCGAGCGGCTGGTGGTGCTGCACCGGCTGCCGGAGGCGGAACTGGCGGCGTGCCTGGAGAAGTTCGCGGCGTGCGAGCTGCCGAATTTGTGGAAGCCGCGCGCGGATGCGTTCTGCCATCTGGATAATTTTCCGCTGCTGGGCACGGGCAAGCTGGATCTGCGCCGCGTGCGGCAGCTGGCGGAGGAGTTTTGCGCGACGACGGGGGAGGGAAAATAAACGCGGAGACGCAGAGGGACAAGGAGAGACGCGGAGAAGACTTTTTTGACAGGATGAACAGGATAAAGGCAGGATGGAATGGGAGTCGTCGCACGAAAGAGAAGAACAGTAATTTCAATCCATCCGCCGCTTTGGAGGTTGTTGCCGCCTGGTTCGCGCGTGGAAAAGCGGCGTCGCGCTGCGCTTGCCGCCGCAGTCCAAAATCGCGGCGGGTGGATTTGAATTCAACGGCTTCTCCGCGCCTCTCTGCGTTCCTCGGCGTCTGCGTTGAGTTCGTTTTACTGGTTCGGCGGCGGGGGCCCCGCCGGCACCCTCTGCGACGAGGCGTCGCAGCTACTTAAAGCCTGGCGGCGAGGGCTTGGAAGAGTTTTTTGGCGTCGGGGAAATGTTCTTCGGTGTCGGCGGTAATAAGGCCGAAGCCGGGGCCGTAGGCGGGGCCGTTGGCCACGCAGGCGTCGGTGGTGCAATCGAGGAGTTGCCGGCGGGCGGCCTGGATGGCGTGGGGGCGGCGGCCGTCAGCTTCATATTTCCAGCCGACGATCTGGGCGCGGGGATACCAGCCGCGCAGTTCGGCGAGGATCTTGGGCGTGGGGACGAGTTCGGCGAAAAGGGTGCCGTGGCGGGTGGAGGTTTTTTTCGCGGCGCGGATGGTCTGGAGCTTGCCCTCGGCGGTGCGGGTGAAGATGCGGCCGAAGGTGAAATCGCTCACGGCGGCGGCGTGGAAGATGACATCGACCTTGGTGCGGGACAGTTTTTTGAGGCGGGCCTGGAGGTCGGCGGTGGTGCTGAAGGGGACGACGGTTTTGGCTTCGCGCGGGCCGGACCAGGTGGCGAGCACGCCGGCGAGGAGGGTGACCTCGTGGCCGCGGGCGGTGAGGAAATTGGCGAGTTCGGTGCCGAGCCGGCCCGTGGAGAAATTCGTGAGGCGGCGCACATCATCCAGCGGTTCATAGGTCGGCCCCGCGGTGACAATACAGTTCATTTCCGCATTGTAAGGCTTGCCGGGGCGAAAGTCCAAGGATACAGGGGTGGAACCCAGTGTCCGCACCCCGCCAGCAGCGTCCGTCTCAATTCTTCGTAGGTGACGACGTAAGGGGGGCTGACTGAAAACAGCGGGGCTGGTACCCCTGGTTAAACAGATGACGCGATGGCAGGGCGGGCGGTCTGTTTTTTAGTCAGAGACTCCTCACGTCGTCACCTACTCGATCAGGGGCCGGCCTCCGGCCTGACTTCGGGGAGAGAGGTCCAAGCGGCGGCGGCGGGGGCGCCGCCGGCACCCTCGGCGGCGAGGCGCCGTCGCTACCGGCCGGAGCGTTTCTGCTGGCTTCCGGCGGTCGATTTTTCAATGCTGGCGGGGTGCCGAAGTGGATCAAGCTGATTGTTGCGTTGCTGCTGCTGCCGGTTTGCGCCGGGGCGGCGCGGACGCTGTGGGTGGTGCTGAAGGACTGCGCGGGGGCGGACCTGGTGTGGGTGCCGTTCCTGGGCGGGGTGGCGTGCTGGTTCGTGATTTTCTGGCTGCTGCCGCGGCCGATGTGGATTTATGTCTTCGGGCATGAATTGACGCATGCGCTGTGGGCGTGGCTCTTTGGCGGGGATGTGAAACGGTTCAAGGTGACTTCCAAGGGCGGGCATGTGGTGATTTCGCAATCGAACTTTTTCATCGCGCTGGCGCCGTATTTTTTTCCGGTGTATGCGGTGTTGCTGATTTTGGTCTTCGCGGCGGGGAATTTCATCTGGAACTGGCATGCGGGGCTGCCGTTTTTCTACCTGCTGCTGGGGGCGGCGTATGCGTTTCATGTGACGCTGACGGCCCTGGTGTTGCAGACGAAACAGACGGACATCACGTCGCAGGGCTGGATTTTTTCGGCGGTGATCATCTTTCTGGGGAACGCGGTGATCCTGATGTTCGGGATTCCGCTGCTGACGGGGCGGGTGGGGCTGCTGCGGGTGGTGCATTTGTGGGTGGGCGGGACGTGCGATGACGTGGCGCGGCTGGCGGAGTGGGTGAAGCATGTCCTCTAAAGGCGCGAGGCTCGGGGCGCGAGGTGCGAAAGGGGGCAGTCCAAGGTCCAAAGTCTGATGTCGAAAGTCGGGGAGGCGGGCGCGTCGGCGGGAGGGGAAGAAATCCGGTCAGCCGAGGCTGAAGAGGAGAACCGCCAGCAGATACAAGCTGCCGATGCCCAACAGCAAGCCTTTGAGCCAAGGGGACGGGGTGGTCTGGCGGCGGGACCGGGCCCAGATGGCCAAGCCGACCCAGAGGCACAGGCACAGGCAGGCAAAAAGCAATCCGTACCCGCGGTGGACCTCGGCTTCCGGTGCCACGGTGATGGCGGAAACCGCCACGATGGCGAGCAGGCTGGCGACGGCGCAAACCAGTGACATGTTAAAAATCGCCTTCACCTCCGGAAAATAATTTTTAGGCCGGCGGCGGACAATGTTTTTCAACCATCCCGGCGGAGGTGCGGCGGGCGAAAGCAGTCGAGGTTGCGGCCATCAGTCCAAAAAGCGGGCGCTTTGGCGGATGTTTTTGACGGTTGGCGATATTTTTCGGCCCGGAAAAGCGACCCGTACAAAAATGTGAGCAATTCTGTCTTGAAATGCCGGGGGGTTTAGCACCATGCTCATGTAATCTATGGATTTGGCTGACATCTTGGGGCGGGAGCAAATCGTCCCCGAATTGACCGCGACGAACCGGTGGGAAGCGATTGACGAGCTGATCGGCAATCTGGTGGCGACGGGGAAGATTCAGGCGGCGGACCGGGACGCGGTGACGGCGGCGGTGAAGAAGCGCGAAACCTCAATGTCCACGGGCATCGGTTTCGGCATCGGGATTCCGCATGCCTCGACGGATCTGATCTTCGAAGTGGTGGGGGCGCTGGGGCGGTCGCCGAAGGGTGTGAATTTTGACGCGCTGGACAACCAGCCGGTGAAGCTGGTGATGCTGTTTCTGGTGCCGCAGGGGCAGTTCCAGAAGCATCTGCACACGCTGGCGAACATCGCGAAGCTGCTGCACAAGGCGGATTTCCGCGAGGCGCTGGAGAAGGCGCCGGACGCGGAGGCGATGCTGGCGGTCATTCGCGAATACGGGAAGTGAGCGATTCAGTTTTGAGTGCCGAGTTTTGAGTTGGGGAAGGCACGGCGGCGGTTGGCAGGGGGTGGTTTCTGGCACAAGGGTGCGTTGGTTGGCAGGCGCGGCGCGCACGGAGTGACGCGCCCTACTATGAGAACGGTTGTCAAGCCCGGTAGTTTTTTTTGGGTTTCAGTTCATCTTTCTTTTATCCACACCTCATTTTTCA
>Ga0316222_1004278_pt1 | contig 13173 bp, 11 predicted proteins | sample TBH18011metaG_FD_206008 | JGI IMG/M metagenome (GOLD analysis project Ga0316222, IMG submission 206008) | Freshwater microbial communities from Trout Bog Lake, Wisconsin, USA - TBH18011 | ecosystem: Environmental > Aquatic > Freshwater > Lake > Hypolimnion/Profundal zone | place: USA: Wisconsin... | reverse complement strand
TCCATGAACGTGGACGCCGTCGTGAACTCCACGGACGCCAGCCTCACGTCCGGCGGCCCCGTCCACGTGGCCATCCACCGCGCCGCCGGCCCCGAGCTGCTGGCCGAGGTGGAGGGCCTGGGCGAGTGCCCTCCGGGCCAGGCCCGGCTCACCGGCGGCCACCACCTGGCCTCGCCCCACATCATCCACACCGTCGCCCCCACCTGGATGGGGGGCCGGGACGAGGAGGTCCGGCTCCTGGAGAGCTGCTACCTGGAATCGCTGAGACTGGCCGAGGCCAACGGCATCCGCAGCCTGGCCTTCCCCAGCATCGGCTCGGGCCCGCAGCCCCAGATCCCCCTGGAGACGGCCGCCCCGGTGGCCATCCGCACCATCCTCGACTTCCTGGGGCAGCACGAACTGCCCGAGCAGGTGGTGCTCGTGTGCTACACCATCGCCACCTACCAGATCCACCAGAAGATCCTGAAAGAGGCCCTCCCCTGATGTCCGACCAAGCCGTGTTCCGTTCCTTCCTCAGTCCCTCCCTGGAGGACCGCCTCCAGGACGGGCTCCGCTACGCCCGGGAGCTGGGCGCCGAAGGGGCCGAAGCCTACGTCAGCGTCTCCCGCAGCCGCAGGGCCAAGGTCCAGAACGGCGCCCTGGAGGACCTCTCCACCAGCAAGCGCGGCGGCCTGGGCGTGCGCGTCCTGCGCCGCGGCGCCAAGGGCCTGGGCACCGGCATCGCCACCACCACCGACCTCACCCGCAAGGACTTCAAGGAGCTGTTCGCCCAGGCCTGGGAGCTCTCGGCCCTGGGGGACGAGGACCCCTGGATCCGCCAGGCCGAGCCCTCCGGCCAGGACGACCTGCCCAGCCGCTATGACCGCCGCGCCGAGAGCCTGGCCCCCGAGGACCGGATCCGCAAGGCCCTGGAGGTCGAGGCCGCCGCCCGCCGCGCGTCCGCCAAGGTCGCCGCGGTGCGCGAGGCCAGCTGGGCCGACGGGGCCGGCGCCAGCCTCCTGCTCACCCAGACCGGCGTGCGCGCCACGGACCTGGCCTCCTCCTGCTCCGCCAGCATCGAGCTGGCCGTGGAGGACGGCGAGGATCGCCAGGCGGCCTGGCACTGGGACATGGGCCGCCACCCCGGCGCCCTGGACCTGGAAGCCATCGGCCGCGAAGCCGCCCTCAAGGGCGAGCGCAAGCTCAAGCCCTATCCCCTGCCCGCCGGCCGCTACCGCGTCGTGCTCCACCCCGAGGTGGCCGTGGACCTCCTGGGCATCGTGGCCGGCATGCTCTCGGCCGAGGCCGTGCTCAAGCGCCGGAGCCTCTTCACGGGCAAGCTGGGCCAGCCCGTGGCCTCGAACCTGCTGACCCTCGTCGACGACGGGCGCCTGCCCCAGGGCCTGGGCAGCGAGCCCTGGGACGGGGAGGGCCTGCCCACGAGGCGCAACGTCCTCATCGAGAACGGCGTGCTCAACACCTATCTCCACACCCTGCGCACCGCTGCCGAGATGGGCATGGCGCCCACCGCCACCGCGGGCCGCGGCACCGGCAGCAACCCCGGCGTGACCACCTTCAACCTCCATCCGAAAGCCGGCAACCGCACCGTGCCCGAGCTCTACACCCTGGCCGGGGAGGGCGTCCTCATCACCGAGCTGATGGGCCTGCACACCGTCGACCCGGTCTCGGGCGACCTCAGCGTGGGCGCCTCGGGCGTGCGCATCCGCCAGGGCGGCCTGGCCGAGAGCGTGGACCGCATGACCTTCGCGGGCAACCTGAAGGATTTCCTCACGCGCATCGTGGCCCTGGGCGACGATCTGCAGTGGTTCGGCAGCAGCGCGGGGCTCAGCATCCTGCTGGACGACATCAGTCTGGGCGGGGCGTGACCGCCTACACCGCCTTCCGCCTGAACACCCACCGGTCCCCGCTCGAAGCCTTCCGGTCGAAGGCGTATCCCTCCGCCCTGAACCCCTTCAGCGCCTCCGGCTCCGCCACCCGCTTCACGATCCCGTAGCGCGCCATGAGCCCCCGCGCCCGCTTCGCGAAGAAGCTGATGACCTTGTAGTCCCCGCCCTTCCAGTCCTGGAAGACCGGCGTGATCACCCGCGCCCCGAGGCCCGCCGGGTCCACGGCCTTGAAGTACTCCTCCGACGCCAGGTTCACCAGCACCGGCTCCCCCTGCCCCTGGGCGAGGTCCCTGGCCAGCGCGGCGGTGAGGGTCCCCTTCCAGAAGGCGTAGAGGTCCCTGCCCCGCGGATTGGCCAGGCGCGTGCCCATCTCCAGGCGGTAGGCCTGGATGAGGTCCAGGGGCCGCAGGAGTCCGTACAGGCCCGAGAGGATGCGCAGGTGGTCCTGGGCGTAGGCGAGGTCCGCCTCGCCCAGCCCGGGGGCGTCCAGGCCCCCGTACACGTCGCCGTCGAAGGCGAGCGCGGCCTGCTTGGCGTTGGCGGGCGTGAAGGGCGTGCGCCACTGCCGGTAGCGGCCGGCGTTCAGGGCGGCCAGGTCGGGGGAGATGCCCAGGAGCCAGGCGACGGCTTCCGGATCCAGCGGCTTGACCAGCTTGATCAGGGCGCGGGCCTCCTTGAGATGCCGGGGCTGGGTGTGGGCGGCCACGTGGGCCTTCGTCTCGAAATCCAGCGTCTTGGCGGGACTGAGCAGGAACACGCAGGGGGCGCCGGCGTCAGGCACGGGAAGCCGCCATGCCCGCGCTGTCGGGCGTGTATTCCGGCTGCAGCCGGCGGGCCCGGTCGAGGATGCGCTGGAACCGCTGCAGGTGCGACAGGGTGGCCAGGGCCGGCTCGGCCAGGTACAGCGCCACCGGGATGAAGGTGCGGTCCACGGCGTGCTCCAGCCAGTCCAGGGCCTCCTCCGGGCGCCCAAGGCCCGCGGTCATGCTGGCCATGTGGAAGGAGTACTCCCCGTCCCGCCGCAGCGAGGCGACGGCCTCCGGGCTGAGCAGCGCGTCGAAGCCGGCGGCGTCGCCCCGGAGGGCCCGGCGCAGCAGGTGGGCCAGGCGCACCCAGATGTCCTGGCCGGGGTCGGGCGGGAAGGCCTCCAGGAAGGTCAGGGCCCCGGGCACCTGCCCGGCCAGGGCCAGGGCGCGGGCGTGCCAGAAGCGGTAGATGGTCAGGCCCGGGGCCATGGCCAGGGCCTTGCCGGCCAGCCGCGCGCCCTCCCCGAAGTTCCCGCCGAAGACCCTCAGCGCGGCATTCAGGAGGTGCCAGTTGGGATCCACGGGGTCCAGGCGGAGCACCTCGGCCAGGAGCGGCGCCGCGGCGTCCTGGAGGCCAAGGCACATGAGGCTCCAGGGCATCCAGCCCCAGGCCGAGATGTCCCCGGGGGCCTCCTGGCGGGCCCGCTTGAAGTGGGTGAAGCACTTGGGGTAGTTGCCCTCCAGCATGCTCACCAGGGCCATGGCGGTGTGCCCCTGGGGCAGGGCCGGATCCAGCGCCAGGGCCCGCTCCGCGTAGGACCGGGCCAGCTGCACCGTGTTGTCCTGGGCCAGGCCCAGGTTCACCGTCTGGTAATGCAGGGCCGAGTAGCCCGCCAGCACCAGGGGATGGTCGCCCACGATGGCCCGGGCGTTGTCCAGGTGGCGCCCGGCCCGCTTCAGGGCCTCGGGGTCCCACTGGAAGACGTCCTGGTAGGCCCGCAGGTAGCTCTCGTAGGCGGCCGGGTTCGGGAGGGGGCGGTCCGCCAGCCTCGCGTGTTCCCCGGGGCTCAGGTGCACCTGGAGGGCCTCCACGATGGCCCGGCTGACCTTCTCCTGCATGTCGAAGACATCGTCGAGGGTCCCCGAGAACTTCTCGCTCCAGAGGGTGCGTTCCCCGGCCGCCTCGAGGAGCTGGGCGGTGATGCGCAGGCTGTTGCCGGCCCGCCGCACGCTGCCGACGAGGACGTGGCGCACCCGCAGTTCGGCGGCCACCTCGGGCAGGGAGAGCGCGGTGTTCCGGTAGTGCAGGGCGGATTTCCGGGAGATGACGCGCAGGGCCCGGATCCGGGCGAGATCCGCGATGATCTCCTCGGTCAGGCCGTCGGCGAAGTAGGCGTTGTCGGGGTCGGGGCTCAGGTTGTCGAAGGGGAGGACGACGATGGAATGGTCGGCATCGGGCCCCGCCGCGGCCTGGGCGGGGGAGGCGGCCCAGGCGTCCAGGGCGGAGGCCAGCTCCCGGGCGCTCTGGAAGCGGAGCTCGGGCGCCTTGGCCAGGCAGCGCCCGAGGATGGCCGAGAGCCCCCGGGAAAAGGGACCCGAGGCGGGCATCGGCCCCGGCTCCTCGGTCAGCACCGCGGAGATGGTCTCCGCGGCCGAGTTGCGGCGGAAGGGATTCTGGCCGGTGAGCATCTCCTGGAGAACGATCCCCAGGGCGAAGAGGTCGGAGCGCCCGTCCAGGGGCGCGCACTTCACCTGCTCGGGGCTCATGTAGCCGACGGTGCCCATGATCATGCCGGCCTGGGTGGGGGCGGCCACCGGGACGCCCAGGGTGACGGCCTCCGCGGGGTGGACGGCGCAGGGTTTGGCCAGGCTGAAATCCAGGATCTTCACCCGCCCGTCCCCGGTGAGGAAGATGTTCTCGGGCTTCAGGTCCCGGTGGACGAGGCCCTTCTCATGGGCCGCCCCCAGCCCCTTGGCGATGGCCGAGGCGAGCTCCGCGGCCCGCGCGGGGGGGAGGAGCCGCCCGCGCAGCTCCTCCCTCAGATTTTTTCCCTCGAGCAGCTCCATGACCAGATACGGGGAGCCGAGGTGGGTGCCCACGTCGTAGACGGACAGGACGTTCGGGTGGTTCAGGCTCCCCGCGCTGCGGGCCTCCTGCTCGAAGCGCCCCAGGCGGTCCGGGTCGTCGGCGAAGGCGGGGGGCAGCACCTTGATGGCCACCTCCCGGCCCAGCCGGGCGTCCGAGGCCCGGTAGACCTCGCCCATGCCGCCCGCGCCGAGCTGCGCGAGGATCTGGTAGGGGCCGAGGGTGGATCCGGGGAGGAGGGTCACGGTGGGGCTCAGGGAGGTAGCATCATCATACACGCAAGGACGGTTCAGCCCAGGCGGGGCTCCAGGAAGGCCCGCGCGGTCCGCCCCTCGTGGAGGGCCCGCACCAGGGCGGAGCCGATGACGGGCGTGGCGCCCATGGCCCGCACCTGGTCCAGGGCGGCGGGCTCCACCAGCCCGAAGCCCACGGCCAGGGGCCGGTCCGAGTGCAGCCGCAGCTCCCGGAGCCGCTCGGCCACGGGGGCCAGGTCCGCCGCGGCCCCGTCCCCGGTGACGCCGAGCCGGGCCACCACGTAGGCGAAGCGCTGGGCGAAGGGCGCGCCGGGCCCCGGATCGGGCCGGGCCGCCATGAGCTGGGCCGCGCGGGCCGGGGGCGTGGTGGGGCTGAGCAGCGGCACGATGGGGTAGCCCGCCGCGCGCAGGCCGGCCTCCCATTCCGGCTCCTCCCCCGGGGGCAGGTCCACCACCAGCAGGGCCCGCACCGGCGTGGGCCGGAGCAGGTCCACCAGCGCCTCGCCCAGGGCGAAGGCGGGGTTGAAGTAGGTGAAGAGCACCAGGTCGGGACTGTCGGCGACGCCGGCCAGGGTCTCCAGGATGCGCCGCAGCGACGCCCCGGCGGTGAGCGCCCGGTGGGCCGCGGCCTGGAGGATGGGGCCGTCGGCCACCGGGTCGGAGTGGGGCACGCCCAGCTCCAGCGTGGTCACGCCCAGCGCGGAGAACTCGGCCAGGAGCGCCGGCAGGTGGGCCAGGCCGCGCCCCTCGGCGTCGAGGTCGCCGGCGGTGATGAAGGGGAGGATGGCTTCCATGTCGAACTCCAAAGGCGGGGAAAAATCAGGAACCGGAGGCCACCTTGAAGCCGTCCAGGAAGGCCTTGAAGGCGGGATCCCCGGGTTCCCGGGCGGCGCCCTGGGCGTGGTGGATCCGCCCCCGGACCACGATGACGATGCCCTCCAGGGTGCGGTCATAGTGCTTCTGGGCGGTGTAGTGGAAGCCGGGGCCGCGTCCGGGCGGGAGGGGCTCGATGGTGATGGGCCCCAGGCACTGCCGCAGGTGCGCCTGGAAGCCTTCCGTCAGCGTCCTGGCCGTCAGGGACTTGCCCGTCGGGCTGCCGATGTCCACCCGCATGGTGGGCTCGTTCACGCCGCCCTTCGGGAGGTAGGTCAGGTTGTACCACATGACGTTGCCGAGGGTGGTCTCCTCGGTGTACATGATCTGCTGGGGCTTGCCGGGAAAGGTGACATCCAGCCCCAGGGCGGCGTTGTGGATGGTCACCGGCTGCTCCTTGGGCTGGCACGCCAGCAGGGTGAGCAGGCCGATCAGGGGAAGCCAGGCGCGGGTCTTCATCTCGAACTCCCGGGAAAGGGCCGGACCCGGATCATACGCCCAGGCCGGACTGGAACGTGGACAGGTCCTTGTCGCCGCGCCCGGACAGGCCGAGCAGCACGGTCGCGGCGCCGCCGGCGGCCAGGGCCGCCAGATGGGCCACGGCGTGGCTGGATTCCAGGGCGGGCAGGATGCCTTCGGTGCGCGCCAGGAGCTGGGCCGCGGCCAGGGCCTCGGCGTCCGAGGCGCGGCGCCCCTCGACCCGGCCCGCCAGGCACAGGGCGGCCAGTTCGGGGCCCAGCTCGGGGTAGTCCAGGCCGGCGCTGATGCTGGCGGTCTCGGCGGTCCAGCCGTGCTCGTCCTGGAGGAGGAGGCTCTTGCAGCCGTGCAGGACCCCCAGGCGGCCGCCGTCGGTGCGCGCGGCGTGTTCGCCGGTGAGCGCGCCGTGGCCGCCGCCCTCCACCGCCACCAGGCGGACCGGGTCGTGCTGGAAGGGGACCATCAGGCCCAGGCCGTTGCTGCCGCCGCCCGCGCAGGCCACCACCACCTCGGGCAGGGCGCCTTCGGCCTCCAGGTACTGGGCCCGGGCCTCCTCGCCGATGACGGACTGGAAGGTGCGCACCATCAGCGGAAAGGGGTGGGGTCCCAGGGCCGAGCCCAGGATGTAGTGGGCCTTGCCGCACTGGGCGGCCCAGGCGCGCAGGGCCTCGTTCACGGCCTCCTTGAGGGTCCGCTGCCCGGCCTCCACCGGCACCACCCTGGCCCCGAACAGCCGCATGCGGGCCACGTTGGGCGCCTGCCGGGCCATGTCCAGGGTGCCCATGTAGACCGTGCAGGCCAGGCCCAGCCGGGCGCAGACCGCGGCGGTGGCCACCCCGTGCTGCCCGGCGCCGGTCTCGGCGATGATCTCGGCCTTGCCCATGCGCCTGGCGAGCAGGGCCTGGGCGAGGGCGTTGTTGATCTTGTGCGCGCCGGTATGGGCGAGATCCTCCCGCTTGAGATACACGGCCCGGAGCCCGACTTCGCGCGCCAGGCGCGGCGCCGGGGTGAGGGCGGTGGGCCGGCCCACGAAGGTCCGCAGTTCGCCCTTCAGCTCCGCCATGAAGGCGGGATCCCCGAGGGCGTCCAGGAAGGCCGCCTCCAGCTCCAGCAGCGGCTGCATGAGGGTCTCCGGGGCGTAGCAGCCCCCCAGGCCCAGGGGGCCGAAGCGTCCCGGGAGACGGAAGCCGGTGATCGGGGTGCTTGGGCTCAAGGTTCTCTCCTACGGCAATGATGGCAGGGCGTGGGCCGTCCGGACGAAGGCGTTCACGAGATCGGGGTCCTTGAGGGGCGGCCGGGGCCCCTCGAGGCGGCTGGCGGCGTCGAAGCCCCGGCAGGCCTGCCGGAGTCCGGACCCCAGGCCGTCGTAGCGCGCCTGGAGCACGGCCCCGCTGAGGCCGCCGCCGAGCAGGAAGGGCCCCGGCGGCGGGCAGGCCATGGCGTGGGCCTGGCCGGAACCGCCCAGGAGCCCCGTCTGGAGGGCGCTGGTCTCCCACAGGTAGAGGTCGGCCGGACAGGGCTCCTGGCCCGGCTCGTCGGGCCAGGGCAGCAGCACCTTCAGGCCCCGGGCCCTCAGGGCGGCCAGGGCCCGGGCGCGGCCCGCGGCGGGCAGGTAGGGCTGCACCCACCGGGTCGGGCCCTGGTCCAGGCGCGCGAGGATGGCCTCGGCCCCGTCGGCCACGATCACGAGGATGGCCCGGTCCCCGGCCAGGGCCGCGAGGGCCGGGTCGGCGCAGTGGCGGGGGCTGGGCGGATGGTGGAGGAAGCCGGCCAGGTCGGCCCCCGCCGCCAGGGCCAGGGCCACGTCGCCGGGCGTGGTGAGCCCGCAGACCTTGGCGATCACCGGGCGCCCCGCAGTTCCTCCAGGAACGCGGCCGGGTCGGGATGGCGCATGAGGGCCTCGCCGATGAGCAGGGCGTCGAAGCCCTCCTTCAGGGCGGCGCGGGCGTCGGCCGGCGTGCGCAGGCCCGATTCCCGCACCAGGAGGGCGTCGGGGAAGGCCTCCCGCAGGCGCGCGGCGCCCGTGGCGCGCACGGAGAAGTCGGCGAGGTCCCGGGCGTTCCAGCCCACCAGGCGCGCCTGGGCTGCCTGGACGGGCCCGACCTCGTCGTAGCCGTGGATCTCCACCAGGGGCTCCAGGCCCCGCGCCCGCGCGGCCTCGGCGAAGGCCGGCAGATGCCTGCCCAGGATCCGGGCGATGAGGAGCACGCCCTGGGCGCCCAGGGCCACCGCCTCGTCGAGGTGGGCGGGGGTGCAGACGAAACCCTTGTAGAGGATGGGCCGCCCCACGCTGCGGGCGACGGCGTAATCCCCGGGCCGGCCGTTGAAGAAGGCCGGCTCGGCCAGGATGGAGAAGGCCGCGGCGCCCCCCGCCTGGTAGCGCGCCAGGCGCTCGCGGACGTCGGCGTCCGGGGCGAACAGCCCCAGGGAGGGCGAGGCGCGCTTGAACTCGCCGATGACGGGACAGGGACTGTCGCGCAGGGCGGCCTCGAAGGGCCCCGGGCCCTGCCGGGGCGCCAGGACCGGCGCCGGGGGGGCCAGGGACTGGCGGGCGGCCCGGGCCAGCTCGGAGGCCAGGAGGGTGTGGAGGATGCCCAGGTGGGCGGCTTCCTGGAGGAGGGTCGCGGGCGAAGGGGGGAAGGTCATCGGCAATTCCTGGGGCGGGGTGGCTGAGACGCGGAGAAAAGCCTTCGCTTGGACACGCTCAAGCCGCCAAGGCCAGAAGGGACGGCAGATGCAGCCCCGCCTGCAGGACGGCGCGGACCTCGGCCACGGTCCCGGCCAGGGAGGAGAAGGGCAGTTCCCGCGTGAGCAGCAGTCCCAGCGCCGCCTGCAGCGCCACCTCCTCCGCGACCCGGGGCTCGAAATCCGGATGGCCGCCGCCCCCGGCCAGCCCGAGGGCCGCCGCCACGCATTCGGCCTTGCTGGCCGCGGGCCGGGGCACGAGACCCTGGCGCAGGCCCAGGGCCTCGGGCAGGAGCGTGATCCGGGGGAGCACCCTGCCCTCCCGCACCGGCAGGACGGCGGTGGGGCCGTCCAGGGACGCCTCGTCCATCCCGACCCCGTCGGCCGTGAGGCCGTGGACCACCAGGGCGCCCCGGATGCCCCCGGCGGCCAGGGCCGTGGCCACGGGCTCCAGCCACTCCTCCCGGGCCACCCCCAGCACCTGGAAGTCGGGGCGCGCCGGGTTCAGCAGCGGCCCCAGCATGTTGAAGACCGTGGGCACGCCCAGGGCCCGGCGGATGGGCACCATGCGGGCCAGCACCGGGTGGAACCGCGGCGCGAAGAGGAACGCGAAGTGGGTGCGGGGCAGGTCCGCCTCCAGCAGGCTCACGTCGCGGTCCAGGTCCATGCCCAGGGCCTCCAGGAGGTCGGCGGAGCCGCACAGGCTCGAGGCCGCGCGGCTGCCGTGCTTGACGACGTCCACGCCCATCCGGGCCAGGGCCAGGGCCGAGAGGGTGGAGAGGTTGGCGGTGTGGACGCCCTTGCGCGCGTCCCCGCCGGTGCCGCAGGTGTCCAGCAGCGGTCCGCCCGAAGTGCGGAAGGGCCGCGCGTGGGCGCGCAGCACCTGGGCGAAGGCGGTGAGCTCGGTGCCCTGGAGCGGCCGCTGGTTGTAGGCCACGAGGGCCTGCCCCACGGCGGCGGGGTCGGAGTCGGGATCCAGGCAGGCCTCCATGAAGGCGCGGGCCTGTTCCAGGGACATCGAGGCCGAGAGGGTGAGGCGGGAAGGGGCGGTCATGGGGTCTCCGGAAAGGGTCGTCATGCGAGGTCAGCGGCTCCCGCCCCAGCCCATGGCCCGGCGGATGAGGGGAATCTGGGTGCCGCCGAAGGGCAGCGCGTCCGGGAGGTCCAGGCGGCGGCCCATGGCCGCGGCCACCGGCCGGAGCTCCTCCACCAGCCTGCGGAATTCCGGCAGGTGCAGCGACTGGTCGCCGTCGGATTTCGCGCGCGAGGGATCGGGATGCACCTCCACCACGATGCCGTCGGCCCCCGCGGCCACGGCGGCCCGGGCCATGGGGATGACCGCCTCCCGCAGCCCGGTGCCGTGGGAGGGATCCACCACCACGGGCAGGTGGGTCATGCTTTTGAGCACGGGGATGGCGTTCAGGTCCAGGGTGTTGCGCGTGGCCGTCTCGAAGGTGCGGATGCCGCGCTCGCAGAGGATCACCTGGGCGTTGCCTTCCAGGAGGATGTACTCCGCGGCCAGCACGAACTCCGCCAGGGTGGCCGAGGGGCCCCGCTTGAGCAGCACGGGCCGGCCGCTGCGGCCCACCGCCCGCAGCAGGGGGGCGCAGGACATGTTGCGGGCCCCGATCTGGAAGCAGTCCACGAAGGGGGTCATGGCCGCCACGTCGCCGGGCTCCATCACCTCGGTGACCACCGGCAGCTCGGCGGCGTCCCCCGCCTCGCGCAGCAGCTCCACGCCGGCCTGTCCCAGGCCCTGGAACGCGTAGGGGGAGGTCCGGGGCTTGTAGGCCCCGCCCCGCAGGGCGTTGGCGCCGTACGCGGCCACGTAGCGGGCGGTGGTCAGGATCTGCTCCCGGTCCTCCACGGAGCAGGGCCCAGCCATCAGGCTCAGGGTCTCGCCGCCGACCTCGATGGCGCCCAGGGTCACCCGGGTGCCTTCGGGACACTGCTCCCGGGCGGCGAGGATGGGCCTGGACCCGGCGGTCCTGGCCCAGGCCACCCCGTCCATGGCCTGGAAGGCGGCCAGGGCCGAAGGGTCCAGGCCCAGGGCCACCACGAAGGTGCCGAAGGGGAAGGTCAGGACGCGGGCCCGGCAGCCCAGGTCCTCCAGGGCCGCGAGCACGGCGGGATTCGGACGGGACAGCTTGAGGATCATGGTCAGGCCCGGGTCTGGGAGCGGGACGCGCGGCGGGCGCGGGTCAGCTCGACGAAATGGCGCAGCAGGTCCATGCCGCCGGGGGTGAGGATGGACTCGGGGTGGAACTGCACCCCGTGGCAGTCGTACTCCCGGTGGCGCACCGCCATGATCTCGCCGTCGGGGCTGGTGCCCTGGACCGCGAGGCACCCGGGCAGGTCGGCCTTCCGCGCCGCCAGGGAGTGGTAGCGGCCCACGGGGAAGGGATTCTCCAGGCCCGCCAGGAGCCCGGTGCCGTCGTGGGTCATGGGCGAGACCTTGCCGTGCATGGGCCGCCCGGCCCGCGCCACCACGCCGCCGAAGGTCTCGACGATGATCTGGTGGCCCAGGCACACGCCCAGGATGGGCAGTTCCGGCGCCAGGGCCCGCACCAGGTCGCCGCAGGCGCCCGCTTGGCTGGGGTGGCCGGGGCCGGGGGAGATGACCAGGCCGTCCAGGTCCATGGCCCGGGCTTCGGCCACGGTGATGGCGTCGTTGCGCACCACCTTCAGGCTGGGCTCGAGCACGCCCATCATGGAGACGAGGTTGTAGGTGAACGAATCGTAGTTGTCGACGAAGAGAATCATGACCTGCCCTCCAGAGCCGCCAGCAGCACGCCCGCCTTGGCGTGGATTTCCGCCCATTCCGAGGCCTCCTCGGAATCGGCCACGATGCCCGCGCCGGCCCGGAAGCGCACGGTCCCTCCGGAACATTCCATGGTCCGGATGGTGATGGCCAGTTCCAGGTTGCCGGACCGGTCCAGGATGCCCACCCCGCCGCCGTAGGCGCCGCGGTCCTCCCCTTCCAGCCGCGACAGGATCTGCACGGCGCGGATCTTGGGGGCGCCGCTCAGGGTGCCCGCGGGGAAGGTGCTCCAGAGGGCGTCCAGGGGCCGCAGCCCCTCGCCGAGGCGGCCCTGCACCTGCGAGGTGAGGTGCATGACGTGGGAGAACATCTCCACCTGGGCCCGCACCGGCACGTGCACGCTGCCGTGGACGCAGACCCGGCCCAGGTCGTTGCGGGCCAGGTCCACCAGCATGGCGTGCTCGGCCAGCTCCTTGGGATCGGCCTTGAGGTCCTTGGCCAGGGCCGCGTCCTCCTGGGCCGTGGCGCCGCGCTTGCGGGTGCCGGCGATGGGCACCGTGGAGACGTCCCGGCCTTCCACCCGCACCAGCATCTCCGGCGAGGCCCCCACCAGCTGCCGGCCCCCGAGGGACACGAAGAAGTGGTAGGGCGAGGGATTCAGGGTGCGCAGCCGGCGGTAGACCTGGAAGGGGTCGCCCGCGAAGGTGCCCTCGAAGGGCTCGGACAGGACGATCTGGTAGGCGTCCCCGGCCAGGATGGCCTCCTGGGCCGCGGCGAAGTTCCGCTGGAAGCGCTCGCGGTCGGGGCGGCGGGTCAGTTCGAAGCGGGGCGGGGCCGGCGGTTCGGGCAGGGCCCCCTCCAGGCGCGCCGCCAGGGCCTCCAGCCGGGCCTGGGCCTCCTCGCCGGTCTCCCCCGGGCCGGGGAAGTGGTAGAGGTAGCCCTGCTGCTTGAGGTGGTCCAGCACCAGCCCCGAGGCGAAGCGGCCGAAGCGCAGGCGGCCGGACCGCGCGTGGGGGAAGGCGGCCTCCAGCACCGGCTCGGCCAGCGCGTAGGCGCTGAAATCGGCCCAGCCCACCGCCCCGCCCAGGAAGGGCACCGGCAGCTCCGGCGTCGCCGCCCGCAGCTGCTGCGCCCACAGGGCCAGCTGCTCGAGGGGGTCACCCGGCAGGGTTTCGCGCACGCCGCCGCGGTTGATGGCAGCCTGCAGGCCGCCCTCGAAGATCTCCGTGGCGTCCAGGCCGATGAAGGAGAACCGCGCCTGGGCCTCGCCGCCCGTGACGGATTCCAGGAGGTAGGCGTCCTGGCCGGGTTCCGTGAGGGCCAGGAAGGCCCGCACCGGCGTGGTGAGGTCGGCGGGGAAGGACAGCACCCGGGCCGGGGCGGCCACGGGCACGTCCGGCGCGAC
>Ga0316222_1004277_pt1 | contig 13173 bp, 8 predicted proteins | sample TBH18011metaG_FD_206008 | JGI IMG/M metagenome (GOLD analysis project Ga0316222, IMG submission 206008) | Freshwater microbial communities from Trout Bog Lake, Wisconsin, USA - TBH18011 | ecosystem: Environmental > Aquatic > Freshwater > Lake > Hypolimnion/Profundal zone | place: USA: Wisconsin... | reverse complement strand
AACAATAATAGTACAGATAAACATGCACACTGTCGTGCGGCACAAGGCAGTCAAACAAGATTAGCACATTGGCCATGTTTATCCGAGCGCGAGGAATGTATCAATAATAATATACACAATTGTTTATCGGAGATAGTGAATGCCAACGGTCCTGGTGGCTGACGATGACGCCGGCACGCAGTCGATGATTAGTAGTGTATTGACGTTGAGCGGACATTCCGTTCTCCAGGTCGGGAACGGATCCGAATGTATGGCCAGGATGGCTCTGCAAAATGTCGATCTGGCGATCATTGATATTTTTATGCCGGAGATGGACGGGCTGGAAACTCTTTTAGAACTCCGAGAAAGGTACCCTGACACCAAGGTCATTTGCATGTCAGGCGGCGGATCTGGTGGCAACATGGAGTATCTTCAAATGGCCAAGACAATTGGAGCCGATTTCATCTTAGCCAAGCCGTTTACCGCGCGTGCCGTCGTCGATCTGGTGAAGCGTGTTCTTGACCAAGTCTGAGCGGGGCCGCTCGAGAGGATTGCCCCGTACACATAATCTATACCGGATGATTGCAGCAGAACGGCACACATAATGGGCACCAGACCGACAATCCTTGTGGTTGATGACGATCCCATTAGCTCTCGATTTCTGACGGGGCTGCTGGAAGACGACTTCCATGTCCTTAACGCCAGCGACGGATGCCAGGCCCTGGCGATGGCGGCCATAGATCCACCTCCCGACCTGATACTCCTCGATGTCCAGATGCCAGGGATGAGCGGTTACGAGATCTGCGCACACATCAAAGAGAGTGATAACACCCGCCACATTCCGGTCATGTTTGTCTCTGCGATGGATGAGGCGGAAGACGAAGTGACGGGCTTGGCGTTGGGGGCGGTAGATTACGTGACGAAACCAATTTCGCAGCCTATCTTGCTGGCGCGGATACGGACACACCTCGCGCTAAACTCGGCGCGCCGGCGGCTGACCGCAATTGCCGATCACCTTCTGGAAGGGGTCGCGCTGGTCGATCGAAATGACCGCCTGCAGCTCGTCAACAAGCCGGCACTTCGGCTCATGGGCCTCAACTTCTCCCCCAAGTCCCTTATCGGCACGCCAAGAGAAATGCTATTTTGCCTGCAACAGCCCCCCCCCGGAACACCTCCCTGGCTGCAAGTCATCGCCACAGGGGAGACATATATCGACGGAGATGCTGTCTTCGTTTCGCCGTCCGGCCATGACGTCGCTGTGTCGTTCGGTTGTGCGCCGCTCATTTCGCCAGAACACGGACGCATGGCCATTGTGTCCTTCCGCGACATATCCAAGCAAAAGCGTCTACAGGTTGAGGCGATGCAGGCGGCACGCCAAGCTGTCGTCGGGCACTTGGCCGCCGGCATCGCCCATGAGATCAATACTCCGGCGCAGTTCATCATTCCGAATCTTGAGTACATTCACGCGGCATTCGCCAGCACGCGCGCGGCTATCGACGCTGCCCGGTCCCTCGCCGACGCCGCTACTGTCATCCCGGCCTTGGCCAACCAGTGTGCTGACTTCAGGCGGCTCATTGACGCTCGTGGATTCTCGCGGCTACTTGAGGAAGTGCCGACGGCAATTACGGAATCCCAGACCGGCATGGCCCGGATCGCTTCCCTGGTGATTTCGATGAAAGAGTTCGCTCAACCGGGAACCACAGACCGGTCGTTGACCGACATTAATCGCGTCATTGAAAATGCCGTAACGATATCATGCCCATCCTGGTCACCGATCGCAGAGCTACATCTGGAACTGGCGCAAAACCTGCCGTCGCTGGAGTGCTATGCCAACGATCTGGGCCAAGTCTTCATTAATCTGATCTTCAACGCGGCTCAAGCGATCATCGATTCGACCGCCGATCTCCCAGGGCGCATCGTCATCACGACGAAGTTAGAGGCCGATCAGATTGTGATCCAGGTCTCCGACAACGGTTGCGGCGTGGCGGCAGACATCCGCGAGCATATTTTTGATCCCTTCTTTACGACCCGACCGACCGGAGCAGGCACCGGATTGGGATTAGCGATTTGTCACGATGTCATTACCATCAAGCACGGCGGTTCGATTTCGGTCAGTGCAGGTTGGTATAAGTTGGGGGAGGAAACTGGGGCTATCTTCACCATCAGGCTTCCCGTCTATGGTAGAGCCAATGGCTGCGCAGATCTATGAAGCAGCTTCCCTGATCGAATGCTAGTCAAGAGGGCTCGGTAACCGCACTGGCGAGGGCCGTGCTAATGGATTCAGAAACTGCGGCATAGCGTTGTTCAAGTGCGGCGATCAGTTGGGTCGTCTCCTCCGTCCCCCCCCCATCACGGATAGCCCGTTCCAGCTTGCCGGCAGTCATCCGGATGCCGGTAAGACCAAGGAATGCGGCCGCACCTTTGATGGAGTGGGCGATCCTGCGAGCCTCAGAGCCGTTTCCGTATGCTATCAGCTCGGTCAGCCTGGCAATTTCTGCACCATAGATAAGCGAGAAATCGGAGAGCCCCGATATATAACGGTTAACCTTGCGACTGTATTTCATACCAATATCGAAATCAACTCCATCTATATTTAGCAGTTGACGCCGAAGTATTGCTTCCGTTCCTTCCGCAGGGAGCGGCTCTGACGGACCACGGCGCTCCACTGAGAAGTCAATATTTCCTCCACCGCCAGCCACCCCCGGTAGCCACTTCAACAGAGCGGCATAGAGCGTCTCAGGCAGCACCGGCTTAGCTAGGTGGTCGCTCATCCCGGCCTCGATGCACTTCAGGCGATCTTCAGCGAAGGCGTTAGCAGTCATGGCCACAATAGGAACCTGCCCGTGTGAGGGCAATTTGCGGATCGCCCTTGTCGCCTCCAATCCGTCCATGACGGGCATTTGCATGTCCATCAGCACCACGTCAAAGCGATTGGCGGTGACCGCGTCAACGGCCACCTGACCGTTTTCGGCGACCTCGGCCTTCAAGTTGATGTCGGCGAGTATGCCAAGGATCACGTCCCGATTGGTTTTGTTGTCTTCGACTAGCAGAATGCGGGCGTCACCATGTTGCTCCATTAGCAGACGCTCGATCTCCTCAGGACCCAGCATATCGTCGCCCTGCCTGTTGGGTTCAACCTCTCGAGCCACCTCAAGGGTCACTTCAAACCAGAACAGGCTGCCTTGGCCAGAGACGCTGGTGAACCCGGCTTCACCCCCCATCATGACCGCAAGCTTGCGAGTGATGGCTAGGCCAAGTCCGGTTCCGCCATATTTGCGGCTGGTCGTATCGTCGGCCTGTTGGAACTCTCTGAACAGCCGAACTTGCGCATCGACCGGGATGCCGATGCCCGTGTCTTCCACCTCAAACCGGCAGCGAAAGGCCGCCTCGTCACCCTCCAGAAACCTGGCCCGCACAGTGATGCCACCCTTATGGGTGAACTTGATCGCGTTGCTCAGGTAGTTGAGTAGACACTGGCGCAAGCGAAGATCGTCACCGATTACGTTGGCTGGCAAAGCGGGATCGATAGCTACCGACAGCGACAGATTCCTGTCACGGGCAGTCTGATTGATCTGTAAACAGACGGTGTCAATGGCATGGCGAAGATTGAAATAAACAGGTCGTATATCAAGGCGTCCCGCTTCAATTTTCGACAGATCTAGCACGTCATTGATAATTGCCAAAAGATGGTGGCCCGCAAAGCAAATCTGATCAATTATTCTTGCATTTTCCCCATCCTTCATGCGCCTCTTTAGCCGGGATGAAAGACCGATGATCGCATTCATCGGAGTTCGAATTTCATGGCTCATGTTGGAGAGGAAAGCCGATTTCGCGCGACTGGCCGCTTCTGCTTCGTATTGGCTATCCAAAAGCCTAAATTCGGCAACCTTTGTTGCTGTGATATCAGTTCCAGTTCCAATATAACCCGCGAAGCGGCGTCTCCTGAAAACCGGGATCCCACTGACGCTCAAAAATCGCATACCCGTCGCGGTCATAACGGAATATTTAAAGTCACGAAAAACTCTGCGGTTTAGTAAGTCGTCCAAATGGCGCGCTAAATCGTCCGGTTCAACGTCCCTAACGAAGTCTTCCCGGCGCTTACCCAAAAGGCTCTCGGGGGACAATCCGGTCACTGCGCCGAAGCGATCAGAGAACCATGAGAAACGGAGGTCCTCATCCATTTCCCATAACCAATCGGTTGAGGCGGCGGCAAACGCCTCAAATTTGTCCCTGTCCAGCTTGGCGGCGCGAACCAAATGCAGAATTGTAATCGTGCCCAGTGAACTTAGTGCCAAGAATGCCACCGCGATGAACACGCCGCCTGTGACCTCTTTCTTCCATTCGAGCAGCACATCATTGATACCAGCTGCGATTACTAAATAATATGGCATTGATTTAAGACGGTAAAATGCGTTAATTCGCGTAACATCAGGGCCGGCTCTATCGTCTCCTGTTTTTTCGTCAAAGAACACCGCTTCCCGCACGCCAGAGTTAATTATTTTATGTAGCTCGCGCGAAACCGATTTGTTCCCTATGTTCTCATTGGGAACTGGCGGCCATCGAGTGACAAGGGCCGCTTGGGAATCCATCAAAATGGCCACCCCATGTGGCCCCAGGCTCAATCCCGACAACATGCTCGTTAGACTTGAAACCAGTATTCTTGACGACACGACGCCGGCAAATCTACCGCCGCTGTCGTTGTACCTAAGGCACACTGTTATTATGTATTCTTTCGTAATTCTCCCGAAGAATGGGTCCGAAACATAAGCGTTAGCACCATCGCCATCTCGAGACTTCACGTAACAAGACATGTCAGCGATACTAGGGGCGCCGGAGTTTTCGGCGTCCCTCCCGTACACCATATAACCGCTATCGTCCGTGGCCCTAAACTGCGCCAAATCTGAGAAATAGCTATCTCGGCGCGCCAGGATCGCGTCGACTGTGTGCTTATCTAATTTTCCAGCGTGTCGCCGCTCGCGCGCAAGATCCGCAGCGATCTCTTTTAGCGCCAATGAAATCCTACTAATTTCAGCGGAAATACCCTGATCAGCGGTAAAAGCCAAATTGGCAACTGCAACTCGAGCCTCGTTTTCGTGAGAGAACTTTGACTGGGCGAGGCCATAGCCCAACACCCCATCCACAACAATATTCATCGTTATGGTTATGACAACGAATAGCACTGGCCGGCCACTTGCGAGAACACTTAGAATATAATGCATTGGTGGACTCTGTTATGAGCTTTGGAATTAAGCGCTTCTTGCCGTGCTCAAAAATTGCGTAATTCCGCCTCTAACCCTAGAACGTAACGTGACTATGAAGGAGAGACCGAGACTGATGACGGAGAAAACCACTACCGCCATCGAGGAGGCCCTGAACAGCCACTCGCCGATACCGGGCAGGCGCAGGCCGAGCACCGCCAGCACGCTCGAGATCACCGAACGGCATCAGCCGCCGTTTGAAGGTCACATCAATACCATCGACAATACCGATTTCCCCCCGCTGCCCACGTCGCAGCTCAGAGAGAGACGCAACGGCAGGCAGTCGCGTTGCGTTCATGCGTTAGGCCTCTTTCGATTGACTTTGGCCAGTAGTCTACCGTGTTACGCCGATGCCGGTAGTCCCAAATGAGAGTATTCCATTGTAAACGCCCTGATATAGTCATCTTTAGGCATTGGGACTCTAATGCCCCCTTTGCACCGTCTTCTACGCCCTGCCCATCCCTGACCCCGGGGCGTCGGGACCTGTGCAGTACCGCAAGATGATGGAAAATATCTCAGCGGAACAGCGGCCCCCGTGCTCACTCCAGTGACACGGGGGTTTGCTTTGAGTGTCGGAGGCACCGCTATCATCGAACAATTATCGATCTTGCGGCTCATTCACCGCACATTCCGCGAAGCCCGCGTCGCCGGCCTCGACTACACCGGCCAGTCGCAGAAGGCGGTCTTTCGATCAGGGGAGAACGCCGTGACGGGTGTCCTTGGGGGGCTGCGGGAATTCTAAGCAGCAACCGATCCGGCCATTGAACCACGATCGTGCCCCAGGGAATGGTGTAACAGCGGTGGCGTGGCCATGCTGATCTCCGGCTGGTTTGGCCAGATTTATCAGGCTGCCACGGCGGGCAGTCCGATCAGTGGATCATCGCTCAAGGGGGCGATGGTTTCCAGGGTGATGTAGCGGGCGCGCTGGACGGCCCATTCATCGTTCTGCTCCAAGAGGATGGCGCCGATCAGCCTGGTGATGGCGGCCTCGTTGGGGAAGATGCCGACCACCTCGGTGCGGCGCTTGATCTCGCCGTTGAGGCGCTCAATGGGATTGGTGGAGTGTAGCTTGGTGCGGTGGGCGGCGGGGAAGGCCATGTAGGCCAGCACGTCGGTCTCGGCCTCGTCCATCAGGGCGGCCAGCTTTGGCACCCTGGGGCGAAGCTGGTCGGCGACCTGGCGCCACTGGGCGCGAGCGGCATCGGCATCGTCCTGGGCGAAGGCGGTGCCGATGAAGGCGGAGACGACGCGGCGGCCCTGCTTGCCGGCGTGGGCCAGCACGTTGCGCATGAAGTGGACGCGACAGCGCTGCCAGGTCGCACACAGCACCTTGGAGACGGCGGCCTTGATGCCCTCGTGGGCATCGGAGATCACCAGCTTGACGCCACGCAGGCCCCGCCGGGCCAGCTTGCGCAGGAAGTCGGTCCAGAAGGTCTCGGCCTCGCTCGGCCCAATCGCCATGCCCAGCACCTCGCGGCGGCCATTGGCGTTGGCGCCGACGGCGATGATCACCGCCACCGAGACGATGCGGCCGTCCTGGCGCACCTTTACGTAAGTGGCATCAAGCCAGACATAGGGCCAGTCGCCCTCCAACGGGCGGTCGAGGAAGGTGGCGATCTTGCCGTCGATCTCGCTGCAAAGGCGGCTGACCTGGCTCTTGGAAATGCCGGTCATCCCCATCGCCTTGACCAGGTCGTCGACCGAGCGGGTCGAGATGCCCTGGACATAGGCTTCCTGGATCACTGCGGTCAGCGCCTTCTCGGCCATCCGGCGCGGCTCCAGGAAGCAGGGCAGATAACTGCCGGTCCGCAGCTTCGGGATGCGCAATTCCACCGTGCCGGCCCGGGTCTCCCAGTCGCGCTCGCGATAGCCGTTGCGGTGGGTGAGGCGCTGATCCGGATTGCGCTCGCCGTGGCCAGCGCCGGTCAGTGTGCCAACCTCCAGTTCCATCAGCCGCTGCGCGGCAAAGCCGATCATCTCGCGAAGCAGATCGGCGTCGGGGCTCTTCTCCAACAGGCCGCGAAGGGCCATCATCTCGTCGGTCATCGTCTGATCCTTGGTTCGGTGTTCGGTGTCGCAACCAAACCCTACCGAAGATCGGCGATGACCACCGCCGTGGATAACTGGCCCGCCGCCGCCAGACTCGGGACGGTCGCTGCGGCGAGCCAGTTACCCACCGCTCCTACACCACTCGGGGGGACACGGCCTTGAACCACCGCAGCGGGGGTGGAGGCGGGACCGGCGGAATTCACTGACCAACGCACAGTCTCAAATGGGACTGGCGTGCTTACGAGCTTGGTTGGAAGAATAAGGGCGCGGTGAGGATCAAGGGATCACCGGATGTGATGTTGGGCGGGTTAACCTATGAATTTTGTTGAATTATCGATCATTTTTTCTGCAAAGAGCCCCCCGTAAAATGTCCATGAAACATTCCAATTTTGATGATGTCGTCATTCTGCTGGTTAATGACGAAGAAACCAACAGAACTCTGACTTCTATAGCCGTATCTCTGAGCCCGAATGGCGGCGGCTGTAGAACCTTCCCTAAAGAATAGTTCCTCGTGCCGCCTTTTATAGTCTCCATGGCCTACGTCTCGAAACGGGGAAGGTGCAATGAATTTACCAATCTTTCCAACAAAATTGTGGCCAGTTCGGCCGTCATTTTCTTCATTGCCCTTTGAGACAGCCCCATGAATCTGCCCTACGCCCCTCGGCGGTTCCTTCCGTTTCTGATCACCGGCCTGGTGTTGGTGAACTGTCTCGTAATCGGGCTGGTTTCATACGCGTTGTCGAATTCCAAGGCGGAGCATGAGCGAGAAGCCAAGGCTACGACAGAGAACCTTGCCGCACTCGTCGATCAAAACATCGAAGGGCTTGTTGGTAAGATAGATGTGGCACTGCTCGATGTCGTTCGTCTGTTCGAGGAGAGCGTTACGGCGCCAGGCGGCCACGTATCCAGCCGGGTCGATGCCTATTTAAGGCAGCAACGAGATTGGCTGGGGCCTGATGTCAACATCGTTGCTACGGACCCCACTGGAGTGGTCCGATATGGAACAGGGTTGGCGCCGGGACAAACGATAAGCCTTGCCGATCGCCCCTACTTCAGAGAGCACCAGAACGGGCCGAACAGGGGCATGCTGGTTGGCGATCCCATACTTGGCCGGGTCCAAAGAATGTGGGTGATCCCGTTGAATCGCGCTTACAGAAAATCCGACGGCAGTTTTGGTGGCATGGTGTCCATAACCATTCCGGTAGCCCATTTTTCCTACCTGTTGTCCCAACTGAACGTTGGGAAAAGCGGCATTGCTCTGCTGCGTGATTCAGACATGGCGATGATTGCCCGTTATCCTGAGAGTTTGATCCCGCAACAGCAATTGGGCGGAAAGGTCTTCTCGAAGGAACTGGCGGCCTCTGTCGCGTCGGGGGTTCCTAAATTCACATTCCATACTCAGAGCGCAGGAGATGGAACCGCTCGGGTCAATTCCTACAGGAGACTGTCATCGGTGCCATTCCATCTTGTCGTCGGGGTCGGAGAAGCTGACTACCTTGCGGAATGGAAGAGAGATGTGCTGAGAGGCCAGGCCCTATGCGGTGTTTTTCTTCTGGCATCAAGCCTCACCGCATGGCTGTTTTGGGGCGCGATTAAGAGGGCCGACATGGCGTTGGGGCAGAGTAGGACTTTGCTCCAGAACGCCAGCGACGGGGTTCATGTTCTTGATCGCGATGGCAATTTGATTGAGGCGAGCGAATCCTTTCTCCGCATGCTCGGCTATCGACGAGAGGATTTGATTGGAAAGAACGTTAGCGTATGGGATGCCGTCACCGCACCGGCCGAACTGGAGCGCATTGTCGCAGAGCAGTTCGGACGCTCCGACGTTTCAACGTTTGAAACTGTCCATACGAAGAAGGACGGCGACCCGCTGGAGGTCGAGGTAACCGGTCATCCGCTTGAATTGGCTGGGCGGACCGTCCTCTACAACTCAGCGCGCGATATTTCCAAACGCCGCGCTGCCGAAAAGGCTGTCCGAGACCTGTCGCAGCAGTTGCAGGCGATCATGACGGCGGCGTCGGAGGTTGCCATCATAGCGTGTGACGCGGCGGGCATTATCACGGTTTTCAACCCCGGTGCGGCGCACATGTTGGGCTACTCCGCCGATGAAGTCATCGGAAAGCAAACCCCAGTTCTATTCCATTCGCCGGAACAAGTCGCCGCGAGGGCTGCTGAGTTGACCGCCGAATTCGGCGCTCCGGTCGAAGGGATCAAAACGTTCACAATCAAGGCGGATCGGGAGGGGAAGGAGGTCCGCGAGTGGACCTATGTCCGCAAGGATGGTGCGCATCGAACGGTTTTGTTGGCGGTGACTCCTGTGGGCGGCGATGACAATGAAATCAGCGCCTATCTCGGTGTGGCGGTAGACATCACCGAGCAAAAGGAGGCCGAGGCGGCGCAGGCGGCGGCTAAGGCCTTTGCCGAACGAACTGCACGTGATTTGGCGGAGCGGAACCGCTTCATCCAAATGATTGCTGATAATGTCGCCGGGATGATCTCCTACTGGGACGAAAACCTTCGGTGCCAGTTCGCCAATGGCGCCTACCTTGATGGATTTAGACGTACTCGCGAGGATATGGGGAACCTATCGGCTGAAGAGTTGCTGGGTGAGAAACTTTTCGAAGAGGCCGAGAGCCGAATTACAGGCGTCCTGAGCGGTGTGCCACAGCAGTTCGAGAGGGCGCAGATCAGGGCAGATGGCACGGTTCGCCACTACATGGTCCATTACATCCCCGATATCGGCGGTGACGGTGCGACCCGTGGGTTCGTGAGTTTTTATGTCGACGTGACACCACTCAAGGACGCGGAAGTCGCCGCCGAGGAGGCTTCGCGCACAAAGTCGGCCTTACTCGCCAATATGAGCCACGAAATCCGTACGCCGATGAACGGCGTCATCGGTATGACCAAACTCGCATTGTCGTGCGACATGCCGGCCAAGGTTCGTGCGCATGTTGAGATGATCGAAAAATCGGCTCAGAACCTTTTGGGTATCATCAATGACATTCTAGATTTTTCAAAAATCCAGGCCGGCAAAATTACGATTGAGAGTTCTGTTTTCAGTGTAAAGACCGTAATTAGTGACAACATTTTAATGATTGAAAAATCAGCCTCCGACAAGGGATTATTGATTGATGTCAATATAGCCGAGAATGTCCCATCTGTAATCGTGGGTGACAGCCTTCGGATTGGTCAAATCCTATTGAACTACCTGGGTAACGCCATAAAGTTTACCGAATCCGGGAAGATATCGGTCAATGTGCAGGCGTCCGATGTGGATGCTGTGTCCACGCTGCTCAAGGTTTCTGTTTCGGACACCGGCATCGGCCTGTCGGCTGAGCAAATGGGCAAGTTGTTCCAGTCCTTCGAGCAAGCTGAAGCATCGGTCACCCGTAGGTACGGCGGCACCGGCCTCGGGCTTGCGATCTCGAAGCAGTTGGCGATCATGATGGGCGGGGATGTCGGGGTTGAAAGCAGGCTGGGCGAAGGCTCGACGTTCTGGTTCACCGTTTGCTTGACGCGTCCCGATGGCTCTGAGGAAGAACTTGGGCAGCGGATAAAAGATCCCAAGGGAAAGTCTGGAAGCCAGGATCTGGCCATTTTAAGTGGCGCCAGGGTGCTGCTGGCCGAAGACAATTCCACCAACCAGATGGTCGCCATTGGTCTATTGGAGGCCGCGGGCATGCGCGTCGACGTGGCTAACAACGGCGAGGAGGCGATCCAACGATTGGCAGACGACCCCGGCTACGAGATCGTGCTGATGGACATGCAGATGCCGGTGATGGACGGTCTCACGGCGACCCGGCGGATCAGGGAGCAGGACCGCTTCTGCGAATTGCCGATCATTGCCCTAACTGCCAATGCCATGCGGATGCATGTTGATGCATGTCTCGACGCGGGTATGAACGACTTCATTGGAAAGCCGTTTGATCCGTCGCAGTTATACTCAACCATCTACAAGTGGATCACGGGCGCCGGCGACATGGCGCTGTTCGATCCGTCTTTCGCCGTGACCGAGGAACCTGACATTTATCTACCCGGCAGCATTGACGGATTGGACGTCAGGGCTGGCTTGCGTCGCGTGGCTGGTATGAAGGGCATCTATGTCAAGGCGTTGCAAGGTTTTGCCGAGCAGCAGGCCGGGGTGGTCAATCGTATTCGAAGGGCCATCAGCGATAACGACGTCGTCACCGCATTTCGTGAGGCCCATACCCTCAAGGGGACCGCCGCAGTCATAGAGGCGGGTGATGTCCGGCGCATAGCAGAAGAAATCGAGGCGGCCTTCGGCGCAAATGATATTGATCGTGGGACCGATTCGCTCGCCCGACTAGAGGGCGCACTTGCGCCGCTGATCACCGCGATTGCCGGGGCATTCGACAAAAATGGTCAGTCCCGAGCCAGCGAGCCGGAACCCCCATCGTCCCCGGATTGTCCACCGGACCTCATGAGGCTCATGTGGAAGCCTGCATACGAAACCGGAAACGCGATCATTGACGGTCAGCACCGAGCCTTGTTCGAGCACGCCAATCGGCTTGTGACGACCATGCTTGATGAGCATGTTCCCAGCGACATTCTGATCACCTTTGAAGCGCTGTGTGCGGACATCTCCCGTCATTTCGCCGATGAGGAGGCCATCTTCACGGCGGCAGGATTCACCGGAGCGGACGATCATGTCATCGCCCACCGCCAGCTGGTGGAAAAGGCTGGAAGGCTCATCGAATCCCTCAAAATAGGGGCGCTTTCCGTGGGGCCCGTTTTTCAGTTTCTCGCCCAGGATGTGATTACACGACACATGCTGACGGATGATAAACAGTTTCTTCCGTATTTGAGGCAACCCAGCGCTGTGTTTCGGCATGGAATAAGGACCCCGTATCCGGGGTAATCGGCATCCAATCGGGACCCCGGAGGCAAAGGGTCCACAGTGGCTTCCATGGAGGACGTGGGAGCCAGGATTGGGATGCTGATAGTGGAGACGATCGCGAAGGTCCGGCGGGCCTACTTCGTTCAGAAAAAGCCGATCAAGATGATCTGCCGGGAGTTTGGTCTTTCCCGAAAGGTCGTCCGGAAGGTGCTTCGATCCGAGGCGACCGAGTTTCGCTATAAGCGTTCGACCCAGCCGCTGCCGAAGATCGGCCCGTGGAGGACCGAGCTCGACGCGCTGCTTCTCGCCAATGAAAGCAAGCCGGCGCGCGAGCGTCTGACGCTGATCCGGATATTTGAGACGCTGTGCGGCTCTGGCTATGACGGCAGCTACGATGCGGTCCGGCGCTACGCCAAGGGATGGCGGCAGCGGCGCGGGTCGACGACGGCGCAAGCCTATGTGCCGCTGAGCTTTGCGCCGGGTGAGGCGTACCAGTTCGACTGGAGCCACGAGATCGTGCTGATCAACGGGGTGACGGTCACGGTGAAGGTCGCCCATGTCCGGCTCTGCCATAGCCGAATGCTGTTCGTGCGGGCCTATCCGCGCGAGACCCAGGAGATGGTGTTCGACGCCCATGACCGGGCGTTCGCCTTCTTCAAGGGCACCTGCACGCGCGGGATCTACGACAACATGAAGACGGCGGTCGATACGATCTTCGTCGGCAAGGAGCGCGCCTACAATCGCCGCTTCGTCCAGATGTGCGGGCATTATCTGGTCGATCCGGTCGCCTGCACCCCGGCATCGGGCTGGGAGAAGGGGCAGGTCGAGAACCAGGTCGGGCTGGTGCGCGAGCGGTTTTTCACGCCACGGCTCAGGATGAAGAGCTTTGACGAGTTGAACGGCTGGCTGTTGGACCAGTGCATCGCCTACGCCAAGGCGCATCATCATCCCGAGCACCGCGACCGGACGATCTGGGATGCCTTCGAGGCGGAGCGGCCAAGCCTGGTCCCATATGCGGGGCGATTTGAC
>Ga0316222_1004276_pt1 | contig 13174 bp, 30 predicted proteins | sample TBH18011metaG_FD_206008 | JGI IMG/M metagenome (GOLD analysis project Ga0316222, IMG submission 206008) | Freshwater microbial communities from Trout Bog Lake, Wisconsin, USA - TBH18011 | ecosystem: Environmental > Aquatic > Freshwater > Lake > Hypolimnion/Profundal zone | place: USA: Wisconsin... | reverse complement strand
AGCGTAAACAGTAAAGCCACCCATTTCATACGCTTCATCTAGTGTTTGCTTCATTGTGGCAATAAGTTTTTGTTTATCAGCTTTAGTACGTGCCAAGTTTCCAACAACGTAACGTGAAGGTTTATTTTCACTATCATTGGCGGTAATTGTTTTAGCCATTTCTTTATGTCCTGGCCATTTTTTAAGCCTTGGGTACCCATAGCCTTCTAGTGTGCTGTCGCCACCTTTTGCATCTAAAGCCAATACATACCGGCGGTTAGACAAAATGCCTTTAGCGAATACAGATTTACCTGCACCAGTAGGGGCGATTATTGCAACGTGCTGACCTGGTTGCCAAGCATCTTTAAACCACGGTAAAAACTCGGTGTTCCAGTCTAAGGCTTCAATTTCAAGTGCTGGTTTGGGCATTGGCTTCTTCTGTCGTAGGTTCGTTTTCATTGTACCCCGCATTAAAAACGTAACCGCCAAATAATTGTTCAATTACCAAGTCAATAGGATCAACGCCTTCAGGCATATCAGGGAACATATCGGCTATTGCTTCATTTACTTTTTGTTCTTTTGCAGCTGCTTTTTTCATAGCTGGCAATAACGTTGGTAATGACGATCTAAGGGCTGACTTTAACGCCGGTAATAATACCTGGGCATTTTGTGGGTTTCGTTCAATAGCCATAATTATCCCTGGGGGTGCTAGTAAGGCAATTACAACATCCAAACGGCCACGGGCTTTTACAGCTGGTTGCAATAGTTTTTTATCTACTATGGTGCCAGCTACAACTTCATCAAGTAATTGACCAGCTGCCGGTGCCTGCCATTGTAAATACCTACCTAAAGGGGCGTGATTGGTTCTAACAGCTAAACCACCTATTCCAGTCCAAACATCTTCTAGGGTGTCCGCAACGCTTACACGGCGCCCAGCACCTTTGGGGGCACGTTCAGCGGTTTTTGGTGCCCCACCATCAGGGCGTGGTTCTTTTTTACCCCAACTAAAACGTTTCTTAGGTTCAGACCCACCAGAAACGGCTTCTGTTTCGCTAACTGGCGAGCTGAACGATCCAGGGCGCCGTTCCTGGTGAGATTGTGACGGTTCAGTTTCTTCAATAATTTCTTCAACTATTGGTTCTACTACCGTAGCTAGTTCTACCAACGTATCGTTTCTGGCAGCTTCACGAATGTCAAGATCACGGTAACAATTTTGGCATAATCCAAAACCTACGTGTTTCTTTTCTGTTTGCCCGCAATTACGGCACCCATTAGGGTACTTACGGTTAGACCATAGATCACCAAACGCCATACGTTATTTTGTTGCAAACTTTAGAACAGCAAAACAAATACCAGCACCAAGTACTAGACCGGCACCTATTCCTAGCATTTGCCCCTTTTTATTTGCAGCTGCACATTCTTCACACATTCCAGCAGGTGTAGATATTCCAAACATTATTTTGTACCCCATAGTCTCTGGCCAATACTCATACGCCCTGGCACACTTGGCGCTTCTTCTGGTTCAGCTTTTGGCGGTGCTGTTTTCTTCACTGGTGCCATCTTCTTACCGGTAGATTTCTTAACTGGCGCAGCTGCTTGTTTTTTAACACCAAGGCTTGCCAACGCTTCTTGTACTTTTTTCTCCATAAGTTGTTCAACTTGGGATGGAGACATATGACCTAGTACGTCATCTGCCTTATCAGTAACTTCATCAAAAACTTCATTTTCTTCATCACCGCTAACTTCTACGGTGTCACCTAGAAAACGTGATACAAAACTTTCTAGCTTTGTATCTAAAATGCCTTCTAATTCTGTCTTGGTAACGTATTCATCACCAGAGGTTTCTTCAACTTCTTCATTGGGTGTATTTTCGCTCATAGGTGCATACTAACCCAAGTTTTATGTTGTATGGTGCATCTATGGATGAAAAACTAAATAATTCCACGCCAGCCGATACGGTATATAAATGGACTATCAGGGGTTTATACACAGCTGCTATTGGTATGAACGTCTATTTTCTTTACCAGCAATACAAAGACACAGAAGCCGGTAAAGAACTAACAGCAAAATACGAAAAGGTTAGGGGTGAAGTTTCAAAACCTTGGCGAGAACGTAAACATTTTAGGCGCCAAGTAGATGAAACCCTTGTAGAAGCCTGGATAATTGTGGATGATGCAAAGAGAGAACAAGAAGGCGAAGAATGAAGAACCACCAAGCAGATCGTATTTTACGAAAATTAGAACAAGAAGCCGTAACACTAGGCGCCAGCCAAAGTCAATTTGAAAGCCGTTACGTAGGGGTGGATGAAAAGGGTAATCCAATATCACGCCCACGTTGGCGCCTTGATAGTAAATGGATAGAGTTTGAGTGCGGATGCCGTGGTGAGAGAATTAACAAGCTGTACGGTAAAAAACAGTTTGATCCAGTTATTTTTGATGGACTACCAGAACAAGCTGTTTACGATTTTGTTTGTTTTAAGCATGAACCACATATGAATAAAAGAGTACGATTAGGTGGGTATGTCACGTTTAAAGATTGGCACGCAAAGCGCCGTTCAATACTGATGGGAAAATAATGGAACTTGATGCAAACATTGGCCTAGGTCAAGAAAACGAAGAAAAAGAAACCTTGTTAAATGGTTTGAAAGTTTGGGCAAAAGTAGGCGTACAACTTGGTGAACAAGTTAAGAAACAAAGTGAAATTAATGACCGCCTTTGGCGTCGGCTTCAATGGGGTACGCCGGTAGTTACACGACAAGTTGCCAGTGGTGTATTTCCTTCTACTGGTAATTTGGTTATTCAGATTGGCGCACCTGATAACGGTACCCGTTGGACTGTTCATAGTTTTGCAGTAGGTGGTGTAGATATATCCACTAGCGCCACTGGAAAATTTGGATTGTACGTAAGTGGTTATGTAAATAGTGGTTATTCACCAGGAATGGGTGCATTGGTTGATGGTGCTGAATGGGGTGCAACGCCCGATATGCCATACACAAACCAGTACGGTTCTGATCAAATTATTGTCAATGACTCAGAAAATATCTATGTAGTTATTTTTGGTGGTACGCCAGGACAAACTTATATGGCTAATATTTCCGCCACCGTTACAAATATTGCAGCTGCATTAGGTAATGTTACTGATATTAGTTAAATGATTAAAATAATGCTTGACTTTATGTAACACCGCTGGCATACTATCTACCTAGTGCAGTACCTAGTAGAGAGATTAAAAAAATGTCAGATATTGTTAAAGCAAGTTCAATTAGCGCTGAAAGTGTTGTTGAGTTTTTAGCGACTGGTCAAAAAGGTAAGTTTGTTTTTACCCAAGCTGATCCCGAAGAAACCGCACGCCGTATTGCTGAACGTGATTTAAATGCACAAAGCCTTGATGAACTTCTTGGTGGTGGAAACGAAACCGTTAGTGGGCGTAATTACGTAAATAAGCCTTTTCAGATCAACAACGTAGAATGGCAAGCATCAGAGATTGAAGGCGAAGGTTTGCCTTTTTACGCAGTAATTCACGCCGTTAGTATTGACGGTGAAGTTTTGGTAATTACGTGCGGTGCTACATCAGTAGTACGAAAATTAGCAGTAATGCAACAAAACCAATGGCTACCAGCATGGTGCAAAATTGTTAAGGGTGCTAAAACTGCCGGTGGTTATGAACCACTTGATCTTGTTAAAGCACCACAGTCTGATATTCCTTTTGCGGGTTAAGTTATGCCCCGTAACACTAAATATATTGCTGAACAAAAATTAGCTGAAGCCATTAAAAACTTTGAACGTTCTAAAAAAGCAACTACCAGGGCGCAAGATGATTTGTATGCAGCTATGGTTAAGGCCGTTGAAAGTGGTTTAACCCGTGGAGAAGTTGGCAAAATGGTAGGTGTTACCGGTGCCCGTGTAGGTCAAATACCAGGTATGCCACCAGGCGCTAATACTCACAAAGAAGCTGGCCTATAGTGGCTAAGTCCCGTAATTGGGCAGGGTTATCAGAAGCCCAGCGTAGGCGTTATGTCTCCGCTGGGCGTACTGGTACATTGACTGGCCGTAAAGGTTTAACACCAGCCCAGGTACGTAAATATTACGAAAACGGTGGTTCACTATCAGCTGGCCGTGGTCACGCAGAAGAATTAGCTGCACCACGTACGGCTACCTTACGCCAAAGTGATCGTGAATTATACGAAGGACTACCCGCAGCTGAACGAAGGCGCAGAGTGGCGCAGGATCAAAAAGAACTTGAACGCTGGCGCCGTTCTAGAACGTATCCAATATGGTTGCCACGTAATAGCCAAACTATGCGAAACGATACCGCAGCTGCATTGTCGCTTATAGGCACGCCACCTAGAAACTGGCGAAGTGTAGATATTCAAAGAAACGAAAACGGTAGTTATTCAGTATTAGTTACAACTAAGCGTGGAAGAAAAGTATCTACAATTCTTGCAGATTATGACAGTTTGCAAGAGTTTGGATCATTGTTACGTAATCCAGTTTCTATGGGGCGCACAGCTACAGAAAAACGAAACCTTAAACAACAATGGACAAGGGCTAACGGAAAACCTTGGAATATTGACATATCTATACCCGTGGACACCGACCCAATTAGTATGGCACCTACCCCCAATGATGCCAAAACAAAGCCCACAATGGGCAAAGCATTACCGAGAAAGAGAGCTTAAATATGTATAACCAAAACTTACGAGCTGCAAGACACGCATACGTAGATGCAGCTTTAGCAGAGATGAACGCAGTAGCCAATGTTATTGAAAATGATGATGCAGAAAAAGCGCAAATTATTATGCAACAAGCACAACAACTAGGTGAAACTGCACAACAAAAGTATTGGGAGTTTGTAGAAGTTGCCCGCATAATTCACCCCGATAACCCAGCGTTAGCTATTTTGTCTTTTGACTTACAAGCTGAACCCGCTGATGAAAATTGAACCGCTACATAAGTACACCCCTAGAGACTTTGCATTACTTACACCAGGGCAAAAATGTCTCTACGTTGAAACTAAATGGGGTAAACAATTATTTACTGGAAAACGTGACGTGGATAATGCCTTACGTAAATTGGTGGGTTTCACCTGTTATGTATCAAGTGGACTAGAGAGATTTAAAAGCACCACCAACGCCCGTGATTGGGTCTTAAATACGTGGCGTGGCAAGGGTGTAAAAATGACCCATGTACCTACCGGTGTGACCGTTACAAGCCTTAGATCAACGTTAGAAGGGTCTGACGACCCTTTTACCGACCTTAACGAAACCCTTACCTGGTTACGACAGTACGGAATACCACCATCTTCAATTAGTTCAATGGCTTGGAAATTGTTTAGGGCAAGCCTTAGCGACACCGTAACCGTAGGTTTTGATCCGGTTGTATCTGAACAAGCATTTTTTGGTGGGCGCCAAGAATGTACTAAGCCAGATACGTATAAAAACATGGTGGCTTACGACATCCACGCAGCTTACCCAAGCGCTATGGCTTCTAGGGATATGGCTTTATCGTTACGTGAAGTAGATAAAAGTACACATATTGACCCAAGTCAAGCTGGAATGGCTAGGGCAAAGGTTACCGTTCCAGGATCACTAAAGCACCCACCACTACCAGTACGTTTAGCGCCCCAAGCCATTCAGTTTCAATGGGGAGAATTAGAAGGTGTTTGGTCTTGGGTTGAACTTGATGCAGCTAAACAACTGGGTTGTGACATTGAAGTAACCCAATGCTGGGCGCCAGGGCGCACCGCAGATATGTTTAGTGGTTGGTGGGATATGGCACAAGAAGGCCGTGCTTTACATGGCAAGGCCGGTAAATTGGCTAAAGCGATAGCTAACAGCACGTGGGGGCAGTTTGCTATGCGAGGTGATGACCGTACCCAGGTTGCTTGGGCTGATGATCGTGGTAACGAAGAATACGAAACCCCACTACCCAGCCGTGGTCTACCTCATAAATGGGCGCTTCACGTAGCTGTAGAAGTTACATCTAGGGTTAGAACACAAACTTTATTAGAAGGTATTTATGGAACCGGCCAAGCCGTTCACGTAGATACTGATGGTTTAATAGTTCCCAGTAGCGCAGCTGCACCAAAAAACACCGGTGAAGGTTTTGGCCAATGGCGGGTTAAAGAAACAATGCGAACACTTGAATTAAGGGCGCCACAGTTTTACCGTTTTCAACGTGAAAAAGAAGATTACATAGATTGGCATTATGTAGCTAGTGGTATGACCCCTGACATGGCTAGGCGTACTTTTGAACAAAACGACATAACTAGCACTATGGCATTTTTAGATGTAACCGATAAATGCTTACCACCGGCCAATGCCAATGATGAAATGCTTATGGATGCTATTTACCGAGAAGCACAAAAACTGGGGGTTATGTAAATGCACTGGTCTGATGATCTACACCTAGAACTATGCACTGGTTTTGGTTGTCACGCCATGAAACCTAGAAGTAAAATGAAACGTAAACCTGGTGGAAGGGCTTGGTTTTGTGAACGTTGTTACAAACAAAGATTTGCGCAATTACCTAAAAACCCTGATGAAGGCATACAAAATAAATTGTTTTAAATGCTTGACACAAGTAAAACATTACTTTAGTGTTATGTAAGTACTTCACAAGAAGTACATAAACGTAGGAGTAAAATGGAAGCGTATTACTTAAAAATTGAATACATTTTAAACGGTCAAACAGTACAAATTGAAAGAGATATGGACTGTTTTCAGATTTTCATAAATGGCCAACCTAGAGCTGTAGCTGACACAGTTAAAGATGCTGAACACATTGTAAAAAAATTGTTGGTAACTAATGCGTAGATCAAAACTGCACGAACACGTAAATAATTCCCTTATTCAGCTTGATTACTTAGAAGGAGCCGTGAACCGTAGCAACAATTTAGAACGGTGTAACAGGCTAGTGAGAGAATTACGCCGAGACATTATGAGAATACAACAAGAGGTGTTGAATTATGAAGAAGATTAAATATATAGGTTGTTGCCGGATTTGCGATTACATAGAAGCTGCTAGTGCTAAACAAGATGACAAGCGTGCGGAAACAGCAGCTTTACATTATGTACTTGTGAAGGCACAGTTTCACAGTAGAGAAAATAAAGGTCATATTGTTGATCTAAACATGGAAGAAAGAGCTGCCTAATGTTATTTATTATGACAATGCTAACGGTGTATGTTTGCTACAAACTTGGTGTGATGGTTGGAAAAACAGAAGAACGTGAACGCCGTGAATACGAAAAACCGCCTATGCATTGGTACAGGGAACCAGGACAGGGGCGCTAATGCCACCAGTAGAAAAGGATGAACTTATAGCTAAGTTTAGAGAAGTGATGCTTAAAATTAAACACGATCTTCAAGAGTTTTTAGACTTGTTGATAAAAGAAGAAAAGGAAGAAAATGAGTGAAGAAAAATTACCAATACTGGTAAAGCTCATAGATGAATTAAATAAATGGTCTAAAGAAGCTGAAGCAAGGGCTAAAGATAATCCTGAACGCCCTTACAATTATGGGTTTGCTGACGGTATGAGTATGGCTATGAAGATAGCCATAGCTGCATACACCAAAGCAGAAAGAGAGATACAGACAGAGCTAGCGCAGTAGTCTGTAAACGGTGGTTCTCTCACGTGGGGACACGTACATAGCCACCACTACTTAGCCACCTTGTTACCTACGTTTCAAGGTGGCTAAGTTTTTTTTAAAGTGACCTACATTTATCACTTGCACTATGTAAGGTGTATTTATCTGGCGAACGATTAGAAGGTTAAATAATGCCGTCAAAGAAAACATTTGATCTAATTATCATCACCTCACTTCTGCTCCACCCAGCGGTAGGACTTTTAAAAATGAGTGCCCGCCGTTGGAGTAGAGAGAGTACAAACACAGCTGCATCCACACTGGGTGAAGCAATAACGATTGGACTATAAAAAAATGTCAATGAGTACAGCACAAGAAGCGGGGCGCCCACAGCCACAAACAACTGTTGAACCTACGGGGCCATTTATCCGTAATTCACAGCCAGGCCGTGCCCCTATTTACAACGTAACTGGTGGTGCCTTTGGTGGAACACTTACACAGCCACTTGTTGCACGCCCTGGTTACTTCCGTAACTTCCGCGTAACCCACACACTTACTACTACTGGAACAGTTACAGGTACAGTTTCGCTTGCAGCTGACGCACCATACAACTTGAACTCGTTGATCCAGTTGAAGGATGCTTTTGGAACACCACTACTTGTTGGAGATGGTTATTCAATCTCTAACCTTGTAAACCTTTACGGTGGAGCGTTTGGACTAAACAATGGTAATAACTTGTCATCAAACTTGCCTAGTTACACTGCCATTAACACAACTACAGGTGCCGGTACATTCTCGTACTCACTACCACTAGAGTTTTCTAAGGCTTACGGTGTACTAAGTGCAGCTAACGCTTCATTGCTACCTACGCTTCAGTTTAATTACAATAGCGCTACCGCAGTGTTTGGTTCATCATCTACTGGTGTATACCCAACTATCGGTACACAGCTAGACACCGACTTTTACTGGTTGCCAGAAGGTACCCAGGGCGTAGAGCCACCAGGGTTGGGTACTACTCGCCAATGGCAGGTTGTTCAGGCTAACCCACCAGTTACCGCATCAGCATCCGCACGTATTCAGTTCCCACGTCTAGGTGGATACCTTGACACAGTGGTAGCTATTGCCCGTGACTCGACTGGTGCCCGTACTGACGGTTTCTGGCCTTCACGTCTCCAATGGTACGTAGATGGTGTGCCACTTATTGACACCACCATGACAGAACTTTATGACGATATGGCTATTCAGTATGGTCTTGGTGCTGGTCTAAACACCACAACACGACCTACAGGTACTATTGCCTTCTGTCGCAAGACTTCACTAAACCAGCAGTCACTTGGACTACTTGACACCGGTGAAACATTCCTATCAACAAACCCAGCTACTTTGCTTGAATTGAACTTTGCACCAGCAGGTGCCGGTTCTAACTCACCTGCAACTATTAGCTGCCTCGTTGGTCAGATCGTACCTACCGGTGCAATCATCCAAGGACTTCCAGAACTATAAACCAGAAAGGTTTAAAAAATGGCTGGTCTTAAATTATACGCAGGTGGTTTTGGTGGAACACAGCCTACCGGAGCGCCCCAGTACGGTAGTGCAGCTTCATACAGTTCAGGTATGAGTGCTACATCAGCTGCCTTTGCTGGTGCTTCAACAAACCCAACACCTACCTTTGGTCAAGCCACATCACCTAAAAATGGTTTTGGTTTAGCTGTATGGATGGGTGTAGGCGCCATTGTTCTACTAACCGCTGTACGTAGTTCTCTACCTAACTAAGAAAGAAAGGAATACACAATGACACGTTCACCAATTTTTTATGTTCTAGTGGGTGTTGGCGGAGTGTGGCTATACCACCACTTCATTATGCCAGTACCAGGCGCCAAGAAGTCCTAGGAATTATTTACTATGTTGCTACTTGGGTTAGGCGTTACGTTTGCTGGGTATTCCCTGCTTTACTACGGCCTAACCCAAGTGCAAGGTGGTAATTGGGGTTTACTTGATTTGACGATCCCTACCCGTTGGACACCATCTACAGCTGCAACGCCCAAGGATGGAGTAGGTACGGTAAGTAATGGCTAGCCCACTACTCGCACCAGCTTTAGCGGAAACTATCGTAATTACGTACCGTGGTATTAAAAACGGTACCAACGTAAATAATCCAATTCCTCATTTTCCAATGCCTAACCAGTTGGCTTCAGTTTTAATTATTTTTGGGGCACTATCGTTAGTACCTCAAAATGGTGAAAGACTTGCAGCTACGGTTGGGTGGGGATTTGTTTTAGCAACTGTTTTAAACTTGTATGAACCAGGTGGAAAAGTTGCTAGTACAAATACCATTGTTTCATCAAATGTTACCGCTGGTTCTGAACTGATCCAGGGAACAACTAGCGCTACAAGTTAGGTTTTTATGTCAAAGTTTTTTAGTCTCGCAGCTTTAGTAGTAGGTGGCATCATTGTTGCCGATATTCTTACGCACCCTACCGGTACCGCAGCTGCATCATCAGGTATTAACACCTTGGTTGGATCATCTATAAGTGGACTTCTAGGTGTTGCACCAGCTTCATCTTCTACTGCTTCTAGTACTAAGAAAAAGTAGGCCAAAATGCGCCATCAGATCAGAACCCTACAAGCACCTACCCGTTGGGGTACCGGCGCTTTTGTTTCTATACCGGCGCAATCTTCTACGGCACAGTTCAATGGTCAAAACATTGTTACTGGTGCCCCAGGTACCGTACCGGTACGATCACCACGACCACCAGCACTTGATGACGGTGAACTAGGTGGGCCATATAATCAGCCTTCTTCTGTTTCACCTGATTACATACTTCCAAGTATTTACGTAGCGCACGCCAACGGTTCTATGCGCTTCCCAGGTGATATTAACGTTGCACACAATCCAAGCCCAGTACCATCTACGGCTATTGGTGCTGTTGCAGGTATTGGTTGGGCAAGGCCACGTTTGGGTGGTCAAACAGTTACCGCTTCTATACGACCATTTACACAGTGGCGTACCTACGGCGGGGGAGCTAGTAACTAATGGCTACTAAAGTAACCCCACCCAAAGCTGCACCTACCGTAGCTACCCCACGACCAGTAGCAGCTGCACCAGCTCCTAAACCAGCTGCACCCACCGTTGCAACAACACGACCAATAGCAGGTGCTACACCAGCGCAAGAAAAAACCAATATTATTGCAGCTACTAAACCAGTTGGATCACCAACACCAGCTCCTAAACCAGCTTCTAAACCAGCTGCACCAAAAGCTGGTGCTACATCAGGTAAAAGCGGTGCAGTTGCACCGGCTACTTCTGCAAAAGGTAAAGCTGCTGGTAGCAAAACTGGAACTAGCGCCCAAGTTACAAAAACAGCTGCACCTACAAAAACTGTAACTGCACCAACGCCTAGCGAACCAGCAAATGATGTAACAATGCCAACTGCAACTATTACACAAATGCAAGGTACCGACACTGGTACAAGCACCGTGCCTAGCGCACCTACTGATGCTGGTACAAGCACCGTGCCTAGCGCACCTACTAATGCTGGATACGGTCAAGGTGGCGCTTTTCTAGCAGGTGAACAACAACAATCTTCTTTAGATGCAGCTATGTCTGCACCAGCACAAGCAGCTGCAACATCTACCGCTACTGGTGGAGTTAGTGGTTTCCTTAACGGAACTACGGGAAAAATTGTTGTTTATGGTGCCGTAGCTGCCGGTGCTTTTTTTCTGTATCGCCGTATGAATAAAGGCGCTTCAATGAAAACAAAGGCTAAATAATGACACATCAACCAGGTAGTTGCGGTCACAGATTAACAACACCAGCAAACCCAGCGTTAGGTGTTCAGCAATTTACACCTACCCAAGCATTTTTTATTGAAACCAACGCAGCTGGCCGTTGGGCTACCGATCCAAATACAACTGTTACTCACACAGCTCACCACATGAAGGTAAACGACAACGGAACCGTTGATCTAATTGCCCTTCAATCAGGTCAAGGATGCTGGTACGATATGGGTGGCAAAGGTGCCTATGACGTGAGAGCAGGGCGAATGTAATGGGCTTTAGTACACGTATTCCAATGGGTCACAACATGAATTGTTTTGGTCAAAAAAATGTACTTAACCGTATGTACGCAGTACCTACTGCTTGGACACCACCAGCTGCTAAAGGTATCCGCAAGGGTGGAACCAGCGATATAACAATGATGTTTGCACCTACCCCACCAAAAGGTAATGGTGATCCACGGGTTAAGGGCAAGCGTATTGTAAATCCATTACTTCGTACCGAGATGTACGTAGGATAATGAAATGGCAGAAAATCGTAATACAGTACGTATAACTACTATTATTTTACTTATTGGTGAAGCTAGTGGCGTATTTGCGGGTTTTTGCCCATCTTGGTTTACCGTAGCCAGTCCGTTTTTTCACGAACAAGAGGCTAAATCAGGAAATGTTGCACGTATCCGAGCAGGTGAAGTTGCAGCTACCGCCATTGTTTTAGCAACTGGAGCAGCTGTATCAGCAACGCTTAACGATCCAATACCATTTTGGTCAGCTGTAGCAATTAGTGGTGTTTTTGTTGCTGGTTATGAATACCAGATACGTAACCCGTCTACCAGTAGTGGCACCAATGCCCTTGGTGAAAACTTATGGACACGCCTGACTAAAAAGGCGTAGCCGTGGTTGCAGCTGCTACTAAAAAAGATTATCCAAGTTGGGAGTATGACCTACTCACAGCACTTGGAGCGCCACAAAATAAAGCACAATTAGATGCGCTAAACCTATGGGCTGGCAGTGAAGGTATGCCCGCTACCACTAACAACTTTTTAGCTATAACTGACCCAGGTGGAGAGTTTGGCGCTACCGGTGGTGATCCAGCTGGCGCTTTAGCTACTGGTGTATGGAACTACGACAGTAAAGGCAATCCTTTAGTTGTTACTTTTCCCAGCCTTAGCGCTGGAATAAACGCTTTGGTTTCATTTTTACAACACGGGCACCAAGGTATTGTTGATGCCTTACGTGATCCAAATGCCACGGTAGAAAGTATCCGTAGTGCCGTTGCAGCTGATGGTGCTTGGGGTGGTGATGCCTTTGCTAATGGTGCTAGAACTTCTACAGCTCAAACTGGTATTTACCGTGGTGGTTCACCAACTGGTGTAAATGGTGCCGTTGCTGGTCTTGGTTCTAGTAGTTTTTATCAATGCAACTCATCCAACACAATTATTGGTGAAGGTGGCATAATTTTTGGTATTGGTAAAGCAACTTTACTTAACCCTTGCCAAGCTAAAGCAATTACCGGTGGTCTAATTGTTGGTTTTGGTTTTATGGTTATGATGGCTGGAATAGTTTTAACTACTACTACAGCTGTAAAAACACTTGGCCTCGGTGACATAGGTAAAGAAATTGGCAAAGCTTTTGGCCAAGCACAATCGCAAGTTCTCGGTAGGGGTGGAGCTGACACCACGGCGACCACGACCACCCCTACCGCTTCACGCCGTAGTTCAAATGATGTAACTACAAATATGTTGTTAGAGCGAATACTTAATAATCAAAGGGATGACCGTAACCCGTTTCCCCGTGAAAGCGCCTGATGCCTGATTATGTTGGTAGCTCACTAAA
>Ga0316222_1004275_pt1 | contig 13175 bp, 12 predicted proteins | sample TBH18011metaG_FD_206008 | JGI IMG/M metagenome (GOLD analysis project Ga0316222, IMG submission 206008) | Freshwater microbial communities from Trout Bog Lake, Wisconsin, USA - TBH18011 | ecosystem: Environmental > Aquatic > Freshwater > Lake > Hypolimnion/Profundal zone | place: USA: Wisconsin... | reverse complement strand
TCACCCTGCTCCGGTTCCAGGCCAACGGCGAGGAGCTGCAGGAGCTCACCAACGCCATGACCGTCAACGAGACCTACTTCTTCCGGGAGGAGTACCAGTTCAAGTGCCTGGTGCAGTCCCTCCTGCCGGAGCTCACGGCCCGCAAGGCCCCCGGGTCCACGGTGCGGATCTGGTCCATCCCCTCCTCGTCCGGGGAGGAGGCCTATTCCATCGCCATCTACCTCATGGAGCTCTGGCCGGGCCTGGCGGACTGGGACGTGGAGATCATCTCGTCGGACATCGACACCCGGATCCTCGCCCAGGCTCTCCAGGGGCTGTTCTCCCCGCGGTCGGTGCAGAACCTCCCCCCGAGGTACCTGGCCCGGTACTTCACGCGCACGGCCGAAGGCTACCAGATCAGCGAGGAGCTCCGCAGCGCGGTGTCCTTCACCCGGGTCAACCTGTCCGAGGCCGCCGACACGCGGCCGTACCGGGATTTCGACGTCATCTTCTGCCGCAACCTCCTCATCTATTTCGACGAGATCTCCCGGAAGGCCGCGGCCGAGACGATGTACGACGCCCTGCGGCCCGGGGGCTACGTCTGCCTGGGGCACTCCGAATCCATGAGCCGGATCTCCTCGATCTACCGGGTGCAGAAATTCCCCGAGGCCATCGTCTATCAGAAACCGCTGGAGGTCCGATGAAACGAGCCCTGATCATCGATGACGCGGCCACCGTGCGCATGTACCACCGCAACACCCTCGAGGCCGGCGGCCTGGAGGTCTCCGAAGCCGTCAACGGCATCGAGGGCCTGGAGAAGGCCCTGCTCACGCCCTTCGACATCTACCTGGTGGACATCAACATGCCCAAGCTCGACGGCTACGGCTTCCTGCGCGAGCTGCGCAGCCGGGACCTGCCCCAGGCGCCGGCCATCATGGTCAGCACCGAGGCCCAGGCCGAGGACCAGGCGCGGGCCTTCGCCTCGGGCGCCAACCTCTACCTGACCAAGCCGGTGAAACCCGAGCAGCTGCTCGCCCAGGTACGCCTGCTCCTGGGAGAACCCAAGCCATGAATCCCCTCCTGGAACAGTTCCTGCTCGAGGCGCGCGAGTTCCTCCAGGGCATCGGCGAAAAGCTCATGCGGCTGGAGGACGCTCCCGGCGACCCCGACCTGATCAACGAGCTCTTCCGGCTCGTCCACACCCTCAAGGGCAATACGGGCCTGTTCGAGTTCCCGGAGATGACCCGCGTGCTCCACGCCGCGGAGGACCTCATGGACGCGGTCCGGCACGGCCGGGTCGCCTTCACCCGGGAGCTCGCGGACCGCCTGCTGGACGCCATGGATTTCGTCGGCCAGCTCTGCGACGGCCTCGACACCGGCACCCCGCGCCCCGCCGCCCACGCCCCGGAGGCCGAGCGCCTGGCCGCGGAGCTGCGGCGCTTGCACGAGGCCCGGGCCGCGGAGCCCACGGCCGCGCCCGCCCCCGAGGCCGCGCCCCTGGAGGACGGCTGGGACCTGGCGGGCATCCCCGAACCCGCCCGCATGGCGGCGTACCGGGAGGCCGGCGCGGAAGGCGCGTTCCTGGTCCTCTACCGCCCCGACGCCAACTGCTTCTACCAGGGCGAGGACCCCTTCTTCCACGCCTCGCGCACCCCCGGCCTCCACTGGGGCGCCCTCGAGGCCGTCCAGCCCTGGGGCCGGCTCGAGGAGCTGGACGCCTACCGCAGCAACCTGGCCTTCCGGATCCTCACGACGGCCGCCCGGGTGGAGCTGCTGGAGCACTTCCGCTACGTGCCCGACCAGGTCGTCCTGCTCCCCCTGCCCGCGCTCTCGCTGGTCCTGCCCGTGGGCGACCCCAACGGGGGACCGGTCTACGAGGACTTCGTGGCCGAGGCCCTGACCTTCCTGGAGGGCGGCCGCCTGGCGGACCTGGCCAAGGGCGCCCGGGCCCTGGTGGAGCTCTCGAACCCCGACCTCTGGCTGGCCTCGGCCCTGCGCTGGCTGCTGGCCCTGCTCGACCGGGAACCCGGCAACGCGGGCGCCCTGCGGGCCCTGGTCACCTCCCTGCGCACTTTCCGGACGCCGGTCTTCGCGCCGGAAGCGGAAGGCCCCGAGCCGCCGGCGGCGGCCGAGGGGGCCCTGCCGGCGGAGGTCCTCGAACTCCTGGCCGTGCAGCGGAGCATCCTGGCCATCCAGGACGACACGCCCTGGCGGCAGGGACGGATCCAGGCGGCCCACGCCACCATCGCGGCCTGCCTGAGGGCCATGGGCCGCCCCGACGGCCTCGCGGCCTTCCTGGCCGGGGACGCGGAGGCCGACCCCGGGGCGCCCGCGCCCGAGGCGGCGGCCGAAGCCCCGGCCCCGAAGGCCGAACCTCCCGCCGAAGGGGAGGCGCGCTTCGGCCGGAGGGCCGAGGACACGCCGGGCGCGCCCCGCAGCCTCAAGGTGGACCAGGCCAAGATCGACCGGCTGCTCAACCTGATCGGGGAGATGGTCGTCTCCAAGAACGCCCTGCCCTACCTGGCCGGACGCGCCGAGAACGTCTACGGGGTCCGGGAGCTGTCCCGGGAGATCAAGGCCCAGTACGCCGTCATCAACCGCATCGCCGAGGAGCTGCAGGACGCCATCATGCAGGTCTGCATGATGCCGGTGTCCGCCGTCTTCCAGCGCTTCCCGCGGCTGGTGCGCGACACCTCCCGCAAGCTGGGCAAGGAGGTCAACCTGGTGCTGGTGGGCGAGGGCACCGAGGCCGACAAGAACATCATCGAGGCCCTGGGCGACCCCCTCATCCACATCATCCGCAACAGCCTGGACCACGGCTTCGAGACCCCCGACGTGCGGGTCAAGGCCGGCAAGCCCGCGGCGGGCACCCTCACGATCCGCGCGGCCCAGGTCTCGGACCGGGTCGTCATCGAGATCCAGGACGACGGCCGGGGCATCGACCCCCTCCAGATCAAGCGCAAGGCCTACGAGAACGGCGTGATCGACGAGGCCACCCTGGATCGCCTCACGGACGCCGAGGCCGTCAACCTGGTGTTCGCCGCGGGCCTGTCCACGGCCGCGGTGGTCTCCGACCTCTCGGGCCGGGGCGTGGGCATGGACGTGGTGCGCGCCGCCGTGGCCCGGGTGAACGGCACCATCCACCTGGAGAGCGAGCTGGGCAAGGGGACCCTGCTCCGCCTGTCCCTGCCCCTGTCCATGGCCGTCACCAACGTCATGATCGTCGAGGCCGACGGGCAGGTGTTCGGGGTGCCCATGGACCTGGTGGTGGAGACCGTGCGCGTGCCGCGGGCCCGGATCCGCACCATCAAGCAGAGTCTGGCCACCGTGCTGCGGGGCCGGATCGTGGCCCTCAAGGCCCTGGGCGCCCTGCTGGGCCTGCCGCAGGAACCCCGGGCCAACGCCGACGACGAGCTGGCCGTGCTGGTGGTGCGCCTGGGGGCCGAACCCGTGGGCCTCCTGGTGGACCAGTTCCACGAGACCGCCGACGTGATCCTCAAGCCGATGACCGGGGTCCTGGCGGGCCTGCCGGCCTACGCGGGCTCGGCGCTCCTGGGCGACGGCTCGGTGCTGATGATCCTCAACCTCAAGGAGGTGCTCTGATGGGCATCGAATACCAGAAGAAGGTGGCGGTCTTCCGCGACCTGGTCGGCGTCGACGAGGCCGAGGGCCTGCTGGAGTGGCTCCAGAGGAAGCCCGCCGCCGGGGTCGACCTCGGCCCCTGCACCCACCTGCACCCGGCCAACATCCAGGTGCTGATGGCGGCCGGCGTCAGAGTCGTGGCCTGGCCCCAGGTCCCGGATCTGCGGGCCTGGCTGGAACCCGCGCTGACGCCCGTGAACGGAAAGTAGGCACCCATGGCCAAGACCATCCTGATCGTCGACGATTCCGCCACCATGCTCCTGAGCGTGAAGACGACGCTCGACATGAACGGCTTCCTGGTGGAGACCGCCAGCGACGGGGTCCAGGCCCTGGCCAAGCTCACCGGCGGCCTGAAGCCCGACCTCATCATCACCGACATCAACATGCCCAACATGGGCGGGCTGGAGCTGATCGGCAAGGTCCGCGCCCTGCCCGGCTTCCGGTTCACGCCGATCCTGACCCTGACCACCGAGGGCCAGGCCGAGACGCGCGCCGAAGGCAAGCTGAAGGGCGCCACGGGCTGGCTGGTCAAGCCCATCGCCGGTCCCGACCTGGTCAAGGTGATCAGGCAGGTCGTTCCGGGAGCCTAGCATGGAGAACCCGCCCGCGATCCCCGCCGCCGCCCGCCTCGACCTCGTCCTGGCGAACGTCGCGCGCGAGCTGTCGGCCCTGCCCCCCTACATCGGCGTGATGCGCAGGCACCTGCAGGGGGCCACCCGGGACACCGAGACCGGCGTGCTGGCCGTGATCGAGCGGATCCACGCCGTCCACGGGCTCTCCAGCGGCCAGGGCGAGCGCATCCATGCCTCCCTGGACCAGTGCGAGGCGATGATGGGCGTGACCCGCCAGCAGGCCGGCACCAACCAGGAGGTGGTCGCCCTGGTCCGCGCCGAGATGCAGGTGCAGCTCGAGGCGCTCAACAGCAACATCGAGCGGACCCTGGGCCTGGCCAACGAGGTGCGGGACCTGCGCCGGATCGTGGAGACCATCAACGACATCGCCGGCCAGACCCACCTCCTGGCCATCAACGCCGCCGTCCAGTCCACCCACGCCGGCCAGTTCGGCGCCGGGTTCGCCGTGGTCGCCGGCGAAGTCAAGACCCTCTCCCGCCGGACCTCGGGCGCCGCCCGGGAGATCTCGGCCAAGATCGACAGCCTCTCCGAGCGCATGACCGCGGAACTCGCGCTGGCCAAGAAGGCCCTGGACCAGAAGCTGTCGGGCACCATCCTGGAGCGGATCATCCGGGACGTGGGCGCCATGGAGGCCCGCTTCGACGCCAGCAGCGAGGGCCTCCTGAAGGTCATGGGCAACATCCGCCAGGCCAACGACGACCTGGTCACCCAGCTGGGCGAGGCCCTGGGCTACATCCAGTTCCAGGACGTGGTGCGCCAGCGCATCGAGCAGGTGGAGGGGGCCCTCCAGGAGGTGGGCGAACACGCCGTCCAGCTGGCCGGGAAACTCGGCGAGGCCGACTGGGACGGCGCCATGTACCCCGGTCTGACCCAGCGCCTGGACCGCCACCTCGCCGGCTACGTCATGGCCAGCCAGCGGGAGGCCCACGCCGAGGCCTTCGGCGGCTCCGCCCAGGGCGGCTCGGATGGCCCGGCCATCGAACTCTTTTGACGCGCGACAGGGGGACCCATGTTTGAACGCTTCCGGAACACACCCGCCCCCGCGGCCGCGCCGGCCGGGGCCGGGGCCATGGATCGCATCGGGTTCCACCTCGCGGCCGTGGCCGCCGAGCTCGCCCAGTTCCCCTCCTGTTGCGACGCCATGCACGCCCAGCTCGCCCAGGCCATGGCCGAGACGGAAAGCGGCGTCCTGGCGGTGATCACCCGGCTCAACGAAGTGCACGGCCTCTCCACGGCCCAGGCGGACCGCGTCGCCCAGGCCTTCGAACAGTACCGCGCCCTGGCCGGCATCATCCGGCTCCAGGACGAGGCCATCGAGAAGATGGTCATCATCGTCTTCCAGGAGATCCGCAACCACGGCGAGGAGCTGGCCCACGGGCTCGCCCGCGCCCAGGAGCTCTCGGGGACGATGGCCCGGCTGCAGGGGTTCGTGGACACGATCACCGCCATCGCCAACCAGACCAACCTGCTCGCCCTCAACGCCACCATCGAGGCCGCCCATGCGGGCAGCGCGGGCCGGGGCTTCGCCGTGGTGGCGGGGGAGGTGAAGAAGCTGTCCCTGCGCACGGCCGAGGTCGCCCGCTGGATCAGCGGCGCCTTCGGGGAGCTGTCCACCCAGATGACCCTGGAGATCACCGAGACCGGCGAGGCGGCGGCCGCGAACTCCGGCTCCACCCGGACCCTCAAGGGGATCATCGTCGAGGTCGGCGAGCTCCAGGCCAGCTACGGGACCGCCAGCGCCGAGCTGCAGGCGCTCATGGGCGGCGTGGGGGAGCTCAACGGCGACATCGTCGCCATGCTGGGCCGCGCCCTGGGCCACATCCAGTTCCAGGACGTGGTGCGCCAGCAGGTGGAGGAGGTGGGGCGGGCGGTCCTGGGCCTGCGCGAGCAGCTCGAGGCCATGGGCGCCCAGACCGGCCACGGCCCCTGGGAGGCGGCCCTGGAACCTTCGCTCAAGGCCCGGCTGGCCCGGCACCGGGTGACCTTTCTGGCGCCCGGGGCCGGCCCGGAGGACGCGGCAGCCACCGCGCCCGCAGGAGCCCTGATCGAGCTGTTCTGACGTCCGGCATCCGGCCCCGGAAAGGAAGCCCATGCACCCGAACCCGCTTGGCGAACACCTGGAACTGGCCGTTCAGCTGGCCCTCGCGAGGAAGGAGATCGCCCTCCTGCGCGGGGACCGGGACAGGCGGGCCAGCGAACTCGTCGCGGTCCACAAGACGCTGTACCTGCGCAACAGCGACAAGCGCAAGCGCGCCGCCGAACTGGTCATCGCCAACAAGGAGCTCGCCTTCCAGAACGGCGAGAAGGAAAAGCGGGCCCTGGAGCTGGTCCGGGCGAACCAGTACCTCGAGAACCTGCTCGACCACGCCAACGCCCCCATCGTCGTCTGGGACCCGCAGTACCGCATCACCCGCTTCAACTGCGCCTTCGAGGCCCTGACGGGCCTCACGGAGGCCGAGGTGCTCGGCCGCGGCCTGGCGCTGCTCTTCCCGCCGGATCCCGAGGACCGGGCCATGGACCTGGTCCGGAAGACCACCGCCGGCGAGCGGATGGAGATCGTGGAGATCGACATCCTGCGCGCGGACGGGGAGGTCCGGACGGTGCTGTGGAACTCGGCCACCCTCTTCGAACCCGACGGCACGACCCCGGCCGCGACCATCGCCCAGGGGCAGGACATCACCCGGCGCAGGCGGGCCGAGGCCGCCCAGCGCGATTCGGAAGCCCGGTTCCACAGGGTCTTCCATCTGGCCCCCGTCATGATCGCCCTGAGCGACCTCGAGGACGGCAGGATCATCGACGTCAACGGCAGCTACTGCAGGACCCTGGGCTTCACCCGGGAGGAACTGGTCGGCGACACCACCCTCCGCCTGGGGATCGTCCACCCGGAGGACCGCAGGCACCTGGTCAGGCTCTTCGAGCGGGAAGGCACGGTCAAGGGCATGGAATTTCCCATGTACTCGAAGGCGGGCGTCGAAATCCCGTCCCTGTTCTCGGGGGAGATCCTGGAGCTCGAGGGGCGGAGCCTCCTGCTCTCCATGCTGACGGACATCTCGGAACTCAAGCGGGCCGAGGCGGAGCGCCATCTGCTCAATGCCGAGGTCAACCAGATGCAAAAGATGGATGGCCTGGGGCGGATGGCCGGCGGGGTCGCCCACGACATGAACAACGTGCTGGCGGCCATCCTCGCCCTGGCTTCGGCGCACCAGCTCCTGGAACCGGGCGACACGATGGCCGCCTCGGCCTTCACGACCATCCGGCACGCGGCGGTCCGGGGCCGGGACATGGTCAAGCGGCTCCTGAATTTCGCCCGGCAGCATCCGGCGGAAGACCACCCGGTGGACCTGAACGCCTTGTTGACCGAGCAGGTGCGGCTCCTGGAATACACCACCCTGGGCGGGATCCGCGTCGAGCTGGCGCTCGCGCCGGACCTGCGCTCCATCCAGGGCGATGAGAGCGCCCTGGCCAACGCCTTCATGAACCTGTGCGGCAATGCCATCGACGCCATGCCCGAGGGCGGCACGCTCACGCTCCTGACCCGCAACCTGGACGACGGCCGGGTGGAGGCCATGGTGGGCGACACGGGCTGCGGCATGACCCCCGAAGTCCTGGCCCAGGCCACGGATCCCTTCTTCACCACCAAGGAAGTCGGCAAGGGCACCGGCCTCGGGCTGGCCGTGGTGTTCACGACGGTGAAGGCCAACCGGGGCGAGCTGCTCCTCCAGAGCGAGCCGGGGCGCGGCACGCAGGTGCGCCTGCACTTCCCCGCCGCGGCCGCCCCGGATGCGGCGCCGGCCCTCAGGCCCGAGGCGGCCCTCAGCCCCGAGGCGGCCCTGGCGCCACCGGCCCCCGGTCTGCACCTGCTCCTGGTGGACGACGACGATCTGATCCGGACCTCCACGCAGATGGTGGCCAGCCTCCTGGGGCACACCCTCACCGTCGCCTCCTGCGGCGAGGATGCCATCGCCCTGGTCGAGCAGGGCGTCCGCCCCGAGGTCGTGATCCTGGACCTGAACATGCCCGGCCTCGGAGGACGGGGGACCCTGCCGCGCCTGCGGGCCCTCTGCCCCGGCGTGCCCATCCTCCTGGCCACGGGCCGCCCCGACGAGGAGGCCCTCGGCCTGGTCGCGGCCACCCCGGACGTCACGCTGCTGCCCAAGCCCTTCAGCGTCGAGGAGCTGCAGTGGGCCCTGATGCGGGTCCGAACCCGGGCTTGACCTGGCCGACCGGTCCCCTATTTTTCCTTGGAATTACTAAAAAAGGAGAGATACTGTTACCGGTTCCAATCGAGGGTCATCAGTGATCCATCAGAGCGGAATCCGTTGTTCATGGATCCTGCCATGAAGCCTGCCAACCAACCTGAGGTCACGACCGTGTACGAATTCTATACCCGCAGCCAGGCACTCGCCCCCCTGAGGGCCCTCGTGGTCCAGCACGCCGACCTGAGCTACAGCCAGGCGGATCTGGCCCGGCTCTTCACCCAGGTCGACGGTTACTGCGCCGAGACCCTGCGCACCCGGCCCCGGAGCAGCCCGTTCTCCCCGATGCTCCTGGGCGGCGCCGAAGCCAACCACACGCCCCCCCACATCATCTTCGCGGTGTATGCCATCTACTTCGACCTGAGGGCCGGCTGCCCGGAGGTGGTGCCCTTCCGGTCCGCCCCCCTGGCCATGAACCGCGCCACTGCGCTCCGGATCGAGCCGGAGGCGGGCTTCACCGTCAAGGCCGGCAGCGGGGAGCTCGCGCCTCTGACCGACGTCCTGTTCCTGCTCCCGTCCTCCATCGACGCCGCCCGGAGCGTGGACACCTACGGCATCCCGGGGATCCGCGAAGGCGTGATCTCCGTGGGCTGCCACGGCGCGGCCGGGTCGGTCCCCGAGGCGATGTTCAGCGCCCTGCTCTATGTCCACCCGGCGTCCCGCACCGTCCTCAACCCCTGGTCGCCCCTGTTCACCGAGGCCGAGCAGCGCACCTTCTTCACGGAACCCGTGGTCCCGGCCAGGCTGGCCGGTTTCCGGGAGCTCAACGCGGCCTCGATGGGGATGCCCATGGCGATGGTCGAGCACAACCACATCACCGCCCGGCGGGTGCTGGAGGCGTGCCTGGCCGAACAGGCCTAGACTGGCGGAGGCCCCGGCCCTTCCCGCCGGGCGCCGGGAGCGGCCATGCACCTTCGTCCGGACATGATCCTGATCGGCTCGGCGGGCCCCGGCACCGGCAGGACGGCCTTCGGCTGCGAGCTGATCCGGCGCCACGCCCCGCGGCTCAGGGTCAACGCCGCGAAGGTCACCTTGATCGGGGAAGGGGATCCGGGCGCCCGGTTCGCGCTCACCGAGGCGCTGGATCCCGCGCTGCCGGGCGCGGCGAACCGCATGCTCGGCGCCGGCGCCCACCGGGCCTTCCAACTGCAAGTCAGGGCGGCGCACCTGGCCGAGGGCGTCGGAGCGCTGCTGGAGGCGATGCCCGCGGGCGAGGTTTCGGTCTGCCTGGGCGGCGCCGCGCGGGCGGTGGTCGAGCCCGGACTGTTCCTCATGCTCCGGCCCCGGGGGGAAGCGGCCCCCCTGGACGAAGGGGTCCGCGGGGTCACCTTCGACGGGGCGGGCTGGGACCCGTCACCGGACCAGTGCCATTGCCACCGGGGCGTCTGGTCCCCGACCTGCGACGCGACCGCCGTCATCCTGGCCGGTGGCCGCAGCAGCCGGATGGGCCGGGACAAGACCCTCCTGGAGGTCGGCGGACAGCCCCTGATCGCGCGCCTCGCGGACCAGCTGCGGCCCCTGTTTCCGGAGGTGCTGGTGAGCGCAGACGACGCGGCCAAGTACCGGTTCCTCGACCTGCCGGTGATCCGCGACGCGGTTCCGGACCAGGGCCCCCTGATGGGCATCCTGTCCAGCCTGAGGGCCGCCGGGCGGGACCGGGTCCTGGTCCTGGCCGCCGACATCCCGGTGGCCGAGCCCGCCTTCATCCGGGAACTGCTGCGGCTGTCGGACCAGGCCGACGTCGTCATGCCCGTGGACGCGGACGGGCGGAGCGAGCCGCTCTTCGCGGTCTACCGGAAGACGGTCATCCCCCGGGCCGAAGCCGCCCTGGCCGCGGGACAGCGGCGGGTGACCGCCCTCCTGTCGGGCCTGACGGCCCTCCAGCCGCCGATGCCCGCCGGGTGGTACCGCAATCTGAACACGCCCGAGGACTATGCCCGGTTCCTCCGGGAGGACGGCTAGGCCACCACGTTCACCATGAAATGGAGCGTGCTCCGGCCGTGATTGCGGAAGGCGTACGGCCCGTCCGCCACGAACACGATGGACTCGCCGGCCTTGAGCACCTGGGTGTCCGGCCCGCGCTCGAGGGTGAGCTCGCCGCGGATCACGTAGAGCATCTCCCGGTAGCCGGTCAGGTCCGGCTCGCCCGGGTAGAAGTCGCCCGGGGCGATCGACCACTTCCACAGCTCCACCGTGCGCGACGCGGGGAAGCTCTGCAGCAGGTCCACCTTGGTGCCGGGCTGCCGGCCCTCCCAGAGGCGGACGCCGCGTTCCGGGCGGTTGTCGGCGGCGGCGGTGGCGGGGTCCTTCACGAGCTCCGAGAAGGTGAGGCCCAGGGCGGAGGCGAGGTGGCCCAGGGTGGAGAGGCTGACGTTGCTCTCGCCCCCCTCGATCAGGCCGATCATGCGCCGGCTCACCTGGGACCGCTCCGCCAGCTCCTGCTGGCTCCAGGCCCGCTGGCGCCGGTGGCGCACCACGTTGCCCGAGATGGCGCGGAGCAGCTTGCCTGAATCGAAGACCATGCCCACCTCTGGGTAATATATTGCGCACCGGGACCTTGGGCAGTATACTGCCCAAGGTCGATGACCGCCAACCGGAAAACCCGGCCGCTTCACGCAGACCCCAGGGAGAAGCCCATGACGCTCGCAGCCAACACCCGCTCGGCCAGCTTCATCGCGCAGGAGAACCAGTACGGCGCCCACAACTACCATCCGCTGGACGTGGTCTGCCACCGCGGCGAGGGCGTCCACCTCACGGACGTGGAGGGCAAGCAGTACATGGACTTCCTCTCCGCCTACTCGGCCGTGAACCAGGGGCACAACCACCCCCGCATCGCCGCCGCCATGATCGCCCAGATCCAGACCCTCGCCCTCACCAGCCGGGCCTTCCGCAACGACCAGTTCCCCCCCCTGCTGGAAAAGCTCTGCACGCTCACCGGTTTCGACAAGGCCCTGCTCATGAACAGCGGCGCCGAGGCGGTGGAGACGGCCCTCAAGGCCATCCGCAAGTGGGGCTACGACGTCAAGGGCATCGAGTACCCCAAGGCCGAGATCATCGTCGCCGAAGGCAACTTCCACGGCCGCACGACGACCATCGTGGGGTTCAGCACGGACCCCGACAGCGTCAGCCGCTTCGGGCCCTTCACCCCCGGCTTCAAGATCGTCCCCTACGGCGACCTGGACGCCGTGGCCGCCGCCATCACCCCCAACACCGCGGCCATCTTCATGGAGCCCATCCAGGGCGAAGGCGGCGTGCTCATCCCGCCCGCGGGCTACCTCAAGGGGCTGCGCCAGCTGGCGGACCAGCATCACTGCCTGCTCATCCTGGACGAGATCCAGTCCGGCTTCGGCCGCACCGGCAAGCTGTTCGCCTTCGAGCACGAGGGCATCCGCCCCGACGGCGTCACCGTGGGCAAGGCCCTCAGCGGCGGCTTCTACCCCGTCAGCGCCTTCCTGAGCTCGGCCGAGGTCATGGACGTCTTCACCCCCGGCATCCACGGCTCCACCTACGGCGGCAACCCCCTGGCCTGCGCCGTGGCCTCCGCCGCCCTGGACGTGCTGATGGACGAACACCTCATCGAGCGTTCCGCCGAACTGGGCGCCCATTTCAACAAACGGCTCAAGGGCATCGCCTCCGACAAGATCAAGGCCATCCGCTGCCGGGGGCTATGGGCGGGCATCGACCTCACGGACCAGGCCGGGCCGGCCAAGCAGTACTGCCTGGCCCTCCAGCAGCGGGGCATGCTCTGCAAGGACACCCACGTCCGCACCATCCGCCTGGCGCCCCCCCTCGTCATCACCCGCGAGCAGATCGACTGGGCGGTGGACCAGTTGGCGGCCGTGCTCGCCTGAGCCGGCCAGGCTCGCCGGGCTCATGCTCCCGGGGCTGCGCCTGGGCCGGAGGCCGGGAGCGGCGGCGGGCCTCCGGAGGCGGCGGGGCGGCCTCGGCGGCGGTCAGGGTCAGGCACTCCGGGCACAGGGTCGACTGGTAGCTCACGAAGTATTCCCGCCGCTCCAGGATCCACTGCCCGCCCACGTAGATCTTGCGGCAGAGCTTGCAGGTGGTGGTGTTCAGCAGATGGCGCGACATGGCCGGCTCCTTTCCTTGGGGACCAGGGGCGGACCTGCCATGGGTGGAGCGACAAGGACTGCCTTCGTGCCATCGCCTGCATCGAACAAGGGCCGTGCGTATAAATGAAGAGTCGGGAGTCCGCATCACAAGATAAGGTCCCGGGAATATAAAGCAAGGGCATCCCACACCGGCCATCCTCAGGTAAGCTGGTCGACATACCCGAGAAATGCGGCACCCCCCACCTCAAGGAGAGATCCATGACCGATCCCCTCCCGGTCATCCTCAACGCCGATGAACTCAAAGGGCCGGACGACAAGCTCCGGATCCTTGCGAAGGCGGTGGAGCAGAGCCCCGTCTCCGTGATCATCACCGACCCCAAGGGCGTGATCCTCTATGTGAACCCCAAGTTCACCAAGCTGATGGGGTATACGGCCGAAGAAGCCATCGGCAAGACGCCGCGGATCATCAAGGGCGATCACCTGACGCGGGGGTTCTACAAGGAGATGTGGGACACCATCCTGTCCGGCCAGGAGTGGCACGGCGTGTTCCACAACCGGACGAAGAGCGGCACGCTGGTCTGGGAGGCCGCCTCCAT
>Ga0316222_1004273_pt1 | contig 13177 bp, 15 predicted proteins | sample TBH18011metaG_FD_206008 | JGI IMG/M metagenome (GOLD analysis project Ga0316222, IMG submission 206008) | Freshwater microbial communities from Trout Bog Lake, Wisconsin, USA - TBH18011 | ecosystem: Environmental > Aquatic > Freshwater > Lake > Hypolimnion/Profundal zone | place: USA: Wisconsin... | reverse complement strand
TTTGATCTATGCCCGTCCCGGCCAGAGCGTAGCCGACTGGCGCGACGAATTGGGCCGCGCGCTGGCGCTGGCCGGCGAGCATCTGTCGCTTTACCAATTGGGTGTCGAGGATGGCACCGCTTTCGCCCCCGCCATGGCCCGGGGCGACTTCGCCTTGCCGGACGAGGACCAGGCTGCGGTCATGTTCGAGCTGACCCAGGACTTGACTGAAGCCGCCGGCAGGCCCGCCTATGAAATCAGCAACCACGCCCGCCCCGGTGGCGAATGCCGCCACAACCTGACCACTTGGCGGGGCGGCGATTACCTGGGCATCGGTCCCGGCGCCCATGGCCGCCTTGGGCACGAGGCGATCCAACAGTACCCGGCCCCCGAAGCCTGGGCGGCGGCAGTCGAGGCGGATGGCCACGGCACTCTGGAGCGCCAGCTTTTAGCCCCTCGCGACCGCGCCGAGGAAATGGTGATGATGGGCCTGCGCTTAAGGGAGGGCATCGATGCTGCCACCTTCGCCGCCCTTTCCGGCCTGGACTTGTGGCCGCTCCTCTCCGCTGACGGCCTGGCCCGGCTGGAACAGGATGGGCTGGTCGAACGCAGCAGGGGCAGGCTGCGAACCACCCCTTCCGGGAGGCTGCTCCTCAACGCGGTGATCGCGGCTCTCTTGATCTAGGACCCACTTGCGCCGACCTAAGGGTTTGGACCAAGCTGTTGACGAGATAGGCGCAAGGACTAGGCGATGGTGGAGAAGGCGATTTCTTTGGCGATCGAGCGGATGGTGCGCCAAGCGCCAGAGCATGAACCGCTGCCGCTGGACCCGGCCGATGCCGATTACATCCTGCATTGCCTGGCGGCGATCAGCGCCCATTTCGATGTCGATGCGCTGCCGTCGCGGCCGCTGGATCAGGTGCCGGGCCGCGAGTTGATGCGAACCCTGGTCGATCTGCGCGCCAATCTGCGGCCCAAGACCGACGAACAACACGAGGCCTGGGCGCTGCTGGCCAGCGCCATCCTGCGCGTTGATGTCGCCGCCGCCTTTGCGGCGGAGTGGTCGCATCGAAAGCGCTGACCTCTTACCGCATCAAGGGGAGTGCCGACGGTACGGCCGGGCTAAGGGGAGCCATTGATGCCGGGCTGATTTCCCTGGCGCCGCCACGCGCCATCTCACGCACCGCCAGCGCCCGGTCCGAGGTGCCGTCGGGCAGCAGGCGGAAGGCGCCGTCCACTCCGGCAAAGCCGTTGGGATTGGTCAGCGCGCCCAGGGTGTAATCGCCCTGGCCGTCGCGGGCCAATTGCGCCGCCAAAGCGGTGGCGTCGTAGGCATTGCTGGCGAAATTGCTCATCCGCGCCGAGAGCGATCCGAAGGCCTTGACGTAGCGGGCCTCGAATTCGGCGTGGGCGGCCTGGGCCGGGGCGGCGAACCAACCGCCTTGCAGCGACGGCTCATCGGCCAGGCTGGCATCGTCCCAGACCATGGTGCCAAGCAGCCGCACCGGGCCGGGATCGATGCCGTAATAGGTGATCAGCGAGGCCACGCTTTTCAGCCGCACCCCTTCGTCAGGGAGCAGCACGGCGTCGAACGGGGTCGAATTCCCCATTTCGGCCAAGGCCTGCTGGCTGCCGCTGCGACCCGCCGTCGCCTTCTTTTCCCGCTCAAGCTCGCCCTTGCGGTGGGCGTAATCGGCGAAGCGCTTGGCCACCTGGGTGGGATCGGCCACGCTGGGGTCGTAATAATCGATTTTGACCAATTGGAGGCCGGAAGCGGCCACTGCGATCTTCAATTCCTCGACCATGGCGCGGCCATAGGCGTTGTCGGGGGCCAGCACGGCGAAGCGCGAGCGGCCCTCGGCCTGGGCCTGGGCCACCACCCGGCGTACCTGCGGTCCCGGCAGGAAACCGACCGAATAGATTCCGTTACCCAGCACCGAACGGATGGTGGTGAAGGCGACCATCGGCACTCCCTGTTCGCGCGCCACCGGGGCGGCGGCGGTGACCTCGGCCGAGGAGAGCGGACCCAGCACGATGTCGGCGCCCTGGGCGAGGGCCATCCGGGCGGCGGCGGCGGCGCCCTCGGCGGTGCCCTTGGTGTCGAGCGGGATCAGACTGAAATGGCTGTCGGCAACCTCGAACAGCGCCAATTGGGCGGCGTTGGACAAAGCGGCGCCGAGGGCGGCGCTGGGTCCAGTCAGTGGCACCAGCAAGGCGGCGCGGATTTCCTCCCTCGGCCCCGCCCTGGGCAAAGTCAGAAGCGGTGGCGGTGCCGACGGAAGCGCCAGGGTGGGGGCGGGGGGAGTGGGGGCCGGCAATGACGATTGCGGTGGCAAGGGCGGCAGCGGCGCCACTTCGATCGGCGATGGCGGCGTGGCGGCGGGTCGCGGCAGGTAGACGGGGGGTGGTAATGGCGCCGGCGCCGGCTCGACTTGCACCTGGGGTGCGGGAACCACCTTCGTCGGGACCCATTGATATGGTAAGTCTGTCGGTCTGGATTGACAGCCGACCACCAACAACAAGGCGATCAGGCATGGCACGGCAGCGACACGACGCCACGGAAGCAACGACAGGCGCACCGATACCCTCCACCACAACGCGGGACAGCGATGGCGAGGGTAGACGCGCCGGCGGCGGAAGTAAACCGGCAGCCGGTCTGACTCTGGTGGCGACTCCGATCGGTAACCTGGGTGACATTTCGGCGCGGGCGCTCTCTGTGCTCAGCGGCGCCGACGTGATCGCCTGCGAAGATACCCGTTTGACCGGCAAGCTGCTGTCGCTGTTGGGGTTGTCGGCGCCGCTGACCCCCTATCACGACCACAACGCCGACCAGGCGCGGCCGGCGCTGCTGGCCAGGATGCGCGAAGGCCAAGCGGTGGCGCTGGTCTCCGACGCTGGCACGCCGATGATCTCCGATCCGGGCTGGCGGTTGGTGCGGGCCTGCCGCGCCGAGGGCATTCCGGTTACCGCCGTGCCTGGTGCCTCGGCGGTGCTGACCGCGCTGCAATTGTCCGGCCTGCCTTGCGACCGCTTTCTGTTCGCCGGCTTTTTGCCCCATCGCGCCTCGGCGCGTCGGCGGGTGGCGCGGGAATTGGTGGCGGTGCCGGCTACCCTGGTGTTCTACGAATCGCCCAATCGCCTGGCCGAATCCTTTAGCGACCTTGCCGCAGTTTTGGGTGCCCGCGAGGCGGCGATGGTCCGTGAAATGACCAAGCTGCACGAGGAGGTGGTCACCGGCGACCTGTTCGAGTTGGCCAATCGCTATGCCGAGCAGGGTGCCCCCAAGGGCGAGGTGGTGATTGTGGTGGCGCCGCCCCAGGGCACTGCCGGGGAGGATGCCGAGGACATCGATGCCCGCCTGGACGCGGCGGTGGCCGAGGGCTCCAGCATCAAGGACGCCGCCGCTTTGGTTGCCGCCGAAACCGGCCATCCCCGCCGCGAGGTCTATGCGCGGGCATTGCGCAAGTTCAAGGGCGGCGAGGAGGGGTGAGTTCCCCGCGCAAGGATCGCGCATTGCGCCATGGGCGTTGGGCCGAATGGGCGGCGGCGATGCGACTGCGCCTTGCCGGTTGGGGCATTTTGGGGCGCCATGTGGTGAGCGGGCGCGGCAGCGGGGCCGGCGAGGTCGATATCGTCGCCCGGCGCGGCGGGGTGGTGGCCTTCGTCGAGGTCAAGTTCCGTCCCAGCCTGGCCGAGGCCGCCGCCGCCATTTCGCCCCGCCAGCGGGCGCGTATCGCCAGGGCGGCGACTCATTTTTTGGCCACCCGGCCCGATCTGGCCGGCTGTGTCTTTCGTTTCGACGCCATGCTGGTGGCGCCGTGGCGGCTCCCCCGGCATCTGGCCGATGCCTGGCGATCGGAATGACCTGTATCATACAAGCGCCGCATTTATCGGGTGGGATGCACCCTTGAGCCATGGGCCGCCCAGCCGCTAGACTGGCCCCCTTCCAACGCGCAGAGGTGACCGACGTGACTTTGCATCGTCCATTGCTTGCCGCCGCCGTGGCGGTGCTGTCCCTGGCCTCGCTCGGCGGCTGCGCCGGAACGGTGATCGGCGCGGGCGCCACCGCCGGTACCGCCGCTATCGAGGAGCGCGGTATCGAAGGCGCGATCGATGACACCAAGATCAGGGTGCAGATCAACGAGGCGTGGCTGCATCAGGATTTCGAGATGTTCCGCAAGGTCGGCCTCAACATTTATGAGGGCCGGGTGATGCTGACCGGAGCGGTGGCCAACGAGCAGGCCCGCGCCGATGCGGTGCGGTTGACCTGGCAAGCGGCGGGCGTGCGCGAGGTCTATAACGAGATCGAGGTGGTTCCCGAAGGGAAGGGCTTCGCCGATTACAGCCACGACGCCATCATCCTCCAGAAGCTGAATTACCATCTGCTGATGGACAAGGACATCAGGAACGTCAACTACATCGTCGATGTGTCCAATGGCGTGGTCTACCTGATCGGCATCGCCCAGAACCAAGCCGAGCTGGATCGAGCGGTGGCCTATGCCAAGGACATCACCAACGTCAAGCGGGTGGTCAGCCACGTCTACCTCAAGTCCGATCCCAGGCGGGTTTCGGGCTAAGGCATGGGACCCCAGCGGCGGGTCCTGCGAGACAATTTGGCCGCCTTGGGGCTTCTTGGCGATGACGGAATCGGCTTGGCCGCCACCGCTCTGGCCTTATCCGGGCTGGATCGGCCCGGAACCGATCCGGGCGCCTATCTCGGCCATTTGGACGATTTGGCCGGCGACCTGACCGAGGCCGGAGAGAGCGCGCCCTCGCGGGCGGACGCGTTGGCCGCCGTGCTGGGCGGGCGCCACCGCTATCGCGACGATGACCGCGATGACGACGAGATCGGCAATACCAGCCTGATGTGGGTGATCGACAATCGCCGGGGTATCGGCGCGGCACTCGGCATCGTCGGCCTGGAAGCCCTTCGCCGCGCCGGTTGGCCGGTCGAGGCCTTGGCCTTTCCCCACCGCTTCCTGCTGCGGCTGGACGAGGCCGATGGCGGCCGCGCCATCATCGACCCCGCCTCGGGATGGCAGCGCCTGGAAATCCCCGAATTGCGCGCCATCTTGAAAGCGGCGGCCGGACTCGACGCCGAGTTGGCGCCGTCGCATTATCAGGCCTTGGGCAACCGCGATATTCTGGTGCGGTTGCAGAACGAGGCCAAGACCCGGTTGCTGCGCTGCGGCGCCGTGGCGCGGGCGGTGGCGGTGATCGAGGCGACGTTGCTGTTCGCCCCCGATCACGTCACCCTGTGGCGCGAGGTGGGATTGATGCATCTGCGCCTCGACCATGTGCCCCAGGCGGTGGCGGCGCTGGAGCAATTCGCCCGGCGCACCGCCAATTCGCAAGCCCGCCACCGCATCCTGCGGCTGTTGCAGGAGCTGCGCGGGAGACTGAGTTGAAGGGAGTAGGAGCATGAGCCTGGCGGTTGCCATCCAGATGGACCCCATCGAGGGCATCAACATCGATGCCGATTCGACCTTCGCCTTGGCGCTAGAGGCGGAGCGCCGTGGCCACGCTTTATTCCATTACCTGCCCCAGCATTTGGCCCTGAAGAACGGCCGGGTGTTGGCCTGGGCGCGGCCGTTGCGGGTGCGTCGGGTCAAGGGCGACCACGCCACCCTGGGCGAGGCGACCCTGATCGACCTGGCGACCATGGACGTGGTCCTGATGCGCCAGGACCCGCCCTTCGACATGGCCTATATCACTGCCACCCATCTGCTGGAGCACATCCACCCCCACACCTTGGTGGTCAACGATCCAGTCGAGGTGCGCAACGCCCCGGAAAAGCTGCTGGTGACCCATTTCGAGGGCTTGCTGCCGCCCACCCTGATCACCGCCGACCGCCGCCAAATCCTTGAATTCCGTAACGAATACAAGGATATCGTGCTGAAGCCGCTGTTCGGCAATGGCGGTTCGGGGGTGTTCCACGTGGTTCCCGGCGACGAGAATCTCAATTCGCTCCTGGAATTGTTCACCCAGCTTTACCGCGAGCCGGTGATCGTCCAGCAATATCTGCCCGCCGTGCGCGAAGGCGACAAGCGCATCATCCTGGTGGACGGCAAGCCGGCCGGCGCGGTCAACCGGGTGCCGGCCTTGGGCGAGGCCCGCTCCAACCTCCATGTCGGCGGCAGGGCGGTCAAAGCCGAACTGACCGCCCGCGATCGTGAGATCTGCGATGCCATCGGCCCCACCCTGGAGGCCCGCGGCCTAGTCTTCGTCGGCATCGACGTGATCGGCAACCATCTGACCGAGATCAACGTCACTTCGCCCACAGGAATCCAGGAAATCAATAGGTTCGACGGCATTTGCATCGAGGCGCAAATCTGGGACGCCATCGAATTCCGCCGCTCCGCCACCGCTCCGGCGGCTTCCGCGTAAGGAAAATCTGCATACGCGGTTGTCGATGGCGCCCCCTGCGACTGCGTATGCGGTTAGTGCCGTTGCGTGGCTGCAACGGAGTTAGCGAAAAGTTAACGCCGGTTGGTCGCCGACGGTCAGCGGCGCATTCGTGTTGCTGGGAAAATCGCGTCCGCAGAGGCGGCTGGCGCCGTTTGCATACAACCGCTATCATCCCGGCCGCAACCCTGGGGGACCATCGCTTCTCATGACCGCGCGCGTCGCCACCGTCGCCTTCAGCGGCATCGAAGTGCTGGACATTGATGTCCAGGTGCAGATTTCCGGCGGGCTGGTGGCCTTCACCGTGGTCGGGCTGGCCGACAAGGCGGTGGGCGAGAGTCGCGAGCGGGTGCGGGCCGCTTTGAACGCCCTGGGCTTGGCGCTGCCGCCGAAACGGATCACCGTCAATCTGGCTCCGGCCGATGTGCTGAAAGAGGGCAGTCATTTCGACCTGCCCATCGCCGCCGCTTTGCTGGTGGCGATGGGGGTGCTGCCGGGCGAGGAATTGGCCAATTATCTAGTGCTGGGCGAATTGGGCCTCGACGGACGGGTGGCGCCGGTGGCGGGCGTCTTGCCCGCCGCCATCGCTGCCAACGCCACTGGGCGCGGGTTGATCTGCCCTGGCAGCCAGGGCGGCGAAGCGGCCTGGGCCGGCGGCGTCGAGGTGCTTGCGCCGCAATCGCTCTTGGCATTGATCAATCATTTCAAGGGCACCCAGGTGCTGTCGCCGCCGGTGCCGGAAATCGCCGAGGAGCCCGAGGACCTGCTCGACCTCAAAGACATCAAAGGCCAGGAATCCGCCAAGCGCGCCCTGGAAGTCGCCGCCGCCGGAGGCCACAACCTCTTGATGATCGGCCCGCCCGGCTCGGGCAAGTCGATGTTGGCGGCGCGGCTGGCCGGGTTGCTGCCGCCCTTGTCGGCGGCCGAGGCGTTGGAGGTCAGCATGATCCATTCGGTGGCCGGTCAGTTGAGCGACGGCCGCCTGCTGCGGCGCCGCCCCTTCCGCGACCCCCACCATTCCGCCTCCGTGCCGGCCTTGGTCGGCGGTGGGGCGCGGGCGCGGCCGGGCGAGGTGTCCTTGGCCCATAACGGGGTGCTGTTCCTCGACGAATTGCCCGAATTCCAGCGCGGCGCACTCGAGGCCCTGCGTCAGCCCCTGGAAAGCGGCCGGTGCAGCGTGGCGCGGGTCAACGCCCATGTCACCTATCCGGCGCGGGTCCAATTGGTGGCGGCGATGAATCCCTGCCGCTGCGGCTATCTCGGCGATCCGGCCCTGGCCTGCAACAAGGCGCCCCGCTGCGGCGCCGAGTACCAGTCGAAGATTTCCGGGCCGCTCTTCGACCGCATCGACCTCCATGTCGAGGTGCCGGCGGTCAATCCCGCCGATCTATCGCTGCCCCCGCCGGCCGAGGGCTCGGCCCAGATCGCCGCCCGCGTCGCCGCTGCTCGCGCACTTCAGACCGAACGCTACGAGGGGCAGAGACCGCGCTGCAATGCCGAGGCCGATGGCGAATTGCTGGAAAAGGTGGCGGCCCCCGATGCTGGCGGCCGCGCCCTGCTGACCGAGGCGGCCGAGCGCATGCGGCTATCGGCGCGCGGCTATCACCGGGTGCTGCGGGTGGCCCGAACGCTCGCCGATCTGGAGGCGGCCGAGAGCGTGCGGCGAATCCATATCGCCGAGGCGCTGTCCTATCGCCGGCTGGTGCCGGGGCGGAACGGGTAGGGCCGGCTCCTCCAAATAATCGTCATGCCCGGACTTGTTCCGGGCATCCATGCCGTGCCGCACCACAGGCGTTTGGCGCGCGGCGTGGATGGCCGGGCCGAGCCCGGCCATGACGGTGGGGGGGCCGTGGGAGGCGGGGTTGGTTCACCCCTCAACCAGCATCGGCCCTAACCGGCGGCCGCCAAAGACATGGATATGCAGGTGGGGGACTTCCTGGCCGCCATTGGCGCCGATATTGGACAGAAAACGCCAGCCGGATTCGGCCACTCCGGCCTGCTCCGCGACCTTACTGACGGCGCGGAACAAAGCGGCGATTTCGGCATCGCTGGCGTTGGCGGTGAAATCCTCGATCGACACATAGGCGCCTTTGGGGATCACCAGGATGTGGATGGGCGCGCGCGGGCTGATGTCGTGGAAGGCCAGGGTATGGTTGTCCTCGTAGACCTTCTTGCAAGGAATCTCGCCGCGCAGGATGCGGGCGAAGATGTTGTTGGGATCGTAAGCCATTTACGTCCTCCGGCTTAAGACTTGCGCGAGTTCTTCTCGGCGATCCCCGAGGTGCCGGCGCGGCGGCCCAATTCGGCCCACACCAGCTGGGGATCGATTCCGCATTCGGCCCACAGCACCAGCAGGTGGTAGATCAGATCAGCACTTTCGCCAATCACTGAATCGGGGGTTTCGGCCAGGGCGGCGATCACCGTCTCGACCGCCTCCTCGCCGACCTTCTGGGCGATCTTGCTTCGCCCCTTGGCGAACAATTTGGCGGTGTACGAGGTCTCGGGATCGCCGCCCTTGCGGCTGGCGATCACCGCGAATAATTGGTCGATTTCGCGCGCATCCATCGCCGTCTCCTCAGCCCACCGGCCGCATCGGGATGCCGGCTTCGGTCATATGGGCCTTGGCCTCGGCGATCGAGAACAGGCCGAAATGAAAGATCGAGGCGGCCAGCACGGCGGTGGCGTGGCCATCGCGAATGCCTTCCACCAAGTGATCAAGGGTGCCGACGCCGCCCGAGGCGATCACCGGCACGCTCACTGCGTCGGCCACCGCGCGGGTCAGCGGGATGTTGAAGCCCTGCTTGGTGCCGTCGCGATCCATGGAGGTCAGCAGGATTTCGCCGGCCCCATAGGAGGTCATCCGCCGCGCCCATTCGACCGCGTCGATGCCGGTGGGATTGCGGCCGCCATGGGTGAAGATCTCGAAGTGGCCGGGGGCCACCTGCTTGGCGTCGATGGCCACCACGATGCATTGGCTGCCGAACTTCTCGGCCGCCTCGCGGACGAATTCGGGGCGGTGGACCGCAGCGGTGTTGATGCTGACCTTGTCAGCCCCGGCCAGCAGCAACCTGCGAATGTCCTCGGTCACCCGCACCCCACCACCCACGGTCAGCGGCATGAAGCATTGCTCGGCGGTGCGGCCGACCACGTCATAGATGGTGTCGCGGTTCTCGTGGCTGGCGGTGATGTCGAGGAAGGTCAGCTCGTCGGCGCCGGCCTGGTCATACAGCTTGGCCTGCTCGACCGGGTCGCCAGCATCGATCAGATCGACGAAGTTGACCCCTTTGACCACCCGTCCGTCCTTGACGTCGAGGCAGGGGATGATCCGCATCTTCAGCATCACGCCGTCTCCCGCAACAGCGCCAGGGCGGCACCTAAGTCGATACGGCCGTCATAGAGGGCGCGCCCGGAAATCACCCCTTCCAGACCCGGCACCGCCTTCAGCGCGCGCAAATCGTCCAACGACGACACCCCGCCCGAAGCGATCACCGGGGTCTTGATCGCCCGCGCCAGGGCCGCCGTCGCCTCCACATTGGGGCCGGACAGCACACCGTCGCGGTCGATATCGGTATAGATGATCGCCGCCACCCCGCATTGCTCGAATTGCAGCGCCAATTCGGTGACAGTGATGTCGGCGGTTTCGGCCCAGCCTTCCACCGCCACCCGGCCGCCCTTGGCATCAATGCCCACCGCCACCCGGCCGGGAAAGCGCCGGCAGGCGTCCTTGACCAGTTCGGGGTCCTTCAGCGCCACGGTGCCCAGGATGACGCGGGCGATGCCGCGCTCCAGCCAGGTCTCGATGGTGGCCATGTCGCGAATGCCGCCGCCCAATTGCACCGGCACTCTGACCGCCTTCAGGATGGCCTCGACCGCCGAGGCATTGACCGGCTTTCCGGCGAAGGCGCCATTCAGATCGACCACGTGAATCCATTCCGCTCCCGCATCGGCGAAGGCGCGAGCCTGGGCGCCGGGGTCGTCGTTGAACACGGTGGCCTGGTCCATCAGGCCCAGCTTGAGCCGAACGCAGGCGCCGTCCTTGAGGTCGATGGCGGGAAACAGAATCATCTTAGGGTGCCCAAGTCAGGAAATTGGCGATCACCTTGAGGCCGGTACGCTGGCTCTTCTCGGGGTGGAATTGGGTGCCGACGATGGTGTCGCGCCCAATCACCGCCGCGATCGGCCCGCCGTAATCGACCCGGGCCAGGCGGTGAGCCGGCTCCTTGCAGGCGAAGCGGTAGGAATGGACGAAATAGGCGTGGGGATTGTCCGGCAGATCGGCCAGCAGTTTATGGCTGCCGGGCACGAAGGCCAGTTCGTTCCAGCCCATATGCGGCACTTTCAAACTCGGATCGGCCGGTTCGATCGGCAGCACCTCGCCGGGAATCCAGTCCAGGCCGGCATGGTCGCCGTGTTCGCGCCCGGTGGTGGCCAGCAATTGCATGCCGACGCAGATGCCCAGGAACGGCCGCGCTTCGGCCAGCACGCGTTGGCTCAGGGCCTCGACCATGCCAGGCAGCGCTTGCAATCCGGCCTTGCAATCGGCGAAGGCGCCGACGCCCGGCAGCACGATGCGGTCGGCCTTGGCCACCAGCTCGGCATCGGCGGTGACCACCACCCGCTGGTTCAGGCCCAATTCGGCCACCACCCGCTCAAAGGCCTTGGCCGCCGAGCGCAGATTGCCCGAGCCGTAATCAACAATCGCCGTCAGTTGAGTCACAGCGTCCCCCCCAGGGTGCCCTTGGTCGAGGGCACCGCATCGGCCTTCCGGGGGTCGATCTCAATCGCCTCGCGAAGGGCGCGGGCCAGGGCCTTGAAACAGCTTTCGACGATGTGGTGGCTGTTATCGCCGTAGAGGTTTTCCACATGCAGTGTGGCGCCGGCTGCCTGGGCGAAGGCGGCGAACCATTCCTTGAACAATTCGGTGTCCATCACCCCCACCTTGTCGTGGGGGAAGGCCACCTTCCACACCAGGATTGGGCGGTTGGACAGATCGAGGGCCACCCGGGTCAGGGTCTCGTCCATGGGCACCAGGGCCGAGCCGTAGCGGCGGATGCCCTTGCGCTCGCCCAGGGCCTGGGCCAAAGCTTGGCCGATGGCGATGCCGACGTCCTCGGTGGTGTGGTGGAAATCGATGTGCAGATCGCCCTCGGCCTCGACCTCAAGGTCGATCAGCGAGTGACGGGATAATTGCTCAAGCATGTGGTCGAGAAAGCCGACGCCGGTCTTGACGGCATAGCGACCGCCGCCATCAAGATCGAGGGCGACGCGGATGCGGGTCTCGTTGGTCTTGCGCTCGATGCGGGCCTGGCGCATGGGGGCCTCCTGTGACAGGGTTTCTGTACTAACAGGAAAGGCCGGGCCATGCCAGCGACGGCAACGAAACCCTTTGGACAAATGTCGCCCAGTGACGGGCGCCCATCGAAACACGGATGGACACGGATATCCACGGATGAACACGGATAAACGAATACACGAAATCCGTGTTTATTCGTGGGCCGCGAAGCGGCATCCGTATTCATCCGTGTTACCCAAGACGCTGGTGTATGGATGGACGATAGACGCTTCGGTCCGCTCTGCTATCATCCTAGCCCTCGCCCACTGGCCGGAACCGTCCGATGTCCGAATCCCCGCCCTCCTGGCATGGCACCACTATCCTGTCGGTCCGCAAAGGTGGACACGTGGTCATCGCCGGGGACGGCCAGGTGACCTTGGGACAGACGGTGATCAAGGCCAATGCCCGCAAGGTCAGGACCTTGGGGGGCGGCAAGATCCTGGTGGGCTTCGCCGGAGCCACCGCCGACGCCTTCACCCTGTTGGAGCGCCTGGAGGCCAAGCTGGAGAAGCATCCCGGCCAACTCACCCGCGCCTGTGTCGAGCTGGCCAAGGATTGGCGCACCGACCGTTACCTGCGCAAGCTGGAGGCGATGATGGCGGTGGCCGACAAGGAAGTTTCCCTGGTGCTGACCGGCCAGGGGGACGTGCTGGAGCCCGAGGATGGGCTGATCGCCATCGGCTCGGGCGGCAATTACGCCCTGGCGGCGGCGCGCGCCCTGATCGACTTGGATGGCCTTGACGCCGAGACCATTGCCCGCAAGGCCATGGTGATCGCCGCCGACATTTGCGTCTACACCAACCGCAACATCGTGGTGGAGAGCCTTTAGCGAGTCTGCTACTGTCGGCTGACTTCGGCGGGGGCGGACCATGCGGAGAATACGAATTGTTGTCGCGCTGGTGTTGGCGGTGACGGTAGCGGGATGCGCGATGCGCGACAGCACCGTCGATCCTGTCTCCGGCCGCGGCACCATCTATCGTCTGTCGGAAAGCGATGCCCTGATCGTCGCCTGGCAGGCCATCCACGACAACATGCCCGGCAGCCGCATCACCGAATATCACGGTGCTCGCAAAGGCTATTGGATCGAGTTCTTCTTCGGGCTCGACACTTTTGGCATCGACGCCTTCGTCATTCCTGGTATTGGCGCCGATGCCAATGGCAACGAGGTGACGGGTCATTATTTCGAGGTCAGCGGCGGCGGCTCGTCGTTCCTACAGGGTCGGGCCAAGGCGGATGACATCTTCGCGGTGATCAAGCGGGCGGCCGACGCCACCGGCACTCAGGTGGCGGTGACCAATTTGCGCACCATCGGCCGCTGGGCCGGCGGCGAAAGCGGCACCATCCCCCAGCCCACCAACCCGTTTGCGAATCTGGCTCACCCCATGTCCGCCGCCGCCAAGGCGCCGGCCCAGGATTCTTTGAGCCAGTTGGCCTTCCGTCCGGCCTCGGCGCGACCCGACG
>Ga0316222_1004270_pt1 | contig 13186 bp, 7 predicted proteins | sample TBH18011metaG_FD_206008 | JGI IMG/M metagenome (GOLD analysis project Ga0316222, IMG submission 206008) | Freshwater microbial communities from Trout Bog Lake, Wisconsin, USA - TBH18011 | ecosystem: Environmental > Aquatic > Freshwater > Lake > Hypolimnion/Profundal zone | place: USA: Wisconsin... | reverse complement strand
CCGGCGCGAACTTTCAGTCTCTGCCGCGCATTCCGGCGACTCCACGCGCAAAGTTCGCCGAGGCGGGACGCCTCGGCCAGCACCCGGGACGGGTGCGCTCCCCGAAACTCGCATTCCGATGCGATCAGCCGCGAAGATGCCTTTGGCGAGGGCGCCAAAGGCCACACGCGAGGGCGCGTGCGCTGACTCGAAAATAGACGAAAAGATGAGGCGCGTTAAACAGAGTGACAAACAAGCGTCGATAAGCTTCATTTTCATCCCGCGTGGCGCCTCGCTTGGCGAGGCATGTTTTTCTCCCCGGAAGCTGGCGCGACGCAGGTTCTTGCCCACCAATCAACGCCGCGCTTTGGCCGCCTGCAAGTCTCAGGATGACAACGTTTGGGGCTCCGGTCTGAATGGCGAGATGGGAGAGGAAATTTCTGCGAGGGGTTGGAATCATATTCAGCTTCGTCACAAGGAAAATCACTTCCCAAGCTTCAACTCGATCGGCTTGCCCGCCGGGTGCTGTTCAACGGCCGCAAGGCGGAGCGTGCCATCGGTGGATTTCACCAGGCGTAGCGGCTTGCCTTCGAAGGCATCCTGATAAGTGGCGGCCTTGGTCTCGTCGATTTGCGCACCGTATTGAAGGGCGGCATCGAGCATGGTGCGCATGGTGACAAGCATGAACTCTTTGTCATAGACCTTGGCCAAAGGAAGATAGCTTTGCCGAATGAGGATGTACTCGCTGTGCTTGGCGGTTTCCCCAAGGGCATCCAACTCGGGGCGACCCTCCTTCCAGGGTTTTCCGGCGGCGCGCTGTGTCCTGTCAATCAGGCCGCGATACTCTGCCAGCAGCTTCTTCATCGGTTCGGGTTTAAACTGGCCATGAAACTTTTCAGCATCCGCCTGGCTGAGACTTTCCGTGGGAACGCACCCTAATGAATAGAACAACTTCAGCTTTTCGCTCCTCTCGGGCTCGGGACGGTCCAACTGACGTTCCAGCCATGTGGCAATTGAAAGTTCACCGCTGTAGCCGTTCTGAAGGCTGTGCAATGGCGGCAACGATTTCAATTTTTCGGAGTAGCCATGCCGGGTGGCCTCATCCCAAGCAAGGCAATGGCGCGCAGCGGACTTAAGGGCAATGGTGTCAATCGAGCTTTGCACGAGAAACGTGAGAAGCATATCGCCAGCGCCGGAATGGCGCGCGATACGATGCACAGTGAGAAGCCACTCGATGCCTTCTTCGGTCTCGCCCCGCGCCAGCTTTGCCTCCGCTTCGACTGCGGCGACCCTTGCCAGTTCCATCACTTTGGCAAGATGCGGCAGAGCGAGGCACGGTCCTTCTGCCTTGGAGATTCCCCAATCGCACGGCGCCGAGGATGCAGCCGCCTTGCGAAGGAGGCCCTCGGCCGGCGCAAAACCAAGTTTCTCCACCTTTGCGGGATCGACGGGCAGTTTTCCCGAGGCCATGTCGCGCAGTTCTTGCGCCTGGTTGTCGTTAAGCTTTGGCAATTGCGCCGCAGCCTGCCAGTAAAGCAGCGCGGGGTTGATTGGCGGAGTTTGGGGTTCTTCCGCCCACAGCACGGGCAGCAGCGAAAGAGTCGTGAGAGCAGCGACGAGGACACGAATATTCATGGTGGTGATGTATTTGTATGGTGGGTTAATCGAGCAGGTTTGAGAAGACCTTGGAGGATGGAGGAAGCAGCGTTTGGGCGTCGCGATCGAGCATTTCGAAAAACGCGTCTTGCCGCCCATTCATCGCCCTCTGGTAAGCCAACACGGTGGCCCTCGGCGGACAGATTTTCGCAAACGACGCTATTTGGACGGGGTTCCGGCGAATCCCCCTTGATAGCCAAAGGAAAGCGAGCAGGCAAATGACGCCTAGCGCCGTTGCCGCCGAAAGCGACGCCGTCCAGTTCCAGCCCGGTGACCCCGAGCGCGCTGGCGCCGCTTCAGCCAGGGCCTGGATGCGGCGCATGGTGGCGCGATGCAGGACCGCATCGAAGGGCGGTTCGGGCACCCGTGCCGCGTCGCGCTGGAGAGCCTCGCGCAGAGAGGCGTGGGCGTCGGGATCGGGCGTGGAAGTGCTCATGGTCGTTTCATTGGGTTAATGGCCATCGCAGCGAAGCCGGTTCACTTTTTCTTTCATGTGCCGCAGCTTATCCAATGCGTTGTGCAACCGGCTCTTGACGGTTCCTTGCGAAATGCCCAGCGCTGCCGCGATTTCCGCCTCGCTTGCCTCTGCATAAAACCGCAGCCGGATGACCTCGCGATGTCTCGCAGGCAACGCCGCCATCATCGCTCTCAACACCTCGGATTCCATCTCCGCTTCATTCTTCTGCGCTCCAGCTTCCTGTGCTTCATGACGCTCGGCTGCCGCTTGCTGCTCGACCGTTGCCATCGGTAAACGTCTCGAAAACCAGCCCAGGGATCGCCGATGCTGGCGCAGCAGGATCACGTACAGCCAGGTGAAAAAGCGGCAGGAGCCATCGAACCGAGGCAGGCTCTTCCATGCCGCAATCATCGTTTCCTGCACGAGGTCCTGCGCCAGATGCGGGTCTGCGCAAAACACCAGCGCCTGCGCCATCAAACGCGCCTGCTCAGCCTCCATGACCCGCGAAAACGCAGCCACATCCCCCTCGCGTGCGAGTGCCAGGAATGCGGATGTGTCTTCAGTTGGGAAAGATGGCATGAAATTCTTCAGCTTAATGAGGGGGCGCCTCACAAAGGTTCAGATTATTCGATCAGCTTACCTCCCACTCATCCTCCGGCCCCGCTATGTCCAATAAATAAGCTTGGGTTGCTCGACTGTCCTGCGGACTAATCAAGATAACCAACAGAACGGCGATAATTAGAAGTCGTTTTAAACATGGTTTTGCATGACATCGTTAGTGTGCCGGCACACGGAAAGTCGCATCTTATTTCTTCAGCGTTTCGATCAGGAAAGCCTCCATGCTGGAGTGCTTCACGTTGAGGGCGCCCGGATAGACGAGCTCGCATTCGACCCCGAGGCTCTTGAGTTTTTCCTGCAGCTTCACGCCAAAATTTGCGGTATGCTTGGCGTCCTTCTGTGGATGACCGAGCGAGGGAGCGGAGTCGTACTGGAGATAGATCGGCGGATCGTCGCTGCTTGCGTGCTCGATGGGCGAGTATTGCCTGATCCACGGCAATAATTCTTCGCGGTGCTGCAAGAACTCGGCGAAGCGAGTGTCCCGGGTTTTCAAGTCATGCGGATCCATGAAGCCGAACGCGTGGCCACCGTAATCGCTGTTGGGCGTCCACTCTTTCATCTGCTGCGGATCCAGTGAAGTTTGCGCGATTCTGACCGCCGCGCACCAGAGGCGCGTGGACTCGCGCGCGATGGGATCGCTGCTCTTCACCTCAGCCATATCGTCATGAAACGCGAGCCATAAGCTCGAGCACGCTCCCGCCGATTCGCCCGACGCTGCGATGCGCCGTTTGTCGATGTTCCATTCGGTGGCCTTTGACCGCACGAACTGCAACGCTCGCGCAGCGTCGCTCATCGGCCATTCGACCGGAGGCTTCACGCCAGCTTCCTGTGCCTGTGTGGTGTAGCGATAGTTAATCGAGACCACGGCGATGCCGGCTGCCAGATATTTCTTGAAGTCGCGTTTTCCAATGTCCTCTTTAGCGCCCTTCACCCAGCCACCGCCGTGAATGTAAAAGACGAGCGGCGTCGGTTTGTCCGATGGCGCTTTCCAAAAGTCCAATACCTCGCGAGGATGCTTGCCGTAGGCGACATTGGCGAGCGTCGGCATCGGCTTGTGCTCGGAGAACGGTGGCGCTTTCGAGATCTCGGCTGTGGCCGCAGGAGCCGCGGCCAAAGCTTGCGCGGAGAGTAGCCCGCCATCCATACTCGCTCCCGCCTTGAATCCCGCGATCCACTTCTTGTGATCGTCTTCCGGATGCCCGATCGCAGGCGCGACCCGAATCTCGGTCGCTTTCCCGGCAGGGACTTCCGCCAAAACAGAAGGGGCAAGCACAATCAGAGCCAGCCCTGCCGCGAGTTGAAACGACACTCTGGGAAGGGGGAACTTGTCGGAAGGGGGCGTTTTCATCCCCCATCATTACTCGAATGAAAACCGTTCCAGCAAGGGCGTCGTGTGTATTTCGCATGCGATTTGTTTCATTTCATTGCCGCTAATTTCCTTTGAGGTTCACGTCGTCGATGTAGAGCGCCCCCGCCTGCTTGGGTTCGCCAGTGAAAGCGAGCTGAACCTGAATCCGGGAGGCATCCACGGGAATCGCGAGGGTTTGTTCGATCTGGACCCATTGGTCCACCGGCAAATCGGCCATGTTTTTGAGCGCCACATTGACTGGGGTGGCCTTCTTGTCCGCGCTGAATGTCGCCACCAGGCTCAAAGCTCCCTCGGAAAGCCCTCCTTGGGCCGGCCGCCAGACCCACGCCGAGACTTTGTATTTCCGGGAGTAGAGCTCAAAACCGCGCCTGGATTCCGATATCGCGGCGAGATTGGGGATCGCGCGCTTATTCGCCGGGTCGAATGTCAGTTTCAGGCAGGCCTTACCCCCGGGCGTGTGATTGCGCTCCTGCGAGCGTTCCCAAACCGGAATGGCTCCTTCCTTGGCTACCCAGCCTTTCGCGGGCGAGAGCCCCAGGACCCACCCGGTTACCCAATCCGACGCGGCTTCCTTGGTGTTCCCCGCGGCTTCCTCAAATCCCCCGTTGGGCAGCATCGATCCGCTGGGTGCCAGCTTCTGCCCCTCTTTGTCGGGCATCACCGTCTGTGAAATCTGCAAGCCGCCCGCCAGGGTCTTGGCGGTGAGCACCACCGGCTTGCCCGTCTGGCGAACCCGCTCAACCAACCCGCCTTGATACACATTCACCAGGCGCTCCTCAGAACTGGACCACGCGATATTCAGCTCACTGAGGTCCATCCAACGTTCCCCGATCTTCCCAAGCGCGCACAGCCGCGTGGTTTGATAGAGCCCGAGATCTTTGATCGTGCCCGGCGTGACGGTTTTTTCCTCAAATTTCAGCTCTGTGATCTTGGAGAGGTCTTCCTTGATCAGGATGATCTGCGTCATCGACTCTGCGGGGAGATCGACAATCACCTGCTTGCCAGTCACCGCCATTTGGGCGACCGCTTGATCGCGCAGGTTCAGCGAAGTCTCCCGGACCAGCGCCGTCGCATAGGGTTCCTTGACATAATCCAAATCAAAGCCCACCCGTTTGACCGGGGTCGGGGCGGGGTTGAGCACCGTGATAATCAGCCGCTCCGGAGTGCGCACTGCAAGCACGCGGATTTCGGGACCCGCTCCGCCGAGGGCGTAATACTTTCGCTCATCAGTCATGCGGTAGATATTGTTGCTTATCTCCTTATCCCAAACCTCACCAAATCCCTTGGAACTCTCCCCGACTCCCAAAACCTCATAAGATTCCACGCCGGCCCCAGCGCCGGGAGCACACCGGGAGAGCATTTTGTAAATGTGATAAGCCGGGGTGGCGAATCGAATCTGTAGCTCCTCGAAGCTGGGATACCATTCCGAAGCCTCGCCATTCAATCCATGATCGCGCCCGGTCCAGTCGGTCAGGTTCATGTCTCCATAGACAAGGCTCTTGAAGTTGCGGTGGGTGGCCGGGGCCTGGAATTCGTACAGCAACGCCATTTCGCAGCCCGGCTCCTTGGCCCGGCCCGAACTTAAGACCGACATGGTCAGAGCCCCCAGTTGCAGGGCGGGTTTCATGGCCCACAGCGCTTGATCGGGCTGAAGCGGGCCCCCAATCCGGTTGTACTCGGTGAAGGCAACTTTCTTGCCAGTCTGGCTCGCCCGCATTGCAGAGCGGTTGTAATGGCGGGTGAACATGTCCGGATCCGGGTTGTAGAAATGGCTATCAAGGAAGTCGACATAGGGTTCCATGTACGGCCAGAATTCTTCCCAGTTTCCGTAGCAGGCAGGCCCAGAGAGACGCAGCCCGGCAGCCGTGCGTTTATCGCTCAACTTTGCTCGCACATCCTCCAAAGCCAATCTCCCCATCCGCGCGATCACCCCAATCTGCTGGATGGTTTTAACACCCCCACTGGGCTCGTTCAGCATCATGAAATGCGTGACCCCATTGCGGCTCGCGTACCGGTAGACGTTTGCCAGGTAATATTCGTAGGCCGATGCCGCAGCGGGCCAGTTCACATTCTCATCCTTGGCTTGGACTTCTGCTGTGAACGCTTTGAGCAGCGGCCCCGGGTAATATTGCGGCCCGTAAGCAATCGAGACAACGGGAGAAACCCCTGCCTGGATCACCTTCTTGATCTCCACATCGGGAATCCCCAGCCACGGGATCTCTTTTTCAAAACGGTAGTTGCTCCAGGGAATATTCTTCTCCGGATCCGCCAGCAACCGGGCCCGGAACGCGTCGAAATCGCTCTTGGTGGCGATCTGTTTGTAAGTCGCTTCGGACGCGGGCATGATGCGCACGTCCTTGTCGGGATGAAGCACCCGGACCATCTGCGCCCCGGAATCGGCCAGCCAATCCCAGAGATTGCTGCGCTCGGCGTTGTCGGCCACCTCCAGGCAAACGCCAAGGTATTTTGGCGTCTGGCTGACGGCTTTGGAATCCAGCAGGTAACTGCCCCGGACGTTTGGTTCCTCGGCAATCGCCGCCCCCTTCGCGATAGGCGACGAGACCGCCCCATCAACTGAGGGGGTTATTGGCAGCAGCCCCATTGACAGGACGGTGAGGATATGGGTTGGTTTGATGGTGATGCGGGTCATCTCCCATAACTACTCGAATGGAAACCGTTTTGGCAATGGTACCGAGTGCATTTCGTATGCTGTTTTGTGCAACGGCACCGCAGCGAGCTTCCGCAAATTGACCCTCGTGATGGAGTTGAACTCCGTCACGCACCCATCTTCGGAGCTGTGCTCGGCAACCGTGGCTTGCCGGACCAATCCCCTGCAAGGCAAGAACGCATCTCCGCCCTCGCGTCGAACCTGTCGCGCACTCGGACGCGAACCGTGCCGGCAACGCTTTCGAAGCACAGCTTCGGGGATGGGTGCGTTACGGAGCCAAGCTCCGTAACGAGGGAAAAGCGAGAAGGCTCAGCCAAAGTTTAGGCATCGAATTCATGGTTGATTGATTCCTTGGTGTTTTCTTGTTAATTCTTCATTTTTACAGCAAATGAGTAGGCCCCCGATCCAAGCGGGATAATCAGTCGGCCGTTTTCGATGGTCACCTTGCCACCTCCATCGAGGCTCTCTATCGGCTTGCCATTTTCCCACAAACGTTTTCCCGATTCGGTGAGGGTTACCTCTGTTTTGCCCATTAAGGGAAGACGGGCGATGGCAGAAGCGTTGGGTGGAATCACCAGGTCGTATGCGATCTCGTTATCCTGAACTCTCCAATGGCTTTCGTAGCGCCCCATCGGCGAATCATAGCTCAGTTGAGCCGACTTCAGTTGGGCTGGTGAAACGTACGGCTCAATGACTGCGCTCCGGAATCCCGGCCCATTCCCCAGGATTCCATCCACGCGCAATCCCGAGACGTACCGAGCCATCCAGCCAAGGGGCGAGGCGAACATTTTGTGATTGAACGAGCGGGTGCCGTTGAAGGTGAATCCCTCCCACAAGGTCGTTGCCCCCTCGCGAATCATATTCCCAAGGCACGGACCTGTATCCTGGAGGTGAGCGGTGAAAGCGAGGTCGGTCTGTCCATTCTCGCACAAGGCATCAGCGATGGCCTCCATGCCGAGAATGCCGGTCCAGATGTGATCCTTCCGGTCATGGATATCCTGGACGAGTCGTTGGACCACGCGGGCCTTGCGATCCGCTGGAACGATACCGAAAGCCAGGGCAATCGCCTGGGGTGATTGGCGGAATCCTGCATCTTTATTCGTCGAGTAGTAGCAGCCTTCCTTGTCGTCAAAGAAGAAATCGTTGAACTGTTTTTTGAGGTCCGTGGCGAGCGATGTGTAATAAGCAATCTCCTCGCCACGCCCCAGCACCTTGGCCATATCGACCATCATGCAAAGGTACTCGTAAAAATAGAGGTCGTGATAGATGAGGGCGCCTTCGGGGGGGCAATTGCCTTCCGGCGAGACCCAGTCGCCAAGAGCTTTACTCGGATTGGTGAGAAGGGGCGGCTTTTCGCTTGCCTGTCCCTGCTTAATGAGCGTGCTCATGTAGGTTTTCAGGTTAGCAAAATGCCGTTCAATCATCCGGCGGTCGCCATAGGTCTGGTAGTGTTTCCACACCAGATTCACATAACTGCCCACCCATGCCGGGTCGTTTCCTTTGGCCCAGGAGGTTGGTATCACATTTCCAATCCTGCCGTCAGATGAGATGTCGTCCGCATAATCCTGAAGACGCTTCTCGTAGAGCTTCCGCAGATCGAAGTTGAAGGCCATGGCATAGAACGGCGAGGCGTCGTCGCAGGTCCAGCCGAGCTTTTCCCAAGTTGGGCAATCGGTGGGAATCGAGTGCATATTGCTTTGGATGCACCTTCTGCCAGCCTCCCAGATTTTGTTCCAAAGTTCGCTGGAGGTTTGGAAATCACCCACCCTGGCCATGTCGCTATTAAACACTTTGGCGGTCAACTGTTCAGGCAGAGGCTTTTCCTTGAGACCTTCGATCCGGACGTAACGGAAGCCCTTGTAGCTGTAACGCGCCTGGAAGATTTCCTCACCCCCGCCTTTGGGAATAAAAATATCCGTCTCAAAGCACCCGGTTATATGGGCTCCGAAGTTGTCCCACCGCTCTCTACCATTGTGTGGAACGATGACCTCAAGGTGGCTCATTCGGATTCTTTGTCCAGATTCACCGCGGACTCTCAATTCAACGGTTCCGGCCATGTTCTTGCCAAAGTCGACCAGCCAGGCGTCCGTCTCGTCTTCGATCTTGGCGATGTTGACCGGGGAAACCGACTCGACCACCCGGATCGGCTCGAACAACTGAGCAGTCAGCCCCGGCGCAGCCGAAGGCATTTTGCCCGCAGCAATCACTGCGGGGCTCCAATTCGTGTCAGCGAACCCGGCCGAAGTCCAACCGGGCAATTCCTTGCGCGCATCATAGATTTCGCCGGCCTTGATGGAATCGACCAACGTCGGACCGGGCATCGTTTTGAACGAAGGATCGGAAACCACGGTCTGGTGGTGTCCGTCGGCGTAATCGATGGTCACGAGGACACGGAGGGCCGGTTCCGCCATCCAGTCGTTGGCGAAGGTCTCGCCCCAAAGGGTGGGCGTCGTCATCCCATACCACCCGCGGCCCAGCTCGAATGCCAGTGAATTGAGGGCCGCGAGGTGGTCCGTCAAATCGTAAACCGTGTAGTAGGCCGTTTTGTTGTACCGCGCAAAACCAGGATGAAGCAGGAAGTCATCGAGCCGCTTCCCGTTAAGCCAAAACGTATAATACCCAAGACCAGAGACATAGGCTCTGGCGCGAACGACCTTCTTTGCTTCCGTGGAAAACGTCTTCCGGAACAGGGGCGCAGCCAGGCCCTCTTTAGGATCCAGGTAGGTCTGGAGACCCCGAACCTCCAGAACCCCTTTTTTCACCACGGCATAGGCCGTGTTGTCGTTGAAGAACTCTTCAAAAGCAAACAGGCCGGGATTATCGAAATCTTCCTTTACCAGTGTTTCGCCATTTGAAATCAGGCGAAAATTATCGAATTGAACCAGCCCTTTCTTGCTCTTGCCGCCGGGAGACCCTGCGCCAAGCGCCACGGTACCCGCCTTGGACGAGTTGTCGTGCAGCGGCTCGTTGCCGACGGGCACATTGTCGATCCAGAACGAAAAATCGCCGGCCTTTACGGTGACTTTGAGCGAATGCCATTCGTCCAATTTTAGATTCTGGATCGCGTATTCCTTGAGTGGAACAGGATTCTTGCCTTCCCTACGGGTGACGACGAACTTTCCCGGACTCCCCGGTTGGATCTCGACTTCATATCCTTTGTCCGAGGTGTAGGCCGTGCGGAACAATGCCACGGCGCTTCCTTCCAAAATGCGGAACCTGGTTTCGAAGGAACAATCCGTCATGCCTTGCAACTTGGCCGGAATCGTTTTTGGGCGTTCGTTTCTCGCCGCGATCCACTGGGCGCCACCCCAGTCAGCCGCTTTCAACAACCCCATCTCGAAAAAGTGTGGAGAAGATGCATAAGTTTTGCCGGTGCCGTCGTACCCGGTCACCTGCCAATAATAACGGGCAGCAGACTGGAGCGGCTTCCCTGCATAGATTCGCGTGATCGTATCGGATCCATCCAGCCGCCCCGAGTCCCACTGATCCGCCTGGCCTTGAGCCAATTTCTCCAAGGATGAAGCTACCTGAATCCTGCAGGCCGCCTGGCGGAAGCCCCGTGGCGCCTGGGAAGATGCCGCGTACCGCCAGGAAAACCTGGGAGCCGCCTCCTCGATCCCCATCGGTTGGGACACGCCTTCGGTCCGCAGATCGGTGATAGATATCGGGGCATCGGCTGCGATGGATGAGGACGCTTTCGCGACAGGCGACGATTTCGCCCCGTCGACGGAGGGTGTTAGCGCCAGCAGCGCCAGTAACAAGACGGTGATGATATTGGTTGTTTTCATGGGGATGCGGGTCATTTCCCATAATTACTCGAATGGAACCCGGTCCAGCAATGGTACCGAGTGCATTTCGTATGCTGTTTTGTGCAACAGAACCGAAGCGAACTCCCGCAAATCGACCCTCGTGATGGAGTTGAACTCCGTCACGCACCTATCTTCGGAGCTTGGCTCCGCAACCGTCGCAGGCACAAAGCGCTTCCGAGGGTTCAATGGATGCTCGACAGAACAGCATGGGACGGCTACTGGTCCGACATGACAAATCCGGCAATCCACGCCTGCGAAGCACAGCCTCGAAGGTGGGTGCGTGACGGAGTCGAACCACCAAGCGGCGCTGCTTGCCGTCGCCGCCGGATTCGCTATCTTGCTTCAGACATGGCTCGGTTCTTCTCTGCAGACGCAAAGAGCAACGCGTTTGCCAATTATCTGCATTACTAATTTGGCATTTTTGACATCCCAGAGCGACCGGGCCGCGACGGCCGCCACTGCGCACGATCCATACGCCGCCTGGCGCCACACCGGTTTCCGGTGGTTTCTTTTCGGAAATGTGACCTCGACCCTCGGACGCCAGATGTCGAGCGTTGCCGTCGGTTGGGAAGTTTACCAGCGCACCCACTCACCCACCTTGCTTGGCCTGGTCGGATTTTTCAGCGCACTTCCCCTCCTGGTGTTCACCATTCCGGCGGGTCATGTCGCCGACCGTTTCTCGCGCAAATGGATCATTGTGGCGACCCAGGCGGTCGCGATCCTCTCCGGCGCCGGTCTGGCGCTCCTTTCCATGCTGCACTCACGGCTTCCGGCATACTCCGCTCTGGAAGGGGGGCGCGGAATGCTGGCCTGGGCCGTCGTTCATTTCGATCACAACCACTCGCCCGTAGTCGATCGCGGCATTGTCGCGATGATGGCTCTGCTCGCCATTGGCGGCACCGCGCGAACCTTCGGCTGGGCAGCCCGCACCGCATTCGTGCCGCTGCTCGTGCCAAAGGAGATTCTTCCCAATGCGATCACCTGGAACTCCAGCATGTTCCAGACTGCAAGCGCCCTCGGGCCCGCGCTCGGCGGATTTATTATCGCGAAGATGGGGTTTCCCATCGTCTATGGCTTCGACTCCCTCTGCGCCCTGGCGTTCCTGACCATGCTGCTTCCCATCAGGATCGTCCCGCGGCTTCCCGAATCTGGCCGTCCCGCCTCCGCCTCGATGCGCGATGTCCTCTCCGGCCTTCGGTTTGTGTTCAAAAGCAGGCTTGTCCTCTCCGCGATGACGCTCGATCTCTTCGCAGTCCTTCTGGGCGGCGCCACCGCGCTTCTGCCGATCTTTGCGGATCGCTTGCATGTCGGTGCGGTGGGGTTGGGCTGGCTGCGCGCCGCAGACTCCATCGGTTCCATCGCCATGGGAATCGCGGTGGCCCATTTGCCGCCGATGAAGCAGGCTGGCAAGACGATCCTCCTGGCCGTGGCCGGTTTCGGACTGGCCATTATCGGATTCGGTTTGTCGCCGTATTTCTGGCTTTCGCTGCTGCTGCTTTTCATGACGGGCGTATTCGACTCGCTCAACGTGATCATTCGTCACACCCTCGTGCAGTTGATGACGCCGGATTCGCTTCGCGGACGGGTGTCTGCGGTGAACAACATTTTCATCGGCAGTTCCAACGAACTGGGCGCGTTTGAGAGCGGGTTGACGGCGGGCATGTTCGGCCCGGTCGCATCGGTTGTCGGGGGCGGACTGGGAACCATCCTCGTCGTCCTGGCTGTGGCCTGGACGTTCCCCGAATTGCGACGGTTCCGGTCTTTCAGATGAAAAGTCCCGCGTGAATTGCCGGATTATTCGTCACGGAACCTTTGGCAAATCAGCGACAAAGAGCCTACGAGAAACGCTTCACCGCCAATCGCCCGAATCTCGCATGAAACGGCAGAGGAGGCTCGTGGACTGCGGTGAAGGGCCCTTTCCATTACCCACAAACCGGAAGCCGAGCACGGAAACCGGAGCGGCCCATATTATTTGTCATCCTGAGGAGCTAACCTCGCCAAAGCGCGAGGATGATTGTTGGGCATGAACCTGGCATCGCCTGGCGCCTTTCCGGGCCAACGGCCCAGCCCCATACCAGCCTAGTAGGCTGTAACAGTGATCAGTTCGGATCGCTAGACGATGGCAAAGCGCGAAAAGTCGGGAGGGGCTCGGCAGTCGCGTCAGCGTCTTGGAGTGCGGGTAGTCCTCTACCGCTTTGGCAGTGCGCCTGGCTACGTCTGGCGTCAACTCCAAGCGCAACATCTTCTGTCGGAGAGTTGCGGAAAGCTCTGATGGCAAAGGGAATCTTCCGTAGGCCGGGGACTCGCCAGCTTGCGAAAGCGGCAGAGGACTGCTCGCACTCCAAGACGCTGACGCGCTTATCGGAAGCCCCACTCGGCTCCATCGCCACTCCTGTAAAGCGAAAGTTATCGTGTTACAGCATACTAGGGCAACGCCCTAGGATTTCGAAAAACAGCGCGTTTAGCGCTGAAAGCGCGTTCCATATCTCCGGCGGTATAAAACGCGCTTTCAGCGCTATTCCGTTGTGGCTCAAAGACCTAGGGCGTTGCCCCACTGCCATTAAGTTAAGCTTGGAGGCTCTCGTAACGCGCGCTCGTTCCCAGGCTCCTGCCTGGGAATGCAGTATTCC
>Ga0316222_1004267_pt1 | contig 13192 bp, 12 predicted proteins | sample TBH18011metaG_FD_206008 | JGI IMG/M metagenome (GOLD analysis project Ga0316222, IMG submission 206008) | Freshwater microbial communities from Trout Bog Lake, Wisconsin, USA - TBH18011 | ecosystem: Environmental > Aquatic > Freshwater > Lake > Hypolimnion/Profundal zone | place: USA: Wisconsin... | reverse complement strand
TCGCTGCAACTCGGCAAGGTGTGCGCTGCGCGTCGTGAGCTCCGTGTTACGCCGCGGCAAATCAGCCAGGGCCTTGTCAACCGCTCCCTTCGCCTCGCGAAGCTCGTCGATTTCTTGGCCGCGATCCAACACGGCCGTGTTGACGACCAGCCCATCGAGCGTGACTCGCAGCCCCGTCGCTTGGGTATCCGCCAAGCCAGCCTGGGTCTTGGCCGTTGCCGTCGCCGCCAACGCCTGCTGCTGAATCGCGGCGGCGTCAGCCGGCAGGTCCACGACATCGCCCAGATCTTCCAGCTCTTTCGTGGCCTGCCGATAAAGTGCGGCCGGCGGCAACACGCGACGATGGCGCTCGATTTTTTCACGGTCGAGATCAAGGGCCGTCCGGCGTTTGCGCAGATCGGCTAGCTTCTCTTCCAACCGTGCAAGGTTGAGCCGCATCTCGTCCCAAGCGGCGGGCTTCATCTGCGCTGTTTTCAGTCGGCTCTTGGCGTCCTCGAACGCCTTAAAGGCGAGGTGGTATGACGTGTTGCCGACGCGCTTGGTCCAGACGGCGCGGGCATCCGCTTCCAGCGCTTCGAGCAATCGGGCGACACCGACGAGGCCGGACCCGGCGGCAAAGATCGCCTGGCCAATGTCATCCTCAGCCTGAAGGATCGCTGCGCCGCCTTGGCGGAGCCGTCCATGGTCAAGGCTGAACATGCGCTGGAAGCTGTCGGCCGTGTACCCGGCAAGCAGCGCCGATAGCCGCCCCTCATCCAGAACGCGATCCTCGCTGTCCAGCAAGGTTCCGGTGCGGCCCTTTTTGCGCCGGAACGCGATAGGTTCGGCGCCCGCCTGCAGCACCGCGCCAATCCGAAGCAACTGCTTATCGTGGCGGAAATCGAAGGGTGTGATGTGTGGGAAGCCGAACAGCAGGTCCGAGATCGCTGACATCGTGGTCGACTTGCCAGCCTCGTTCGGCCCGTAAATTATCTGGAGGTCGGGCGTCTGCGACGGAAAATGAAGGTCGCAACCGTCAAACCGGCCATATTTGAGGAGGTTGAGTTCGGTAAGGCGCATCAGTCAGACTCATGACTGAGTTGCGTCTGAAGAACGACCCCGGCGTCTTCGAGCAGCGCCGGAACGCCTCCGCCGCGCAGGTGGCCCAGAAGATCGTCGTCACTTCCCAGGTCCGGCGGAATCTTGGCGAGGAACTCGTCCATCTCCGCCCCAAATGCGCTGGTCAGTGCCGAATCCTGGCTTCCGGATGCCAGCAGCGTGCCCAGTTCCTCAAGCACGCTCGCCGCACCGGGGACCTGCACCGACAAGGCCTCGGTTTCGACAACCACCTTTTCGATCCAGAGCTGGTCGGAGATCGCGATTGCAATCCCGCGAATATCTTCGCGCAATTGCTCCCGCCGACGCGCTAGGTCGCCGTGCAGCGCCGTGCGGCCCGTGAGCATGACTCGCACCACCAGCGGGCGACCATCCGCCTCGGAAAAGGCCTGGTTCAGCCCGTCACGCACGCGGTTTTGGATGTCGCGGTCATGCTCCAGATTTTCGGTGTCCACCCCGACGCGCGCCCAACGCACGGCGTCAAGCGGTATCGGCTGCGGAGGATCGACGATCGCCCCATCCTCGACGGTGACGATCACGGCGCCCTTAGCGCCGCATTCCCGGATGTTGCGCCCCTGAAGATTGCCGGGAAACACGATGAAGGGGCTCTCGGAGACCACCTCGAAATCATGGACATGCCCGAGCGCCCAATAGTGATAGCCCCTGGCCGAAAGTTCTGCCGGCGAACAGGGCGCGTAAGGAGCATGGGGCGGGCGCCCACCCGTCAGCGCCGTGTGCAGCACGCCGATATTGAGATGGTTGGGTAGCGCGGCGGGATAGGAGGCGGCCAGGTTCGCGCGGGTGTCTTTGATCTTGTAGCTCCACCCGTGCAGCGCGGTTGCCGTAGCCTCGTGGATGAAGGTGGCGGGTTTTTCGGTGTCAAAGGTGCGGACGTTCTTCGGAAGGGGCAGCTTCTTGGTCTGGACCGATTCCGCATCGTGATTGCCAAAGAGCAGGAATACATCGATGCCAGCCTTCTCCAGCCGGCCCATCGCCGCGCAGAAAAAGAGGCCTGTGCCGAAATGCTGCCAATCGCCATCGTAGATGTCACCGGCAATTACGATGAACGCCACGCGCTCCTCGATCGCGGCATCAACGAGATTGTTCAGCGCTGTGCGTGTCGCAATCCGAATTTCATCTGCCGGCACGCCCTCATAGCGGGAGAGGCCCCGCAAGGGGCTGTCTAGGTGGACGTCGGCCGTATGCAAAAACTTGAAGCTTGCCATCACCATCGCTCTATAGCGTCCTTCGGAGCTCATCGAGAGGCGCCCGGCGGCAAGCTGACGGTGTGCGACAACTAATCCGCGAGTCAACTGGCATGGACGCCCTGAAACGCCGTCGCGTCCTGCATATCAGGGCGCGCTCTGGGCCGAACCGCACCTTCCCCCCCGGCGCCCAGGCCCGACCGGATTGAGCGAACCGGTCCGGTTTGTGCTCGACGGGAGCGGTCTGTCGACCTCGGCGCATCTATGCCGCCGTCTTTAGGCGCTTCTTGCTAAGTAGGGCTTGGACGAAAGCGTTCCATTTCTTCATCGCGGCCCGTTTCTCCGGCATGTAGTTCCAGCGATCGTAGCTCTTTGAGCTGACGTCCTGAAGCGTGTGGTTCTGCAGCCGGTCGCGGATCTCCTTCGATAGGCCAGCCTTTCCAGCCAGCGTTTTCCAGGTCCGGCGCAAGTCCCGGTTGGTTACGACGGGAATGACCTCGCGGTCGCGTTGGCGCCACATAAACGAATAAAGCGTGCCGTGGCTGACCGGCTTGGCCGGATCGGTCGCGGAGGGGAAAAACCAGCCGTGCTCGTTGGGCTTTATTGATTCGATCAGTTCCGCCGCGACTTCGGGGACGGGAATGGCGTGTGGTTTGCCATTCTTGGTCTTTGACCAGTCGATGACCCGTTCCTTCGCGTCCCACTGATCGACATGCAGGCGGGCGATTTCCTCGACGCGCTGACCGGTGAGCATGAGGATGCGTACGGCGCGCGTATAGGGCGGATGAACGGGCGCGTCGGGGCATTCGAGCCAGTGGTAGAGACGCAAGAACTCTTCTTCGTCGAGCCAGCGCGTGCCCACCTTCTTAGGCTCGGTCGGGATGCCCGCTGCGGGGTTATAGACGAGTCGGAAACGCCGGAGCGATGCGTTGCGATAATCGTGCTCCGATTTCATGCCCCAGCTATAGGCGGACCGGATGTAGCTCCGGACATGATCGGCCATGGAGCGCTTGCCACGATCATAGATTGGTCGGATTAAATCGGTGATTTCCTCTGGCTCGATGTCTCGGGCCGGCCTATTGCGACCGAGGGTGTCCGCAATCTTGTTGAGGCCTTTCTCCGCCTCCTTCCACGACGATTTGCCAGATTCTTTCAGATGGGCGACGTAGGCATCAAAGAGATCGGCAACCGTGCCGGGGCGCGTGTCGCCGGCGATTTTAATGCTGCGGCCCTTCTGGATTATGTCCGCATAATCTCGATTGAAGACCTCGCGCGCCTTGCTGAGCGGCATCGACGGATATGATCCGAGCTTCTTTTTGAGGCGCTTTTGATCTCGCCACTGCTGCGCCATCCAATCCGCCGTGACGCGGGTTGGCATGGGCTTCATGACCAGGATCAGGCGGCCGGTGCCGTGCCCCTCTCCATCGACCAAGCTTAGTTGCTTTCCGGTCTGCTCCACCAGCTTCAGAGCGCGGCGTATCTCTCCATCGGTAAGGCTCGGCACTGGGCTCTCCCATGGGTTTCCAAGTGGGGTCGCCAGACGGGCAGTAGGGGGCGGCGACTGGGGTCATAAGGGCATCCGATCCCCCTAAAACCGACCCCAATATGCCACGGCATCCGAAACTACGCCAAGAGAAAAATATCAATGATTCAATGGGAATAAGCGTGATCGAGCGTGATCGAAATGGGTCGAGTGGGATGGTTGTGCACCAGGATGAGGGCGGTGGCGTGCAATTCCAGCGCGCGCTTGACCACTTCTCGCGGATAGACCGGCGTGTGATCCACCGTGCCGCGTGCCTGCGCCTCGTCGGCGATCAGCCGGTTGCGCGGGTCGAGGAACAGGATGCGGAATTGCTCCACCTTCTCGCGCGCCAACATCGCGGTGAGGTAGTCCAGCAGCCGATCCCAATTGTTCAGGATCGGCTTGTCCATCACCTCGGCGCGGGCAAGGCGAAGGGCGGCGTCCTGCACCAGTTTCAGGGCAACAACCGAATGCGGACCAAGGCCGCTATTTTCCAGCAAATGATCGGTCGGTGCGCAGAGCAGGGCGGCGAAGCTGCCGAAGCGGTTGATCAGCGATTTCGCCAAAGGCTTGGTGTCGCCGGTTTTGAAGGCGAAAAACAGCAGCATCTCCAGCAACTCATAATCAGCCAGCGTTGCCGCCCCATGCTCCAGCACCCGCGTGCGCATCCGGCTGCGATGGCCGCGTGGGCCGGTGCTGGGGAAGGGCAGGTCGGGCGGCGTCGGGGGGATGCTGGAGATGAGTGCGGCATCAGGCTCATCCTCGATCTCGGTGAGCGCGTTGCGATGCAGCGCCGCATTGCCCTCACCAAATCCGCGTGCGCGGTGGGCGGTGGGTGGCTGTGCGTAGGAGATCGGGTCATGTTGCTGGCCGCGCAGGCGGGCAAGCATCTGGTCGAGCAGTCCGGGCGATTTCGTCATGCATGCAGACTGGCCCTTCGCCGCGCGGGCGCGGTGATTAGGCTGTCAAAGCATTGCAAAATCGGCGTGTGCGCGCGCGAATAGCTCAGAAAGTGCTGAGGAAACGCTTCAGCAACGCGCCAATCTGGCCGGTGGCATAGCCACCTTCCTGCACCAGCACGGTTTTCATCTTCAACGCCGCCACCTGCTCGCCAGCACGGCTGAAGGCTTCATCGGTGACGGTGAAGAATTGCAGCGGCTCGTGCAGCGAGGCGTCAAAGCCCAGGCTGACAACCAGCGCATCCGTGCCGAAACTGCGAATGGCGGCGATGGCGTGCTCAACGGCGGTCAGCCAATCCAGATCATCCGCGCCGCGCGCCAGCGGCAGGTTCAGATTGCACCCAAAGCCGCGCCCGCCGCCGCGCTCATGGGCGTGGCCGACATACCAGGGGTAATACTGATTGGGATCGCCATGGATGGAGGCGAACAACACGTCCGACCGGCTCCAGAAAATGCTCTGCGTACCGTTGCCGTGATGGCTGTCCAAATCAAGGATGGCCACCCGTGCCGCGCCATTGTCGCGCAGGCGTTGCGCGGCCAGGGCGGCGTTGTTGAGGTAGCAATGCCCGCCCGCCCGCGCCGGATAGGCGTGATGGCCCGGTGGACGGCAGAGCGCATAGGCAATGCGGTTCTGGTCTGAGACATAATCAGCCGCCGCCAGCGCACATGAGGCGGCGGCCAGCGCGGCAGGCCAGGTGGTCGCAGAAATCGGACAGGACGTGTCTGCCGTGTACCATCCCATTTGGCCGACCACATTGACGGGCATGCGCGCGCCGTTGGCGAACATTTCCGGCGTGGGATGGATATTCGGCACAGCCTCAGGGCCGTGATCGGCCAGGGCCGACCAGTTATTTGGCACATCACGCAGGAAATCGAGATAGGCGCGGCTATGCACACCCTCCAGCACCGCTGCTTTCACCTGCGTCGGGATCTCGATGCTCAGCCCCATATCGTTGCAAGCCGTCAACAGCACCTCGGCCCGCGCCGGGACTTCGAAATTCCGGCGTACATGGCCGCGCTGTAGGAAGAATTTCGGCGCGTGCTGCAATTGCACCGGATCCCAGAACACCTTCACGACCGCACCCCATCCAAACGATTCAACCGATATAGCACATGGTTATGCATCACATGCGATGTCGGAACGAAAGGATGGCCAAAGTCACCAGACATGTCGCGCGTCATTCCAAGCTTTCGCATCACTGCCTGTGATGGCGTGTTGGCTTTTGCCGTCATCGCGACGATCTCCGCTAGCCCCAAACGGGTGAACCCATCCGTAATGATGGCCTTTGCCGCCTCGGTGCAATAGCCCTTTTGCCAATATTCACGTCCCAAGGTCCATACCGCCTCCACCGCAGGCGCGCAGGGCACGCTGTCGGGCACCGTGGACAGGCCGACAAAGCCGATGAAGGGCGAAACCCCGGGCACTTCAACCGCCAAAAGCCCGAATCCATGCGCATCCAAATGCGCCTGCGTGCGCGCCACCCAGGCATCGGATTGCGCGCGCGTGCGGGTGAGATGGAAGAAGCGCATCACCTCCGGGTCAGCGGTGATCGCCGCCACCAAGGGCAGGTCTTCCTCACGCCAGGGACGCAGGATGAGGCGATCAGTGCGCAACATCATGCCCAGCCACCTGCGCTCCACGCCGACCAGTCGCTGCACCTGACCATTGATATCCCGCTCTTGCTCCGAGCAAGATCCCTAGCGGGGGTTGACGGAGGGTGCAATCTCAGAAAGTGCCTGCGCACATCCGCGCAGCGAAGCGCCGAGTCCCTGCACGCCGGTTTGCAGATTGCTCAACGCCGCCTGCCAGCGCGCCAGGGCAGCCCGCTGCTCGGCCTGTGCCACAGCCAAATCTGCCAACGCCCGGCTTAAACGATCAGTGTTCGTGCCCTGCGGCGTCATCTCTGCTGGCGCGGATGGCGGGGCTTGGCGGCTGGGGAAGGGGATGATCTCAGCGCTCGATTCGAGGGTCATGATCCGATGCTCCGACACAAAATCTCAGTTTATGAGACAAATATCGGAAATCGTCTCAAAAATCGAGACAAAATTTTAACGCATTGTTCATTCTCCGCCACCGCAGCGGCGGCTTCGTTCGGGCTGTCGGAAGGGGGTGGGGTGGTCGGGCAGATATCGTTCTGCCTCGGCACGTGAATGTGTATGCTGTGGCTGTCCGTCCGGGGCTGGTTGCGGCTCTGGCTTATGTCGAACTGGCCTGCGAACACATGCTCGAAATCTTTGTCGTCGTCCTGCTGATCCTGCTCAACGGCTTGTTTGCCTTGGGGGAATTGGCGCTGGTCTCCGTCAATCGAACTCGGATTGCCATGCTGGAGCGCAAGGGGCTGGCCGGTGCGGCGCAGGCGCGGGTGCTGTCTGACGATCCTCAGCTTTTCCTGCCGGCGGTGCAGATCGGCATCACGGCGGTGGGCATTCTCTCCGGTGTGTTCGGCGGTGCGCGTCTGGCGGGGCGGTTAGAGCCGGTGCTGGCCGATGTGCCGCAATTGGCGCCCTATGCCGACACGCTGTCGCTGGCGCTGGTGGTGGTGGTGATCACCTATCTTACTTTGGTGCTGGGTGAGTTGGTGCCCAAGCAGATTGCCCTGCGCAATCCGGAGAAGGTGGCCGCTGCGATCTCCCGCCCGTTGATCGCTCTCACCCGCGTCACCCGCCCGATTGTCTGGCTGCTCAACACCTCATCCCAGCTCATCCTCCGCCTCGGTGGCGTGCATGACGTGCAATCGAACACCGTCACGGAAGAAGAATTGAAAGCGCTGCTCGTTGAAGGCGAGGAGACCGGCGTGCTGGAGACCGAGGAGCGCGACATGATCGAGCGCGTCATGCGGCTGGCCGATAAGCCGGTGCGCGCGATCATGACGCCGCGCACCGAACTGTCCTGGATCGACCGCACCGATAAGCCTGAGGAAATCGCCGCCGCCATCAAGGCCGCAGCCCATTCCCGCTTCGTCGTTTGTGACTCCTCCATCGACAACGTGGTTGGCATCGTGCTGGCCAAGGACATTCTGGACCTTGTGCTTGACGGCAAACCCCCTTCCATCGCTGCCGTGCTGCGCCAGCCACTGGTGATGCCGGACACCGTGACGGCGATGGATGCGCTGGAACAGCTCAAAGCCGACCCGCTGGGTCTCGCACTTGTGATGGACGAATACGGCAGTTTCGAAGGTTTGGTGACGGCGGCAGACGTGCTGGAGGCCATCGTGGGTGCGGCGGTGGCGGCACAGGATGTCGATGCCCAGGCCGAGTCGGAGCGTTTGGGCGTCTATCAACTCGACGGCATGATGCCCGTTGATGAACTCAAATCCCGCCTTGATCTGCCGGATCTGCCCGCCGAGGGCAGCTATCACACCTTGGCCGGGCTGGTGCTGGCATTGCTGCGTCGGGTGCCGCGCCAGGGCGACCGAATCGTGTTCGGCGGCTGGCTGTTCGAGGTTGTTGAGATGGATGGCAGGCGTGTGGACCGCGTGCGCGCCACCCGTGAGGCGCAGGACGAGGTATAGCGCGCTATTGCCCGCTTTTCGCTTGAAATTGGCGCATCAGGGCGGTGGTGGCGTCGAGCGAGTCGAGTATCACTTGACCGGCGCGCTTGATCGCCGGGTCGTTGTGCATGGTCAGGCGCTCGGCAACCAGCATCGCCGGGCCGAGAGAATTGCGCATATCGTGCAGAAGCGTGCGTGTCGTGTCGTCGCTCATGGCGTTTTGCTGCCCCGGACATGGCTAATGAGACTATCAGATCGCATAGGCCATGCCTGCGCGGTTGACGCAAGCGCAGTGAGGGCTCTATAAGCCCGGCCTCTCGTGCCCCACGAAAGTCGGGGTTGTTGTGTTGTGGTCTGCTTGCAGACCCCCTGTTCAGTGTGGAGTGTCGCCGTGAAGCGCACGTATCAGCCGTCCAAACTCGTCCGCAAGCATCGGCATGGTTTCCGCGCCCGCATGGCAACTGTTGGCGGCCGCAAGGTTCTCGCCAATCGTCGCGCCAAGGGCCGCGCGAAGCTCTCTGCCTGATTGATGCGGGCGCGCTAACCCATGGCGCCCGATCAGCCCAATATGGCCGCTGCCAAACCGGCTCCTCAACGTCTGAAGCAGCGCTCGGAGTTTCTCCGGGCCGCTTCGAAGGGGCGCAAGGCGGTGGCCAATGGCCTCGTTCTGCAGGCACTGCGACGCGATGATGGCATGCCCCCCCGTGTGGGCTTCACCGTCACCAAAAAAGTTGGCAATTCCGTCGTGCGCAATCGCACGCGGCGTCGGCTGAAGGAAGCGGCGCGGTTGCTGTTGCAGGAGGTGAATGTGGGCAGCGTGGATCTCGTGCTGATCGGCCGTGATGCCACACGCGCGCGTCCGTTTACCGCTCTGATCGAAGATATCCGCCGCTCGCTCAGCAAGGCGGGGGTTCTATGAACATTGTCGGAAATCTGCTGGCCGCTTTGGTGCGGCTGTATCAGCTTACATTGCGCGCGGTGATCGGCAGCCATTGCCGATTTGAGCCAAGTTGCAGCCATTACGCGATTGAGGCACTGCACACGCATGGTGCCCTGCGCGGGACGGCTCTTGCCACGAAGCGCATCTTGCGCTGCAACCCGTGGCACCAAGGCGGGTATGATCCTGTGCCCGCTGCCTGTTGTTCCTCTCACCACCGGACATCCGCCTGATGGACCAGAAACGCCTGTTGCTCGCGATCGCCCTGTCGGTCGCGATCCTGCTTGGCTTCCAGGCCTTGATGCCCAAGCATCCTGCGCCTGCTCCGACGGAGCCTGTGGCTGCTTCGGCCTCGACTCCTACGCCTGCCACACCTGCGGTCGCCCTCGGCCATGCGGTGATGTCGGCTGAGATGGTCAAATCCGAAGAGGCCGCCCCGCGCGCCGCCTTCTCAGCCAATCGTCTGCAGGGCAGCGTGAACCTGCTCGGTGCCAAGCTTGATGATCTGGTGTTGCGCGATTTCCGCGAAGAGCAGGACCCGAAATCACCGCTGGTGCGCCTGCTGGAACGCCGCACCGATGCGCACCCGTACTACGTGCAATTCGGCTGGACGGCCGCTCCGGGCAGCGCCGTGGTGCTGCCGACCAACGAGACGCTATGGGCACCGAACGGCACGCTGAGTGCCACATCGCCGCTCACCCTTTCCTGGGATAATGGTGCCGGTCTGGTGTTCCAGATCGTGATCTCGGTCGATGCCGACTACATGTTCACCATCGACCAGAAGGTGATCAACAAATCCGGCAGCTCTGTGCAGCTCTTCCCGTATGCCCGCATCCGTCGTGATTACACGCCGGAAGTGGCCGGCTATTACGTGCTGCATGAAGGCTTCACCGGCGTGCTGGGTGGCACGCTGAAGGAGCAGAAATACACCGACAATAAGTCCGAAGGCGACAAGCACGACGGCATCGGCCTGCAGGAGACCTCTACCGGCGGTTGGGCGGGCTTCACCGATAAATATTGGCTGACCGCGCTGATTGCTGACTCGCAATCCGAGCAGGTGGCAACCTATCGCCACATCTCTGACAACGGCGATCGCTATCAGGTTGATTTCCTGTCGAAGAACCCCGTCACGGCAGCACCGGGTGCCGAAGCTGTGCAGCGCCTGCGTCTGTTCGCCGGTGCCAAACAGGTGCATCTGCTCGACCGCTATGAGGCTGAAGACAACATTCCGCATTTCGATAAGGCGGTTGATTTCGGCTGGTTCTACTTCATCACCAAGCCGTTCTTCTTCGCCATCGACTGGCTCAATGGCTTCCTGGGCAATTTCGGCCTCGCGATCATGGCCTTCACGCTCTGCCTGAAGCTGCTGTTCTTCCCGTTGGCCAACAAATCATATCGCTCGATGAGCAAGATGAAGCTGTTGGCGCCGAAGATTGCGCTGATCAAAGAGCAATACAAAGATGACTCTGCCAAGCAGCAGCAAGCCATCATGCAGATGTATAAGACGGAGAAGGTGAACCCGGCCAGCGGTTGCTTGCCGATGTTGATCCAAATTCCGATCTTCTTCTCGCTGTATAAGGTGATTTTCGTCACCATCGAGATGCGTCAGGCTCCGTTCTTTGGCTGGATTCACGATCTGTCGGTGATCGACCCGACCAACGTGTTCAACCTGTTCGGGCTGATCCCGTTCGATCCAGGCATCTACTCGCATTACCTGCATCTGGGCGCATGGCCGCTGATCATGGGTGCGACGATGTTCTTCCAGCAGAAGCTGAACCCGCCGCCGCCGGACCCGGTGCAGGCCAAGATGTTCCAGTTCATGCCGCTGATCTTCACCTTCATGCTGGCGAATTTCCCGGCCGGTCTGGTGATCTATTGGAGCTGGAACAACACGCTTACCATTCTGCAGCAGAGCTTGATCATGCGCAGCACTCGCCTGGGTGGGGCAAAATCCTGATCCCCCCCGAGACTGATGAAGTCTGGCGCGACCGCTTCAGCAAAACGCCGGAGCAGGAAGCCGCCGAACGTGAAGCCGCCCTGGAAGCAGGGCGGCTGCTGTTCGCTGGAAGCTGCGACTTCTATTTCGCTGCCCAACGTCTGGACCAATTGCCGCCGCCGGGCTTGCCGGAAGTGGCGTTTGCCGGACGCTCGAATGTCGGCAAATCGTCGATCATCAATGCCGTCACCGGCAGAAAGGCGTTGGCGCGCGTGTCGTCGGAGCCCGGACGCACGAAGCAGCTGAATTTCTTCAATCTGGGCGACCGTCTCTCCCTGGTGGACATGCCGGGCTATGGTTTTGCCAAGGCGGCGATTGCGGTGAAAGAGGATTGGCAGGGCTTGATGTTCGAATATCTGCGCGGGCGGCCCAGCCTGCAGCGGGTGTTCGTGCTGCTCGATGCGCGCATTGAGATCAAAGACAATGACATCGCGGCACTGGATCTGCTGGATAAGGCCGCCGTGCTGTATCGTTTGGTGCTGACCAAGGCCGATGCCGTCAAGCCAGCGCAACTTGCCCGCAAACAGGCGGAAGTTGAGGCGTTGGCGCGCAAACATGCGGCGGCGTTGACCGATATTCTGACCACCAGCAGCGAGACCGGCTTTGGCATCGACGCTTTGCGCGCCGATCTGGCCGGATTGGCGCTGCCGGTTTCTTGACCACCGCCGCATGTGGCCCCACAAGGCGGGGCAGTGCGACGTAAAGAATGCAGGAGAGGTGTCAAACATGAGCGGTCAGCCCGACAAGTTTAGCGAGCCCGTTCTGGAGTCAGCCGCCGAGCAGGCGAAAATTCTCGCCCACGCGCTGCCTTTCCTCCGCCGCTATGCCGGGGCGACCATCGTGGTGAAATACGGTGGCCACGCGATGGGTGAGGAGGAATTGGCCAATCAATTCGGCCGCGACATCGCCCTGCTCAAGCAAGTTGGCATGAACCCGGTGGTGGTGCATGGCGGCGGGCCGCAGATCAACGCGATGCTCAAGCGTCTGGCCATCACCTCCACCTTCGTCGATGGCCTGCGCGTCACCGATGCGGCAATGGTTGAAGTGGTCGAAATGGTGCTGGCGGGCACCGTCAATAAAATGGTCGCAGGGCTGATCAACCGCGCCGGTGCGCTGGCGGTGGGCATTTGCGGCAAGGATGGCGGGCTGATCCGTGCGCGCAAATTGCAGCGCACCGTGATTGACCCCGGCAGCCGTATCGAACGTGAGCTTGATCTCGGCTTTGTCGGTGAGCCCGAGCATGTCGATGTCCGCGTCATTCATGCGCTGACCGGCGCCGGCCTGATCCCCGTCATCGCGCCGGTGGGCGTGGGGGCGGATGGGCAGACCTACAATATCAATGCCGATACCGTGGCCGGTGCCGTTGCCGGTGCGCTGGGCGCCAGCCGTTTGCTGATGCTGACGGACGTGCCGGGCGTGTTGGATGCCAATCGCAAGCTGATCTCTGAGATGAGCATCGCCGATTGCGAAAAAGCGGTGGCCGATGGTGTGATCACCGGTGGCATGATCCCCAAGGTGGAAAACTGTGTGGACGCGGTGCGTCGGGGTGTGAAGGGTGCCGTCATTCTTGACGGTCGGCAGCCGCATGCCTGTCTGCTCGAATTGTTCACCGAAGGTGGCCACGGCACAATGATCACCGCCTGACCCGCGGCATCAGGCAACTCCCGGAGTTTCCCGCCCATTGCGGGTGAGAAACTCCACCTGCCAGCGCATTTCATCCGCGCCGAGCGGAAAATCCCCATGATCGGTGGGGTGCAGCACCGATTCCGGTGGCAGACGCGCGAGCACAGTTTGCAATGGTCCGGCCACGCGCATGGTGAAGCCTGCGCGCCAGACCAGACTGACCAATCCTTTGGCACTGCGCAGCCGTGCCGCGCGATCAACAACTTCGGCCGACACGCCGGCGCTGGCGGCAAGCAGCGCGGTGCACAGCCGCGCCTCGCCCCGTCTTGCCGCGGCGATCAATGTGTCTTCGGTCAATTGGCCG
>Ga0316222_1004264_pt1 | contig 13208 bp, 10 predicted proteins | sample TBH18011metaG_FD_206008 | JGI IMG/M metagenome (GOLD analysis project Ga0316222, IMG submission 206008) | Freshwater microbial communities from Trout Bog Lake, Wisconsin, USA - TBH18011 | ecosystem: Environmental > Aquatic > Freshwater > Lake > Hypolimnion/Profundal zone | place: USA: Wisconsin... | reverse complement strand
GACGTCCGTGTTGAAGACGGAATGTCCGTCCCAGAAATTTGCCCCACGCGAGGGCAACGCAACGCCCTGAAACTCGTAAGGTCCGGCGGCGTTCGTGGCCGTGGCCCAGGCGATTTCCGCGTGTGTGCACCAGGCATCGTAGCCGAGCTTCGTCGGCCAGCGTGAATACAGCAGATAGAATTTCCCGTCGCCGCCAGCCACTATGCACGGATCCCACAAGCACCAACCGGGCTGCTGAAAAATCGCCGTGCGCGGGATGGTTTGCGGGATTATCCGCGTGAAATCCAAATCACCCACCTGCGCACCAGCATGGGTTTGGCCCCGCACACTGCCGGCCAGCAATGCGGCGAACAGAACAAATATTTTGGCAATGTTTTTCAAGGTTTAGTCACCAGCAAGGCACAGGTTTGTTTCCACGAATTGCCGTCGCTGTCCGTCACGGTGAAATCAAATTTCGCGCGCCCGGTGTAATTCAGCGGCGGCGTGAATGTGACGACGCAGCCGCCGTCGCCGCGCTGGCTCGCAATACCGCCGCTCACGTCGGAAATTTTGAAAACCGGCGAAGCCGTGAAGCCGGAAGTGAATTTCCGCAAATCTATCCGAACATTGCTCGGCGTGCCGGTAGTATTTTCGGTCACGATGAAATGCGGGGTTTCGAGAAAATACAAATACTCATCCAGCCGCGTGTAGCCGACGGGCGTTCGCGGCGGAAAAAATGTCGGTTCCGTGATAAATGCATACCGGCTTGGCAATTCCGTGTTGTGGTCGTCCGCATAAGGATCCCAGCCAAGCGTTTTCTCCCAGTAATCAGGCATTCCGTCTCGGTCGCTGTCAACCGGTGCCGTGCCACTGTTAAGAATTCCGTAGCCGCAGTTGGGCAATCCGCTTTGCATCTGGTTCGTCCAAATGAAACCGGCTTTGCCGAAGGAAGCCACTTCGCCAATCGTTCGCAAATCAAGCGCGTCGCGCTGAAGCGAGCAGCCCGCGCCCGACAACACGCAAGGAACGGTCGAGGTTGCGCTGATGGTGGGAAGATTGGTCGTCACCGCGAACCACGGCGCATTCAACAGCGTCACCGACTGACCCGGCGTCACCGGTGAGCCATTCAACTTACCATCCTTGTTGTCGTCGAGCTGATTGCCGGCGATGTAAAAAATCTGGTCCGTGTTGACTTGAAAAAAACAATTCGATGGCCGGCCGGTTTTCGGGCCGGCGATGAAATAGTTATTCACCAAATCATGATGAAACGGTGCGTGCGTCGTCGTCGTGTAACCGGCCTCGTAGTCATAGACCACGTTATTCACGAAGACCGTGTTAGCTCGCGCCATCGGCTGGCGGTTGTGCGCGTTAGCCCACAGATTGCGATACCAGCAAAACGGCCCGCCCTCCGTGTGCGCATTGAACCGCTGGCCGACCGAATCGGCGATGAGGCAATTCTGGACGGTGATGTTCGTCGCGCCGACGGCGTCAATGTTGTTCCACTGGCCGAAGGAAATGGAAACGTGGTCGAGAATGATGTTGCTCGCGTGCCACATCCCGACGGTGTTGCCGGCGTGGTGTCCGTCCAACATTCCCTGCCGGAAGCGGACGTAGCGGCAAATCACATTCGTCGCGGTGCTGAAGGAAACTTCGCGGCCCATCACGCCAAAACCGTCGCCGGGCGCGGTTTCTCCGGCAATGGTAATATTGTTGTGAATCTTGATCGCAGCGTTCACCGTGCGATTCGTGGAAGCCGGCGCGGCATAGCCGCCGATATCAAACACCACGACGCGATTGTCCTGACTGACAGCATCGCGAAATGAGCCGAGGCCGGCGTCATTCAGATTGGCGACGTGATAAACCGTCCCGCCGCGCCCGCCCGTGGCCGCCGCGCCAAAACCTTCCGCACCTAGAAATGCCGGAAGTTTCGCCAGCACTGTGCCAGCGGACAAGCCACCGACAACCAGAAAAAAAGACAGGGGCGAACGAAGCATTTTGGCGGTGGTAATTATTTTTGGTAAAAGCGGACGTAGTCATATTCCGCCGCCGCCGGCAGCTTGGCATCATCCACCGCCTTCGTGCCGCCGAGATTCGACGCGATAGTTGTGAGCCAGATATTTTGGTCGCTGTGTTCGAACTTGGAAACATCCACCGTCTGCACCAGCCTGCCGTCAAAATAATACTTTACTTTTTCCGGCGTGAACTCGCAGCCATAGACATGAAAATCGCCGGAAAGACTCGGCGTCTTCACCGACTTGCCGCCCATCGCCACATGCGGTTTCGGATTCCACTTGTGAACATTCACGCCATAGCTGTTCTGGTGAACCGAATCATTTTCACATACGTCGAGTTCCTGCGCCGACGCCGTCGGACCGGTGCCGCCATTGCCGTTGTGCTTCATCATCCAAAACGACGTGTGCCAGCCCGCGCCCGGCGGCACTTTGAAACGCGATTCATAGTAGCCGTATTTGAACGCCTGTTTGCTGATGACACCGCCGCCGGTGTAATGCTTGTCGCCAGCGTTTTCTTTTTTCACGGCGAGAATCAATTTACCGTCGCGCACGGAAACATTTTCCGGCTTCTGCGTGCTCCACATTTTGCTATCCGTGCGGAAATCCCACTTCGTCAGGTCGAGCTTGCCGTCGTTAAACTCGTCCGACCATACCAGCTTATAGCCGGCTGGCGGCAAGATGACGGTTTCATTGGTTTGCGCAATTACCTGAACGGCTGTCAGCGCGACGCTGGCGATGAGGATGAATTTCGTTTTCATATTGTTTTCAAAACAAATCAAATTGCCGGACGGCGGGCGCATCAATCTTGAGCCGCACCACCTGCGCACTGACCGGCGAAAAGGTTTTGGAATAGATCGTGCCGAACACTTGGCCTTGGTGAATCGTCTGCCAAGTGCCGTCGGACTGTCGAGCTTGTAGTTCAAACTTTCTTTCCTGACCGCGCCGATAGCCGGGATTTTCAATCGTAAATTCCAGCCGGCTGAATTTCTTTTCTGCGCCCAAATCCACCGCATAAAAACCGTCTTCATTTTTTGCAACCGCCCTGCCCTGCGTCAGCGAACCGGCAGATGGCATTGCGTCAGCCAATTCTTCAAGCGCGCGGTCAAATTCCAGTTTCAAAATAGCGTCAGGCTTTTCGTTCTCGGCCGTCAGCCATTTTTTTGCGACCAACTTGGCGGGAACTTCGGGAATTTTCAGCCCGCCGCCGAGTGAGTGAACGTAAATCACGTTGCTACGCATCGTGCAGTTCGGCCACGGTGCGCCTTGGGTGCCGGTGACGCTCTCGCCATATTTCGCAAGCCACGCGGCGGTGATCAAGCCGGGCTTGGGCAAGCTATCGAGCATCGGCGGCAGACCGAAAAGATAATTGCGATCAGCAAACGCCACGCTGACCAGCGTGCGAATGCGGTTATCGAACGAACTGAAATCCACGACATCCGCACGACGCGACGCGGGCGTGACTTTTAGCGACCGCACTTTGCCGCCGCGATAGACGCATTCGACCGTCGCGTTATCGTTTGCCCAAAGTTTGAACGATACGTCCCAATCTTCCGGCCACGCGGGCAGCAGATAAATTTTTTCACCATCGCTCTGGAGCAACATGCTTTGCAGCGCATTCACCGAATTGGCGCCGTGGTCGTTGTCCGGCGTGCCGTCCATTTTGGTTTCCCAGAACGCCGGAAACCGCGCACGCGGCCGCGACGGAAAAGGCGCGTCGGGATCAACATTACCGTGCCACGCGATAAACTGATCGTTAAAATTGATGCTCGCCAGCCGCGCCGCTTCACGCGCCAGCCCCAGATACGCCGCCTGCACCGGCGCGGATTGCCAGCCGCCGGTCTCGACGGGCTGGTCGTCCCCCGTGCCATCCAGACTGACGCAGCGAACATGGAACGACTGCCGCGCCATTGCCAGCCGGTCTTCGCGTCCCAGCCATGCTTGTCGGAATGGATAAACTGAATACAATTCCGGGCTTTCGCAAATCTCGCGCCCCGGCGAATATTCATCTCCCACCGCGAGCAAATCCATTCCGCGAACGCGCCGCGTGGGCAGCTCCGGCAATTCCCCCAGCAGTTTCGTCCAATGCGCCTTGCGCCCGGCACCAATGTCAAACGACAGCAGCTTTGCCAGCACATAACGCAGCGCGGTGATTTCCGTGTTGGGATTTGTCACCGGCTGATACGTCTCCACCGTGGCGGCGGGCGACATGATCATTTTCCCAGCGGCATCGCGCCGGGGAAATTGCAATTCGTAAAACTTGATGAATTCATCCGCGCACGGCAGCAGAATTTCATCGAGGAATTTTTTGTCGCGCGTGTGCTCAAAATAATCGCACATCATCGCGGGCGTCTCGAGGGTCGCGAGGAAATGATAGCGCAAATGTTGCGGCACACGATTCCAGTTAAAAACACCGACGTTATTCCACCAACTCGCCTCCATGATGAACGCGCCGTCGTGATGAAAAATATTCTGGCAGCGATCGCGACAGACCTCCAGGCCGTCGCGAACAAACTTCATGCCCGGCAGCATCGTGTCAAAATCACCGCGCGCCGGCATCGCCCAAAACGGATGCCGCGTGTTCTGCCACATGAATGAAAGCGTGGCCCAGTCGCGCTGATCGGCGCTTACCGGCTTGGCCTTCGGCCCGCTGAATCCCAGCGCCCCCGCCGGCATATCCATCGTGAAGATTGAGCCGTTGTAGGGTGGCGGCACCGCGCCGCGGCTGGCGATGGCCTCGCAAAAACGTTCCAGCGCGTAGCGTTGCGTGAGTTGGAACGCATTGGTCGTCGCGTCGATTTCATTATGGCCAGCATAGGCTTTTGAACCTTGCGGGAATTGCTCGAAGCGGCATTGATCCAAATTTATTTTTCCCGCGCCGCAACCGGAAACAAAAATACAACTGCGATTCCAAAATTCGTCCCACCATTGACAGTGCGTTTTCCAATCCGACTTTACCGGCTTCTCCAATTTTGCAAACCACTGCGCCAGCGTCGCCGTCTGGCTTGACAGCACGCGCACGGACAAATCCACTTCCCGCGCCGCCGCGAGCTTGAGCGAACGCTTGTCGGCGCGCACAAAACCTTCGCCATCCATCCGGCAGCCGGACGTGCGGTTCAAAATCGGGTCGGCCACCGTAGCGGCAAACTCCGGCGTGTTTTGCGACTGGACGTGTTTCATCCATTCCGAGGAGGCATTGCGATAACCCCACACAAGACGGTCGGCTCGGTCATCCAGTTCCTCACACGGCCGCAGCGTCTCGAAACTGGCAACGACCTCCACCAGCAAGGTGCTTTCGCCCTTCACACGAATCACCGGCGCATTGGCATCCACCCACACGCGCAGACTGACGCCGCCCGCGCGAATCGCAATTGCGCCCTCGCCCAGCACCAGCGTCTGTTCGAAATCATTCGTCGCCAGCGCGGGGGCAAAGCGCACGCGCACGCGCCCCAGTTTTTTCAACTCGTGCGCGGAGTCATAGGCATCCACTTTGCTGACATAAAATAACAAGTCGCCATTTTGCTCCACCCAAACATTTGCGCCGACGTCGCCGTTGCCCAACGGCATCGAACCGAAGGAATCCGCGCTCGGCGAAGTCCAGACCAGATTGCACTCGTCCAGCGTTGCGGCCGCGTGCGCAGCCGGCGGCGCAAATACCAAGCCGGCCAAGGCCAAGACAATCGGCATCACTGCGCTTTTTAGAGGAAGGTTTTTCATTTCCGTCACAACTAACTTTATAAATGGAGGCCAGCGGGTCAGCAACGCCACCCAAAAAATGCGAAGGCGACCAGCCACCGTAAACATGGAATCTTTGGCTTCAGAAAAAAGGCAACCAAACCTTAAATGCCAGACAACATCGGCATAATAATCCAGAACTAAACTAATTTTATGGTTGCTGGCTGCAGGATAGATATTTGCTGAAAAATAAACCACCAAACTTTGCGCCTAGTTTTTTAGAATCTGCGCACTTCGGTGCCACCATTTTTTTATTGGATTTCCCAGCCTTTTTCACCTTCAACAAAAAACGGCGCTTTTCCGGTTGCCATTATTGCAGCGTCATCCTGACCCGACCCAAATTAATCTGCCACTGGCTTGGCTTCCGTCTTCAATTTATTTTCCGGCCAGAAGGGTTTGCGGAAGGCGTCGGTGAAATTATAGCCGTTCTGGAAATCGTCCCGCGTGTCTTTTTCCGTGCGCGCCAGCAAGCCGATCTCAACCATGTTGAAAACGATTTCGCCAAAGTCTTTGCAGTTATCAATGCCCCACTCCTCAAACACGGTCGGCGTCATCGGGCCGAACTGTTGCAGCGCGTATTGCCGAAGACCGCCAAGCAGTTCCTGACCGGTCACATGACGCACCTTGCCCTGATTTTCGCGGCCAACCAGTTTCTGCGTGAAGTCGAGCGCCTCGCGCATAAAGAGGTAGGCATCGCGCTGAAAACGATTGTCCGTCGCGAGGATTTGATCCAGTGCTTCGTCAAAATTAACTTCTTGCATATCAAGGTTTGGCCGACTGGTAGCTCGTCGGAGCGGGATGCGCGGCGCGATAATACTTCACCAGCAATCCCGTCACGAGCAGTCCGACGATCAGGCAGATGATTATTTTTTCCTGCTGCGTCAACCAGTTCATGTTGGCAATATAGCGGGAGAATAGGCTTTCAGCAAGCCGGGCGCGGCGAAGTGCCAATTTTGAAAAAACGCCCCAAAACAAATTTTTCAACCGGTTGGTTTTTCAACGCCCCGACGACTCCAAACTTGCCACCAGCCACCGGCCACCTGAAACTTTCCGCGTGCTGATCGCGTTCCACAAACCTTACGGCGTGCTGTCGCAGTTCACCAGCGACGGTTCGCCGAACCGCGCGCTGGCGGAATTTGGTTTTCCAAAAAACGTGTATGCCATCGGTCGGCTGGACGCAGATTCCGAGGGGCTGCTGCTGTTGAGCGACGAGCCGCACTGGAACGAAACGCTCCTGCACCCGCGCCACGCCCACGCCCGCGAATACTGGGCGCAGGTGGAAAAAATCCCCACGCGCGCCGCGTTGGACAAGCTGCAACGCGGGTTGGTGATTCAAAGCCACCAGACTTTGCCCTGCCGCGCGTGGCTTTTAGAACCGCAACCGCTCATGCCTCCCCGCACGCCGCCGATTCGTTTCCGCAAATCTGTGCCGGACTGCTGGCTCGGCCTCGAACTGGTCGAGGGCAAAAACCGTCAGGTGCGGCGAATGACGGCAGCCATCGGCCATCCGACGTTGCGACTGCTGCGCGTGCGCATCGGAAATTTCTGGCTGGGCGATTTGCCACCGGGCCAGTGGCGGACGCTAACTCTTGATGAAGGCCGGCGCGTTCTGGAATCAACCAAAGCCTAGTCGCGTTCCCTATTTTAATCTGCTTTCATCAGCATACAACCGTGCGGCGGGAGTTCGGCGGTGAAATTTTCCACCTTGCCTAAATCTTTCCGCACCCACACATCGCGGACGGCGGGCTTGGCGCGCAGGCCGAGATCTTTCCAGATTAATTTCACCGGCAACGCCGTCTTGCCGCGATTGAAAATACCGACGGCGAGGGATTTGTCCGCCAGCTTTTTCGTCCAGACTTCCGCGCCCGCCAGCACATTCGTCAACCGCTGCGCGGGCTGACCGAGCGCGTCTTGATTCACGGCGAGGACTTCGGGATTGGTCAGCAGTGCGAGGGTCCACGGATCATTGTCGGGCAAGTTCGCACCCACCATCAGCGGCGAGGGCAACAGACTCCAAAGCGTGAGATGCGTGAGCTGCTCATCGCGCGTGAAATGCGTGAAGCGGTCGTTGCCGACGGAACGATGCGCGACGGAGAGATGACCGACGGGCAACATATCCGCGTCCGGCCAATGCCCCGGCCCAACGAAGACGTGCCAGCGACCACCCAAATTAAATTCATGGTCGAGGTATTTCCAGTTATCCCAAAAATCGTCGGACACGCGCCAGAGGTTCGCATGGCTGGCGATGTGGGTGCCGTCCACAATGGGCGTTTCGCCGGGCGACGTGCTGAACACGATACCGCGTCCGCTCTGGTCAATCGCCTTGCGAATCATCTCAATCTCGGCGATGTGATAGGGACGGGAAAGGTCATCCACCTTGATGTAATCCACCCCCCACGAAGCCCATAGACGCGCACACGAATCCAACCAAGCCTGACCGGCGGCATTGCCTCGCACACCAAACATATCCGGGCACCAAGCACATTTATCATTAGTGTTGGCGGCATCGGCGGCAGTGAAGGTGGAACCTTCGATGGGCAAGTTCGCGGCGACGGCGTTGCGCGGAATACCGCGCATGATGTGAATGCCAAACTTCAAACCGAGCGCGTGCACGGCATCGGCGAGCGGCTTGAAGCCCGCGCCATCCGCAGCGGTGGGAAAACGATTCAGCGCGGGAATCATGCGGCCAAAATTGTCCATCGCCAGCGGCGCGTTGGCGCGGGCGCTGCGGTTGTTGTCGTGCGCACCGGGGTCAGACCAGCAGTAATCCACGACAACCGTGTCCCAACCAACGGGCTGCATTTTTTCGGCGAGGTAGCGGGCGTTCGCCAGCACCTCGGCTTCAACGACGTTATCGCCAAAACAGTCGTAGCTGTTCCATCCCATCGGCGGCGTGAGCGCAAGACTGTCGCCGCAAATAATTTTAATTTTTGCAGACGCTTTGCCAGCGGAGTTTTTTGCGACGGCGGTGAAGGTGAACTCACCTTTCGCCGCCAGCGTGCCGGTGATGATGCCGGTCTGGGCATCGAGCGTAAGTCCAGCGGGCAGTCTCTTCGCGGAGAATTCCAGCGGGCGCACGCCGCTGACCGTCAGCGCGTAAATCACCGGTGTGTGCGAACGAACGCCGATGACGCTGGCGCCATTGAACTGCGGGGCTGCCGCCGTTTTGGCGGCGGCGATAATCTGCTGTTCGCGCGGCGAAAGATCGGGGTTGGGCGAAGCCGGTTGGGCGCGGGAAAGATTCAGCGCGGCCAGCAGACAGAGGAGAGAAGATAAAAGCGTTTTCATTTTGTCGGTAGGATTATAAGTATGCGAATTTAATTTATGACTAGCAGTCTGATGATGTCAGCGGTGCGGCAAAATAATTTCATTGATAAAAAAAGGTGGCGATGCCGAAGCCTCGCCACCTTTTTGAAACGGACGGTTTGATTAAAAGAACTTGATGTAGAACGTCACGACGGCGGCCACGACAATCAAGCTCAACACCACATCGAGCGTGCTCCAGCTCGCGCGGGTGGCGGCCTTTTCTTCAGCCGTCGCGCCATACCAAGTGTATTTCACGGTCGAGGCGTCCGGTGCCTTGGTCAGCAAGCTAATTATGATCATCAGGGCAGCGGTGAGGACGAACAAGCCCTGGCAGAAATAGAGCCAGTGAATGTTCCAGAACGCGAAGATGACACCGTGCTTGGCCTGGATGGGCGCGATGCCATCGGCATATTGCTGCGCGGTGATGGCCTGCTTGTAAAGGGCATTCTTGAGGTTGCCCACGGTTTTGCCGTCATCCCCCATGATAATGTCCGCCGCCAATCGGGCGAAGCCGCCGATGACGCCCACAATAAAAGCCCACAGCGCCGCCGGTGCCGTGGCGCGTTTCCAGAACACACCCACCGCGAACAACACGGCGATGGCCGGTGAAAGGTATGCCTGCACGTTCTGGAGATACAAATAAAGGCTCATGTGGAGACTCTTGATGACCAGCACCCAGCAGATGCCCATGAACACGATAACCGCCGTGGCAATGCGCCCGATGAGCACTTCGGTTTTGCCGGAGGCGTTCGGATGCCATTCCCGATAGAAGTCCATCGTGAAGAGCGTGGCAGCAGCGTTGAACTTGGACGCGAGCGAAGCCATCAGCGCGACAATCATGCCGCAGGCGACAATGCCCTTGATGCCGTGCGGCAGAATCTGCGCCACGAGCGAGGTGTAGGCGGCATCGCCGGATTTGTCGGTGATGAATCCGCTGCCGGGCGTCTGCGTCAGCGCAAAAGCCACCATGCCGGGAACCAAGAAGATGAACACCGGCGTGAGCTTGAAGTAACCAGCGAGGATGGAACCACGGCGGGATTCTTTCTGGTTTTTACCGGCGAGCACGCGCTGGACGATGTATTGGTCGGTGCACCAATACCAGAAGCCGATGATGGCGGAACCGGGCAGCACCGCAAGCCACGGCCAATCCGGATCGTTGTTGGAGCGGATCAAGTGGATATTGCTGCCCACCGCCACCCTTCAACCAAGCTGCCATGACCGAGCTTGTGCAGCCCGATGTAAAGAATGGCGAGCGAACCGCCAATCAACACCGGCGTCTGCAACACCGCCGTATACATAATCACGCGCATCCCGCCGAAGATTGTGTAAAGCCCCGTGGTGAACGCCAAGCCCAAGGCGATGACCCAGAACACGTCAATGCTATGGCCGAAAAGAACGACGTGATCCACGTTGAGCAAAGTGCGGATGACCACGTCGCCAGCGTAAATCGTCGCGGCAATTTTCGTCAACACGAGGCTCGCCATGGTGAGCAGGCTCAGGACATTCCGCGAACCGCGGCTGAAGCGCAGTTCCAGAAACTCCGGCATGGTGAACACCTTCATGCGGTCATAGAGCGGCACGAACACCCAGCCCAGGATGAGAATGAGCCAGCCGTGCATTTCCCAGTGCGCCATCGCCATGCCGGTGATGAAGCCGGCACCGGCGAGACCGACGAGATGTTCGGAACCGATGTTCGAGGAGAAGATCGAGGAACCGATTTGCAGCCAGTTCGCATCGCGACCCGACAGGAAGTAATCCTTGCCGGACTCGTTTTTCTTGCGCATCGAGACCGCCACGACCGCAATCATGCCGATGGCGAACAGGGCAATCACGGCCCAGTCCAGGCCGTTGAACACCGAACCGCCATTGACCGTCGCGGCCACGATGGCCGCCGGAGCCGCCGCGACGGCATTGGTTGCCGCCACCACGCTATTGGTTATTTGATTCATAGTTTTCTAGTTTGCTGTTGAGCTGATTTATTGGACGCTGAATTTATAGACGATGACATTGTGATACACTTGGCCCGGCTTGAGTTCCGTGGTCGGGAAATTTTTCTTGTTCGGAGAATCGGGATAATGCTGCGGCTCCATGCAGAAACCGGTGCGGCGCTGATAAACCTTGCCGCCCTTGCCGGTCAACGTGCCGTCGAGGAAATTACCGGCGTAGAATTGCAGACCCGGCTCGTCGCTCCAAACTTCCAACACACGCCCGCTAGTCGGTTCCACGACGCGCGCCTGCAGACCAAGTTCGCCAAACGGCTTGTTGATGACCCAGTTGTGGTCATAGCCGGGGCCGTATTGCAGCACCTTGTCGGGATCGTTGATGCGCGCGCCAATCGTGGTCGGCTTGCGGAAATCAAACGGCGTGCCGGTCACGTCGGCAAAATCGCCGGTCGGGATGAGGCCGCTGTCCACCGGCGTGGTCTTGTCGGAATTGATATAAACAAGATGTCCGAGAATGTCGCCATTCCCCTGCCCGGCCAGATTGAAATAGGAATGATGCGTGAGATTGCAAACCGTCGGCTTGTCCGTGCGTGCGGTGAACTCCAGTTTCAATTCGTTGTCTTCCGTCAACGTGTAAATCGCCGTCACTTCGAGGTTGCCGGGGAAACCTTCTTCCATGTCCTTGCTCACATACGCCAGCACGAGCTGCGGGCCGTGAACGCCAACGGACGGACGGGCTGTCCAGACCACTTTGTCAAAACCCTTCAAACCGCCGTGCAACGAGTTCGGCCCGTTGTTCGTGGCGAGCGTGTAGGTCTGGCCTTCCAGCGTGAACTTCGCGCCGCCAATGCGGTTGCCGTAACGACCAATGAGCGCGCCGAAATACGGCGTCTTGTCAAGGTAGCCTTGCAAATTGTCGAAGCCCAGCACCACGTCGGCGAGCTGGCCGTTTTTGTCCGGCATGGTCAGCGACTGCACAATGCCGCCGTAGGTCATGATTTTGGCCTCGGCACCCTTGGCGTTGTGCAGCGTGTAGATTTCAACCGCCTGACCTTCGGGCGTCTGGCCGAAGTCAGCCTTCGTGATCGTGGAATTAGGATTAGGAGACATGGTTGAGCAGCCTACAAAACAGGCCGCGCCGAGTCCAGCCGTTGCCAGCATGATGGTTTGTTTTATTTTCATGGTTGTGTGTGTTTTATTTTTGTCCGTAGTAAGCCCCCGCCCCGTGTTTGCGGAGAAAATGTTTGTCTAGCAGCGCCGCTTGCATCGGCGGCGTCTTGGGATTGATGTGCAAGGTCTCGCTCGCCAGCCGCGCGATGAATTCCAGCACGCAGGCGTTGTGCACCGCGTCATGCGCATCCTTGCCCCAAGTGAACGGCCCGTGGCTCGCCACCAGCACCGCCGGGTGCTGCGCTGAATCATATTTTAATTGCTTGAACGTCTCAACGATAACCGCGCCGGTGTTCGCCTCGTAATCTTTTTTAATTTCCGCCGGCTTGAGCTTGCGCGTGCAAGGCACGTCGCCATACCAGTAATCCGCCTGCGTCGTGCCGTAGCTCGGCAGGGTTTTGCACGCCTGCGCCCACGCCGTCGCGTAAAGACTGTGCGTGTGCACCACGCCGCCGATGCTTGAAAACTTGCGATACAAAACCAAGTGCGTCGGCGTGTCGGAGCTTGGCTTCAAACTGCCCTCGACCACTTTGCCGTCCGCAAGCGAAACGACGACCATGTGCTGCGGCCTCATGCCGGCGTAAGGCACGCCGCTCGGCTTGATGACCATAAGGCCGCGTTCGCGGTCAACGCCGCTCACGTTGCCCCACGTCTGGATGACCAGGCCTTCGGCGACCAAATCCAAGTTGGCCTTGCAGACTTCAGCCTTTAATTTTTCGAGCATAAAATTATTTGCGGACCTTGCTGCGAATTTCAATCAGCTTCTTCATCACGCCGTAAAGATTGCCGTTCCATTCCCGCGTGCCGAAGGCATCGTGCAATTCCTTGTAGAGCGCGTAAAGCTCCTTGTAAATCGCGTGCGCCTTGGGGTTCGGCTTATAGACCGTCGGCTTCAAGCCCGTCATCTGTTTCTGCGCCGTCGCATAATTCTTGTGCGCGCCAGCCACGACCGCCGCCGCGATGGCCGAACCGAGCGCGCAGGTCTGCGCCGAGCGCGACAGCTTCATCGGGCGTCCCGTCACATCCGCGTAAATCTGCATTGTCAGCGGGCTTTTTTCCGCGATGC
>Ga0316222_1004258_pt1 | contig 13221 bp, 19 predicted proteins | sample TBH18011metaG_FD_206008 | JGI IMG/M metagenome (GOLD analysis project Ga0316222, IMG submission 206008) | Freshwater microbial communities from Trout Bog Lake, Wisconsin, USA - TBH18011 | ecosystem: Environmental > Aquatic > Freshwater > Lake > Hypolimnion/Profundal zone | place: USA: Wisconsin... | reverse complement strand
ACAATAATCTATTTAGATGAACAATGAACGTTCAAGTTCTGGTCCTGATTTTCATACCATCTAGCGCCTTACGTCTAGTTCGTAATAGATCATTGTTCATCAAAATAGTCTGGTGCCGATAAGAAGAATCGAACTCCTGTCAGAGGGTTACAAATCCACTGTATTACCACTATACTATATCGGCATTAAACTTTCGTTGTGCGTACCGTAGTCTCACCAGTGTCATCGTTATGACTTACGTGATGAGCATTGAAGTTAACACCAGGATGTTGTTGCTTCAATGAAAGAAACTGTGCTAGATTGTCTTTAGAATCATCATAGAGATGGACGTTTTTATATCCATTCTGATTAATGAGATTGTGTACAATATCACGTTTTCTTACGGCAGGATCACCAGGCTTATTACCAGCCCTGCGAACATGCACTTTATTTATATCTACTCCATACTTCTTCATAAACTCGGCAAACTTTGGCTGATCGTCAAAGTCTGCGCGAGCAGTTAGTATCTCAACCTTACCGCCATTATTATGAATGGCTTTCATCTTAGCAAGCATCTTACGAATAGGTTTACCCGTTTGATGCAACTTGCTAGATGATCTAAAGTCAGAGAAGTCATATGAATGACCTGGATCTAACTTATGCGTATTGAACTGTTGATTACTTAAAGACTTCACTCGCTTGCCATGTTCATCGTTTACATGAATAGCGAGTGAACCTGGATCGTGAGTAAACAAAGTTTCATCCATGTCAAAGGCATGGAGTGTGTTTTGTGACTCGACAATGAAGTTTTTAAAGTTCGTTACGTTGTTCATGTTCTACTTATAAAACATGTTTATGTATCAAGTATTGCTTGCAAGAAACTTTTCAATACGCAAGGCGATTGCTTCATCTGGATCTTGAGAATAATGAATAATAGCAGCCTGTGCAAGCTTTAGAAGTTTGATAATGTCATCTTGCACTGTCTCTTTTACCAACTCGATTTCATCTTTAAAGATATAAACCGAAAGGTCATGATTACCAAAATAACCAGAATCAAACTGTACCCGCCAATATATCCCATCAGTTTGTCCATATGGATCGATTTTTTCAGTGACAGTACCCAGACTACCGACATCAAGTCCATTATCAGGTTCGTCAATATAGCCCCGTGCCGAACTGGTAAGCTTAACTCGATCACCAACATTAAACATAATCAATCTCCATTTTGTATCAGAGAGAAGCTTTGTCTCTCTATATTCCCATCATAGCTGATTCGTGGAATAAGTCAAGCAGTTTTGAGCCATTTCATAATGTTTTCAGGTGCAGTCTCGCCGTATGGATCATCATCGACATTGTGACCAAAGCCAGGTTCAATGAACCACTTTTCGATCTTGCCGTTGTTTACCACTACAGCATAACGCCAGGAACGTGTGCCAAAGCCAAGATTTTCCTTATTCACTAGCATCGACATACCAAGAGTAAATGTACCAGAACCGTCTGGAATGACCTTGACCTTCTGAAGCTGTTGTGACTTGGCCCAAGCGTTCATTACAAAGGCATCATTGACTGAGATGCAATATACATCATCAATGCCTAGTGCCTTGAAGTCTTTATAGTTTTCTTCGAAACCAGGAAGCTGATATGTCGAACAAGTAGGTGTAAAGGCACCAGGAAGAGAAAATAGAACTACGCGCTTGTTTGCAAAATAGTCAAACGAAGTCCTTTTTTCCCAACGATAAGGATTTGGTCCTTCAATCGAATCGTCACGCACACGAGTCTTGAATACTACGTTTGGAACGACTTCTGGTAGATACTCTTCGGGATCATACTGATGTGTCTGGTACATATTTTATCCTTTCATAATACGTTCACGTAGCCCAGAAGAACTATAGTTATGTTCGCGTCTGTTATAATAAATCTCAATGCCTGGCATATATTTGCCAGTAAAAGTTTTAGACTCATACTCTTCTCCTACAAACCGAATATCAATCTTCTGGGTGAGTAGAAGATTATATAGGTCACCTTCAGTGGAGTATGGAATGATTTTGTCTACATATTTACAGGCATTTAACTGTGACCAACGTTCATATACATCTTGAACTGGCTTATTCTTTTCTGGACGATCAATCGTAGGATCAGTCTGAAGTGCTGCGATAAGAAAATCACAGTGTTCTTTAGCTTCTTCAAGCATAAGAACATGACCCGAATGAAACAGATCAAAGCAGGAACATGTAATACCAATCTTCATAACAATCCTTTATTTCACTTAGACCTTTTCAGTGTCATCAATCACCACTTCAAGACAGACATTATCTCTGCCATAGATTAGGTCCAGACTTTCAGCAAGCTTTAAAGCAGCTTTATAATCTTCGACCAGACATTCAACAACCATTTCGTAATCTGCGTTCAATGCGTATACGTGAAACATGGTAGTTTCCTTTTTAAATGGCTCCCTAGATAGGATTCGAACCTATAACGACAAGATTAACAGTCTTGTGCCCCTACCGATAGGGCCCCTAGGGAATATAACTCTACTTATAACGTTCGTTGATGAACGCAAACCACTTGTGATAGAGCCCGACTTCTTTGCCGTAAGCTTCTACCTCCCAAGGCGAATCAAAATAGTTATCTTCATTGCGCTTAGGTTTCCAGATTTCGCCGTGCCATTTGCTGGTCATCTTTAGCTTGCCTCTAGACACAACCACAATGCCGCTTTTCAGTTCATTCTTAGCGTGTTGCTTAACATGAACCATTTCGTGCGCTAGAGTTTTAATCATATCTTCTATCTTCTGGCGCTTCAGGCGAATCGTGAACCACCGTGGATTCCTCGTGCCTTCTTCGTCTACACATTCACCATGAACGTCTAGATTCGTTTCAATCTCCAGATCAATAGAGAGTTTGCGAACCATGCGAGGGTCCATCAACTGACGGGCAAAAAACTCTGCTGCTTCGGTGAGTTCCTCAGCTTTGCGCGCATTGATACCTGATACGTGAACTTCCATTTCATCTCCATCCTCTATGATCTGAACCTAGCACGATTCGAGATAAATGTCAAGAGATATCAGAAGCGTTCAGGACCGCCACAGATGCCGACCGCAAAGGGATACCAAGCGGTAATCGCAGCAATGGCAACGAACGGAATAGCGATGAAAAACTTAATCAACGCAATGGGATGCATAAAACTAACGAGTTCCTTGAACCCAAAGAGTTCTAGGGCAACCAGAGCGAATGCAATAGCAAAAATCTTAATCATAACGAATCACCTTTCTCACTAACTACATTCTCAACATAGCTGATTCTGAAAAAATGTCAAGTGGTTAATTTGGCAACCGAAGGCCTTCAGGATTGATAGGCTCAAGGGTCTTGAACCCCCATTCGACACGACCATCTTCGAGGCGAGGAAGTTCTTGATCTTTCTTCCACTTGAGCCAACCGTTTCCGTAACCGTTGAACCCCCAGTGGCGAGAGAACCACTGACCATCCTCGCGGACAGCAGCATGAATGTGACGGCCGTAGGAGTCATGCCCCATGAACGCTTCGATTGCCTTTGCCATAACGAATCATTCCTTCTCACTGACTACATTCTCAATATAGCTGATTCGTGGAAAATGTCAATCGATAATGTCAGCTTTGTGGCAAAAAAATGCAGGGGTGGCTCCATTGAAACCACCTCCTGAGTTTAAGAAACGACACATAGATTTCACCTTGTCTTCCTCGGCTGAGGAATAGATGGTAAACCCAGTGGTTGTCTCAAAAATGTGGTACTTACCATCGAACGTTCTGATTCTGTATATCAAGTCATTCTCAATCCGCTAAAATCTTTACGACCGGCAGCCTTAGTCATCCACTTCATATTGTCTTCTTCGTTGGCACGAATACCGACCTGAGTGTTGTCCATTACCGGCTTGTCCTGATACTTATCTTTCTTAGGACCTTCTAGAATATTCTCTTGCTCAGAATCATCCACATCATGAAAACGCATCTTAGACTTGTTTACACCGATAACGAACCTCTTGTTTTCATTGATATCGCTATAGCGGTTCTTCAACTGCTTGACAAGGATCTGGTTCATTTCAGCCAGTTCATCTGTTACCATCAGAGCAAACATGAAGTCTACTGTTGCAGGCAAGCCAAATGATTCAGAGGTGTTGTCTAGCCCAAGATCAGAAGAGTTATAACCATCACGATTTGACTGTGTAGCCGTGATGATTGGTAGATCAAACTCAACCGCAAGACCACGTAGTTCTTCGGCAATCGACTTGATGTACATATAACTATTTACAGAACCACCCATCTTCATACGTGTAGACGCACAGATGTTTAGATAGTCAATATAGATCACATCTGGCTTGAAGTTCTTCTTAATACGAAGTTCTTGCAATAGATGCCGGAAGTGTGCAGCACCAGCAGATGATGTTGGATACTCCTTGATAATCAACTTGCCTTGTGTTGACGACTTGATTCGATTGATCTTCTTATTGAAAGAATCTTTCGGTAGATCACGAAGTTCGTCCATCGTGATATTCATCAAGTTGGCGTCAATACGTTCTGCAATACGCTCTTCAGACATTTCCATGGTGATATAGAGAACGTTCTTGCCCATGTCCAGATGATTTGCTGCACAGTGAGTCATAAACATCGTCTTACCAACGCCTGTGGACGCTAGAATACAAGACAACGTTTTCTTAGATACACCACCCTTAGTAATCTTATTGAAATACTTTAGGTCGAACTCTAGCTTCTCTTCCTTCAGATGGTAGAAGTCATACCGCTGTTCAGCATCACCAAGAAAGTCATGCCCGATGTTTGTATCAAAAGAGACTGCCAGAGCCTCAGTTAGAATCTCTGGCAATGCTCCTTTACCGCGTTTGTCATCTTTGCCATCAATGATCTTGATGGAGTCCATGATTGCATTATAGACGGCTCGTTCTTGACAGAACTTCTCCGTTTCGTTAAACAACCAATCAATGGACGTAGCCAAGTCTGCATTGAATGTCTGTACAGTATCTTTGCAGATTGAATACTCATCTTCACTAATATTTGTGAGAGACAAGATTTCAGACTGCAAAGCTTCCTTTGTAGGCACCCTGTAATAAGTCTTGACATACTTGTCAATAAGTCCAAACACGATCTTGTTAGGCCGTGTTTGGAAGTATTCGGTCTTCAGGAATGGGATCACCTTTCTGCAATATTCTTCATTATAAAGTAGATGTGAAAAGATTACCTGTTCTTCAATCACTTAACATCCTCCTGATAGTCAATAAGTCTCATGAACTCTTGACGCTTTTTATAGTGCCAACCCATCTTGCTAATCCAACCAGTGCCTGGATTAGATCCTTGTTCATTCAAATATTCTTTGAACTTAACTTCAAACTCTTCTTTAGTCAATCCGCTTCTCCGTAGATATCCGAGATATCTTCATTAGATACCATATCTTCCTGTGCAAGTCTATAGTTATCCTCAATATACTTGCGGAAAGATTTTGATTTCAAAACAGGAAGCCAGAAATCTTTGGTGTCTGTATCTGCACGGCGATAGTTCTTTGGTAGAACTTCGCCAGTTTCCATGTCAACTTGCTGATACCAACCGTTCTTTGGCTTAATCACATGACCAGAATCTAGAGCAACATCTAGTAGACCAGACCATGTTGAGATACCACCTTCAAAACGAACTTCAATAGGAATCTTGGACTTTTCACGAACATGGCGTGACTTTTCAACATTGATGATGAAGTTGTAACCAGTGACTTCGGTGCCATCTTTCTCTTGTTGACGACCAATGATGAAGATTGTATCAGCAGAATAATAGATACCAGTACCACCAGATACGACGGCCTTTGAGTACATTTCCTGTGTCTGGTATGTGTGATTCACAACGACCATTGGAATGTCTTTGATGTTTAGATGTGGCGTAATCATACGAAACACAGACTTGATCTGCTTCGCCCGTGACATATCTGCAACAGACTTGCCATCCTTGGCATCATCAACTTCTTTCTTAGAAGCCAAGTTACCAACAGAGTCAACAAAGATGATTACCTTGTCGCCACGAGAAATCACTTCAAGTTGCTGCATAACATCAAACTTGAACTGTTCAACGTCGGTGATTGGACTATGGTTTCAAAATACTTCTTACCAGCACCAAACTCCGAGTCGTAAAAGAGGCAGATAGCTTCAGGATATTTGTCAAGGTACGCTTTGACTTCTAGAAGACAGAAGAATGACTTGAAGTGCTTTGATGGACCACACCAGAGAGTTAGACCTGGTGTAATACCACCGTCTAGACTACCTGATAGTGCAACATTGAGCATGGGAATGGAAGTCTGAATCATGTCCTTCTTATTAAAGAACTTGGAATCCGATAGCACATCTGCTTCCTTGATTGTGCTTGCTTTACGTAGTTTGTCTAGAATGCTCATATAATCTCCTTGGTTTAAACCAGTATTCACTGTATCACAAAATCACTTCTTAGGCAATGTTTTTCCAGCGATCTTGTATAGTTTCTTGCGAAACTCTTCAATCTTTGCAGCACGATTTGGCCAATGGATGACATCTTTGTCTGCATCCTTGGCTAGATTGTCTAGTAGTGGTGTGATTGCTGCTAGTAGCTTGTCAATCGTTTGATCGTTCTTTGTTGTCTTAGAGACAATAATCGGTGCTGCAATATCTTCCGATGTGGTCGATGTGAAGCCAAAATCAAAATCTTCGTCCATTAGCTGAAAAAGTCCTCTAGTGTTGCGATCTTCTCTGACTTCCAACCAATCACATCCAGAATGCCCTGTAGTGGTGCAATGAACGCTTTATCAAACTGCATTGGATAGTCGATGTACTTCTCCAAATCAAACTCTGATGGCAACTCAGATGGACAGGAGATGACATTTGTTCTAGCGGGATTAGGTGTTTTCATGTAACAGAACTTCACCTTATCACCGTTTGTTATCTGCTCGTATTTATTACCTAGTCCATGACGCTCTAGCATACGATTGTACAGAATACTGCCACGAACATGAATAGGAGTACCAGAAGCATACGTTTCAATGTCTTTGGTTTCATACTTGTCTAGATCACTGACACCACGAGGGAATGCCACTTCCTCAAAAGGCAACTGTGTAAACATTTTACGAAAATCTGCGATGAACGTTTGCAGTGTCGTTTCACTTTCGTTCATGACAAGATTTAATGCCTTCTTAATATTATCACGACAAGATTGTGGTGTTGATGATTTGACCGCTTCAATGCCAGACATCTTTAGCTTTGCCGAATCGTATGCAACCCCTTCTTGATTCCAGACGTTTAGAATGTATCGCTTCTTTGCTGTCCAGATGGCTTTATCGGCAATAGCTTCACGCTTCATGAACATCTTTTGTGCATATGCATTCATCCGAACAGATAGTTCCAGATATGCTTTATCGATGAATGGTTCAATCTTACTAAGGCAAAACTTATCTAGAACTTCAACGATCTTCTTTGTGTCCGTTTCATCTGGCATGATCTTGTCGACCAGAGGTGCTAGTGTCACATAGATAGAATCTGTATCTGATGCAATGATATAATCATAGTCTGTCGTACCACATAGCTTGTTCAAGTATTCATTCATACGATCAGCAATCCAGCGGATGGAAAGCTGGCCAGACATAGTAATAGCTTCAGCGTGGTTGATGTCATACCAACGGAAGTATTTGTTGCCAAGTGCGCCATAAGCGGAGTTTAGCTGAATCTTCTTCGCCATCTGTAGGTTGTTGAGCCGTGCAATCTCTTTAGCAAGCTTAGGATCTTTGGTCTTTTCATACATCTTCTTGGCTTCGATCATCTGCTTCTTATAGACAACACGATCATCATACATCTTGGCCATGATAGCACCAAGAAAGCCCTGCTTGTCTTTGCGATATACACAACCATTGGCTGCATAAGAGTATTCAGAGCCTTGCAACCCAGTGTCTCTAACTCTCAACAGTTGATCGATGCTTAAGAAGTCCCACATCTTTTCAACAAACGTCTCGGGTGAGATGTTGTATTGTTGAATCAAATGTGGGTACAGAGAGTTAAGGTCGAATGAAACCATCCAACGATGCATACCTGTTTTTGGATCTTTAACATAACCACCAACAAGACTATCATCACTACGACCAGATTTCTTCTGATTGCCTACAACGATATTTCGTTGCATCAGATAGTTGTGGATGATTACGTCCCACTGGCGCACAGATGCTAGTGTATCCTGATAGTTTACCTTTGCGTCATAAGCAATAGCAAACACCAGTTCAATCAGTTTCATCTTATCTTCTAGCCGATCAACGATATGAACGTCATGAATGTTGTATTCAACGTAAAGCTGAAAGTTTCTTTCATACAAATCTTGTAGACTTGTGTAACCTTGTGCTTTATAGTCTAGCTTCTGGTCACCAAGTTCGACCTTGGCAATATGATCCAAACGATAGGATTCCTGTGATGTGTATGTAAACTTCTTGTAAAGTGCCATCCAGTCAAGTACAGTGATGCCCATCATGTAGTATGATGTCATCTTACGTCCCTTGATTTCAACATCATACTCGCGAAGCATTTGCCATGGGCTAAGACGCTTCGCAGCATCTTCTCCTAGAATCATCCGAATGCGACCAACAAGATAGGGAACGTCAAAAAACTCTACGTTCCAACCAGTCAGCACATCTGGGCTATAATCATAGGAGTTCCAGATATCTAGAAACTTCTGAAACAGTTGGTATTCATTTTTGCATTTGTAGTAGGTGATGTTGTCTTCGTGTGGTGTATAATCTCCACAACCAAACACCGCTTTCTTACCATTGCGCGAAATGGTAATAGCAGTCACTTCATTTGGAGTTGTTTGAATGGCAGTAGCAATATCTACATCGCCAACCACAGTTTCGATATCAAGACTGACAACAGAGATTGCAGAAGGATCGTACTTGATTTCACCTGGAAATGTGTCATACATGAATGGATAGATGAAATGGGTCATGCCATAGATTGGCATTCCATCGATGTTTTCATATTTTTTCTGAAACTCTTTTGCATCATCAACCGAATCGAAGTCGATCTTACCCACAGGAGAACCATGGATGTTTTTATACTTCGTATGTTCTGTTGTAGGAATAAACAGATATGGCTTATAGTTGACAACTTGCTTTACTTGTTTGCCGTTTTGAATGCCGCGTACATACATCTTGCCGCGCTGCATGAATGTGTTTGTGTAATAATCCATATCACCTCAACTGTTTAGAATCTCTCAATGGCTCATCTTACACCAAAGCGAGAGATTAGTAAACAGATAAATGTCGATCTTGCATTTTTATCAGATATTCGTTTAGCTTATCAATGTAGCCCATATTACGTAACTCCTTAAAGAGGAGGTTCTCAACAGAAAGTTCACCAGATTTGTGAATACCAGAAGAACGCATATTGCGGATCTTGATCTTGAGGCGCTTAATGTCCTCGCTATGGTCACCAGTCTTTGTGAGAACATCTTCGATCTGTTTGATTAGATGTTCAAGTCTATTCTTAAAGCCTGTGTCATTGTGAAAGTCACCTGGCTTCTCTTTTCTTGGCTTGAACAGCCACTTGTCTTGCATTAGAGAGTAGACACCACGATTTGCTTTAGGTGACACCAACTTCTCTCTATAACTCTGCGCATATAGTTCAACAGGATATCCCATGACAGTCAGCGATGGATGTTTGTATCCCCATAAAAGTTTCTTATCATAAAGATAATCATCAAGATACACGCGGTTGATACCTGGAATCTTTGGAATGTTGATCAGTAGATGAACGTCTAGATCGGAATGTGGTGTATAGTTATAGTTTGCATTGCCACCAGTGAACACGATGTCTTTGATAGCATCTTCTGGAATATTGGCAAACACAGCAAACATTCTACCAATCAATAGAAGACGTTCTTTGATGTTCTGCTTTAGTTCATCACCATCCCAGATAAGAGGATTCAACTCATCATGATACTGAAACGTAAGAGAGATATCTTCTCTTAGAAAGTGACCAAACTTGTGCATTGACATTCCTTATAGATTTTGATAAGGATCATAGTTGGCATCTGGGTACCATGAACCATTGAAGAGTTTGTTTTGATCTTTTACAGAAACAAACTGGACATGATCCATGTCCTTGAATGTATGTACTGATTTAGGAGTGCCCCAATCTGCACCAGAGATAAGACCGTGCTTTGTTGCTAGTCTGCAAAGGAACGTATAGTCGCCTTCAAATGAAGGTTGACCATTGACCAGCTTTACGATATCACAAGCAAGCCCATAGTGATGTACACCAACATTCTTCAGCTTCGTGGCATGTTGATTGAAGAGTTGTACCTGGCGTTCATCTGAGCGATAAGTTTCTAGGATCTTTAGTGGTTGACCAGCAGCAGCAGATTCTGCCATAAGTGCCTCGACTTTGGCTTTGAACGCTGGGAATAACAAGTCTAAAGAGTTTACCATGTTTGTTGTATGAAACAATGGGCTCTTTTGGATTACATCTGTGTAGAAACTCATCGCTATAGTCCTTGAAACAAAAAGAGAGGGACAATATGCCCCTCTCTATTTATAGATTATCCTAGATAATCCCATTCGTCCTCAGTATATGGCCACATAGACAATCTCCTTATAGTGCAAGAAGATTATACATAGTGATCAAACATAGACCTGCAATGGTAAACCCTGCAACTCTTGATACAGGGACGATGTATTTTTCTAGCATTTATTTTCCTTCTCTTTCAGCCAGATATTCTGCGGTAGAAGAAGATTTTTTTGTTGTATGGATATCATGTTTGTCTTGAATGTCAATCTTCTTCGGTTTCTTATGTTCTGGAATGACATACTCCAGACCAACGCGAAGAATCCCATTTAGAAGTTCTGCGCCAGTGATTTCAACATGATCAGCAAGTGTGAACTGGCGCGTAAATGGACGCATTGCCAATCCTTGATGTAGAAATAGTGGCCAAGTCCATTCGCCTTCTGAATCTTTCTCAGAAGATTCACCTGACTTGACATTGCCCTTAATAGTTAGTTTACCATCAGAGAGTTCAACGTCAATATCTTCGCGTGCGAAACCCGCAACTGCCACTTCAATGACATACTTGTTTCCATCAATCTTTTTGATGTTGTATGGTGGGTAGTTCGTAGAAAGCTTTGCTGTCTGCTCTGCCGCTGATGCTAGTTTCTGTACTAGAGGATCAAAGCCAACAAAAAACTTATCTATTTCTGGGGTAAAAGCAAAGCTTGAGCCGTAAAAAGTGTTAGCCATATTAGTTCTCCTATTTAAGCGAGAGTTGATGTAATGTCTACCCATTTGGCATAGACGAGTTATTTATAAACGTTTCCACTTACTGCCGAGAAGAATCCTGGTCTTCATTCTGAACCACCAGGATTTCTCTTCTCTAAACTTTAACACGATTGCATTAGGATCACCAAATACAACCCACTCCCATATGAAGGGTGGTAGCTTCGGTGTAGGCGTCCATACTGGTTCCCATGGTTGCATAATGTATCATCCTAAGATTACTTCTTGCCAATATTATATTTTGTTACAAGATTCCAATCATGCTTTTCTTTGTATGATAAAATCTTGATTTGATTTAGTGGAGTGATTGGTTCTTCTGTTTTCTTTGGTTCAACAATAGTGAGTAAACCCCACTCTGCCAAAAGATTGATGATTGTGTTTCTACGACCTTCATCTGTATCCGAGAAATCAGTTGGTTTGCCATCAAGAGCAAACAACTCTTTGAAGTGAACGATATAGTATTTCTTCTGCTTATGCAGAATATGACAGGACTGATACAGGATCTTGTCCTTACGTGAAGCGATCCCAATGCGAGTCAACGTTTCTTTAATCTTCAAGAAATCGTCTGGCTCTTTTAGGGTTACCTCTACTAGAGCCTCTACTGTCAGTTTCATTTTGTTCCACCCTTACTTAATCTTTTCTTTATGTTTTTTACCTGTTCGGATGACAATACAGACAACGCAACTTCAGCTTTTCGGTCCGAGTAACCGAATGCTTCTTTGATGATGTCTAGATCGGCATCCTTTTCTTTCTTAGGCCATTTCGACTTCCGAAACTTTGGTCTAACAGTATTTAGTAAAAAATCGTATTGAAGTTTCTTGTCTAGGTGATAGTATTGGTTAACAAGGTTTGCTAATGTTGCGGTATCATGAAACAAAGATAGCCCGCGGTTGACAATCCAAGGATTGTATTCTTTCTCCACTTGCGCTGGATCGTGTGGTCCGTTGAATAGGTTCTTATGTGTATTGATACTGTCGATGAAATCGAAGGGGCTATAGATCGCTTTAGGCCTAAAGTCCTCTTCTTCAACCTCTACAATATCACTGGCAAGATTCATTACATCGAATACACTGTTCACTTGAAATCGCAATCTGCCATGATCGATAGAACGAACGCAGCGGTATTGATTTCCTGATTGGCGACAAATGCAGACTTGTATTGAAACTCAGCTAGGTGAAGGATCAGTTGTCCAATAGAGTTGTCTTTAACAATATCTGCAATGTTATCGTACATATCACGAAACAGTGTGGTGCTATCAATGTCAGTGTTCTCTCCTACCCACTTACGAGCAGCAAAGAAGTTCTTTGCTTTCAGTGCAACAAGAAGTGTCTTATAACTATCAGACCCACTATTACCAAGAATACTCTTGTCGATATTGCCTGTCGCGGAATGCCTCTGAAGTTCATTTAGAACCCTCCTCCAATCTGGAAAGTGACGATTGATCAACTCAGCGATTACAGGCTTATCATACGTAACGCCTTCAGCATCTAGGATACCAGAGATACGCTTCATAAACTGAACCGCAAGAACGGGCTTATCTTTCTTGGCAATGTTAAACTCAACAACAGAACACCGAGAATGTAGAGGTGCGATAAGCCGATTCTTAAAGTTGCATGTCAGAATGAAACCACAGTTACGGCTAAACTCTTCCATGAAGTTACGAAACGCTGGCTGCACTTTGTCAGCAGACAGATAATCTGCCTCGTCAATGATGACGTATTTACGACCACCCTTGAACGAGACAGACGATGCAAAACCAGTGATTTCATTTCGAAGAACATCGATACCAGCATTCAACGAACCGTTGATGATGATATAATCACAGTCCAGTTGCTCTAGCATTGCACGAGCAACGGTGGTCTTGCCTACACCAGGACCACCCGTGAGTAGTAGATTTGGGATGTTCTTTTGATCAACAAACTGTTGAAACGTTTCTTTTAGA
>Ga0316222_1004257_pt1 | contig 13223 bp, 8 predicted proteins | sample TBH18011metaG_FD_206008 | JGI IMG/M metagenome (GOLD analysis project Ga0316222, IMG submission 206008) | Freshwater microbial communities from Trout Bog Lake, Wisconsin, USA - TBH18011 | ecosystem: Environmental > Aquatic > Freshwater > Lake > Hypolimnion/Profundal zone | place: USA: Wisconsin... | reverse complement strand
CAGCCCCGCCGCCGCCGGCAGGCCGCCGGGGGTCAGACTCAAGCCGGAGGCGTCCAGCCGCACCACCAGGGTCACCGCCCCGACCAGCAGGAAGCCCAGCGGCGCGGCGAGGCAGGCCAGCCACACCCGTGCCGGCACCCGCGCCCCAACCAGGGTGGCCAGGACCATCACGGTGGCGACCAAGGGCGCCGCCGGAACCGGTGGCAAGGCGACGGCCAGCAGCAGCATGCCCAACGCCAACACCGCCTTTTCGGCCAGCGCGCGGTGGCGCCAGCGGTTGAGATGGGCGGATCGGTCGACCGGCGACATTAGCGGGTGTCGCCGACGCGCTTGGCGCCGTGGCGACGGCCGATGACGTAGCCGAGGATGCCGGCGCCCAGCGCCGCCTGCAGCGCGAACAGCAGGCTTTCGACTTCGTCGCTGGGCGGCGTCCATAGCGGCCGCGCCCAGGGTTTGTAGTCGGGCCGGGCGGCCAGGATCGCCTCGGTGCCGAGGTCGTCGGAGCCCTTGAAGGTACCGCCCAGGCCGGGCAGCGCCAGCGGCGCGGCGACGATGGCGGCGGTGGCGGCGAGCAGCCACCAGGAACGGGTGTTGGCCATCATCACTGGCCCTCGCCGGACAATTCCTGGATCTCGTCGATCGCGCCGGCGCGCCCCGAAAGCGCGTTCATCACCGCCACGGTCAGCAACCCTTCGGCGATGGCCAGGGGAATCTGGGTGACGGCGTAGATCGAGCCGAACTTCGCCACCGCGCCGATGATGCCCGAGGCCGGATCGGGATAGGCCAAAGCCAGTTGCACCGAGGTGGTGGCATAGGTGGCGAGGTCGCCGAGCGCGGCGGCGAGGAACACCGCGATGGCGGTCGAGGCCCCCAGTTTGGCAGTCCCTCGCCACACCGCCCAGCTGACCCAGGGGCCGACGATGGCCATCGAAAACACGTTGGCGCCGAGCGTGGTCAGGCCGCCATGGGCCAGCAGCAAGGCCTGGAACAGCAAGACAATGGTCCCCATCACCGCCATCACCGCCGGGCCGAACACCACCGCGCCCAGGCCGGTGCCGGTGGGATGCGAGCAGGACCCGGTGACGCTGGGCATCTTCAGCGCCGACAGCACGAAGGTGAAGGCGCCGGCGGCGGCCAGCATCATCTTGGCCTGGGGGCGCAGGGTAACGATGCGTTTCAGCCGCGTCGCGCCGGCAATGACGAACGGCGCCGAAGCCGCGAACCATCCCGCCGCGTGCGACGCGGGCAGGTATCCTTCCATGATATGCATCAATCCACCTCGACCTGATCGCGGCGCGAACCCACGATCCCGGAGCACCCCGCCCGGGACAGCGTCGCGCACGCAACGGCGATGGCAGGTCTCCTGGCTCGCGGGTCGTCGTGTTCCGGCTTAAGCCTTCCCAGCCGTCATGCGGCCCCCGGTGGATATCGGGGCCGCGGCCAGTGGCGATCTCAAGCGCCGGAACCTAACCGCTCACAGTTGCGGGGGCAGCCACGGAATGGAACCGTGTTCCCTTTTCACCCCGAGCCGCTTGCGGCGACACGGGGAACCATCGGGGATTAAGGTAGCTGCGGGTGGGGCGGGGGTCAAGCCGGACGAACGAGATAAAATTTCTTATCTGCGTCATCTGCGTCATCTGCGGATAAACAAATAAAGTATCTATCCGCAGATGACGCAGATAAGAACTAAAATAGTTTGGCTTAATCCAGATCGAACGCGTTCTTGTAGTCAAGCTTCAGCGCCGGATCCTGGTCTTCCTTGCGCAGGAAGCAGTTGCCCACCGCCAGGACTTCGATCTCGCTGCCCATGAAGCAGCGGAAGGAATCCTCGGGGCTGCCGACGATCGGTTCGCCGCGGACGTTGAAGGCCGAGATCACCGCGTGATAGCGCGGATTGGTCTCGGCGTGGACGGTCTGAACCCGGGCGGAATAGTCGACATGGGTGACCGCCGGGATGGTCGAACGCGGCACGTTGAGCTTGTCGATGCCGAACAGCGCCTGTTCCGCCTCGGACATGGCGCGGCGGTGCTCGCCCTTCACCGGGGCGACCAGCAGCATGTAGGGCGAGTCCTGGTCGAGGTCGAACCACTCGGCGACGTCCTCGGCCAGCACGCTGGGGGCGAAGGGGCGGAAGCTTTCGCGGTACTTGACCTTGAGGTTTAAGAGCTTCTGCATCGACGGCGAGCGGGGGTCGCCGAGGATGGAGCGGCCGCCCAGCGCGCGCGGGCCGAACTCCATCCGCCCCTGCATCCAGCCCACCGCCTTTTCCTCGGCCAGGGCCAGGGCGGTGGCGGCAATCAAAGCGTCGTCGGCGAGCACGGCAAAGCGGGCGCCGGCGGCGGTGAGACGGGTTTCGATGTCGGCTTGGGCGTATTCAGGGCCGAGATAGGAGCCGCGCATGGTATCCTTGCCCGGCGTCACCGTGCGGGGTTCGCCCTTGAACAGGTGGGCGCCGGCCAAGGCGGCGCCCAGCGCGCCGCCGGCATCGCCGGCCGCCGGCTGGATCCAGATGTTTTCGAATACCCCTTCGCGCAGCAGCTTGCCGTTGGCGACGCAGTTCAGCGCCACGCCGCCGGCCAGGCACAGGTTCTTGGCCCCGGTTTCCTTGGCGATGCCCTTGGCCAGCGTGATTACCACCTCCTCGGTCACCGCCTGGATCGAGGCGGCGATGTCCATGTGGAACTGGGTCAAGGGATCTTTGTCGGCGCGGCGGACAGGCTGGCCGAACAAGGCGGCGAACCTGTCGTTGGTCATGGTCAGGCCGGTGCAGTAATCGAAGTAGGACTGGTCGAGCCAAAAGCTGCCGTCCGGCTTGATGTCGATCAGATGGTCCTTGATCAATCCGGCATATTTTGGCTCGCCGTAGGGGGCCAGGCCCATCAGCTTGTATTCGCCGGAATTGACGCGAAAGCCGGTGTAGTAGGTGAAGGCCGAATAGAGCAGTCCCAGCGAATGGGGGAAGTGCAACTCGCGGTGGATCTCAAGCTTGTTGCCCGAGCCGAAGGCCAGCGAGGTGGTGGTCCATTCGCCGACCCCGTCCATGGTCAGCACCGCCGCCTGCTCGAACGGCGAGGGGAAGAAGGCCGAGGCGGCGTGGCTGAGGTGATGCTCGGCGAACAGCAGCTTGGTCTGCCAGTCAAAGTCGCCGGCGAAGGTCTTGAATTCCTTTCGCAGCAGGTCCTTCTGGAACAGCTTTTCCTTCAGCCATAGCGGCATCGCCCGGCGGAACGACGAAAATCCCCGGGGGGCGAAGGACAGATAGGTTTCCAGCAGGCGCTCGAACTTGACGAACGGCTTGTCGTAGAACACCACCGCGTCAAGTTCGTCGAGCCGGCAGCCGGCCTCGGCCAGGCAATAGGCGATGGCGTGGGCGGGAAAGCCGGCGTCGTGCTTCTTGCGGGTGAAGCGCTCTTCCTGCGCCGCCGCCACCACGACACCGTCGGTCACCAGCGCCGCTGCGCTGTCGTGGTAGAGCGCCGAAAGGCCGAGAATCCGCACGATCAGAACAGGGTGTAGATGAAGGGTGCCAGCGCCGAGCCTTGGCTGACCACGATCAGGCCGCCAAACAGCACCATCATCAGCAGCACCGGCATCAGCCAGAACTTCTTGCGGGTCTTGAGGAAGGCCCAGAGTTCGATCAGGAAGGCCATGGATCTCGTCCTAGAATTGGTGTCGCCCTAGAATTGATTCCGCATCGACTCGGGCGTCGGGCCGGGTGGTTGGCGCTGGATCCAGTAGCTGGCGGCGGTGGGATCGCGCTTCAGCCGCAATGGGTCCTTGCCGGATAGACGCATCAGCAGCCCGACCGGGGTGACGGTCAGGAAGAACAGCAGTCCCATCACCACCGGCGTCACCACATGGTGCAGCAGCAGGCCGAAACGGAACCACAGCAGGTTAAGCGGGCGGAGCGCCCGTGGCACCAGCAGCGCCACCGCCAGGAATCCCGCCGCCGTGCCCAAGGCCCATGGCCGCATTTCGTTGCCATGGACCAGCGGGCCGGCGCCGACCAGGGCGAACATTGCGGCGAAGACCAGGCCGAACGAGCGGTCGGAGCCGACCGGCACCTTGGTCTTGCGAGTGAGATCTTCGTGCGTGACGCCCTGTGCCATCCAGCCAGAATCCTGCCAATTGACCGGATGGTTAGCATCCCTGACGGGGACCTCCAAGTGATATTTGTCACCCAAATGAGGGGGAGTGATGCAGCGGGGTGGCGCGGCGTATTCCATTCAGTCGTCATGCCCGGCCCTGACGACGATTGGGCTGTGGACTAAACCCTGCCATCGCTCAGGGTTCGCAGCTGGCGGTTGGCCACCGCCAGCATGGCCAGGTCGATCTGTGCCGCCGCCTTGATCTCGGCCAGCAGGCCATCGGTGCGTTCGACACCGATTCGGTTGCCGGCGATCCAGGCGGCCAGGGCTTCGGGGGCGGCCAGGCCGGGGGCCTCGGCGGCCACCGCGGTGGTGATGTCGCGCTGGTGGCCATAGAGATCCTCGATCGCCGCCGCCGCCGCCAGCTTGTCCCAATGGCCGCGCACCGACAGCCCCTGCGCCGCCTGGCGCAGCGGCCCCAGGCCGAAGCGGGCGCCGACGGCGAAATAGAGGCTGCCGGCCTCGAGCACCGTCAGGCTGTGGCGGGTGGCGATACGGACGATGTCGGCGGCCGAGGCCAGCACGATCAGGCTGGCGACGGCGCGGGCGGTGGGCGCCGGCACCCCCTGGGCGATCGACGCGGCGGTGCGGGCGGCCAGCGCCTCGGCCAGGTCGGCCGGCAGCAAGTGCTCCAGCGCCGCTTCAAGGGCGGTGATGCCGTGGGACAGCTCGGCGATGGTGGCGCCGATGTCGAACGGCGCCGGCACCGAGCGCAGCACCCAGGCGGTGGCCCGCTCCAGCAGGCGGTTGGCCTCGATCAGCATGGCGGTCTGGGTGGCGGCCGGTACCTGGCCGTCCAGCGCCTCGATCTCGTGCCAGATGTCGCGCAGGCGGTAGGCGTCGCGGGCGACGATATAGGCGCGGGCGATGTCGGCGGGGCCAAAGCCGGTCTTTTCCATCACGTCGGCGACGAAGGCGATGCCGACCCGGTTGATCATGCTGTTGGTCACCGTGGTGGCGATGATCTCGCGGTGCAGGCGGTGGCGCGGAATCTCGGCGGCGAAGCGGTCGCGCAGCGCGGTGGGGAAATAGCGGGCGAGATCGGCGCCGAGGAAGGGGTCGTCGGGCAGATCGGAATGCAGCACCGAATCGTAGAGCCAGATCTTGGCGTAGGCCAGCAGCACCGCCAGTTCGGGCCGCAGCAGGCCCTCGCGGGCGGCGGCGCGTTTGGTCAGGGCCGGGTCGTCGGGGAGGAACTCGATGGCGCGGTCGAGCCGGCCGGAGGCCTCGAGCAGGCGCATGAAGCGGGCGCCGGCGTCGAGCAGCTCGGGCGATTGCGCCTCCATCACCGAGATCGCCTGGGTCTGCAGGGTGTTGTCGCGCAGCACCAGCGCCGCCACCTCGTCGGTCATCTCGACCAGCAGGGCATCGCGCTGCTTGCCGGTCATGTCGCCGGCGGCGACCACGCCGTCGAGCAGGATCTTGATGTTGACCTCATGGTCCGAAGTGTCGACCCCGGCCGAATTGTCGATGGCGTCGGTGTTGATGCGGCCGCCGGTGCGGGCGTAGTCGATGCGGCCCAATTGGGTGACCGCCAGGTTGGCGCCCTCGCCGACCACCCGCGCCTTGAGCTGACCGCCGTCGACCCGCAGCGCGTCGTTGGCGCGGTCGCCGGCCTCGGCTTGGGCTTCGCCGCGGGCCTTGACGTAGGTGCCGATGCCGCCGAAGAACAGCAAATCGACCGGCTGCAGCAGCAGGGCGCGGATCAGCGCCGCTGGGCTCAAGCTATCGGCCGCCAGCCCGAAGCGGGCCTTCATTTGCGGGCTGATCGGGATCGTTTTGGCGGCGCGGGGGAAGACGCCGCCGCCCGGCGACAAGGCGGCCGGATCGTAATCGGGCCAGGATTTGACCCGCTCGAACAGGCGGCGGCGCTCGGCGAAGCTTTTGGCCAGGTCGGGGTCGGGGTCGATGAAGACGTGGCTGTGGTTGAAGGCGGCGACCAGCGCCAAGGTGGGCGATTGCAGCATGGCGTTGCCGAAGACGTCGCCCGACATGTCGCCGATGCCGATCACGGTGAAGGGCTCGCTCTGGCAATCGAGGCCAAGCTCGCGGAAATGGCGCTTAACCGCCTCCCAGGCGCCGCGGGCGGTGATGCCCATCACTTTGTGGTCGTAACCCCGGCTGCCGCCCGAGGCGAAGGCGTCGCCCAGCCAGAAGCCGTGCTCGACCGAGATCGCGTTGGCGATGTCCGAGAAGCTGGCGGTGCCCTTGTCGGCCGCCACCACCAGATAGGGGTCGTCGCCGTCATGGCGGACCACCGAAGGCGGCGGCACCACCCGGGCGCCCGCCAAGTTGTCGGTGAGGTCGAGCAGCGCCCGCATCATCGCCTGGTAGCAGGCGATCGCCTCGGCTTGCAGCGCTTCGCGGCCGCCCTCGGTCGGCGGACGCTTGACCACGAAACCGCCCTTGGCGCCCACCGGCACGATCACCGCGTTCTTGACCATCTGGGCCTTCATCAGGCCAAGCACCTCGGTGCGGAAATCCTCGCGGCGGTCGGACCAGCGGATGCCGCCGCGCGCCACCCGGCCGCCGCGCAAATGCACCGCCTCGACCCGGGGCGAATAGATCCAGATCTCGACCAGCGGCCGGGGCGCCGGCAAGTCCTCGATCGCCCGCGAATCCAGCTTGAACGCCAGCACCGGCTTGGGCGCCCCGTCGGCCCCGGTCTGGAAGTAATTGGTGCGAAGGGTGACGCGGACCAGGTTGAGCAGGCGGCGCAGGATGCGGTCGTCGTCGGCGCTTTCCACTCCGGCCAGCATGGCCGCCGCGCGGGCATCCGCGCCGATCGCCGTGGCGGCGGGAGCGGCGGGGTCGAAGCGGGCGAGGAACAGCTCGATCAGCGCCGCCACCGCCAGTGGATTGGCGGTGGCGGCCTGCTCGATATAGGCCTGGCTGTAGGTGCCGCCGGCCTGGCGCAGGTATTTGGCGTAGGCGCGCAACACCGCGACCTGGCGCCACTCCAGCCCGGCCTTCAGCACCAGCCGGTTGAAGCCGTCGCTTTCCGCCTCGCCTCGCCACACCCGCACCAGCGCCTCCTCGAAGGCGGCGCCGCGCTCGCCCAGGTCAAGGCCGGCGCCGTCGGCGCCTTCCACCTCGAAATCGTGGATCCACACCGGCAAGGTCTGGTCGGCGGCGCGAATCTCGTGCGGCACCTCGGCGATTACCTTCAGGCCCATCGCCTCGAGCATCGGCAGCACGTCGGACAGCGCCAGGGTGTCGGCACGGTGGAACAGCTTGAGCCGGGCCTGGTGGGGGGCGGATTCGACCGGGCGCGACAGCACCACGGCGATGTCCTCGCCGGCCGCCACCCGCTCGACCCGGTCGATGTCGGCCACCGCCACCGCCGCCGGGTGGCGCTCGCGGTAGGAGATCGGGAAGGCCTGGCCGCCATAGCGCCGCGCCAGGCCGAGGCCGGCGATCTCGCCATGGGCCTCGACCAGCGCCCGCTGCAACTGGTCGGGCCACGAGCGCGCCGCCTCGGCGATGCGGGCTTCCAGCTCGCGCTCGTCGACGGCGGCGCCGGCGCCGGCATTGGTGCGGATCACCACATGCAGCCGGGCCAGCGGCAAATCGGCGACCTGGGTGGCGTAGGCGGCGATCTTGCCGCCATAGGCGGCCTCGAGCAGGGCCTGGACGCCCAGCCGCAGCGGGGTGTCGTAGCGGTCGCGCGGCAGGAATACCAGGCAGGAGACGAAGCGCTCGAACTCGTCCTTGCGGACGAACAGCGCCGCTCGCGGCCGCGCCGACAATCTGAGGATACCGATGGCGGTGGCGAACAGGGCGTCGTCGGAGCTTTGGAACAGCTCGTCGCGGGGATAGGTTTCAAGGATGTTGGCCAGCGCCTTGGCATCATGGCCGCCGGCGGGGAAATCGGCGCGCGCCAGCGCCCGCGCCAGCTTGCGCCGCAGCAGCGGGATCTGGGCCGGGCTCATGGTGTAGGCGGCGGCGGTGAACAGGCCGACGAAGGCGTCGAGCCCAACCACCTTGCCGGCGGAATCGAGCCGCTTGACGCCGACCACATCCATGTGGACCGGGCGATGGACGCTGGCGAAGCGGGCCGACTTGGTCACCAGCAGCAGGCCGGGGCGGTGGAGGAAGGCGCGCACCTCGGGCGGCATGTCGGCCAGGGCCAGCTTGTCGTCGAACACCCGGGCCTCGGGGTCTTTCAACAGCCCCAGCCCGTCGTCCTCGACCGCCACCCCGCCATCGGCGGTGAAGGTGAAGCGGCGGCGGCCGAGAAAGGTGAAATGGTCGTCGTGTAGCCAGTCGAGGAAGGCGGCCGTCTCGGCGGCATCCTCGTCGCCTGCCGGCAATTGTCCGGCCGCCGCCTTGAGGGCATCGCGCATCGGCCGCCAATCAGCCACCGCCAGGCGCACCTCGGCCAGCACCTGGGCCAGGGATTCTGCGGCGGCGCGGTGGCCGGCCTCGTCCTGGCGGTCGATCTCAAGATGCATCCAGGATTCAGGAGGTCCCTCGCCGATGCCGGTCAGCTGGTGGCGGGCGTCGCGCCCGACCTTGAGCACCGGATGCACCAGCAGGTGAACGGCGATGCCCCTCCGGCCCAGTTCGGCCGCCACCGAATCGACCAGGAACGGCATGTCGTCGTTGACGATCTCGATCACCGAATGGCGGGAAGCCCAGCCGTCGCGTTCGGCGTCGGGGGCGAAGGCGCGTAGCTTGGGCCGCCCCGGAGCACGCTCGGCGGCGAAGGCGAGCAGGCTGAGAACGGCACCGTAGACAGCGTCGGCCTCGGCGCTTTCCAGGTCGGCCGCCGACAGCCCGGCCAGGTAGGAATCGAGCAGGATGGTGGCCAGCGCCGCGCGCGGTGGCGCCAGGTGCTGCTCGAACAGGGCGGCAACCTCGCCGGTCAGGCTGCTTTTGAGGAAATCGGCCGATAGCGTCATGGCTGCCCCCACTTGGTCCGGCTCGGCCGCGACGGCCAGCCTAGTAGGCTAGGCGCTGTCGGGCAGTTTTCAACTGGAATTGTTGTCTACCGGCGCCCTGCGGCGCGATGTCTACCGGCGCCCTGCGGCGCGGGCCAACGACATCAGGGCGCGCGAGGTCAGTTCGGCGGCGGGGCTGCCGGTGGTCTTGCACTCGGCCTCGGCGTCGATCAGCAGCTCCAGCGCCTTGCCCAGGCGGTCGGCCGGCCAGCGGCCCAGCTGGCGCTTGAAGCGCTCGGCCGCCTTGAAGATCACCGGCGGCTTCAAGGCGCCCATCGCCTCGCCGGCCGAGCGGCCCTGGGTCATCAGCCCGGCGGCGAAGTGCAGGCGGACGAAATGGCGCGCCACCGCCCGCAATACCGAGACCGGCTGATTGCCTTCGCGCAGCAGGCGGTCGAGCACCCGCTGGGCGGTGGCGTGGTCGCCCTCGGCGGTGGCCAAGGCGAGGTCGTCCAGCGACAAAGCGGCGCTGTCGCCGACCGAGGCCACCGCGTCCTCCAGCCGGACCCGGCCCGGCCCGCCCATGTAGAGGGCGAGCTTGACCAGCTCGGAGCGGGTCAGGCGGCGGTCGCCGCCAAGATGATCGGCGAGGAAGGCCAGGGCGTCGGGCTCGGCGGTCAGGCCGGCGGCCTTCAATTCCTCCTGGATGACGGCGGCCAGGTTGCCGCCGTCATCGGCGTAGCAGGCCAGGGCGGCGGCGTTGTCGGCACCCTCGAACAGCTTGCGCAGGCTGGAGCGCGGCCCCAATTCGCCGCCTTCCAACACCACCAGGGCGTCGCCCTTGGGGTCGGCCAGGAACGAGGCGATGGCGGTGGTGACCCCGTCGCCGGCATCGCGCACCACCACGGCGCGGCGGCCGCCGGTCAGGGCGATCGCCGCCGCCTCGTCGGCCAGACGGGCGGGGTCCTCCTTGAGCCGGGCGGGGGTCAGCTCGGCGATGCGGAAGGGGTCCTTGAGGTCGGGCACCACCGCCTTGACCAGGCGCTCGACCCGTTCGCGCACCAGGCCGCTGTCGGGGCCGTAGACCAGGATGGCGCGGGCGCTGCCGTCGGGCGATTTGACAAAGCCCTCGACGCGGCCGGCGGCGATTTTCACGGCTGGGGTCGTTCCGGGTCAAGCGGGTGCAGCACCGGCGGCTTGATCGACGGCCGCGAGGCCGGATTGGCCAGGTAGCTGGCGATCTGGTCGTGGATGTCATCGGCCAGTTGCGACAGGGCGCGCTCCTCGGCGTCGCGCTCGACCGCCACGCTGCCGTAGCGGGGCCCCAGGAAGTTGACGCTGACCGCGGCGCTAGAGGAGCCGTTGAAGCCGACCTTGCCGGCGGAATCGGTCAAGGTGAAGGTGGCGCTGACCTGCATCTCGCCCAGGGTGGCGTAAGAATTGGTCTGCTGGCCGAGGCCGGCCATGCTCTCGGTGAGCACGACGACCAGGGAGTATTTCGGATTGGCCGGCTCGCCTTGGGGGGTCAGCCGGTCGATCAGGTCGTTGCGCAGCATCTGGCCGTTGCGGTCGATGATCTGGCCGATGCGAATCTCGGCCAAAAGCTCGGTGGCAGCGGTGGATTGATGCTTGCCGTAAAGCGGACGGAAGCCGCAGCCGGTGGGGCCCAGCAGCAGGATTGCCGTCAGCAGGAATGCTCTAGACCACCACATTGACGATCCGGTTGGGTACCACCACCACTTTGCGCGGCGGCTTCCCCGACATTGCCGCGATCACCGAAGCTTGTGCAAGGGCTGTTTCCTCGGCCACCTTCGGATCCACGTCTTTCGGCAGGTCGATGGTCGCCCGCAGCTTACCATTGACCTGGACGGCAAGGGTGACGGTGTCCTCGACCAGCAGGGCGGCATCGGCCTCGGGCCAGCCGCTTTCGGCGACCAGATCGGCGTGGCCGAGCTCGGCCCACATCTCCTCGGCCAGATGCGGCATCATCGGCCCGATCAGCTTCGCCGCCGCTTCCAGCCCCTCGCGCAGCACCCAGCCGGCGCCGGCGCTGTCGCCTGGCAGTTCGGCCAGGGAATTGGTCATTTCGCGGATGCGGGCCACCGCCTTGTTGAAGTGGAAGCGCTCGAGGTCGTCGCCGACCTGGGCAATCGCCTTGTGCACCTGTCGGCGCGCCTTGATCGAGTCCTCGGACAGCTCGGGCATGGCGGTGCCCGGCGCGGGGAACGGGGCGGCCGGGGCCGCCACCATCCGCCACAGCCGATTGACGTAGCGCCAGGCGCCGTCGATGCCCGAATCGGTCCATTCCAGGTCGCGCTCGGGCGGCGAGTCGGACAGCATGAACAGCCGGGCGGTGTCGGCGCCATAGGTGGCGATGATGTGGGCGGGGTCGACCACGTTGCGCTTCGACTTCGACATCTTCTCGGAGCGGCCGGCGGTCACCGGCTGGCCGGTCTCGGCGTGGACCAGGGTGCCGTCGTCGCGCTTGGCGACGTCGTCGGGATAGAGCCAGCCGCCATCGGCCGACTTGAAGGTTTCGTGGCAGACCATGCCCTGGGTCAGCAGCCCGGCGAAGGGCTCCTTGATGCCGAGATAGCCGCAGGCGCCCATGGCGCGGGTGAAGAAGCGCGAATACAAAAGGTGCAGCACCGCGTGCTCGATGCCGCCGATATACTGGTCGACCGGCAGCCAGGCGTCGGCGGCGGCGCGGTCGAAGGCGACGTCGTCGCGCCGGGGCGAGCAGAAGCGGGCGAAATACCACGACGATTCGAAAAAGGTGTCGAAGGTGTCGGTTTCCCGGCGCGCCGGCTGGCCGCAAGCGGGGCAGGCGACATGCTTCCAGGTCGGGTGATGGTCGAGCGGGTTGCCCGGCTTGTCGAAGCTGACATCCTCGGGCAGCACAACCGGCAGCTCGGCTGCTGGCACCGGCACGGTGCCGCAGCTGGCGCAATGGACCACCGGGATCGGGCAGCCCCAATAACGTTGGCGCGACACGCCCCAGTCGCGCAGACGGTAGTTGACGGTACGGCTGCCTAACGACTCGGCCTCGACCCGGTCGATCACCCGGGCCTTGGCCTCGGCCACGCCCAAGCCGTCGATGAAGGCCGAGTTGATCAGGGTGCCGTCGCCGTCATAGGCCTCGCTGCCGATGGCGAAGCTGGCCTGGTCGGCATCCGGCGGCAGTACCACCGGGGTGACGGAGAGGCCGTATTTGCGGGCGAAGTCGAGGTCGCGCTGGTCGTGGGCGGGGCAGCCGAAAATGGCGCCGGTGCCGTAATCCATCAGCACGAAATTGGCGACGAAAACCGGAATCTCCCATCCCGGAACCAGCGGATGCAGTGCCTTGAGGCCGGTGTCGAAGCCCTTTTTCTCGGCGGTTTCCATCGCCGCCTCGGAGGTGCCCATGCGATTGCATTCGGCGACGAAATCGGCCAGGGCCGGAATGGCGGCGGCCAGCTCGGCGGCCAAGGGATGGTTGGGCGAAATGGCGACGAACGAGGCGCCGAACAGGGTATCGGGACGGGTGGTGAAGATCTCCAGCCCGTCGGCGCGACCCTTGAGGCTCCATGCCAGGCGCAGGCCCTCGGAGCGGCCGATCCAGTTTTCCTGCATCAGCCGCACCCGCTCGGGCCAGCGCTCCAGCTCGCCCAGCGAGGTCAGCAGATCGTCGGCGAAGGCGGTGATCTTGAGGAACCACTGGGCCAGCAGGCGCTTTTCGACCAGGGCGCCCGAGCGCCAGCCCCGGCCGTCGATGACCTGCTCGTTGGCCAGCACGGTGTTTTCCACCGGGTCCCAATTGACCCAGGATTCCTTGCGGTAGACCAGCCCGGCCTTGAGGAAGTCAAGGAACATCCGCTGTTCGTGGCGGTAATAATCCGGCTCGCAGGTAGCGATCTCGCGGCCCCAATCGTAGCTGAGGCCCATGGATTTCAGCTGCTCGCGCATGGCGGCGATGTTTTCGCGCGTCCACTTGGCCGGATGCACGCCGCGCTCGATGGCGGCGTTTTCGGCCGGCAGGCCAAAGGCGTCCCAGCCCATCGGGTGCAGCACATTGAAGCCCTTGGCCCGCTTGTAGCGCGCCACCACGTCGCCCAACGTGTAATTGCGCACGTGGCCCATGTGGATTCGCCCCGACGGATAGGGGAACATCTCCAGGACGTAGTACTTGGGCCCGGGGCCATGGTCATCGGCG
>Ga0316222_1004255_pt1 | contig 13232 bp, 8 predicted proteins | sample TBH18011metaG_FD_206008 | JGI IMG/M metagenome (GOLD analysis project Ga0316222, IMG submission 206008) | Freshwater microbial communities from Trout Bog Lake, Wisconsin, USA - TBH18011 | ecosystem: Environmental > Aquatic > Freshwater > Lake > Hypolimnion/Profundal zone | place: USA: Wisconsin... | reverse complement strand
TCGATTTCGACGTTGCTCACATTGGCTGCAATCCCGGCGCTTACCGAACCGTGCGTAACGTCGCAATTCTGGCTACCGGACACGTTGCTGATACTGACCGAGTAACCACTGTCGGCGGCGATGGCGTTCGGCAGCGTGAAGCTGCCGTTGCTGGTGGCGGTGTAGAAATTGGTCGGGTCGCCATTGCTGATGACGGTGACTTGGGTCTGGCTGGACAGGCCGTTGACGGTGCCGCCCACGAGGTAGTCGGTAGCAAGACCGGCGCCCAGCAGACCGGCGCCGACCGTCGGACTGGTGATGCAGGTAACCCGAACGGTTGTTACGTTGGCAGCGGCGTAGCCCATGCCTTTGCTGACGGTGCAGATCTGGCCGCTGGGCTGTTGGTTGATGGTGACGTTGTAGCCACCGTTGAGTGCCACTTTCTGGGTAAATGTGAAACGGGCGTTGCTGCTCAGGCTCAACGTGTCGTAGCCGTTGGACAGGACGAGCTGATTGAGTGACGTGCTGACCCATCCGCTGAGCTGGCCACCGACGCTCACACTGTTGGCGACGGTACTACACGTGATCAGGATATTGACGACGTTCTTTGTGACGCCAGCCCCTGCGCTCTTGGCGACCGAGCAGACCTGGCCGCTGGGTTGTTGAAGGACGCGCAAGGCATAGCCGCTGCCGTTGGCGATGGACTGCGGCAGGGTGAAGCTGCCATTGGCACTGAGGGTGTAGGCGGTGTTGCTGGAGCCGTTGTTGGTGACGATCAGGCTGCCAGAGGCGAGTCCTGTGACGCTGCCGCCGACTGTGACGGCGCTGGTCTGGGGAGAGCAGATGATGTTGACATTCGTGACATTGGCTTGTACGCCGGCGCCGAAGGCGTTGACGGCGGTGCAGACGATGCTTGCGGGTTGGACGCTGGCGATATTCACCACATAGCTGCCAAGTGCGGCGCTGGTAAAGTAGACCGCCGGGCCGTTGGCGGAGATGGCGATGGGGGTGCTTCCATTGCCGTTTTGTACGTATACCTGCTGATTACTCAATAGCCCGGACACCGTTCCTCCAATGGTGTAGGTCGAGGTAGCGCTGCCGCCGCCGCCGCTCCCGCTCCCGCTCCCGCCACTGCCACTGCCACTGCCACTGCCTTCGGCATTGAAGCCGCCGCCGCAGGCGGTGAGGGCTGCGACGCCCAGTGCAACGAGAAGAATGGCGCAGACGCGCCGGGTGTTGTGTGCGATCTGCAGCGGAGGTTTCACGGTCAATTCCCTTGTCTTTTGGTGGGCAGGCGCGTGGCTTTGGCGTCGGCAGAAGGCGTTCCTGGGCGTTGGCAGGCTGCGCGCGCAGGACCCGGTAGACGTTTTCTTGGGTTGATTTTGTGGGGCCTCAGGCACCGCTCAAAACGACTCTGTGCGCCATGCTACGCAATGCACTGGCAACTGTATGAAGGTGGGGACGCGCCGCGTTGCGCTGCCAGACTGTGGCAGCGTGCGGCGATCTATTCCGAGCGTCAGAAGGGCGTGTGATTCGCGTGAGGTGCACCGCAGACCGGGCATGCCGGGTCGCGCGCCAGGCGAATATCGCTCCAGTCCGTGCTGCGCGCGTCGAGCATCAGCAGGCGCCCGGCCAGGGGGATGCCGACACCACTGAGCAGCTTCAGCGCTTCGGCTGCTTGCATGGTGCCGATGATGCCGACCAGCGGCGCGAACACGCCAAGCGTGGCGCAACTGGCTTCTTCCAGTGCGTGCTGCGGTGCAAAGATACAGGCGTAGCAGGGAGACTGGGTGTCACGCGGGTCATACACACTCAACTGGCCGTCAAAGCGCACAGCGGCACCGGACACCAGCGGTTTGCCATGGCGCCAGCACGCGGCATTGATGGTGTGGCGCGTTGCAAAGTTGTCGCTGCAGTCCAGCACCACATTGACCGTCGGCAGTGTCTGGTCGAGCCAGTCTGAGGTGGCGCGCAACACGTGGGTGTTGACTTGAATCAGCGGGTTGAGTGCGTGCAGGGTGGCCGCAGCCGAGTGCACTTTGGGCTGACCGATGCGCGCCGTGGTGTGCACGATTTGCCGTTGCAGATTGGTCAGGTCCACTTCGTCGGGGTCAACCAGGGTCAGGGTGCCGACACCCGCTGCTGCCAGGTACATGGCAGCGGCGGCGCCCAGTCCGCCAGCACCGACCAGCAGCACATGACCGGCGCAGATGCGTTGCTGCCCCTCGATGCCCAGTTCGTCGAGCAGGATGTGGCGCGCGTAGCGCAGCAATTCAGAGTCGTTCATGGGGGTCGATGCTAGCGCGAAGTGGGGGCCGGGTCACGTTGGCACGGTGTGCGCTTGCAGTGTCAGGCGCAGCCAGCGCAACACGGCCGCCTCCAGGGCTGCGGGCGCACCCGTGGTGTACAACTGTGGCGTGACATCGGCTACCGGTTCCGTTGCCGGTTCTGTGGCGTTGCCGGGGGGCGCTAGCGCCTGTGCATTTTCGAGCAGTCGGCGGGTGTGGCGTGCGACGGGCGTACCGGCATCGAAGAGCCCGACGTCGGGGCCGACGTGGGCACGCAGCAGGTCTGCGATGAACGGGTAATGTGTGCAGCCCAGCACCAGACTGTCGATGGCGCCAGGATCGCTGCCGAAACGTCCGAGAGCGCCCAGGTAGCTGTCGCACAGGCGTGCGGTGGTGTCACGGTCGTGGCGTTCGATGGCAAGGGCCAGACCGTCGCACGGTTGCACCACCAGATGCGCCGTGCCTGGTAGGTGGCGCTGTAGGTGGTGGAATTTGTGGCTGTTCAGGGTGGAGCGCGTGGACAGCACGGCAACCAGGCCGGTGCGGGTGCTGGCTACGGCGGGCTTGAGTGCCGGTTCAATGCCCACCACCGGCAAGGACGGGTAGGCCAGACGCAGGGTGTGGATGGCAGCGGCGGTTGCCGTGTTGCAGGCCACTACCAGCAGCTTGATGCGGTGCTGCTGCGTCAGATAGCGGGCGATGGTCTGCGAGCGCTGTAATACGTGCGCCTCGTCGCGTTCACCGTAGGGCGCGTAGCCACTGTCAGCGACGTAGACGAAGCGCTCGTGCGGCAGCTCGACTTGCAGCGCACGCAGCACGCTGAGGCCGCCGACGCCGCTGTCGAAGACGCCGATGGGCGCCTGCGCTGTGGGCGAATCGGAGACTGCGGTGGGCGTGGCTGCGTTCAGAGGGCGACCCTTAGCGGCTGGTGATTCCGATATTTTTGAACTCGCCCGTGGCGATGCGACTTTGCCATTCAGCCGGGCCGGTGATATGGGCACTGGTGCCGCCGGAATCGACCGCTACGGTGACGGGCATGTCGACCACGTCGAATTCATAGATGGCTTCCATGCCCAGGTCTTCAAAGCCAACCACCCGGGCGTGCTTGATGGCCTTGCTGACCAGATAGGCGGCGCCGCCCACGGCCATCAGGTAGGCACTTTGGTGCTTCTTGATGGCTTCGATGGCGACCGGGCCGCGCTCCGCCTTGCCGACCATGGAGATCAGGCCGGTCTGGGCCAGCATCATTTCGGTGAAGCCGTCCATGCGGGTGGCGGTGGTGGGGCCGGCCGGGCCAACGGCTTCGCCAGCCACCGGGTCCACCGGGCCGACGTAGTAGATGACGCGGTTGGTGAAGTCAACCGGCAGTTGCTCGCCGCGCGCCAGCATGCCCTGGATGCGCTTGTGTGCGGCGTCGCGGCCGGTCAGCATCTTGCCGTTGAGCAGCAGGGTCTGGCCGGGCTTCCAGCTGGCGACTTCGGCCTTGGTCAGGGTGTTGAGGTCGATCTTCTTGCTTTGCTGGTAGTCGGGCGTCCAGTTGACGTTGGGCCACAGGTCGAGGCTGGGCGGATCGATGTAGACTGGGCCGCTGCCGTCGAGCACGAAGTGGGCGTGGCGGGTGGCGGCGCAGTTCGGGATCATGGCCACGGGCTTGCTGGCGGCGTGGGTCGGGTACATCTTGATCTTGATGTCGAGCACCGTGGTCAGGCCACCCAGGCCCTGGGCACCGATGCCAAGCGCATTCACTTTTTCAAACAGTTCCAGGCGCAGTTCTTCGACTTTGGTCAGGGCGGCACCGGCCGACGACTTGGCCTGCAGCTCGTACATGTCGAGGTCGTCCATCAGGCTTTCCTTGGCCATCAGCACGGCCTTTTCGGCGGTGCCGCCGATGCCGATGCCCAGCATGCCGGGCGGGCACCAGCCAGCGCCCATGGTGGGAACCGTCTTGAGGACCCAGTCAACCACCGAGTCGCCCGGGTTGAGCATGATCATCTTGCTCTTGTTTTCGCTGCCGCCGCCCTTGGCCGCGACCGTGACTTCGACCGTGTTGCCAGGAACGATTTCCGTGAAGATGACGGCCGGCGTGTTGTCCTTGGTGTTCTTGCGCAGGAATTCGGGGTCCGCCACGACGCTGGCGCGCAGGGTGTTGTCGGGGTGGTTGTAGCCACGACGCACGCCTTCGTTGATGGCGTCGTCCAGGCTGCCGCTGAAGCCTTCCCAGCGCACGTCCATGCCAACTTTGAGGAACACGTTGACGATGCCGGTGTCCTGGCAGATCGGGCGGTGGCCGGTGGCGCTCATTTTGCTGTTGGTCAGGATTTGCGCAATGGCGTCCTTGGCCGCAGGGCTTTGCTCACGCTCATAGGCACGTGCCAGATGGGCAATGTAGTCTGCCGGGTGGTAATACGAAATGAATTGCAGTGCTGCGGCAACAGATTCAATCAGGTCTGCCTGGCGAATGGAGGTGGTCATGGTCGCGATCCGGGTGAGGGCTGGGAGGAAGTGGTTGGGCTTGTACGTGGCGTACGGGTTTGAACGGAGTGTTGAAAAGGGCAAATGAGGGTGATGATAGGCACCGGTTCAGCCCCTGAGTTTAGCTAATACCGCGCTGCATTTGCAGCAAACGTGTCAGCCTGGGTTCTATGGTGGGCTGCGCGCGGGGAGGTTGTAGGGTAGGAGACACGGAGGGCATTGGTTTTGCTGTATTGACAGCAAGTCAGTGATATGTAAGTGCCAGACGCCAACAATCGCTGGTTTTTGAACTAAACGAGGAGACTTTCAATGAGTGCAACCACTGCAGGCGAATTGACTGCAATCGAGAATAACGTCTATCTGCCCAGTGCTGATTTTGTGAAGAATGCGGCTATTCCTAGCATGGCTGCTTACGAGGCGCTGTGCAAAGAAGCCGAGGCTGATTACGAAGGTTATTGGGGCCGACTGGCCAAGGAACTGCTGACCTGGAAGGAGCCGTTCACCACTGTTCTGGACGAAAGCAATGCGCCGTTCTTCAAGTGGTTTGCCGATGGCCGCCTGAACGCGTCCTACAACTGCCTGGACCGCAACGTTGAAAAGGGCCTGGGCGACAAGACGGCGATCATTTTTGAAGCCGACGGTGGTGAAGTCACCCGGATTACTTACAGCGAACTGCTGGCCAAGACCTGCCAGATCGCCAATGGTTTGCGCTCGCTGGGCATCCAGAAGGGTGATCGCGTTGTTATTTACATTTCCATGTCGATCGACGGCGTAGCGGCTATGCAAGCCTGTGCCCGTATCGGCGCCACCCACTCGGTGGTGTTCGGTGGCTTCTCGGCCCAGTCGCTTCGTGACCGTATTGAAGACACCGGCGCCAAGGCCGTGATTACCGCTGACCACCAAGTGCGCGGCGGCAAGCAACTGGCCCTGAAGTCGATCGTTGACGAAGCCTTGGCACTCGGCGGCTGCGACAGCATCGCCAACGTGCTGGTGGTCAAGCGCAGTGGTTCGCCCATCGCCATGACGGAAGGCCGTGACATGTGGCTGGCCGATTTGATCGCCAACCAGTCCACCAGCTGCGAACCAGAATGGGTCGAAGCCGAACATCCCCTGTTCCTGCTCTACACGTCGGGCTCCACCGGCAAGCCCAAGGGTGTGCAACACTCCACCGGCGGCTACCTGCTGCACGCTGCACTGACCACCAAGTGGACCTTCGACCTGAAGGCAGACGACGTGTTCTGGTGCACCGCCGACATCGGCTGGGTCACCGGCCACACCTACATCACCTACGGCCCGCTGGCACTCGGCGGCACCGAAATCGTGTTTGAAGGCGTGCCCACCTACCCGGACGCTGGCCGTTTCTGGAAAATGATTCAGGACCACAAGTGCTCCGTGTTCTACACGGCACCGACCGCCATCCGTTCGCTGATCAAGGCCGCTGAAGCCAACGACGCAGTGCATCCCAAGAGCTACGACCTGTCCAGCCTGCGTTTGCTCGGCTCGGTCGGCGAGCCCATCAATCCGGCCGCCTGGGAGTGGTATTACAAGCACGTGGGTGGCAGCAAGTGCCCGATCGTGGACACCTTCTGGCAGACCGAAACCGGTGGTCACATGATCACGCCGCTGCCGGGTGCCACGCCCATGGTTCCGGGCTCCTGCACACTGCCGTTCCCCGGCATCCAGGCCGCTATTGTTGACGAAACCGGCAAGGACGTGCCGAACGGCCAAGGCGGTATTTTGGTGGTGAAGCGCCCCTGGCCGTCCATGATTCGCAACATCTGGGGCGACGCCGACCGCTTCAAGAAGAGCTACTACCCAGATGACTTCAAGGGCAAGTATTACCTGGCTGGCGACGGCGCCATCCGTGACGAAAAGACCGGTTATTTCACCATCACCGGCCGTATCGACGACGTGCTGAACGTTTCCGGTCACCGCATGGGAACCATGGAAATTGAGTCGGCACTGGTTAGCTGCACCGAACTGGTGGCGGAAGCCGCTGTGGTCGGACGCCCGGACGACACCACCGGTGAAGCCGTGTGCGCCTTCGTGGTGCTCAAGCGCTCGCTGCCGTCGGGTGACGAAGCCAAGGCGATTGCCAAACAACTGCGTGACCACGTGGGTAAGGAGATCGGTCCGATCGCCAAGCCCAAGGACATCCGCTTTGGTGAAAACCTGCCCAAGACGCGTTCCGGCAAGATCATGCGCCGCCTGTTGCGCAGCATTGCCAAGGGTGAGGCGATTACCCAGGATACGTCGACGCTGGAAAACCCGGCGATTCTGGACCAGTTGGGCCAGGCTTACTAAGCCCTCACTGTTGTAGCGCCGTGTCATGCGGCGCTGAAATAGGAAGCCACAGCGTGTCAAAGCGCTGTGGCTTTTTCTATTGTTGTAGCGACAGAATCAGGACCATGCGACCACCGCCGAGAACATATACCCCGAGCCATAGACCGTCTTGATGATTTTGGGGTGCTGTGGATCAGCTTCGATGCGTCGGCGCAGGCGCGAAATGCGGATGTCGATGCTGCGGTCGAGTGGTGAAATATCGCGCTGGCCGTACAGCTGCTCGCGCGAAAGGATCTGGTTGGGGCGCTCTAGAAACACGCGCAGCACCTGTGCTTCGGCGGTTCCCAGCACGTACTCCTGACCATCGGGTGCGTGCAGCAGATTGGAGGTGCAGTGCAGTGTCCAGCCCAGGAAGGATGCGAATCGGTGCGGCTTTGCCGCGCTGGCGCCGCCCGTGACCGCCGCGCGCCGAAGAATGCTGCGCACCCGGGCCACCAACTCGCGGGGGTCGAATGGTTTGACGATGTAGTCGTCGGCACCCAGTTCCAGGCCCATCACGCGGTCTGTCATGTGGGCACGTCCGGTCAACACCAGCAGGCCGCAGGTGCTGAGGCGGCCGATGTGGGACATCAATTCAATGCCATCCATGTCGGGCAATCCCAGATCCACGATGCACAGGTCAGGGCGTTCGCTTTGCAAGCGCCGAATAATCGCCGCAGCGGTGTTGAATACTTCGACGTGAAAGCCAAACTCGGTCAAGGTGCGTTGCAGCAGTTGCGCCACGCCGGCATCGTCCTCCACGACGTAGATCAGCGATGACCGGCCGCCGCGTACCGTAGGCGCAGTGCCGGGCGCCAGCATCAGAGGCACTCCTGCTGCAAGGCAGCGGCCAGTTCCGCTTTGCTGAACGGTTTGGACAGCAGTGGTATGGGCAAGGTGAGGCCGGTTTCGGGTGCGAATCCACTCATCAGGATCACTTTGGGAATGTCGCCACGTGCCAGTGCATGGCGTGCAACTTCGCGGCCATCGACACCGCCCGGCATCACGATATCGGACACCAGGACGCCAATGTCTGGCACGCGTTGCAGGATGTCAATTGCTTCAACTCCGTTTTCTGCTTCGATCACGGAATAGCCCAGTTCCAGCAAATGGCGACGCACCAGTTGGCGTACGCCAGCGTCGTCCTCGACCAGCAATGACAGTCCCTGGCTGGCAGGTGCGGGCACCTGGGTCGTGTTGCTGAGCGGCGCGGGCTGCGCCGGCGTGTTGATGGCAGGCAACATCAGGTTGAAGCAGGTGCCCATGTCGGGCGCGCTGTCAATGTTGATGGCGCCAGCCGACTGACGCACAAAACCATACACCATGGACAACCCCAGACCACTGCCCTGACCGATCGGCTTGGTGGTGAAGAACGGCTCGAACGCACGGGAGCGGGTGGTCTCATCCATGCCGCAGCCGAAATCGCGCACCTGCACGTGCGCGTAATCACCGGCGGGCAAATGCCATGGAAATGCCGCTGCCGGGTCCAGTGAAAGCAGGGCGCATTGCACCACAATCCGGCCTTGCGGCTGGCTCGCATCGCGGGCGTTCAGAATCAGGTTGAGTACGGCGTTCTGGAACTGGTTGGGGTTCATGCGCACCATGAGCGGTGTCGGCAGGGTTTGGATGTCCAGCGTTAGCGCGCTGGGCAAGGTGCGGCGCACCAGGCGCTCGACGTGCAGCAATTGGGCGTTGACGTCCACCACTTCCGGCTCCAGTGGCTGTTTGCGGGAAAAACGGAGCAAGCCGTTGATCAACTCGGAACCGCGCCGGGCCGCGTCCATGGCAGGCTCAATGTATTCCTGAAGCAGTGGCGCCACGCTGGGCTGCTCGGACAGCGCCGTCAGATTGCCCAGAATAACGGTCAGGATGTTGTTGAAGTCATGCGCCAAGCCGCCGGTCAACTGGCCCACGGCTTCCATTTTTTGCGCCTGTGCCAGCATGGCATGAGAGCGCCGCTCATCGCTGATGTCGAACGTGAGTTCGAAGCAGCCGATGACGTTGCCATCGGGATCTTTTTCAGGAATCAAGGTGGTGCGGGCAATTTTGTTGCGGTTGTCATGGTCTTGCAGGGCCTGCACGTCGTATTCAAAGGTGACGGCGTTCCCGGCCAGTGCCCGCCCGATGTTGGGCTTGATGTGTGCATAGGTCTCTGCACCGAGAAACGCTTTGGCGCTGATGGATTGCGGACGCTCCGTATCGAGGCCGAACCAATCGTGGTAGCCGCGGTTGACATAGTGGTAGTTGCGATTGCGGTCGAAATAGGCGATTAGCGCCGGGATGGAGTCCGTAATCAGGCGCATGCGGGCTTCGCTCTGGCGCAGCGAACGGGCCATTTTGTCGTTGTCCGCCAGCGTCTGGCGCAACTCCTGGTTGATGGCGCTCAAGGCCAGCGTGCGTTCCTGTACGCGTGCTTCCAGTAGCGCGGTCTGGTCATTGATCAGGCGTTGCTGTTGCTTGTGCTCGGTAATGTCGGAATAGACGGTTACGAAACCATGGCCGGGAACCGGCACGCCGCGCACGTGCAACACGACCCCGTTGGGGCGGACGCGCTCGAATGTGTGCGGCTCAAACGCGCGTGCACTGGTGACACGGGCCGCGACCAGCGGCTCGGTGTCGCCGTCGCCGTATTCGCCGCGTTCGGCATTGAAGGCCACGAAGCTTTCAAAGGGCGCGCCTACAAAGGCCATGGCGGACGGAAATTGCAGCAAATCAAGAAACGCCTGATTCCAGGCGACCAGTTGCAGCTGCTCATCGACCAGCGTGAAGCCCTGATCGATCATGTTCAACCCTGCTTGCAACAATTCCAGGCGCTGGATCAGTGACGCCGTGCTGCTATTGGATGCATGAAACATAGGTGTTCGGTGGGGCCGGAGGATGGGTCATTCTAGGCGTGCCCTGGCAGTCGCCTGGGGCTTGCAAACATTCGATACATTTGCCCCGATTTTTATCAACAATCCGCTGCTATCGTTCTCCTATAAAGTCGCCAGGCCGGTATTGCACCGTCAGGCTAGTCAAAAACGAGGAGACATAGGCATGAATGATTTGAACGGATACGACATTGAAGACCTGCACGTGGGCATGAGCGCCACGTTTTCAAAAACCATCACCGAGGCCGATATCGTCTTGTTTGCGGGCGTGTCCGGTGACACCAACGCTATTCACATCAACGAAGAATACGCGGCCAGCACCGCGTTCCAGGGGCGCATAGCGCACGGCTTTTTGTCGGCCAGCGTGATTTCGGCAGCGGTTGCTAACCGCCTGCCCGGCCCTGGCGCTATTTACATGGACCAGCACTTGAAGTTTCTGGCACCAGTGCGCCCGGGCGACACCGTGCATGCCACCGTCAAGGTGCGCGAGGTGATCGCCGAACGGGGCCGCGTGGTGCTGGAAACCACCTGCAGCGTCAAAGGCGTGAAGGTTATTGACGGCGAAGCCCTGGTGAAGGTGGATTCGTCTGTCCGGCGCGCGCAGCGTGCGGCGGCCCATTCCAACACCCAGGCCAGCGCCTGATTTTTAGCGCAGGCGGTACCGGGGTGCTGTTCGCACCTTGGCACATCTGCACATCTGCACATGTACGCGGTGCGTTACCCCCAATTACCCTCTTATTAATAGCCCATCATGACTTACCAAGCGCCTCTGAAAGATATGTTGTTTGCGATGCAGGAACTTGCCGGCCTGAGCCACGTCACGGCGTTGCCGGGATTTGGCGAGTTCGATCTGGATACGGCGCAAGCCGTACTGGAGGAAGCGGCAAAATTTTGTGAGGGCGTGGTCGCCCCCCTGAATCGCGACGGCGACAAAAACCCCAGCCAGTGGAGCGACGGTGCAGTCACTACCACGCCCGGCTTCAAGGAGGCTTTTGCCCAGTTTGCGGAAGGCGGCTGGCAGGGCGTTATTCACCCTACTGAGTTTGGTGGTCAGGGTTTCCCCAAGTTGATCGCCACGCCGTGTGCCGAGATGCTGAATGCTTCCAGCCTGTCGTTTGCCCTGTGCCCCATGCTGACCGACGGCGCTATTGAAGCCTTGCTGGTGGCCGGCAGTGACGAACTCAAACGCACCTTTGCCACCAAACTCATCAGTGGAGAATGGACCGGCACCATGAACCTGACTGAGCCCCAGGCGGGCTCCGACCTGGCCGCCGTGCGCTCCCGTGCTGAGCCGCAGCCCGACGGCACCTACAAAGTGTTTGGCACCAAAATTTTCATCACCTACGGTGAGCACGACATGGCCGGGAACATCGTTCATTTGGTGCTGGCGCGCGTGCCCGGTGCACCCGAAGGCGTCAAGGGCATCAGCCTGTTCGTTGTGCCCAAGTTCATGGTGAATGCAGACGGCAGCCTGGGTGCGCGCAACGACGCCTGGTGCGTGTCGATCGAACACAAGCTGGGCATCAAGGCCAGCCCGACGGCGGTGCTGCAGTTTGGTGACCACGGTGGTGCCGTTGGCTATCTGGTGGGTCAGGAAAACCGTGGCCTGGAATACATGTTCATCATGATGAACGCAGCCCGTTTTGGCGTGGGCATGCAAGGCATTGCGGTGGCCGACCGGGCCTACCAGCAGGCGGTGCGGTTTGCCCATGATCGCGTGCAGAGCCGTGATCTGGCGGGATCGGACGGCCCGGTTTCCATCATCAACCACCCGGATGTGAAGCGCATGCTGTTGACCATGCGCGCGCATGTGGAAGGCGCGCGCGCACTCGCTTACGTGGCGGCTGCCACCAGCGATGCGGCGCACCACGCGACCGACGCGGCAGTCAAGGCGCAAAGCCAGGCGCTGTATGAATTTCTGGTGCCGGTGGTAAAAGGCTTCTCGACAGAAATGTCGGTCGAGATGGCGAGTCTGGGCGTGCAGGTCCATGGTGGCATGGGCTTTATCGAAGAAACGGGTGCGGCCCAGCATTACCGCGACGCCCGTATTTTGACCATTTATGAAGGAACGACGGCAATTCAGGCCAATGACATCGTCGGTCGTAAAACGCTGCGCGATCGGGGCGCAGTGGCCCGGGCGCTGTGCGCCCAGATCGCCGCCACCGAGCACGATCTCGCAGCGCACAGCGACGAGGACTGCCAGGCCATGCAACGCGCGCTGCAGCAGGGACGCACCGCGCTGGAAGATGCGGTGGAATTCATTGTTGCCAACGGCAAGAGCGACACCAAGGCGGTCTACGCTGGTGCAGTCAACTATCTCAAATTGACCGGCATTGTGCTGTGTGGCTGGCAAATGGCACGCGCCATGCTGCTGGCGCAGGAACACATGGAGCGCGATCCCGCCTTCTTCACCGCCAAATTGATCACGGCGCGTTTCTACGCCGATTCGGTGCTGCCACAGGCGACGGCGTTGGCACAAAGCGTTCGCCAGGCAGGCGTTGTCACCAATCGCATGCCGATTGACTGGTTCTGATTGTTAATACAGGAGTTGTACACGATGAAAATTCTCGTTGCCGTTAAGCGGGTGGTGGACTACAACGTCAAAGTCCGGGTCAAGTCGGACCGCACGGGTGTGGACACGGCCAATATCAAAATGAGCATGAATCCGTTTGATGAAATTGCCATCGAAGAAGCCGTGCGTTTGAAAGAAAAAGGCGTGGCCACCGAAATCATCGCGGTGTCGTGTGGCGTCACCCAATGCCAGGAAACCCTGCGCACGGCGTTGGCCATTGGTGCTGACCGAGCCATTCTGATCGAATCCGGTGCCGAGCTGCAGCCCCTGGCGGTGGCCAAGCTGCTCAAGGCGGTGGTGGACCGGGAGCAACCGGGCCTGGTGATTGTGGGTAAGCAAGCGATTGATGACGATTGCAACCAGACCGGCCAAATGCTGGCCGCACTGGCGAAGCTGCCCCAGGTGACGTTCGCCAGCAAGGTCGAAGTGGCGCACGGCCAGGCCACCGTGTCGCGTGAGATCGATGGTGGCATTGAGACACTGCAAGTCACGCTGCCCGCCGTGATCACGGCCGATTTGCGCCTGAACGAGCCACGCTATGTGACGCTGCCCAACATCATGAAGGCCAAGAAAAAGCCACTGGAAATTCTCACGCCAGAGGCGCTGGGTGTGGACGTGACGCCGCGCCTGACCACCCTGCAGGTGAACGAGCCGCCGCAGCGCACCGCCGGCATCAAGGTGCCTGACGTTGCCGCACTGCTGGACAAGCTGAAGAACGAAGCCAAAGTT
>Ga0316222_1004251_pt1 | contig 13242 bp, 13 predicted proteins | sample TBH18011metaG_FD_206008 | JGI IMG/M metagenome (GOLD analysis project Ga0316222, IMG submission 206008) | Freshwater microbial communities from Trout Bog Lake, Wisconsin, USA - TBH18011 | ecosystem: Environmental > Aquatic > Freshwater > Lake > Hypolimnion/Profundal zone | place: USA: Wisconsin... | reverse complement strand
AGAAGGCTCAATGTCTGATCATCGATGCGCCAGCGGCCATGCGGCATAAGGCGGTCGAGGAACTGATCGACTTCGCCGATTTCATCGTCGTTCCGGTTTTGCCGTCGGCTTTCGACGAAGATGCGTCGGCGCAATTCTTAAACAAGCTGGCCGAGGTCAAATCCGTTCGCAAACAAAAGCGGACCGTGGCCGTGGTGGGCAATCGAATTCGTTCGGGAACCAAATCCGCCATCGGCCTGGATCGGTTCTTCGCAAGTTTGGGTTTTCCGGTGGTGACGCGGCTGCGGGACAGCCAAGTCTATCCGGCTTTGGCCGCAATGGGGGCGACCGTCATCGAAGGTGGCGATCGCCGCGCGCGCGACCATTTGCAGGATTGGGCGCCGCTGACGCGTTTGATCGGTTTGCAACAATAATAACAAGAAAGAAGAATAATTTTTGTTCCAGGAAGGGAGATACACATGACAAGAGTCCCTGTTGATCATGATAAGAATCTGCATATCATCAATAATCCGAAATATGCGGAACTTGTCGGTCAGCGTAATGCCTTCGCGTTTACCTTAAGCGCGTTGGTGCTGATAATTTACTTCGGGTTTATCTTCTTGATAGCCTATGGCAAAGCGTTTCTCGGCACGCCTCTGGCGGAAGGGATGGTTTCTACCATCGGCTTTCCCATCGGCGTTTTCGTCATCCTTACGGCTTTTATCCTGACCGGCCTTTATGTCCGTCGGGCCAATACCCGATTCGATGACCTTAACCGCGAGATCATCAAGGAGGCTCACCAATGACCCGCTTGTTCCATACCGTGGCGGCTTTGTTGTTCGCCTCGATGGGGTCCGCCTTCGCCGCGGATGCGCCCGTTCAAATCGAAGCCCAAGGCACCAATCACGAAGCCTTGTACATGTTCATCTTTTTTGTCGGCATTACCTTGCTGATCACCAAATGGGCGGCATCTAGAACCAAGACAACCAAGGACTTCTACGCCGCCGGCGGCGGGATCACCGCCGCGCAGAATGGCTTGGCCATTGCCGGCGACTACATGTCCGCTGCGTCGTTCCTGGGTATTTCGTCTCTGGTCTATGCTTCGGGTTATGACGGTTTGGTTTATTCCGTCGGTTGGCTGGTGGGCTGGCCGATCATCCTGTTCCTGATTGCCGAACGCTTGCGCAATTTGGGCAAGTACACCTTTGCCGAAGTGGCCGCGTTCCGGTTGTCGCACGGTCCGGTGCGGACCTTCGCGGCCATCGGTTCGCTGGTGGTGGTGGCGGGCTATCTGATTGCTCAGATGGTCGGCGCTGGACAGTTGATCAAATTGATCTTCAACATCGAATACACCTATGCGGTCATGCTGGTGGGCGCGTTGATGATCGTTTACGTCACCTTCGGCGGCATGGTCGCGACGACCTGGGTGCAGATCGTCAAGGCATGTCTGCTGCTTATCGGCGCCAGCATCATCGCCTTTGGCGTGCTGTCCGAGTTTAACTTTTCGTTCGAGGCGATGTTTGCCAAGGCGATCGAAGTGCATCCCAAACACGGGGCGATCATGGAACCCGGCACATTGATATCCAATCCCATCGAAGCCGTTTCGCTGGGTCTGGCGTTGATGTTCGGCACCGCCGGTCTGCCTCATATCCTGATGCGGTTCTTTACCGTTCCCGATGCCAAGGCGGCTCGGAAATCGGTGTTCTACGCTACCGGCTTCATCGGCTACTTCTACATTCTGACTTTCATCATCGGGTTCGGCGCCATCACCATGGTGTCCACCAATCCCGAATATGTGGTCGAATTGGGTAAGCTGGCGTTGAAGGGCGGCAACAACATGGCGGCCATTCACTTGTCGCACGCCGTTGGCGGCGACTTGTTCAAGGGCTTCATCTCGGCAGTGGCGTTCGCCACCATCCTGGCGGTGGTGTCCGGACTGGCGCTGGCGGGGGCCTCGGCCATCGCTCACGACCTGTACACCAACGTCATGCGTAAGGATCAGGTTAGCGAAGCCGAAGAGCTGAGGGTGTCGAAACTCGCCAGTCTTGCCTTGGGCGTTATCGCCGTCGTTTTGGGGATCGTCTTCGAGAAGCAAAACGTCGCCTACATGGTGGGCTTGGTCTTCGCGGTGGCGGCGTCGGGCAACTTCCCGGTGCTGGCTCTGTCGTTGTTCTGGAGCGGTCTTACCACTCGGGGCGCCGTCTGGGGCGGATATGTCGGATTGGGCGTGGCCGTGTTGCTGACCGTCCTTGGGCCGACGGTATGGACGGATACCATGCACATGGGACCGGCCATCTTCCCGTTCAAGAATCCGGCGTTGTTCTCGATGCCGCTTGCCTTCATTTTCGCGTGGCTGATGTCGATCACCGACAAAAGCGAATGCGCCGATTTGGATAGGGCGGGGTACGAGTCGCAAAAGGTACGTTCCGAAACCGGACTCGGTGCCGAAGGCGCCGTCGCTCACTAAAATTACAGAGCGGACTTACTTATCAACCGCCGGGAGCGATCCCGGCGGTTTTTCTTTTGGTTGTGTTTCCGGAAAAATTAATATATGGTTAACCAGTCTCATATGTACGAAGGTCGTGTGAAGTGAGCATTTCCGCCATTCCATCAAGCCTACAGGCGCTATCTCTTTCGTTGTCCCAGCTACAGGACAGCGTTGCGGTGATCGCGGCTGCGTCTCAGGCGGATAGCGCGGTCAGCTCGCAGGGGGTCGTTGCGGTCAGCCTGGGGAGCACTCCCTCGGCTGCCGCGCCCTCTTCGTTGCAGTCCTACAATGCCGCCGGCGGTTTCAGCGCAGCCGTGGTGGTGGGCAACGCGCTAAGCATATCGGTTTGACTATTCCGGCTTAATCAGCGCGTGGCGCTTTTTCCCCGATGATAATTTGATTGCCCCGTCCTTAAGGTCGGAAACGGTAAGGTTTTGATTCTCGTCGGTGACCGGGCGATCGTTGACGCGAGCGCCGCCGCCCTTGATCAGGCGTTTGACTTCACCTTTCGATTCGGCGAACCCGGCCGAAATGAAGGCCTCGACCACCGATACGCCAGTCAAGAGATTGAGGGCGAATGTCGGCAGCGAGTCCGCCAGGGTTCCTTCCTCGAAGGTTTTACGGGCGGTTTCGGCGGCCTGAACGGCGGCCTCCTCGCCATGGGCCAGGACGGTGACGTGGTGAGCCAGGACTTTCTTGGCGTCGTTGATCTCGGCGCCTTGCAAAGCTTCCAGGCGGGCGATTTCCGAGATGGGCAGCTCGGTGAACAGACGCAGGAAGCGGCCCACGTCGGAATCCTCGGTATTGCGCCAATATTGCCAGAAATCGTAAGCCGACATCCGGTCGGCGTTCAGCCATACCGCGCCCTGCGCGGTTTTGCCCATTTTCGCCCCGGACGCGGTGGTCAGCAGCGGCGAGGTCAGTCCGAACACTTCGGCTCCGTCGACCCGGCGGGTCAGTTCGACCCCGTTGACGATGTTGCCCCATTGGTCCGACCCGCCCATTTGCAACAGGCATTTATGGCGACGGTTCAGTTCCAGGAAATCGTAGGCTTGCAAGATCATGTAGTTGAATTCGAGGAAGGTCAGCGGCTGTTCGCGCTCCAGGCGCAGCTTGACCGATTCGAAAGTCAGCATGCGGTTGACGGTGAAGTGACGGCCGAAATCGCGCAGGAAATCGATATAGTTCAACCGGTCCAGCCACTCGGCGTTGTTGGTCATCATCGCCGCCAATGGGCCTTCGAAGTTTAGATAGCGGGTGAAGATGGACTTGATCCCGGTCAGATTGCGGGCGATGTCGTCGTCGGACAGCAGCTTGCGCGATTCATCCTTACCAGACGGATCGCCGATCCGGGTGGTGCCGCCGCCCATCAGCACGATCGGGCGGTTACCGGTCTTCTGCCACCAGCGCAACAGCATGATAGGCAGCAGCGATCCCACATGCAGGGAATCGGCGGTGCAATCGAATCCGATGTAACAAATCTGCGGCCCCTCGTTCAGCTTGCGGTCCAACGCCTCAAGGTCGGTACATTGGTGTAGAAAACCGCGCTCGGTTACGGCGTGAAGAAAATCTGAACGAATGTTTGTCATAATGGGTCCGCTGGTCTTGCACAAAGGTGGCCGGATTTAGCACACTTGACGGCATGTCTCAATGAAGGTGAACAATGTCAACATCGTTAACGGCCATAGGGTTGATGAGCGGCACCTCGCTCGACGGTGTGGACGTGGCGCTGATCGTCACCGACGGGGTCCGCGTCCAGCATTTGGGGCCGTCCCGGACCTTTGCCTACGATCAGGATTTCAAGCGGCATTTGCGCTCGGTATTGGGTGGCGTAGGCCCGGTCAAGGCGGTGGAGCGGGAATTGACGCTGATCCATGCCCGGGTGGTCGAAGCCTTCATACGCGACCATGGTCTCGACCCCGCCGGAATCGATGTGGTCGGGTTTCACGGTCACACCATCATGCATCGTCCCGAGCGGCGGATGACGTGGCAAATCGGCGACGGCGCCATGCTGGCGTCGCTGATCGGACGCCCGGTTGTCGCCGACTTCCGTTCCGCCGACGTGGCGGCGGGCGGGCAGGGGGCGCCGCTGGTGCCTGTTTACCACCAAGCCTTGGCGGCGGATCTGGAACCGCCGCTGATGATCGTCAATATCGGCGGCGTGGCCAACGTCACCTGGATCGGTCGAGAGAGCGGTCTGCTGGCCTTCGATAGCGGGCCGGGCAACGCGCTGATCGACGATTGGGTGTTGCGGCATACCGGGCGCGGCTACGACGAGGGCGGCGCCTTGGCGGGTCAGGGGCGGGCGGACAGCGAGAAAGTCGACGCGTTCATGGCCCATGAATTTTTCGGCAAGCCTCCGCCCAAATCCCTCGATCGCGACCAATTCGCCGCGCTGGCCGACGATCTGACCGCGCGGATGTCGCTTGCCGATGGCGCGGCCACCTTGACGGCGTTTACCGTTTCTTCGTTGGAAGCGGCGCAAAGACATTGTCCCGACCGTCCCCAACGGTGGCTGGTGACCGGCGGCGGGCGGCACAATGCCGCCTTGATGGCATCGCTGCGAAACGCCTTGTCCGTACCCGTGGAACCGGTCGAAGTCGTGGGATGGAACGGCGACGCCTTGGAGGCCCAAGCTTTTGGGTTCCTGGCGGTGCGTTCTTTGCGGGGGCTGCCGCTGACCTTTCCCGAAACCACTCGCGTCGACCGGCCGTTGACCGGCGGGGTGTTGTTCAAACCGGAGATTCCCAAGTGAGAAAAGTATTGTTTTTTGTCGTCGGTTTGATGTCATTTCCGGCCATGGCCGACCCCCAATCGGCGCTGATGGCCGTCCGGGCGGTGCCCGGCGTGGTCAACGCGTTCGAAGATCGGGGGGGCAATCTTTGGGTGCTGGTTAACAATACCCAGGGCGCCCGGTGGAATCCGGCGGCAGCCAACATCTGCAAACTGGTGCGACAATACGAGGCGCGCATTTTCATGGTGAAATTGATCGATGCGGCGACTTTCAATCCCAAGAACAAACCCAAGGATTGGACCATGCTGGGTGCCGTGAACTGCGGAATGATACCATGAAGATCGTTGTGAAATCCTCTTTGGACGTGGCGCTGTGGTTCAACGACAGGGCCTATGGCGAGGGCGAGTATCTGCAACCGCAGAAGCTTCATCGTCTGATGTATTTGGCCTATGCTTATTACACAGTGGCCTATCCCCGCCAGAAGTTGATGCCGGCCAGTTTCGTCACCGACGAATTCGGTCCCATCGAACCCACGGTGTTTCATGCCCTGGCCTATGGCGTTCCCGGCAATATGGAAGCCCACAGCATTCCGCAGGTGGCGGCGGAGTTTCTGGAAAGCATCTGGGGGCGTTTCGGCGCAGCCAAGGCCGAGCATCTCAATCGCACCGTGGCCGCGCATGCGCCGGTCGAAGAGGCCATGTCCAAGGGGTTGGGACAAGAAATCCCCCATGAAACCATGGTCGCGTTTTACGGGTCCGAGATCGCCACGAAACGCGGCGTGCCGTCCGTCGACAAGGTGATGCGCCCCCGCGTATTGCGCTCGGCCGCGGGCAGGGTGGTCGCGGTCAGTTCGTGGAAGCCCAAACCCCTGGAACCCAAGGGATAAGTTTTTTGCGCCCACCGTAATATTTTTGTAATTTTTTTCTTTTCAACGCGAAAAAATGGCGTATATACCGACTTAAGACGTACAGCGCACGTGCCTCTGGCCGATAGTGGTTTAAGCAACGACGTCCAAGGCGTCTCTGGGTGCAAAGGAGCAATAAAGCTCCGGTGCTTGGAGGATTTGGATATGACCGTTTTTGCTTCACACGCACCGGCGCGCGCGCGCCTGTCCGCGAAATTCGCCCCGTGCATGACCTATCCCAGGATCATGAACACGCAGTGGCAGGACGTTCGAAGTTCGATGCGCCTTAGCGCATAACTCCGTCTTCAGTTTCCTAAATCATCAATTCCACAGAAAGCCGACAAGGCTTTCCCGTCGTCTCACCTCATCGCCGGTTACAACCCGGCCGCGCTTTGGAGAGTTTCGCCATGACCGCCAAGATCGAACGCTTTCTTGACGATGTTCAACCAGCCACCCCCTGCGTGGTGGTGGATTTGGATATCATCCGACGCAACTACGAAAATTTGCGTCATTGGTTGCCGCTTGCCCAAGTCTACTATGCCGTCAAGGCCAATCCCGCCCCGGAGATTATTTCCATGCTGGCGGAGTTGGGGTCTAATTTCGACGTGGCCAGCCGCCCTGAAATCGAACTGTGCATGCAGGCGGGCGCCGATGCGTCGCGGTTGTCGTTCGGCAACACCATCAAAAAGAAGTCGGATATCGCCTTCGCGTATGGGCAGGGCGTCCGTTTGTTCGCGTTCGATTCGGAAGCCGAACTGGAAAAGCTGGCCGAGGCCGCTCCCGGCGCGCGGGTGTTCTGCCGGTTGTTGATGACCTGCGACGGCGCCGAATGGCCGCTTAGCCGCAAGTTCGGCTGCGAGATCGAAATGGCTCGCGATCTGCTGGTCGCCGCGCGTGAACGCGGACTGGAGCCCTATGGGGTGTCGTTCCATGTGGGCAGCCAGCAAACCGATCTGAAGCAATGGGACGTGGCGTTGGGCAAGACCGCCATGCTGTTCACCGCCTTGGCCGAAGCCGGTATCGAATTGAAGATGGTCAATCTGGGCGGCGGTCTTCCCGCCCATTACCGCACCTCGGTCCCGGACATCGACGCATACGCGGACCAAATCATGCACGCCATGACCCGGCATTTCGGCAACGATCTGCCCGCCATGATCATCGAACCGGGGCGCGGATTGGTCGGCGACGCCGGCGTGCTTGAAACCGAAGTGGTGCTGATTTCTCGGAAAAGCTATCAAGAGGACGTTCGCTGGGTCTATTTGGACGTGGGCAAGTTCGGCGGCTTGGCGGAAACCATGGACGAGTCCATCAAATACCGCATCCACACCCCCCATGACGGAGACGATTCCGGTCCGGTGGTGCTGGCGGGACCGACCTGCGATTCGGCGGATATCCTTTACGAGAAGGCTGGGTACGAAATGCCGATGACCCTAAAGGTGGGCGACAAGGTTCGCATCATGACCACGGGCGCCTATACCACCAGCTACTCGGCGGTGAACTTCAACGGCTTCGCTCCCTTGAGGGCCTATTTCATTTAGGGCCGGGAAAAAAATTCCCGGTTATTTCCGGCGGTGGGCAGCTTTTGCAGCCCGCCGTTTCTGCTTATCGTTCTGGAACAAGGACTTGGTGTTGGCACGCGACCTGCAAACTCCTTAAGGGATTTTAGCCTTTGGAGAGTTGAAAATGCTTGTGGGCACTTTGAACGACGCGGGTACGGCAATGAACGCGATGACGTCCTATATGGGGACCATCAGCCAGAACATCGCCAACATTAACACCACCGGCTACAAGGCGGAACAGACCGGCTTCACCACTGTTCTGTCGGACAAGATCAAACCGGGGAACGAAGGCTCGGGCTCTAGCCCGACCGGCGTCAATTCCTTCGGCGTCATGGCGTATACCCAGAATCTCAACACCGTCGTCGGGTCGATGCAGCCCGGAAGCCAGTTCAGCGATATCGCCATCAACGGCCAGGGTTTTTTCATGGTTGCGCCGCCATCCTCGACCGGAGGGGTTCCCTCGGGCGCGACCGCGACCAATTATACGCGCGACGGTTCATTTTCCACTGTCGCCGGGACCGGAACGGCGCAATTGTCCCCAAGTTACCTTGTCGACGGCGCGGGCAATTATTTGCTGGGCTGGCAGGGCAGCAACGGCACGGTCACGCCCGGTGGATCGGTGGTTCCCATTTCGATCCCCGCTCCCACGCAAGTGGTGCGCAACGGCAAGCCGACCACCGTCGACATGGTCGCCAAGCCAACCACCCAGGAAACGGTGCTGGGTAACGTCACACCCAACAAGCGCACGATCGGAACGGATGTGGAAACATTGCCGTTGACGGCCTATGACAGTGTTTCCGCCTCCCACCCGATTACCTTGCAGTTTTCACCGACCACCACCACCAGCACCACCACCACCACGACCGACACCAGCACGACGCCGCCCACGGTTACCGGACCGACCAGCAATACGCAGTTCAATTCGCTAACCTCGAATACATGGAACCTGACGTTTGGAACCAGCGAAGTCGGTGCGACGATCACCTCGGCGCCGACCACCACGACAACGACGAATTCCACGACCAACGGTACGGTGACCACCGACACGCAAACCAGCCTGACGGAAGGAACCATCGTCACATTCAATCCCGACGGCAGTCTGGCGTCGCCCAAGACCCTGACCTTCAACGCCACTTGGGCCAACGGTCAGACTTCGGCGATCACCATCGACATCAGCGGATTGACTCAGTTCGGGGGTACGGATCAGACCACATTGAACTCGGTCTCTCAGAACGGCTATCAAGACGGCAATCTGCAAAACCTGTCGTTCAACGGCAACGGCGTCCTGGTGGGCAGCTACAATAACGGGCAATTGCAGAATTTGGCGCAGGTCGCCATCGCGCGCTTTCCCGCGCCCGACAGTTTGGAATCCAAGTCGGGGACGGTGTTCAAGCAAACGGCCGCTTCGGGAGCCCCCGTGGTCGACACGGCGCAACACCAAGGGGCGTCGGTCGAGGGCGGAACCTTGGAATCGTCGACCACCGATCTGGGCAAGGAAATGACCAACATGATTCTGGCGCAAAAGGCCTATACCCTGAATTCCCAGGTTCTGCAAACCGCCAATCAGATGACCCAGTCCGTCACCCAAGGCACTTGGTAAAACCGGGAATAGGCTTTAGAGCCGGATGCTTTGAGGTTGAATCGCCGATGCGATTCACCGAAGAGCTGAATCCGTCTCTATTCAATAAGGTAGAGGGCGATTCAGACATTAGATCAGGACGCGCGCGCGTCGATCTAATGTCATCGCGCTCTAGCCGGGCTGTTGGCCGGGTTTGACGCCCTTGCGGGCGATCTCGATCAGTTGCTTGAGCGTTGACGCTTCCACCGCCTGCGGGATGATGCGGTCGCCGATGATGAAGGTGGGCGTGCCGTCGACCCCCAGAACATGGGCGATTTCCTTGTTGCGGCGAAGCAGCTTGTCCAATTCCGGCGACGACATGTCCTTTTTGGCTTGGTCCATGTTGATGCCGGCCTCGGCCGCCAGTTTATAGGCGGTCTTCTCGTCCAGTTTGCCGCGGTATTTCATGTAGGCGCGGTGAACGTCGTCGTATTTGCCCTGCTTTTTGGCGGCCAGCGCGATCCGGCTGGCGACGAACGAATCGTCGGTCAGGATGGGAAATTCCTTGAACACCAAACGGACCTTGCCGTCCGCCTTGATCGTATCCAACAGTGAATCGTAGCTGGATTTGCAGTAGGCGCAATTGTAGTCGAAGAATTCCACGATGGTGACATCGCCCTTTGGGTTGCCGAAGCTGGGGTCGTCTTTGTTGTCGAACAGCTCGGAACGATAGGTTTCGATATTCTTGCGAGCGTCGGCCTCGGCCATCTGGCGATCTTTTTCACGCAGCGCCTCATCCGCTTCTTGCAACACCTCGGGATGCTCCATCAAATAATCCCGGATTACCCTGCGTACCGCCTCGGCTTGTTTTGGAGTAAGAGCCTGATCCTCCTGCGCCGGAGCGAACTGCGGAGTCATGGCAAGAACGATCACGGCCAAGATCATGTAAAAACGGCGCGCCAGCATGAGACGGTTTACTCCGATGAATAGGGTGTCCGCATATTGTCCGAACCCGGAAGGCGGGGCAAGGCCTATTCCACGCGCTCGATTTCACGGGCCATGATGGCGGCTTGGGTGCGGCTGGTGACTTTCAGCTTTCGTAAAATGGCGGTGACATGCGCCTTGACCGTGGTGTCGGTCACGTCCAACTCGTAAGCGATGATCTTGTTGGACTTGCCCCTGGCAATCATGGACAGAACCATCCGCTGTTTGCGGGTCAGAGTCGCCACCCTTTTCAGAACGTCCGATTGAGCATCCGCGGGGGCGGTCTGTTCGGATTCGGCCAATTGGGGCCGGAACAGGCGTCCGGACATGACTTCGCCGATGGCCGCGACCATTTCGTTTTTGGGCAGGGATTTGGGGATGTACCCGGACGCTCCGCACGCCATGCTGCGTTCGATGGTGCCGGATTCCTCGGAGGCGGACACCACCACGATGGGCGTGGTCGGAGTCATTTCCCGCAAATCCACCAAGCCGGACAGACCGTTGACGCCCGGCATGTTCAAATCCAGCAAAATCAAATCCAAATCGTCGTGGACGGCCAAATAGTCCTTGGCTGCGGTAAGATTGTGGGCCTCGACGATTTCGACGTCGGGCAAGGCTTCGCCCACCACTTGCCGCAGCGCGTCGCGAAAGAGCGGATGGTCGTCAGCGATGAGAATGGTCACGTCCTTGGAGCCCCCTCATATTTTTATTTTGCCGGTATATATAATACGACCTTGACCGGATTCCAAAACTTCCCTTATCCCATTGTATGGAAAGAGGGGCGTTTCTTGAATATTTTATTTCTTGGCGGCAATTTTCCGCCCGAAACCAACGCCAATCATCGACGTTCCCTTAATCATCATTCCTCACAAGACGGCCGGAACGTTGGGTGCGCCTAGAACCGCGGCTATATTTACACTGTCCCTACGGACACGGCCGAACGCAACTTGGACAGTGAAATAAGTTTTAGTTTCACAGCCATTGGATGTTTAGATATATTGGCATGGATTTCGGGGCTGATGAGCCGTTCATGTGAAAATGACGGATGGGGGGCCGAGCCTGAATAAGTATGGCCGACTCGTGAGTGTTTATAATGAATGATGACAAAAAGAAAAATATTCATGATTTCTGGGATCGAGCCTCTTGTGGAGAAGAACTTCTGTTACCTTCGACAGATATTTCAGGATATAGCCATCAACTGCAGGAGCGATATAATTTAGAACCATTTATCGAGAAATTTGCAGATTTTAACCGGTGGTCTGGAAAAAAAGTTCTTGAAGTCGGTGTCGGACTTGGCGCGGATCATCAGAAATTTTCCGAGAACGGGGCTTTACTCGCCGGAATAGACCTGACTGAAAGGGCGGTCGAGCACGCTAGAAGAAGGCTTGCATTGTTTTCGTTACAGTCTGATCTTAGGGTGGCTGATGCCGAGAATCTTCCGTTCCAGGATGGCGAGTTTGATTTGGTCTACTCCTGGGGGGTTATCCATCATTCGCCAAACACCGAGCAAGCTGCTAGGGAGATACTTCGCGTGCTTCGCCCCGGAGGAGAATTCAGAGTGATGATTTATCACAAGTATTCTTTGGTCGGTTTTATGCTTTGGTTGCGTTACGCTTTGGCTAAAGGTCGTGTTTTTGTGTCTTTGGATGAAATTTATTCAGATCATCTTGAAAGCCCGGGTACTAAGGCTTTTACTATTAAGGAGGCTGGTGATTTATTCCCAGGAACCGACCTGAAGGCATGGACCGTGCTTACACACGGTGATCTACTGTCTTCTGGCGTTGGTCAGCGCCATCGTGGCTGGTTGTTAACTTTCGCCAAGATACTATGGCCCCGCTTCATTATCCGTTATTTATTTCCGAATAATGGGTTGTTTCTTCTAATCGCAGGAAGAAAAATGGCATAGGGCGACGACGATATCCATGATTTCAGCCACTGATTTTCGGGCAAAACTGACGGCGGCGAACGAGCGTATCGTCAGACACCTTGCCATCGTAGCATTCTTTTCTTTTCCCACATTTGGGCTTGTCGCCGGACCCGCTTATGCGCCGCTGGCGTTCGGTTTGGGCGCCGCCCTGCTGTTGTTGGATTTGGCGGCGAGTTCCCGACATTTCAGCGTGGATTTCCCCTTAACAATATCCGTTGCCGCGTTTATCGGTTTATGTTGGCTAAGCGTGATGTGGGCCGAGAACGCCGGGCAGGCGCGTCACGGCGCTTTGCAAATGACGGCGGTCTATGTCGCCGCGATCGTTCTGATGTCCATGCGCCAAAGCTTGACCCGGCATGCGGATCCCATCTTTAACGCCATCAAAATAGGTATCGTCGTTGGAACGGTTTTGATGTCGGTGGACATCCTTTCGGATTACCGCTTGTCTTTCTTGCATCTGGGTTGGTCCAACCCGGAGAAGACCTTTAAATACAACCGTGGTCTCGATTACCTTGTCATCGTCGGCTGGCCGGTCTTGGCCTTTGTCGCGCCGCGCAATAGACTTCAGGCGCTGGGTTTGGTCGCGGCTATTGCCGTTCCTGTGGCGGTCGGCTTAAGCGGCACCGCCAGAGTGGCCGGCTCGGTTGGGATCGCCGTATATCTATTGGCGTTGTGTATGCCGAAACTGGTCTCAAAAGCCCTGACCTGGGGCGCGCTTGCGCTGCCCGTATTGCTACCCGCAATCCTTAATATATTTGCCGGTTTTAGACCGGTCATAGGCCCCCATATTCCCACCTCCGGCCTGCATCGGCTGGAAATCTGGGATTACATGATGCACCGGATTTTTGAAAAGCCGCTGTTGGGGTGGGGGATTCTGTGCGCGAAACTGGTGCCCGTTTCACCCGAGGAAATTCAGCATTACGTTTACGCCGACGGCTTCGGTATCTATCCGCATAATCAGTGGTTGCAGATCTGGGTCGAGCTTGGCGCGTTGGGCATGGCCGTCGCCGTATCCTTCGTCTGGATCGTCGCCGCCAGGATTGCTCGAATGACGTCGACGACGCGGCCATATGCCTATGCGGCGTTCGCGGCCGCCTTGGCGGTGTCCT